>Ga0194113_10002398_pt1 | contig 25660 bp, 27 predicted proteins | sample TA2MahC200mmetaG_FD_146193 | JGI IMG/M metagenome (GOLD analysis project Ga0194113, IMG submission 146193) | Freshwater microbial communities from Lake Tanganyika, Tanzania - TA2015017 Mahale Deep Cast 200m | ecosystem: Environmental > Aquatic > Freshwater > Lake | place: Tanzania: Lake... | reverse complement strand
TAAAGAATTAAAGATTCTTTCGTAAAAAAGTTGAAAAGCATTCTAATAACCACAGAGACACAGAGGCACGGAGATTGACATATAAAAAAAGAAGCCATAAAAAAGGAAAAAATATTAATATATTCAAGTTTTTTTTTGTTTGTAATAAATAAAAGAAATATTTGTTCTTATTCTCAGTGTCTCTGTGCCTCAGTGGTTAAAGTTCTCTTTCAATATAAATACGAAAGAGGGGAATTAAAAGAGATGTTGCTGAAGACAGGAGAATCTGCGAAGTGGATTGCAAGGAACAATTTTCCCCTGAAAATTGGTAACGCAGGTGGTATCAAAGTGGTATTTGACGGTAAGGAAAGCAGTCCTCTTGGTGCAGAGGGGCAGGTTGTCAGACCGGAATTCCCGGGCCCGAAATCAAGATGATACCGGACACAGGTTCTTTAAAAGAGTATTCACTCTCCGATAATCTTCTCGAAATCCGGAGGAGTAAAAAAACAGGAATACTCGAAATCAAAAATGATCCCATCTCGAAAAAGGTATATATAAAAGACGGGGATATTGTATACGCCATATCCAATCAGGAAGAGGACAGTCTTGCAGAGATCCTGCTCAAATCTGGCAAAATCACTGTTGACCAGTATTATCAATCAGTTGATCTCACAAAGAGGACAGGAAAAACACAAGCAGCGGTTTTTGTTGAACTTGGTTATCTGAAACCAATAGATATTATCTGGGCAGCAAGGCATCAGGTTGACAAGATTATCATGAGCCTCTTTCAATGGGAGGATGGTGAATTTGTATTTACAGAAAACACGATCCCTACAGAGGAAGTAATATCCATGAAACTGAATCCTGTTGACCTCATCTATCGTGGAATAAAGAGAATAAATAGCCCTGTACATATAAGAAATATCTGTCTATCTATGGATGTAATACCCAACTACCGCACTGATCCTATGGATGTATTGCAGGATATACAACTTGACGATTCGGATAAGACTATTCTTTCCTTCATAAATGGCAGTCGAACGATCCAGGAGATACTTTCCATCTCACTGGTAGATTCTTTCCAGACCATGAAGACCATCTGTGCCTTTTTCCACACAGGAATCATTGAAATAACAGAAAGCAAGGGAGCAGGTGAGGATGCCCCAGAGATACCCCAGGAGGTTATCAAAAAGATCGAGGATACTTACAGCAAATATAAAAAGATGGGGTATTACGGAATTCTTGACCTTACAGAGTCTGCAACACAAGATGAGATAAAAAAGGCATACTATAGAGAAGTCAAGGAATTTCATCCTGACGGATATCCTTATCTTATGTCGAGTGCTCTCAAAGATAAGCTCAATAGAATTTTTACATTCATAAACCAGGCATACAAAGCTCTTTCTGATCCTGAAAAGAAAAGAGAATATGACCGTCAGCTTTCCCCGAAATCCGAACGCACTATTTCCAGTGCTGAGCGTGCAAAGGCAAAATTCCAGGAGGCTGTGAGCGAATATAAGAAAAATAATTTTGCTCAGGCAGCAGATCTTTTTAATCAGGCTGTCTTTCTTGACAGCTCTGTGGCAAAATACCATTACTATCATGGATTAACTCTGAATAAGCTCGGTAAGATCAAAGAGGCAGGCTGGGCAATCGAGAAGGCGCTTGGCATTGATCCCTCCAATGCCGATTATCTGGCAGAACTGGGGAATATTTTTTTCAGGCTTGGCTTTACCTTAAGGGCAAAAAGTACTTTAGAAAAGGCAATCAAATTTGACCCAACGAATGACAGGGCAGCCGAGGTTCTCCAGAAGATTCAAAATCTTCCTAAAATCTGAAAGCTATTGTTTGATCTGAAGGATAACAATGCCTTCTTAAGAAAGGAGAAACCCTCAGATGGAAAAGGCTTATAAAAAGTTAGAAATGAGTATTCAGAAGAGGATTGGCCTCATAGCACACGACAATAAAAAGCGCGATCTTTTGGAATGGGTAAGATTTAATAGAGATCTCTTGGTACAACATAAACTGTATGCGACAGGAACAACTGGTAAACTGCTTGAACAGACACTCGGGGTCGAGGTTATTAAGCTTCAAAGTGGGCCTTTAGGTGGTGACCAGCAAATAGGAGCGAAGATCGCAGAAGGAAATATTGATTTTATGATTTTTTTCTGGGATCCTCTTGAGCCGCAACCGCACGACCCGGATGTAAAAGCACTCTTACGTCTTGCTGTTGTCTGGAACATTCCTGTAGCCTGCAATCGGGCCTCGGCTGATTTCATTATCTCATCGCCATTGATGTCTGAAGAATACCAGCGACTTATTACTGATTATGAGGCTTATAAGGAACGGTTTAAAGGAAAGGATGTCACCTGATTTATTTCCCCTTATATCCAGGGCATCCTTCAAAACCTTTACAGCCAGCTTTCCTTAATTTGCATTCCACATTAGTACATATGGTGATCCGGGTTTCTTTTAAGGAATCCTTTTCTTTCCCTTGTCGTTTAATTTTTTGCTTATTCTTCATCGAATATCAATCTATGTAAGGAGGTGAATATTTCCGATCCTTACATTCCTGAGACCTTCTTCCTGAGCAGCCCTCATACATGTTTCAGCCGTTATCGTTTTTGTCAAAGGTATGTCAGACATGTAAAAATGTGGATAGAAGGCAAGTAGACTATAAGGAATATCAGGGTTTATTGAGGCGATAAATCTTGCAATGTTTCTTATCTCATCCTCATCTATATAACCTGCCACAAGGAGTGTACTTGCAATGAGAAGGGGAGGAATGGGTCTTTCCTTTATCTTTTCACAAACCTTTAAAAAGTTCTGCAGAGTTCTTTTGTTCGTAATCCCTGTGAGAGCAATATGGAGATTTTCGTCCCATGCTTTGAGATCAAACTTTATACAACCACCAGAAAGTAGGGAGAGATCTGTCATCTTATCCAGAAGGGATTCATTCATGGAGCCATTTGTCTCCCAGCATATCCTGATGATTCTCCCCTTACGTTCATCAAGAGCAAGCCTTGACGCTCTGAGTGCAAATGGAAGCTGTGGTGTTGGATCACCACCAAAATAACAGATACAGGAGGTCTTTTTATCAACATCTGCAACGAGTTTATAAACAGAGGTTGTACGAGGCTTCAGGGTATCCTTTCTGAAGTGCCAGTTCTGGCAATAAAGACAGTTAAAAGAACATGCATGGAAAAATACCGCAAGGTTTTTATATCCATACTCAGGGCCTGGAGAATAAGCATATTCTGGATAGCTTGCCCCGGTTCCACCAGGGCATACCCAGTCTCCAACACAATTTGTTGGAAGTGGATCATAATACCACGAGAGCTTCCCTTCTTCAGAAGATACTCCTGTGAGCTTTCCTTCGACATTTTTCCTTAGTCCACAGTATCCTATTCCATTTTCTGGGATCCTGCATTCATTCACGCAGATATTACATGGAATACCCTGTTGGTCTTTGGGTGGACTTTCAGGAAGTTTAAAAGCCGACCTACTTCTCCTGTGAGCCTCCATTGCAATTGGAATAGCATCCACAGGTCTTTCCCTAATACATGTAATACATACCTCAAGCTCGTTTGAAATATAACGCGAGATAGATTTACAAAGCTTACACTGCCCCATACATTAATTCTAACATCTGTCAGATATTGCATGCCTGTAAGTTTTTCTCAAAGGTTATCCGTAACAGCATGTTGGAATTTTATTGACGTGCATAAATACAAATTCTTATATTAAAAAGACTCGGTAACTGTTTGCCGTATCATGTACAGGAAAACACTACAAAACTGTTTTCAAAAAGGTAAAATAGTTCAAAAATTAAAGAGGAAGATATGGAAGATTTACAATATGTGATACTGAAGAAAGAAAGGGTTCATGATTTTATCTCGACACTTTCGAAGATACAGAAGCTGGTTGCTCCCGTATCAAAAGGCTATAACAATTTTGCATTTGAAGAAGTTTCTTCAGGCAGCGAAATTGCACTCAAATATATTCCTACTATCTTGCCGCTGAAAAAATTCTTTATGCCTCAACGCGAAACCCTGCTGGAATTCAAAATTGCTAAGGGAACACATGCTGAACCTGTTGTTGAGTACGAACCAATGACAATCTTTGGTGCCCATACGTGTGACCTTGCAGGAGTCCAATGCCTGAATATGGTCTTTTCTGAACGTCCCAAGGATTACAATTATCTGACGCGTAAAAACAAAATAACTTTGATCGGATTGGAATGCAATGAATATTGCGATGAGTATGCAAGTTGTCACCTCGTCAATGCAAGCTTTCCGAGCGGTGGATATGACCTTTTCTTTACCGATTTAGGCGATTATTTTATTGTCCATGTGAATACCCAGACAGGAGATGAAATTGTTGATACAACAGAATCTTTTGAAAAAGCTGATACGTCGCATATAAAAGAGCTTAAAAGATTGCGTGATACCAAGAGCAAGATATTTAGCAACGAAGTTTCCATAGAACGCAGATACATGCCGGAACTGTTCGACATGTCATTCAGGGCACGCGTATGGAAAGCCCTTGAAGAACGATGCCTCTCATGCGGAAACTGCACGAATGTATGTCCCACGTGCTACTGTTTTGATATAAGAGATGAACTTGAACTGAACCTGAAGAGGGGAGTCAGGTATCGCGTCTGGGATTCCTGTCAGCTTGAGCCATTCGCCAGAGTAGCCGGAGGTATAAATTTCAGGAAAGAGCGATCTGCAAGACAGAGGCACAGGTATTACCGTAAATTCAGGTATCCTGTTGATAGATTTTCACGGTTTTTCTGTACAGGGTGTGGCAGGTGTACCCGTACGTGTATGGCCGGTATAAGCCTGAAAGAGACCCTCAATGAACTGATAAAAGAGAGTGAGGACAGGGTATGGAAAAAGTGGCTATAAAAGATTCAAGCTATAGATTAAAAAAGGCTAAAATCCTGCAAACGAAAAAGTTGACAGCGAATGAAAAGTTTTTTGAGATAGCATTGATGGATGGAGAGAGACTTGATTACGAACCAGGCCAGTTTATTATGGTCTCTCTCTTGGGTATCGGGGAGGTTCCCATTTCCGTCTGTTCATCTCCTGCAAAACGTGATTCCTTTGATTTATGTATAAGGGCTGTCGGCAAAGTTACCAGAAGTCTACATAAGTTAAAAGCAGGAGATGTGATAGGCATAAGGGGTCCATATGGTAAAGGCTTCCCTGTAAGAATCCTCGAAGGGAATGATTTATTGATTATAGCAGGCGGTTTGGGCATTGCACCTTTACGGTCCCTGATTCAGTATGTCCTTGATAACCGCCGTGATTTCGGAAAGGTTCATATTTTATTTGGATGCAAAGAACCAAAGGACATGCTCTTCAGCGATGAACTTGAATACTGGAATGAGCGCACTGATCTACATTATGCCTGTACAGTAGACCGTGCAGACCCTGATTGGGCAGGAAATGTTGGAGTGATTACAACGCTCATGCCCGGTGTTGATATCGAACCCTCAAGAACATTTGCTGCAGTAGTCGGACCGCCAATTATGTATAACTTTGTGATAAAAGAGCTTATAGCAAAGGGGATTCCAGAGCGGCAGATACTCTTATCCTTTGAACGTAATATGAAATGCGGGAATGGAAAATGCGGCCGCTGCCAGATTCAGAATCTCTACGTTTGTCAGGATGGACCGGTCTTTCATTATGAACAAATCAAAAACCTGAATGAGGCTTTTTAGTATGAAGAAACCAAAGGTTGGTATTTTCGATTTTGCTTGCTGTGAAGGATGCCAGTTGCAGATTGCTAACATTGGAGAAGATGTGTTAGATGTCCTTGGATCGATAGATGTAGTTGAATGGAGAGAAGTCATGTCAGAAAAGTGGGGTAAGAACCTGGACATCGCCATCGTAGAAGGAAGTATTACCAATCCCCATGCAGTCAAGAGAATACAGAAGATACGGAAAAAAGCAAAGATTGTAATCGCGTATGGTTCCTGTGCAACTATCGGCGGGGTAAACGGTATGAAGAACAATTTCAACCTTGATGATATCAGGAAGTATGTATACGGAGATAGTTATCGGTTCTTTCCGACAGAAATGACCAAAGCTGTTCACCAGATAGTCAAGGTTGATTATTTCGTCAATGGTTGTCCTGTCTATATACCGGAATTTGTTGCAGTTCTAAAGGCAGTTTTACAGGGTATCCCTTATTATGTGCCTGACTACCCTGTTTGCGTTGAATGCAAGCTGAATGAGAATGTTTGTATGTATGACAGAAAAGTTACCTGTCTTGGCCCTGTGACAAGGGCAGGGTGTAATGCCTGGTGCATAAACAACTGTAATATCTGTTACGGTTGCAGGGGCATGGTGAGTAACCCGAACGAGAAAGGTGCGCAGGACGTGCTGGCAAAATATAAAATTCCTATGGATCTGATTTTGAATAAAATGAACATGTATAACAAATGCAGGGAGCTTGGTTAATATGGATAAAAGAAATATAAATATCAATGTTGAATACCTGACAAGGGTTGAAGGGCATGGGAATATTGTTATCAATGTCAAGGAAGGAAAATTAGATACCTGCCGTCTGGATATTGTCGAGGCTCCGCGTTTTTTTGAAGGAATGTTGCGAGGCCGCTCGATATTTGAAGCTCAACATATCACCAGCAGAATCTGCGGTATTTGTGCATGCGGGCATACACTTGCTTCGATCCAGGCAGCAGAAGATGCCCTTGGCATCACACCAACAGAACAGACTATAAAACTGAGGAGACTCCTTCTACACCTTGAGATGCTCGACAGTCATATTTTGCATATCTATCTGTTAGTAGCTCCTGACCTATTGGGTGTTAAGAGTTTTGTCCCTCTTATAAACAGTCACAATGAAGTTGTACGCAGGGCCTTACGCATGAAAAAGACCTGTAATGATATGTGTGATATCCTGGTTGGCAGGCATGTACACCCCATATCTGCAATTGTGGGTGGATTTACAAAACTCCCGGGGCAGAGTGACTTAGACGCAATGCTTGGTATGCTCAAGAGGATGAGAACTGATATGGACGCAACAGTAGAGTTAGCTGCGAAACTGAAGTTTCCCGAATTCGAACGGGATACTGAATATGTAGCACTTGTAAACGATGATGGTGAATATCCTTTGTTAATAGGTGATATCGGTTCTACAGACGGTGTTCGAATGAATAAAAAAGATTATAAGAGAATTACCAATGAGTTTGTAGTCCCTTATTCTTCAGCAAAACATGCCAGGCTCAGTAGAGAATCATATGCGGTGGGCGCTCTTGCAAGATTTAATCTGAATTCTGAAAAGCTCCACCCAAAGGCAAAAGAAGTAGCCACTGCGGTAGGACTGAAACCTAAATGCATCAACCCCTATCTTAACACTGCGGCACAATTAGTCGAGAGTGTCCATTGTCTTGAAGATGCAATATCTATTGTAGAGGACTTAAAAAATACTTCTTTACATTATGACGAGGAAATCGTGATTGGATTGAATGAGCAAAGCAATATTCCTGTGAGGGCTGGTAACGGTGTGGGTGCAGTCGAAGTCCCCAGAGGTATCCTGTTCCATAATTATCAGACAGATGAAAATGGCATTATCACAAACGCTAATTGTGTCATCCCGACAAGTCAGAACACCGGTAATATCGAGTACGATATGATGAAATTGGTTCCCGAGATTCTCGACAAGGGTGATGAGGAAATAACCCTTGCAATTGAAATGCTTGTCCGATCCTATGACCCTTGTATCTCTTGCTCAACACATCTTCTCAATATCAGGTTTGTGAATAAATGAAATAACTCATCATCCCTCTCACTTATGATGTTTGATTAATGCTCTGGTATAATAATAACGTTGCATTATGATACAGAATGAAAACATAAAAACCTTTATAAAACAGACCCTGGGTTGTACCTGTCCTGATGAGGTATTTCAATACATAAATTGTCAGTCGAATATTCGATTACAGGATGACATTGTATTGAGCAGGAAAATAAATATTGGGAACAGGCTTCTGATATATGTCATAGAAGCGAATAATCCAGATTCTCTGAAAGATATTGTGCCATTATTGGTTAGCATGGGGAGAAATGAAAGAGACAGTTTGAAATTGAACAGATTCCGCCTTGTGATGGTTACTGATAGATTGGACGAAATAAAACAAGCTGCGGATACTTTATTTGACACCGTTGATAAAGACGAGAGGATTCATTTACACGTCATTTCTCAAGATGATATAAACAATTTATGAGGATTTCAGAAAGGGTAGAGTGATAATACGATATGTCTAAACTTTTAAAGGGTCGAGCTAAAAAGGTTGGCCTTCCACCTGGCACCCTTGTTCATATTGGTGAAAAAAGGATCGAAGTAACGAAGATTACCATCATTGACTATGATGAGACACACCTGCAGGAAAGAGAATTAGAAAAGATTGATGAATGCATTCCCTATAAAGACAGTACGACTATAAAATGGATAAACATAGAAGGTATTTCAAATATTGAGACCTTAGAACAATTCGGTAACTGCTTTGGATTGCATCCACTCGTACTGGAAGATATCCTGAACACAGACCAACGCCCGAAGGTAGAGGATTATGGCGAGTATATGTATATTGTTTTAAAAATGTTGTATTACGACGAGAAAACGAATGGCATCATCACAGAACAGATAAGTATGATCCTTGGTAATAATTTCGTCATCTCTTTCCAGGAAGGGATCAAAGGCGACGTTTTTAATGCATTGAGAGAACGAATCAGGAATGAGAAAAGTCGTATGCGGAAGATGGGGTCAGACTATCTTGCTTATGCATTGATAGATTCGATCGTTGACACGTATTTCATCATCCTCGAAAAACTTGGCGAAAAGATAGAATTCACAGAAGAAGAATTGGTATCTAATCCAACGCCGAAAACCTTACAGGCATTCCATAATTTAAAACGTGAGATGATTTTTTTACGGAAATCCGTCTGGCCCCTGCGTGAGGTCATCAGTGCCATGGAACGGGGAGAATCTCCATTATTCAAAGGGACTACACGAATGTACCTGAGAGATGTATACGACCACACAATTCAGGTAATAGATACGATCGAAACATTCCGTGATATCCTCTCAGGGATGCTTGATATTTACCTCTCGAGTATCAGTAACAGGATTAACGAGGTGATGAAGGTATTGACAATTATTGCTACGATTTTTATGCCACTCACATTTCTGGCAGGTGTTTATGGCATGAATTTCAAATATATGCCAGAGCTTGAATGGCGATGGGGTTATCCATTGATTTCGCTTGTTATGGTTTCCATCGGTGTATCAATGGTGTTTTATTTCAAGAGGAAGAAATGGTTATAGAAAGGGAGGAAATTATGGAAAGAAGAAGTATTCAAAAACTGATTTTCGTGTGTTTCTCGATATGCATTTTATTCATCGCAGGCTCTGTTTTTGCTGCTCCGCCTGATAATTTTACTGCCAAGATGGTTATGCAGGGCATGGTGATGCCTATGGCCAAGATGGGCAACAAGACACGAATGGAAAATCCCATGATGGAGGGGATGGTAACCATATCCCTGATGGACTCAAGGAAGACGATCATGATGTCAACGGTCAATAAGACCTATATGGAACAGGGTTATAAGGAAGATACTCCCTCTGTCTATGACCCGCGGGTAGTTTTTGAGAAGAAGAAGATAGGATCAGAAACCATTGATGGTCATCCGTGCATCAAATACGATACGACATTTTATCTAAAAGATAAGCCAGCCGAAAAATACAGGGCAATCATCTGGGAGGCTCAGGACCTTGGAGGATTGCCTATCAGGAATGAGATGATTATTCCTCCAGATAAACGACATGGTGGTTTAGATAAGATGGTCACCGAGATCAAAGAGATTAAGGTTGGCGCTGCCAGGGCATCTATGTTTGAAGTCCCTGCTAATTTTAAAAAGGTAAACACCATGCAAGAGGTAATGGGAATGGGGGGTATGTTGAAGCAGATGGAGAGAATGAAAAGAAAAGGCCCTAAGGAATAATTTTATCCCAAGACAGATACTGGGAAGGATGTCTCAGTCCGCACCCCCCTTCCCAGTATAGTTTATTTTGAAGTACTAAAAATGTGGTAAAATAATAGACTTTATCAACTTCAGGTAGAATCTTTTATGAAAATCATTGTGTGTATCAAACAGGTACCTGATACCGCTGAGGTGAGGATTAATCCGGAAACAGGAACCCTAATACGGGAAGGGGTTCCGAGTATTATCAATCCGTATGATATGCATGCACTTGAGGCAGGATTGCAGATACGGGAAAAGGTTGGAGGTACTGTTACCGTGATAACAATGGGACCTCCACAGGCTGAAACAGCATTGCGTGAAGCAATATCAATGGGTGCTGATGATGCAATACTTCTTTCAGACAGGGCATTCGCTGGATCTGATACATGGGCTACGTCGTATACATTATCAATGGCCATAAGAAAATGTGGTGCTGACATCATCATATGTGGTAAACAGGCAATAGATGGTGATACAGCACAGGTAGGCCCTGAAACAGCAGAGTTTCTCAATATCCCGCATATCTCTTATATAAGAAAGGTAGAGGATATTACACAGAACTCTATAAGGATCCAGAGACTAATGGATGAAGGGTATGATATTGTTGAATCAAGCCTTCCGGTACTTCTGACCGTGGTAAAAGAGCTGAATGAACCCCGATTGCCATCATTGAAGGGTAAAATGGCAGCAAAAAAGGCAGAAATAATGAAATGGGGGAAAGCTGATATCATGGGAGATGAGGACAAACTTGGCCTGAAAGGGTCACCAACACAGGTCAAAAATATATTCACACCTGAGCCACGGTCGGGCAAAAAGATGCTTGAAGGTAAACCAGAAGAAATAGTAGATGCATTAATTCGGGAATTGAGGCAGATCAAATGCGTATAATTGTCAATAGAGATAAGTGTGCAGGTTGTGAAGAGTGTTTGTCCTCATGCCCATTTGAAGCAATTGTCATAAAAGATGACAAGGCATTTATCAACGAATACTGCAATGCATGCAAGGCATGTCTGTCCGTCTGTCCTGAAGGTGCGATTATAGAGATAGAAGAAGCAGAAGAACCGAAAACAGTACAGGAAGGAAAGGGTGTCTGGATATTTGCAGAACAGAGGGGTGGTAAGGTTGCATCTATTGCATATGAACTTTTAGGTGCTGGCAGAAGACTTGCTGATGATCTTCATGTGGAACTTTCAGCAGTGTTTTTCGGCTCTACGAAAAATGAAGCAGAAGAACTGATTAAGTGTGGAGCTGATAAGGTCTATTTTTGTGATGACCCTATCTTTGAGAGATTCAATGATGAGCCATATACACAGCTTCTTTCTGGCCTTATCACGACATACAGGCCGGAGATTGTTATCGCAGGTGCAACACCCATTGGTCGCTCATTCATCCCGCGAGTTGCAGCAAGGCTCAGGACAGGCCTGACAGCAGACTGCACATCACTTGCTATTGATAAGGAGACAGGAAACCTGCTCCAGATACGGCCAGCATTTGGCGGAAATATCATGGCAACAATTCTCTGTCCGAATCATAGACCACAGATGGCTACAGTAAGGCCGAGGGTCATGAAACGGGGAGAATATAAAGCAGACAGAAGAGGGGAAATCATACCTGTCAACGCTGACAATATATCTTCAAGAACAAAGGTTATCGATTCAATAAAAGAGATTTCCGATATAGCGATTAATCTCCAGGAGGTAGACATTATTGTCTCTGGTGGCAGAGGGCTCGGAGATCCAAAGGGTTTCAAGCTTCTTGAGGAACTTGCTGGCCTCCTCGGAGGTGCTGTTGGCGCCTCGAGGGCTGCTGTGGATTCGGGATGGATCCCTTATCGCCACCAGGTAGGGCAAACAGGAAAGACGGTATGTCCTAAACTTTATTTTGCATGCGGGATATCAGGTGCTGTTCAACATCTTGTTGGCATGCAGTCCTCAGACATCATTATTGCGATAAACAAAAATCCAGAAGCTCCTATATTCAATGTAGCAACCTATGGGATTGTTGGTGATCTTTATAAAATTGTGCCACTCCTGATAAAGAGGATAAAAGAGATTCGCGGAGTCGCTTAGGTGGATATGCTCGGTCTTGCCTTTGTCTTCCCCGGCCAGGGTTCTCAATATGTGGGAATGGGGAAAGAAATCTATGAGAATTTTGAAGTGGCAAGGGAGACATTCAGGGAAGCCTCAGATGCCATCGGCTATGATGTTGCTCATTTATCTTTTCATGGCCCTGAGAAAGAAATCAATAAGACATTCAGAACCCAGCCATGTATCCTGACAGTAAGTGTTGCAATTTACAGGGTATTATTATCGAAGGGAATCAAACCATCTGTTGTTGCAGGCCATAGCCTTGGAGAATATTCAGCCCTTGTTGTAGCAGATGTTTTATCATTTCGAGATGCTGTGAAATTAACAGAAAAAAGGGGACAGTTCATGCAGGATGCGGTTCCAGCAGGCAAAGGACTTATGGCAGCAATCCTCGGTTTAAAAAGGAATAAGGTTGATGAGATATGCCTTTCATTACAATCAGGCTATGCATCGCCTGCAAATTACAACTGTCCAGGACAGATTGTGATAGCAGGTGAGAAGGAGGCAGTTGAAGAAGCGATGAAACTTGCTAAGGAGGCAGGTGCCAAACGGGCAGTTCCTCTTGCTGTGAGTGTTCCTTCACATTGTACGTTGATGGTTGATGCCTCACAAAGGCTTGCAGAATTGCTTGATCAGATAGAATTCAAAAACCCGGTGATTCCGATTGTAAATAATGCCGATGCCATGTTTCTCAATAATGTAGATAGCTTAAAGGCATCTCTTGTCCGTCAGCTCAATAGCCCGCTCCTCTGGGAAGATTCTATAAGGATTATTGAAGATTCAGGTATAGACACATTCATAGAAGTAGGCCCTGGGAAAGTACTCTCAGGGCTTATCAAAAGGATAGAGCCATCGGCAAAAGTCTATAATGTTGAGGATATAAAAAGCCTTAATACGACGGTATCAGAATTAGCATCCCATCCTTAGCCCAAAGGATTAACTTACTTCACTGAAAAATTCTGATTATACACCCCTTAACCGAATCTCATTGCAATCGGTTGAGAAGGAGGACTATGTTGTCGGCAACTCGATGTCAATTGCGGACTGGACAGTGTCTCCCGAGTCTACGGACTCGCGCTACCACATGAGATGAAAGAAAGAGCCCACATGGTCGCACCTTCATTATTTTAAGCGCTTGTGTTGTGTTAGCCGTCTGTTGCAGGCAGTTTATTTTCTTAGCATGTTATCTGTCCGGTGCGGGCATATTTCTAAAAATGAATTTTGAAGGTTATAGACCCTCTCCTCCCTCCTCCGATTCATGTTTCTATCCAGTATATCCACACATTCCAACCCGTGGAGAATTAACTACTGGCAGGAGCATATCTTCGCCACACTCGTGTTTGTGACTACACTTATCGCAAAGCCATCCTTTGCCCGACCAGATACATTCAGCACACACTTGTGTAGCAATTTTTCCACACGACTCACAAGCTATCAATGGAGGATCATTTCTAGCCAGAAGCTGAATGGACTTACTCTTAACTTCACCTTCCAGTTCTGACACAACTCTCAAAGTAAGCTCTGTAGTAGTGCCGAAGTCGTACTCATGATAAAACTTCATTCCGTAGCCGAGTACATCACCCAGCGCAACCTTCATGCTTCTTTCGCCGTATTCCCTCATTGGACTTATAGAGTATCTTGTCCCTTCAATTGTGAACGCACTTAGGTGTCCACAGCACTCCAACCAAATATCTCTGAGGAAGCCGTCCAAGGCTTCAAGCGTTACATTGGCTGGCACGGAAAGATGCATCCAATACTCAGGCAAGTCGCGTCCCTCAACCACAAAATGGAGACTCTTTGTTTTCTGCAACTTCCGCTTCTCCAATGATGTCTCCGGTGCAGCTTTTCTTTGCTTGCATGACTTCAAGTGTTTAGTCATTGCTGCCTTACTAAAGGTGGCATTGCAAAAACTACACTTTCCATTTGACATCTGCTTTGTCATTTTCTCAACACCTCCTGATAATATTGTACTCGACAGTCTGTTCAATCATAAGCCGAATGTCAGATAACGTTTCCATTGCAAAAGAAACCTGAAGGGTTTGGATGTCAGTCTTTTGCAACGTTATCTGGCCGTTGTCTTTAAATGACGAACCTGATGTTTTGCTATAAGTTCTCTAACTGTAGATACTAACTGAACAGGAATTTCTATTATGGCCTGCGACTTATCTTCATACGCTGCTTCATCTTCGGCCAAGGCTTCTTCCTCGGTTTGTTTCTCATAATGGGCAAGGACCCTCTTTACCCTTTTTTCATCCCATCCTTTCGGAAATCTACTTTTTTTCATTTTTTCTTTCGCCTCCTGCGTTTGTATGCTATTAATGGTTTGCCGGACATCTCAAATGCGGTTATGACAAAAGCACTCTTTGGCTCTGGATCTGGAACATATACGACTCTGAGATAACGACCTTCATTTGTTTGCCCCAGAGCAATTCGTGAACCTTCTCTGCCAAGACGGTCTTCTCCAGGTTTTAACAAAACATCTTCCACCTCATGCTCAAATACATTATGTTTATAGATATGTGGTAAACCTGTTTCTGGGTCGATATAATAACGAATTTTCATAATTACATCATAAACAAATTATTGCCTTCGTGACAATGGCCGCCACCTGCTTAATGTTGTAGCTCAAATGTTTTGTTAAATGAAGTTTCGGGCAGTATGCTCAAAATAGAACTCCCTTTTTAAGAGGGTTTCAGATGGTGTAATTATTGATGAAAGCCATTGTATTGTCAAGGAATTTTCAGCAGCGATAAACGCATGTTTAATGCGAGATTCTTCGCTCCGCTCAGAATGACTGGAGGGGAAGGAATGACAGAGAAATGCTATAATAGACGCATATTTTTGCTTGTACATTTATGAGGTATAAATGAGGACATTGAGGGTTGCACTTGCACAGATTAATCCTACCGTCGGAGATCTTGAAGGGAATGCCTCAAAGATTATCAGTTACATTGAGAAGGCTCAAAAAGCCCATGCTCAGGTAGTTGTATTCCCTGAACTCGCAATAACAGGGTATCCGCCGGAGGACTTGCTCTTGAAGTCCCAGTTTATAGAGGATAACCTTGACGCCCTCAGAAAGATTCAGGAAAAGATAACAGATATAACAGCGATCATTGGATTTGTTGACAGAAGAGATGATATTTATAATGCTGCTGCGATCATTTACAATAAAAAACTTATTGATACCTACCATAAGATGTATCTCCCGAATTACGGTGTGTTTGATGAGGTGCGGTATTTTCAGGCAGGTACGAGATGTCCTGTCTATAAGATTGGTGATGTCTGTATCGGTGTCAATATATGTGAAGATATCTGGTACCCGGAAGGCCCTACAAGGATCCAAGCCCTTGCAGGTGCTGAGGTGATTATCAACATCAATGCATCTCCCTATCATATTGGTAAGGGGAGCTTCAGAGAAAATATGCTTTCTGTCAGGGCATCAGATACCATAGTCATCGTTGCCTATTTAAATACGGTTGGAGGACAGGATGAACTTGTATTCGATGGCAACAGCATGATTATTGACCAGAATGGTGCTGTAATCGCAACGGGAAAACCATTTGAAGAAGACTTGATTATTGTTGATTTAGACCTTGAGGCGGTAGCCATGAAGAGGCTACATGCACCGCGTAGAAGACAGGAGGTTATAAAACTTGAAAAAGGAGATGTTGAAGAGGTTACCATACCTGTGAAAAAGACATTACGCAAGCAAAAAGGAATGCCTCATCTTCCATCAATTACATATAAAGCTTTAGAGCCATTAGAGGAGATCTACAGGGCTCTTGTTCTCGGTACATCTGATTACGTTAAGAAGAATGGTTTTAAGGGAGTTGTTATAGGCCTGAGTGGTGGTATAGATTCTGCAATTGTGACATCTATTGCGGTAGATGCGCTCGGTAAAGAGAATGTGAGAGGTCTCTTTATGCCTTCTCCATATACATCGATAGAAAGCAGAGAGGACGTGTATAACCTTGCAGACAATCTAAGAATAAGGGTAATAGAAGTACCTATCCAAAGCATATTTCAAAGCTATCTTGATACCCTGAAAAAGGAATTTAAGGATGTGCCGGCAGATACAACGGAAGAGAATATTCAGGCACGGATACGGGGAAACATCCTTATGGCATTCTCAAATAAGTTTGGGTGGCTTGTGCTGACTACAGGAAACAAATCAGAGATGAGCGTTGGATATGCAACCCTTTATGGTGATATGGCAGGTGGTTTTGCAGTTATCAAGGATGTACCAAAAACACTGGTATATGATCTCTGCAAGTGGAAAAATAGTAAAGAGGGAAGGGTAGTAATACCTGGAAGGATTCTCTGGAAAGAACCTTCGGCAGAACTGAAGCCGGACCAGAAGGATACAGATACACTTCCTTCTTATCCTGTACTTGATCCGGTACTGAAAGCATATATAGAGGATGATAAAAGCTTTGATGAGATACTTTCTCTTGGCTGTGAGGCTGAATGTGTCCAAAAGGTTGTAAAAATGGTTGACACAAGTGAATATAAGAGAAGGCAGGCACCTCCCGGGATAAAAATAACGCAGAGGGCATTTGGAAGAGATAGACGTTTCCCGATAACAAATAAATACAGGGGATATTAGAATACAATTAGCCACAGAGGACACAGAGAAATATAAAATCATGACAATACAAAAATTAATTTTATTCATTTTTATCATTATTTTTCTGGTTATTCCCTATAATTTTGCTTTCCCTGAAAATAAGAATTTCCAGTTTAAAAAGCAGCCTGAGATACAACAGGTAAAACCCAAGAAACCCGTTAAGATTAAGCTGAAACGTCTATCAGAAGGAAAATATACATGGGAGCTAACAGGTGATGATGTGGATGAGGTTGTGAGGACAGATAAGAAGCTCAGGAAGCTGCTTAAGATCGAGTGAAGGGAACCCTGTATATAGTTTCAACACCTATTGGTAATCTTGAGGATATTACTTTACGGGCGTTGAATACTCTAAAAGAAGTAGATGTTATTGCTGCTGAGGATACCCGCCATTCATTAAAGTTGCTTAACTATTATGATATTTCTAAACCACTGATCAGTTACTGGGGAGAAAAAGAAAAGGCAAAATCAGAAGAAGTTCTTGAACGATTACGCTCTGGACAATCAGTAGCCCTTATCTCAGATGCAGGGACACCAGGTATATCAGACCCTGGTTCAGTGCTTATAAAAAGGGCTTTAGAGGAAGACATGATCGTTATCCCCATTCCCGGACCATCAGCATTGATTGCTGCGTTGTCCGTTTCAGGACTTTCTACAGAAGAATTCACATTTATAGGGTTTCTTCCTCCCAAAAAGAGTCAGCGCCAAAAGGTTTTACATGATTTGAGTCTCGAACCGAGAACACTTGTTTTTTATGAAGCACCACACAGGATTCTCGAGACGCTTATAGATATGGAAAAGATATTCGGAGAAAGAAAGGCTGTAGTTGCAAGGGAAATTACTAAACTCCACGAGGAGATTTTAAGAGACAGTATTTCAGAAACAATCAGTCATGTCGAACAATCAACAATTGCAGGAGAGTATGTAATCATTGTTGAGGGAAGGACCAAGGTAAAACAGATCATAACTGATGATGCACTCGCAGAGGTAAGCTCTTTAATGAAAAAAGGTCTTGGGAGGAAAGAAGCTGTGAAAAAGATTGCTGAAGCATATGGATTGAGTAAGAAGGAACTTTACGATAAAAGCCTTGCAGGTGAATGAATGATTATTACCATTATCTGGCCTGTCAAAATTCCTTGACATTTATTGACATTTAGCAATAAAATTTTTCAATAAAGTTTTTGTTTTTAGAGGGGGATTATGGCTTCTAAGCTATTACTCGCAGATGACAGTGTAACAATACAGAAGGTTGTAGAACTTATCCTTACAGAAGAGGGATTTGAAATCAAGACAACGAATAACGGCGAAGAGGCATTATCTCTCATACCTTCATTCATGCCTGATGTAATACTTGCTGACATAGAGATGCCTAAGCTCAATGGCTACCAGCTCTGTGAAAAGATAAAACAAGATCCTTCAATGCGTGATGTGCCGGTAATATTACTTGCCGGTGCGTTCGAGCCGATTAATAAAAAACTTGCGCAACAGGTGAAGGCAGATGATTTTATTATCAAACCTTTTGAATCACAGGAATTAATAAACAAGATACGGGCAGCCCTTGAATCTCCACACATATCAGGTAGCGAAAAAGGTAATGGTACTGATGAGACTTTTCGATCTGATGAAATAACAGAAGAAGAACTCTGGTCAATGGAAATGGACGACATTACCGGAATTCCGCAACCAAAAAAATGGGGTGTTGAAGAGAAGTCAGAACTGGGCAGAGAACAAGCAGCCAAAATGTCTGAACAGGCTGAAGTTGATGCTGAATCATTATCTGAGGATACTATTTTGTCAATGGTTGAAAATGATATAGGTCAGGAGGTGAGCGTTGAAATGCCTCATTTTGAGCTTCCGTCATCAGATGATTTGAAAGAGATATTTGAGAAGGCTGTTCAGGAGAGAATTGCATCACTGACATCTTCGGTTGACATAAAAGAAACTATTATCACCACATTAACACCTTTCATAAAAGATTCTGTTGAGAGGATGGCAGAGGAGGTTGCCCCTGACTTTGTCAAAGAGCTTCTTGAGAAGTCTATTCATGAAAAGATTTCTTCGTCATTCGCTACACTTGACGTAAAAGAAGTTTTCCTTGAATCGCTAACGCCTTTTGTGAAAGATTTCATTCAAGAGATGATAAGGGGTGTCACCCCGGATATTCTTGAAAGGATGCTGAGGGAAGAGTTAAAGGGTTCACTTGAATCCCTGACGAGAGAGACTCAAAAGGTGATGGGCGATACCATTCCTGACCTTGTCACAGGTGCACTGAAAGATATGATGACGGAGTCTTTCAGCTTACTCAAACCGGAAGTTGAAAAGGCAATATGGAAGACTGTTCCTGACCTTGCCGAGCAATTGATTTCTAAAGAGATAGAGAGGATAAGGTCAGAATTTTAGAGAAGAGCTTCAGTCCCAAAGGCGTCGAAGAACGATGGTATGAATACTGGGTCTCGAAAGGATATTTTAAGCCTGACCCGGGACAGAAAGATAAAGCCTTTTCAATAGTCATCCCACCTCCAAATGTTACAGGATCACTTCATATGGGCCATGCCCTTAATACAGTTATGCAGGATATCCTTTCACGCTGGAAACGTATGTCGGGTTGTGAGGTTTTGTGGCTACCGGGTACTGACCATGCAGGTATTGCCACCCAGAATGTTGTAGAAAAGCAGCTTGCATCTGAAGGACTTGACAGGCATACATTAGGTCGCACTGCTTTTATAGAGCGTGTATGGAAATGGAAGGCCGAATCCGGCGGAAAGATAATCACCCAGCTCAAGAGGCTTGGTGCTTCGTGTGATTGGTCACGGGAGAGGTTTACACTTGACGAAGGGCTTTCAAGGGCTGTTAGGGAGGTTTTCGTAAGACTCTATGAAGAAGGATTAATCTATAGAGATAACAGGCTTATCAACTGGTGTCCTCGCTGTCATACAGCACTTTCAGACCTTGAGGTTGAGCATGAAGACTTAGAAGGTAAGCTAATTTACATAAAATATCCACTTACCCCCCCTGTTCCCCCCCTTGGTAAGGGGGGGATGGAGAGGGGGTATATAACTGTTGCGACCACCAGGCCTGAGACCATGCTCGGAGATACTGCTGTGGCTGTCAATCCTGAAGACAGTCGGTACCGAAAACTCATTGGAAAGATGGTCAACCTGCCACTCACAGATAGAGTTATCCCCATTATCTCTGATTTTACAGTAGATCCTACCTTTGGTACAGGTGCAGTAAAAATTACACCTGCACATGATTTTAATGATGAAGCAACCGCAAAAAGGCAAACCCCTCCGTTAGAATTTATCACCGTAATCGGAGATGATGGCCATATGACAGAAGATGCAGGGAAACGGTATGCAGGTCTTGATCGATATGAATGCCGGAAACTGGTACTTAAGGATTTAAAGGGAATCGGTCTTATAGAAAAGGAAGAAAGGCACAGTTTTGGAATAGGTCATTGCTACCGATGTAAGACCATTACCGAGCCTTTCTTAACACCACAGTGGTATGTAAGTATAAAGCCTCTTGCTGAAGATGCAATAAAGGTGGTCAAGGAAGGTAAGATCAGGATTATTCCGGAGAGCTGGGGAAATACCTATTTTGCATGGATGGAAAATATCAAGGACTGGTGTATATCACGCCAGATATGGTGGGGACACAGAATACCCGTATGGTACTGCCAGGAAATGCAAAGTGAAAAATGCAAAATGAAAAATGGCATCGTTGTATCAAGAGTTACACCCAACGCATGTCCTTACTGTGGTTCACATAAGTTAATTCAGGACGAGGATGTCCTCGATACATGGTTTTCGTCTGCCCTCTGGCCATTTTCCACACTTGGCTGGCCTGACAAGACTGACGATTTAAAGACATTTTATCCAACGAGTGTTCTTGTAACTGCTTTTGACATTTTATTCTTCTGGGTTGCGAGGATGATCATGATGGGGCTCAAATTTATGGGAGATGTCCCCTTCAGAGACGTTTACATCCATGCGATCATAAGAGATGCAACAGGCCAGAAGATGTCAAAATCAAAAGGGAATGTTGTTGATCCGTTGATAATGTTAGAGAAATACGGCACAGATGCCTTCCGGTTTACCCTTGCTGCCTTTGCTGCACAGGGACGTGATATTAAGTTTTCAGAAGAACGGGTTGAGGGATACAGGCATTTTGTGAATAAACTCTGGAATGCAGCAAGATTTATCATGATGAACTTAGAAGACTTTACTCCCCCCATCCCCCCTTTAGAAAAGGGGGGTAAGGGGGGATTTGAAAGAGGGGGGATTAATCACTCATCACTTGACTTGGCAAGCAGATGGATACAGAGCAGGCTTGCAGCTACTTCTGATGATGTAGACAGGGCACTCAAGGGATACCAGTTTAATGAAGCGGCAGGCAGTATATACCAATTTATTTGGCATGAATTCTGTGACTGGTATATAGAGATGGCGAAATCCGAGATAGAAGATCCACAGTCGAAAAGAAATGTTCTGTTGTGTCTCATCAATACCCTTGATGCATCCCTGAGACTCCTTCATCCTTTCATGCCCTATGTTACCGAGGAAATATGGCAAAAGATACAGCAAGGCAGAAGGCAGAAGGCAGAAGGCAGAAGGCAGAAAGATAGTATCATGGTCTCTGATTATCCGCGTTCTCTTTTCAGAGACGAAAAAGCTGAAGAAGATATGTCTTACATTATTGAAGCTGTGACAGGAATAAGGACGATAAGGGGAGAATTGAATATTTCTCCTGCCCTTAAACTGAATGTATCAATCAAGACTTTTTCTATCGCATCAGAGAAGATACTGAAGGAAAATGTAAAATACATCAAAAGACTTGCAAAGGCAGAGTATATCGAGATGGGGAAGAATGTTAGAAAACCGGCAGGCTCTGCAACTTCGGTTAAAAGCTCTATGGAAATATATGTTCCTCTGAAGGGGGTCTTGAATATCGAGCCAGAAATGAATAGACTTAAGAAGGATAGAGCAGAGGTTGATGAGTCGATTGTCTTTTTGAATAAAAAGCTCCTCAATGATGACTTCATACAGAGGGCACCTGCAGAGGTGGTGAAAAAAGAAAAGGCACGATATGAAGAAATGATGCACAGGAAAGAGAGAATACTGAAGAGTATTGCAATGCTGAAAGAGGTAGGAGGTGAGAAATAATGTATGATGAAGAGAAGGTACTGGAAGGGCGTGACCTTGAATTCATCGAGGGAGAATTTGTCAATATTAAACAGAGTACCATCAGGGCTGTTGAAGGAGGTCATATCGAGCTTCAACAGGTTGGAGCACTCAGTATAGATGGAGAAAGGATAGAGGTTACACAAGGTGCTGCAGCTCTGCTAAGGGGAAATGAGATAAGCCTGAACCAGAGTATCAGTGCTATTACTGCTGCTGATAATGTATCGATCAATTTTTCATGCTCTCCCATCTCCATTTCAAGGGAACAGACAACGATTAACAGGTCTGCTGTCGGTCTTATGGCTGGAAGGAATGTGAAGGCAGAGAACACGTCTGCATTTCTTGTCCTTGCTCAGAAAATGGAAGGGACGGTAACAACACTCCTTGACTGGCGCTCTGCACTTGCATTAGGTGCTGTTGTTGGTGGAATATGGGGGCTCTTTTCTTTATTGAAAAGAAAATAAGATGGAGGTTCCTCATAGTGTCGTTGATTTTATACGTGATGCCCTGAAAGAGGATATAGGTCCTGGCGATATCACCACATCTTTCCTGATACCTGAAGAAAGTGAATCGAGGGCAATTTTTATTGCGAAGGTCAATTTTGTGCTCGCAGGACTTCCCTTTGCAAGAGAGGTTTTCAGGATACTGAACCCGTCTGCAGTTTTCAGGATGTTTCAAAAAGAAGGAGCCAGTGTCAGTAAAGGAGATGTACTTGCAGAGGTTTTTGGGAAGACCCAGGTGATTCTTTCAGGAGAAAGGGTCAGCCTCAATATATTACAGAGACTCTGTGGTATTTCTACCTTGACCAGCATGTATGTTGATAGGATAAAGGGGCTGAAGGCCAGGATCGTTGATACAAGAAAGACATCGCCGTGTCAGAGGTTCATGGAAAAATATGCAGTCAGGATGGGTGGAGGAGATAACCACAGATTTGGCCTATTCGATGGTATCATGATAAAGGATAATCATATCAAGGCTGTTGGGAGCATTCAAAAGGCTGTAGAGTTGGCAAAAAGGAGTCACCATCTCTTAAAAATTGAGGTAGAGGTTGAGAATCTCCAGGATCTCGAAGATGCAATAGAGGCTGGAGCAGACATTGTAATGTTAGACAACATGTCGCTCACGGATATACGAGAGGCTGTAAAGGTTACTCAAGGAAGGGTCCTTTTGGAAGCCTCAGGGGGTGTCAACCTTGAAAATGTAAGAGAAATTGCAGAAACAGGTGTTGATCTCATCTCGGTGGGTGCACTTACTCACTCAGCACCGGCAGCCGACATCAGCTTGAAAATAATAGAGTAAATTTGGTATATTGATATATCTTATGAATCTTTATTTATACACAAGGGGGGTAAGAATGACTCTTAAACAGATAAAAGTGATGGCCAAGGGAAAAGGCATAAAAGTCGGAAATATGAAGAAGGAGAATATTATTCGAGCAATTCAGCGAACTGAGGGGAACTTTGACTGTTTTGGCACTGCGGTATCCGGAGAATGTGACCAGTTGGACTGCCTTTGGAGAGAGGACTGTTTAAAATAATCCCATCTGATCAGTCTCTTTATCCTTTTTTATCTTCCGCTGTATAACGCCGCTCTTTACCAGCTCCTCAGGGATTTCATTGAGAAATGAAGAGGGTGATTGATCGAGTTTCTGTCCATAGAAAAACCTGTTCCTTGCAGAGATAAGAAAGATCTCATCTTGAGCTCTCGTCATACCGGCATAAAACAGTCTTCTTTCTTCCTCAAGATCAACAGCATCTTTCTTTATGGTATAAGGGATTAACCCCTCTTCTACCCCGGCAATAAAGACAACCTTGAACTCAAGTCCTTTTGCCATGTGTAATGTCATCAAGGTTACTGCATCCGCTTTTGGATCATACGCATCTGCAGGGGTAAAGAGACTGAGTTCATTGATAAATCTGGTGAGTGCCTCTGTTTGCTCGATATCTCGATATACATATGCAAGGTTCTCTAAAAACATAAGATTATCTTCCCTGTCCTTATAGTATTCCCTGAGTCCTGATTCTTTTAGTAATACCTTTACAAATTCATCGAAAGGTAACCTATGCTTTAAATCCATAAATCTTTCGAGCATGGAAATAAATTCCCTGATACCCTCTTTTGAAAATTCCCCCTTCCCCCCTTTACTAAAGTGGGATGAAAGGGGATTATATGTCTTCATTGCCTCATAGAGACTCAAACCATTCTCCTCTGCATAACGGGATATGTTTAATATTGTTGCCTCATTTATACCCTTTGGTGACAGGGTGGCAATCCTTTCGAGATTTACATTATCTGCAGGATTGCTGATAACCTTCAGATATGAAAGGGTATCCGTAATCTCTCTTCTTTTCAGGGCATGTTTTTCACCTATGATCTGATATGGAATACCTGATTTGATAAATGACTCTTCTATTGCCGATGATTGTGCATTTGTCCTGAATAATACTGCAAAATCGGAAAAACCGCAGGAAGACTCATGGAGAGACTGTGATGTTTCTCTCTGTCTGCTCATAAGCTGATAATGGCTTGTACCACCTATTCTTTCCTCTATCTCTCTTACAATAAACTCTCCTTCAGATCGTTCATCCGGAACAGAAACCACATTGACAGGGGCGCCCTTTTGTCTTGTTGAAATGAGTTCTTTGTCTATTCTTTTCAGATTATTTTTGATCATGAAGCTTGAAGCATTCAGTATCGTACCTGTTGAACGATAATTCTCTTTCAGGGTAATTTTCTTTGCATCTTTGAAATCTTTTTCAAAATTGAGGAAGTTGCCCACATCAGCGCCCCTGAAGGCATAGATTGCCTGGTCTGAGTCTCCAATGGCACAGATGTTACCTTTGCTGTTGGCGAGAAGCATTAACAATGTATACTGTGCAGGATTGATGTCCTGATATTCATCCACCATGATGTACCTGAATACATCTCTATATTTTTCTAATACCGCCCTGTTACCGAAAATCTCTATGGGCTTCAAAATAAGGTCATCAAAATCAAGGGCAGAATTTTTTCTGAGTGCTGACTGATAGCGCTCATATATCCCTTTCATTCCATCATCCAGATCATCAAGAAAATTTTTGAATCTCGATATCTTTTCAGCAATCAAAGCAAAAGAGGAATTTCGTCCCTTTTTCGAAATTTCCCTCAGGTCAGAATCTTTCAGGAATGTCTTTATGAGTCGAATCTGCTCATTCCGGTTGTAGATGATAAAATTGTCTGCAGAGTATTCGCTTATAATCCTGATGCCGAGGAAGTGAAATGTCCCAATGAATACATGGCTGGATTGACTCCCTAAAAGTGCTTCTGTTCTTTCCTTCATCTCCTTTGCAGCACGATTGGTGAATGTCACGGCTACGATGTTTTCAGGTCTTACACCCTGCTGGATAAGATATGCAATCCTATGGACAATAGTGAAGGTTTTACCTGTCCCTGGCCCAGCAACAATCAGCACAGGTCCTTCGGTTGTCATCACAGCCTCTTTCTGAGACTCATTTAAGGCAGGAGAAAAAGTAATCATTTCAAAAAATTATAAGGCTACGCCTTTGCGCCGTGCCGCCCGCTCCCTCCCACTTAATTTCAATAATAAAGCGGACGCCATGAAGCGACTCTCGAGTTTCAATTTTATTCCCCACACAGTTTCAGGTTTATTCCCCACCTTTTTTCTGTGTTAAATTATAGAACTCATCCTGAGAAGATGTCCATTATCCTGTAGAAATGCATCACCTCCTTTCT
>Ga0194113_10002397_pt1 | contig 25664 bp, 21 predicted proteins | sample TA2MahC200mmetaG_FD_146193 | JGI IMG/M metagenome (GOLD analysis project Ga0194113, IMG submission 146193) | Freshwater microbial communities from Lake Tanganyika, Tanzania - TA2015017 Mahale Deep Cast 200m | ecosystem: Environmental > Aquatic > Freshwater > Lake | place: Tanzania: Lake... | reverse complement strand
CAATGAAAGTCACTGCCGGTGAGGAATACGGGCTCAGGTGCCTGATTCAACTCGCGCGCGGCAACGGTGGCGGTCGCGGACTGACGCTGTCCGAAATCGCCGCGCGGGAGGGGATGCCGATCCCGAACACTGCGAAGCTTCTCCGGAGGCTTCGCATAGCCGGGATCGTGACCAGCGTGCGAGGCCGCACCGGCGGCTACACGCTCGCGCGCCCCGCCGACGAGATCAGCCTCTCGGATGCCCTCATCGCGCTGGATGGCCCCGTCTTCGATCGCCGCAACTGCGCGACCTACACAGGGAGCGAGCGCGTCTGCGTTCGCGCGAGGGATTGCTCTGTCCGCTCCTTGTGGATCGCGGTCGAGGATCTAGTCCGCTCGGCCCTCGCCAAGGTCACCGTCGCCGATCTCGTGACCACGGAGGACGCGGCGCGGCATCGGCTCGGCAGCAAATGGGAAGGCGACGCCGTCCTCGGAGTGAAGGGCGCGCGCGAAGCAGAGGAGGCTTAGAGGGATGAGAAAAGCAGACCGCAAGGGCGCGATCTTCGCCTGCGAGGATGTCCACATCGCTGTCCAGGGGAAGGAAGTCGTCAGGGGCGTGAGCATCGAGCTGCGAGCCGGTGAGAAGGTCGCCCTGATGGGCCCCAACGGGTCGGGCAAGAGCACCCTCGTGAGCACCCTGATGGGGAATCCCGCCTACGAGCTGACGCAGGGGAGGATCTGGCTCGCGGGGGAGGAAATCACCGGACTCCCGGCCGACGAGCGCGCGCGGCGCGGCCTCTTCCTCGCGTTCCAGTATCCTGTGGCGATTCCGGGCGTGAGCGTGGCGAATGTGATCCGCGCCGCGGTGAACGCCCGCCGCGGAACGGACGTGCCGATCCGAGAGTTCCGCAAGGAGCTGGCCGAGGCGATGGCGCTCCTGGGAGTCGAATCGAGCTTCCCAGGACGTTCCCTCAATGAGGGCTTCTCCGGCGGGGAGAAGAAGCGGATCGAGGTCCTCCAGATGGCGATGCTCAAGCCGGTCGTCGCCCTCATGGACGAGACCGACTCGGGCCTCGACATCGACGCTCTGCGAACCGTGGCCCACGGCATCAACTCGGTCTGCGGGCAGGCCTCCGCAGTCCTGCTCGTCACCCACTACCAGCGCCTCCTCAACCATGTCATGCCCGACCGGGTGCACGTCCTGATGGAGGGGAGGATCGTCGAGTCGGGAGGGGCCGATCTGGTGGGGAAGCTCGAGTCGCTCGGATACGACTGGATCGAAAAGGAAAGTAACGGCCCGGACCTCGTGACGAGCGTGCCGGACGGCGCCGCGGCGAAGGCCGAGAGGCCCGGCGTCGAGAGGTGACCATCGATGGATGAGAGGAAGCAAGTAGCGCAGGCGCCGACCGCTGAGGCGAGGCGACCGCGTCCGGAAGCGGATATCCGCGGCGACTACGCCGAGAAGTGGGGCTTCCGCGACCCCGAAGAGTACTTCCACAAGGGGCGCAAGGGCCTCGATCACGAGGTGGTCGAGATGATCTCGCGGATGAAGAAGGAGCCGGACTGGATGCGCCGGCTGCGGCACCAGGCTCTCGACACCTTTCTCGAGAAGCCGATGCCCCGCTGGGGAAACACGGCGCTACTCGAGTCGATCGACTTCGAGGACATCTACTACTACATCAAGCCGATCGAGGAGCGGGGACGGACCTGGGACGATGTCCCGGACGGCATCAAGAAGACCTTCGACCGCCTCGGCATCCCGGAGGCCGAGAGGAAGTTCCTGGCGGGCGTCTCGGCCCAATACGAGTCGGAGGTCGTGTATCACTCCGTCCAGGAGAATCTCACCAAGCAGGGCGTCCTTTTCATGGACATGGACAGCGGCCTGCGCGAGCACCCGGAGATCGTCGAGCGCTACTTCGCGACCGTGATCCCTCCGAAGGACAACAAGTTCGCCGCGCTCAACAGCGCCGTCTGGTCGGGGGGCTCGTTCATCTACGTGCCGCCCGACACGAAGGTCGAGATGCCGCTGCAAGCCTACTTCCGCATCAACGCCGAGAAGATGGGGCAGTTCGAGAGGACGCTGATCATCGCGGACCGGGGATCGAGGGTGCACTACATCGAGGGATGCACTGCCCCCGTCTACTCCACCGACTCGCTCCACTCGGCCGTCGTCGAGCTGATCGCCATGGAGGGAGCCTACATCCGGTACACGACGATCCAGAACTGGTCGAACAACATCTACAACCTCGTGACCAAGCGGGCGGTCGCGCACAGGAACGCGGTCGTCGAGTGGGTCGACGGGAACATCGGCTCGCGCCTCACGATGAAGTACCCCTGCGTCTACCTCGCAGGCGAGGGCGCGCGGGGCGAGATCCTCTCGGTCGCCTTCGCGGGGAAGGGGCAGCATCAGGACGCAGGCGCCAAGGTAATCCACGCAGCCCCGAACACGAGCAGCACCGTGACGTCCAAGTCGATCTCCAAGGACGGAGGCCGCTCCTCCTACCGAGGCCTGGCCAAGGTCCACAAAGGGGCCACGAACTGCAAGGTCTCCGTCCAGTGCGACGCGTTGATCCTCGATTCGATCTCCCGCTCCGACACCTACCCCACGATGGAGATCGAGGAGGACGATGTCCGGATGGAGCACGAGGCGCGCGTGAGCAGGATCGGGGACGAGCAGATCTTCTACCTGATGAGCCGGGGTTTGAGCGAGCAGTCCGCGCGCACGCTGATCGTGAACGGGTTCATCGAGGCGTTCACGAAGGAGCTGCCGATGGAGTACGCGGTGGAACTCAATCGGCTCATCGAGATGGAGCTGGAGGGATCGGTCGGATGACCGGAGAACGCATGATCCGGGAGGAGGCGCGGGAAGGTTCGAGCGCCGTGGGGTCGGCGAGCGGCGGGTCGGGAGGGAACGCCGGTCCGATCGGGAGCGGTTCGGAGTGGCTCAAGCGCTCGCGCGAGGAGGCATGGAAGATCCACGACGGGCTTCCGATGCCCGATCGGGCGCGCCACCTCTGGCGCTACACGGACCCGGCCGCGCTCTTGCCGGAAGCCGCGCTCATCCCTCGGGCGTCAGTGGAGCCTCGGGCGTCAGCCGAAGTCGTCCTCTCCGAGTCGGCCCGCCGCGCGGGCGCGATCGCCATCCCCTTGGTCGACGCGATCCGCGAGGACCACACGCTCGTTCGCGAGAAGCTGGGCGCGCTGGTCCCGTCCGTCTTCGGAAAGCCGGAAGCCCTGAACATGGCAGCATGGAGCGCGGGGCACTTCGTCCATCTGCCTGGCGGAGTCCGGATCGAGGATCCGATCCGCCTGATCAGCGCGCCGCCGCGGGGCTCCTTCCGCGCCTTCCGGCATCTGATCCTGGTCGAGGAGGGCGCCGAAGCGACGATCGTGGACGAGTCGCGCGGGCCGGACGGCCGAGAGTCGTCGTGGGCCAGCATGGTGACCGAGCTCTTCGTCGGGGAAGGAGCCCGGGTCCGCTACGTGAGGCTTCAGCGGCTCGGACGAGGAGCGGTCGCCCACGCGACCTTCCGGGCGCGGCTAGGGCGAGATGCAAGTCTGCGGACGGCGATCGCCTCGATCGGCGGAGGATTGTACAAGGCGGATCTCGGCGTTCTGATGGACGGAGAGGGAGCCGAGAGCCGCATGTCGGGCTTCGTCCTGTGCGACGGGGCGCAGAGGGCGGACCATCACACGGTCCATGACCATCGTGTCGCCCGGACCCACAGCGACATCAACCTCCGGGTGGTTCTCGGGGGCCGCGCGCGCTCGGCCTACACCGGGCTCATCCGCATCGCCGAGGAGGCCCCGTATTGCGAGGCCTTCCAGGAGAACAGGAACCTCCTTCTGTCCGACGGCTGCAGAGCCGAGTCGATTCCCGAACTCGAGATCCTGACCGATGAGGTGAGATGCAAGCACGGCGCGACGGCGGGTCCCATCGACGAGGACCAGCTCTTCTACCTAGAGAGCCGGGGCCTCTCGCGGGCGAAGGCGACGGAGATGGTCATCCTCGGATTCCTCGAGGAGACGCTGAGCCATCTCGGCAGCGATGAAACCGAAACCATCATGGGCGAGCTCGCCGCGCGCGCGGCGGAGATCACGAGGCCATGAGCACGGCATACACGCAGGCGATCCGCACGGATGAGATTCCCGCAGGGGAGTGCCGCGCCGTCACGATCGGGCAAGATAGGGTCGTCGTGTGCAACGCCGGCGGGGAGTTCTACGCCATCGAGGACGTTTGCTCCCACGACCAGAGTCCGCTGGACGCGCAGAGGATCGATGAGATGGCCATCGAGTGCCCGCGTCACGGCGCCCGGTTCGACATCCGCTCGGGGGTGGCCCTCCGCATGCCGGCGATCGCGCCGGTTCGGGCCTTCCCGACCAAGGTGATCGGAGATCACGTCTATGTCGGCCTCGACGCGTAGGGACGGGAGGCTCGAGGCCGGCGGCGGCCCGACGGCGGCTTCGCTGGACGTGGCGCGGATACGCGGCGACTTCCCGATCCTGCGGCGCGAGGTGAACGGGCGACCGCTCGTCTATCTCGACAGCGCCGCGACGACGCAGAAGCCCCAGGTCGTCATCGACGCGCTCGCCGATTACTACGCTCGGTCGAACGCCAACGTGCACCGAGGAATCCACAAGCTCGCCGAGGAGGCGACCGAGGCCTACGAAGCCGCGCGCGCGCGCGTCGCCCGCATGATCGGTGCCGACGACCCGCGGGGAGTGGTATTCACGCGCAACGCCACCGAGGCGATCAACCTTGCCGCGCGAGCCTGGGTCGAGCCCCGGCTCCGGCCGGGCGACGAGATCCTCCTCACGGAGATGGAGCATCACAGCAATCTGGTCCCCTGGATCATGATCGCCAGGCGGGCGGGAGCGGTTCTCAGGCATGTTCCGATCGACGATGAAGGGCATCTGATCCTCGATCGGCTCGAAGACCTGATCGGGCCGAGGACGCGCATCCTCGCCCTGACGCATGCCTCGAACGTCCTCGGCACGATCAACCCGATCACGAGGATCGTCTCGATCGCCCGAGCGCGCGGAGTCCCGGTCCTGCTGGACGGAGCGCAGAGCGTGCCGCACCTGCCGATCGATCTACGCGATCTCGGCGTCGACTTCCTTGCCTTCTCGGCGCACAAGATGCTGGGTCCTACCGGCGTTGGCGTCCTCTGGGCCCGGCCCGATCTCTTGGAGGAGGCGGAGCCGTTCCTCGGGGGCGGGGAGATGATCCGGGAGGTCACGCTCGATGCGGCCACCTGGAACGAGATCCCGTGGAAATTCGAGGCCGGCACGCCGAACATCGCGGGAGTCGTCGGATTCGGAGCTGCGCTCGACTACCTCGAGTCCATCGGCATGGATGCGATCCGCGCGCACGAGATCGAGCTGACCGGCTATGCGTTCGAGAGGCTGTCGGCGATCGGAGGACTCCAGATTCACGGCCCTCGGTCGCCGGCCGAGCGGACAGGGGTGATCTCATTCTCGGACGCGACGGTCCATCCCCACGATCTGGCGACCATCCTTGACATGAACGGGGTAGCCATCAGGGCGGGGCATCATTGCGCTCAGCCGCTCATGCGACGGCTCGGTGCGCAGGCGACCGCCCGCGCGAGCTTCTACCTTTACAACGACGCGGCGGACGTGGACGCGCTCGTCGCGGCCCTTTCGGAGGCGAGATCCTACTTTGGAGAAGCCGTTCGCCGAACTTGACGCGCTCTATCGGGATGTCGTGCTGGATCACTATCGGAGTCCGCGCGGCAGGGAACCGCTGCCCGCTCCGGACGTGCAGCGCCGCGGCTTCAATCCCGTTTGCGGGGACGAGGTGCTCGTCGCGCTGGCGATGGATGGCGACGTCGTGCGGGAGGTCCAGGTGAAGAGCCGCGGGTGCGCGATCAGCGTCGCGTCGGGATCGATGCTGGCCGATCTGCTTCCGGGAAGGACTCGGGGAGAGGCCGAACGGCTGATCGAGGCGTTCCGCGCTCTGCTGCGCGGAGAGGAGCCCGCCGGCGATCTGGATCTCGGGGATCTCGATGCACTGAGAGGCGTGGCCAGGTTTCCCGTGCGGATCAAGTGCGCCATGCTTCCCTGGATGACTCTTCGCGAGTCGCTGCGCGCGCGTGAGCGGGGTGGAGAGGACGCGCAGGACGCCGCGGCCACAACGGAGGAGGCGCGCGGGTGAGGGAATCGGGCGGGAAGAAGGCCGACTCCGGCGTTCGGATCACCGAGGATGGGATCCGTCAGGTTCTGCGCCCCGTGACCGATCCCGAGCTCGGTCTGTCGATCCTCGATCTCGGCCTCGTCTACGGGATCGGCATCGATCAGGATGCCGGCGAGGTCACGGTCACCATGACGCTGACCAGCCAGATGTGCCCCATGGGACCTCAGATCCTCGGCGCGACGGAGATGGCGGTCCGCCGCGCCGCCGGTGTCCGGAAGGCCAAGATCGAGCTCGTCTGGGAGCCTCCCTGGGATCCGCGCAAGCACGCGTCGGAGGATGGAAAGGCGTTCCTCGGGATCTGGGACTGACCTGGGGCGCGCGGCGCGCGATCACTGTAGCCCCCCCGCCGTCATCGGCGATCCTGCTTGACCCATCAGCGCAGTCTCGCGATAGTGGGGCGCGCGAAGTCCGAGGCCCCGCCCAGGTCGCGCGGCCTGGAGCGCCGGGGCGATCGAGCACTACCGCACAGGAGGCCGCGAGTCATGAAGCACATCAGGAGCATCCCCCTTGCCGCTTTCGCCCTCCCTCTCTGCATGGTCGTCGTTCCATGGGCTTCGCGCGCGGATCAGACCTATTTGTCGGTCACCTTCGACGACAAGGAGATCGACGCCCCGCTCGGAACAGGGGGCACGGCCATCGGCGAAGCCACCTGGATTGGCGACAAGGTCGATGCGATCGTCCGATCGACCCCGTTCCCGACCCCGTGTCTCGAAGTTCACGACACGGATGTCCCGTACCCGCATAACTTGGGCTTTGAGCTTCCCACCGCGTCGGTCTCGACCGGCCTCGTCGTGATCATCATGGATCTCTGGTACGAGCAGGTCGGCGAGAGTTGCCAGCCCTACATCGAGCTCTACCCGGCCCAGTGGCAGGCACTGCTGCGCATTCGGCCGCAGAACGACGGCACGATCACGTTGACGGATCTGAGCGGGACGGCGGCCGAGGGGATTCCCTGCCCGACCGGGCGGCCTTTGCCGATCCTTGTGGCCTTCGACATGGATGCGGGGACCTACTCGGCATGGCTTGATGGTTCGCAGGTCGTCGCCGACCGGGCGCATGGCAACCCGAACAGGAACTTCTACCGGGTCCTGATCAACACATCGTCGGGCACCGATCCCGACTGCCGCTTCTGGATCGATCAGATCCGCGTGATCGACTGGATGCCGAGCGTCCCGACGCGGGCGACCACCTGGGGGACGCTCCGAGCGCTCTTCAGGGACTGATGGAAGTAGGGTGGGCGCGGCGAGGCAGCGCGCCCGCCCGTTTCTCGGGCGAAGTCAATCCGGTCTAGCCCCAGTTTCTGCCTCCTACTACGGCGCTTGCCTGCCCTTGGATTCAGTCGAAGTTGAGACCCCGAGAACCGCCTCGGCCGGTGACGCCCGGACGGACCGGGCGATGGAGCGGGACGCGGGTGGATTTGGTATGATGCTGCTGCGCTGGCTTCAGCACCTCGCGACGCAACCGGTTGCTAACGATCCCTGCCTCTGCCTGGTGGCCGGGGGAGGGGGGCCACCGCGGGAGGTGACGCCATGAAGCTCAAGCCGACCATCCTCGGTACCGCCGCCGCGCTGCTCGTGCTCCTGCCCCCGGCTCCTCGAGCCGAGGAGACGCAAGAGAACGAGGTCGAGATCGAGTTCAACGTCCTCTGCAACGCGAACGGCGAGCTGGATGCCAAAGAGGGCACCACGGTTCGCGTGGAGGTGGAGGACAACGCCGGAAACGTGACGGTCCTCACCTACACGTTTCCCCAGGGATCCCACGCGCGAGCCGTCACGACCTACTTCGCCGACGCCCTCCGGCAGAAAGGGTTCAGCGTGGACGGGCCGCGGCACGACGACGGACAGGCAAAGTCCCGTCTAAAGATCAAGAACGTGAAGAAGGTGAGGGTGGGAACATCGCTCAATGGGAAGCTGCCTGTCGCTTTCTTCGTGCCGCCGCCACCGCCCGGCCGGACGCCACAGCCCACTCCCCCGCCCGTGATCACGGGCCGGCTTCCGAGGCTTCCCAAGCCGACGCCACCCCCCCCGGCCGGTGCCGACAGGGCGGACACCCGCGCGACCGACGACATTCCCTCCACACGGGCCGGGGTCGATCCAGATCCTCGTGACACAGGGTGACGCCTCGGGAGGAACGGGCGGGACGACGACCAACAAGGTCACGATCTCGGTGTCCGCGACCCAGGGCGGCCAGGAGATCGTCCTCACGGAGGAGTTCGAGAGGGGAACGAGCGCAACGGAGATCACGAGGCGGCTCCATCAGAAGCTCGTCAATGCCGGATTCGACATGAAGCCGTACCAGCCTGGCGACACGCAGCTCTTCTTCAACAAGGTCACGAAACTCGACGGCGCCTATTCCTCCGGAAGCGCCAAGACGACATTTGGATGGGGTGAAACGCCCGTGGCGATCGACGACAGGAAGTCGGCAGTCAGTGGTTACATCCCCCCACGGTTCGCCGTAACGGGGCAGTATCAGGTCATCCGTCCCGAGTTGGGGCGGCTCAACGACTACATCGAATGGATCAATGCCACGTGGGATGGAGACATCGGCGCCCTTCGCACTCTCCAGGGGGGAGGCATTGAGGCAAGTCTGTTCTTCGCACCCCACGTTGGTGTCACGGCGGGCTTCCAGATGGCGCAGGGAAGCGCGTCCGGACGCAGCGCCGGCGGCGCGTTTCGCGCGAAGATCGAGTTGAGCGGAGGCTACGTCCTGCTCCTCGGGCGATCACCTCTGGGAGTCGCGGGGATCGGCATGGAGGTTGGGGCAGGCGCGGGTTACATGAGTGGGCGGTACATCGAGACCGAGGAGAGCTGGCGGCAATCGGGAACGGACAGCGCGGTCGGCCTCGAGGCGTCGCTCCGACTGGACCGGGTCGTCACCGGCCACCTAGGCATAGTCGGTAGCGCGGCTTATCGGACTCTGCGGCTCGACGACTTCGATCTGACGTGGGTCTCTCCGGGCGATCCCCCCGTCGACCTCGATCTGAGTGGGACGAACTTCGGGCTGGGCGTACGCTACGTGTGGTGAGCGGCCGCGATCTCTCCGTACGCCAAGTGATCGATCGTCTCGCTCCCCTCGCGCCGGCACACTGACGGCTCATCCGCCCCCCGCCGTGAGGTTCGGGGGGACGGATGGGGGAGGCAGAGGGAAGCGGGGTCCGTGCGCCCCGCCGAGGATCCGTCCTCACGAAGGCGAGTCGAGAGTTGTCTGCCGCTCACACCCGCCGGGCCTGAGGCTCGGTTGCAGGGGAGAGGTGCGCCCTGGAGAGAGAAGGGTGGAGGCGGGAAGAGGTGGGAGAGCCTATTCTCGCGGGTCCGAGATCCGGGGCACATCGCAGCGAAGGCCCGCGGCATCTCCCGCAGCCATCCAGAGAACGGGTCCGGCCTTCAGGGCTCGTTGATTCTTCCTATGAGCTTCTCATCGGCTTCCAAGGAGTTTGCCGGTCTTCTGAATTACAACTAGGACTCGCACACCCCCACCCGGGCACCGGGGGCCCCATGGGGCCACAAAAACCATTGTGCCTGCGCTTGCCGGGGGCTATTTTGGATTCCGCTCGGATAGTTCTGAGGATCCACAGCTCGGCCCGTATCGAAGGATCGCAGCTTGTCCCCGACCTCGAATTGCGGATGCCGAGCAGGGTCTCCGCCCGTCGGTACCGTTCCGTGAGGGGAGGGGATATGGTCATCGCCCTGCTGGGAGTCGCCCGGTCGTTCCGTCACCACGCCGCCCGCCTGCGAGCTGTTCCGCCACTACTGGCCTTCTTAGTCCCACTCCTCGCGGGCTGTGCGGGCAAACGGATCCCGGCCGTGGAGATCTCGTCCAAGCCGTTCGTGGAGATGCAGCGTGTCGCCGTCGGCTGCGACGTCGACACCTCGTTTGTGATGGCCGTGCCGGAGATCAAGTTCCCGGTCTGCCCGCAGGGGGTCGCGGTGGATTCGAGCGGGGCCTGGCTCGGCGCCCTCTGGCTGGAGCCAGGCGGCGGGGGGCGGCAGGAGTTCGCCTCGGTATCTATGGCGAGCGGGGAGGCGACCGGCTGCCTGATCGTCCCCTCGTCGGCGAGCATCCTTGGCATCCGTAAGGGCATCGGGCTCATCCAACTGCCGGGTCGGGTCCTGAGGGTGCAGATGGCGACCGGCGACACGCTGGGCTCGGTTCCGGGCTGGGCCCTGCCGGCTCTGGCCGGCAGCCAATTCGTGTGCCTCTCGGGCAATGGGAAGGTCGTCTCGGGGTATCAGTGGGGCACCGGCGCCGTGGCCTGGCAGCGTGAGCGGTCCGCCGGAAACGGCCTCCTCAACGGCACCTGGCGGGAGGGACAAAAGTACATGCTGCTCGGGACCCACCTGTGGACCGGATCCGTGCCGAACGGTGCGGGCTGGGAACGCGAGGTGGGCACGTCCTCGGCCAACTACACCAAGGTCCTGGCGAAGAACTGCCTGCTCGGCGTCCTCTCGGCCCTGGCTCCCACGCCGATGCCCACCACTTACGGAACCGACAATCCCGACATCACCAGCGGGCTCTTCTCCAATCCGCTGGTCGTCGGCGACCGCGTGCTCTTCGTGAGCAAGAAGCACCTTCTCGCCTTCGACGCCGCCAACGGAAAGGACCTCTGGAGCATCGACCTGGACGGGCGGGACGGAACGTGCGCCCTATTCCGCCTGGATGAAGACCGGTGCGTCGTGGTCGCCTTCGGTCGGCAGCTCTACAACGGTGTATGGCGCGACAACGACAACTCGTACGCCGCCTGTTTCAGCGTGGAGACCGGCGAGGAGCTCTGGTCGTTCCGTCCGGATCAGAGCGACCGGATCGTCCAGGCGCTGGCCACCCCGGGGAGGCTGGCCGTCTGCACCGACAGCCTCGTCCACGTGATCGACAGGAACGGAGCCCTGCTGAGTGAAAGCGTGCCGGCGTTCACGACCCGATACCGCGGCGCGGATACTCCCTGGCGCATGCTCGCAAGCGGAAACACCCTCCTGATGTGCATTTCCGGGGGGAATGCGCGCGCGACGGCGTGGAACCTGGAGGATCTCTCCCTGCTCGGCGACGTCGATGTTGAGCTGGGGACGGTCGTCTCCACGGAGGCCGTTTCCGTCACGGCGGCGCACATCTACAAAGGGACGGCGCCCGTCGTCCCGTTCCCGATGCAGGATCCCGACCACATCTGGTCCGTGCCTTCCACCGGCGACGGGATTGTGGCGGTGGACCGGCGCAGTGCACGCGTGGTCCGCTCGATAAGGTACTCCCACGTGCAGACCATGGTCGGACCGGGCCACGTCCTGCTGCAGAACGAGGATCGCGTGGCGGTGTTCCCGCTCGCCTCGCTCGCGGAAGGGATGCCGGTGCCATGAGGAGGGGAATCGCGCTAGGATTGCTGATCGCGGTGGCGGTCGCCTCGGCCGCCTCCGCGGAGGAAGTGCGGGTCTACTGCAAGGACGGAAGCAGGATCGAAGGCGAACTGCTCAAGCTCTCGGCCGCCGGCGTCCGGATCGATCCCACCGGACCGATCGCCTCCCGGATGGTCGAGGCCGCCCAGATCGACAGCGTGGTCTCGGTGGGCGGGGACCGGCGCCTCCTCTTTCCGCTCGCTGCCGAGGGCGACCTGGGGCAACTCCGGACCGGACACTCGCGCAGCGGCGTCCGGGTCCACCGGCGGTTCACTCTCGCCGGCTACGGGACCTATCGAGCCCCGAAACCCGTGGAGACGCTCGACCCGGAACTCGACGCGAAGCTGCAGGTGGACGGCTCCTTCGGAGCCGGGTTCATGGCGGGGTGGTATCTCCCCACCGGCACCGGCGGCAGCGCCATGCTCACGGACGTGTTTCTCGACGTCGGAATGCTCGGGGAGACGATCTCGGTCACCGTGCCGGGAGGCAGGCTCGGGATCGTGAGCATGAACTATCTGGTCTTGGACCTCGGGCTGCGGCCGATGTTCCCACTGGCCGGGGAGAGAACCCGGCTGTACCTGGCGCCGATGGCCGGGCTCGGCGTGCGGATCACGAACATCCGGGGAGGCACCACCAGCCAGTACGCCTTGTACAGCTCGACTCCCAGCTTCGACGCCTCCGGCGCCTTCCTGTTCGGTGCGGGGCTCGACCTGGTCGGCAGCAGCGCGCTCGGGGCCTCGCTCCGCTGGAAGGCCTCGCAATCGAAGCTGTTCCTGGAACGGAGCGCCTACCTGACGCACGAGATCCAGATCGTCTTCAGCTTCCTGTCCTATGACTGAGCGGGTTAACCGAAAGCGCGCGGCTCCATGCCGAGCGCAGGGGGCGGGAGCCGGCTCGCGATTCCGGTCGGGGTGGGCCTGGCCGGCGCTGGCAGTCGCGCTCTTCCTCTGGACCGATGCCTTCGCCCAGGACATCGTGGTGCGGACGCATCGGGGAAGCGAGGTGCGGGGCACGCTGCTGGCGCTGGACGCGGAGAGCGTCGTCCTCGATCCCGAGGGAAACGTCGACCGCCTCGTCCTGCGCTTGGCCGAGGTCGACCAGGTCGTGCTGAGCGAGGATGGGCGGGTGTTGTACCCGCTGGCGTCCGGGATCCCGGTGACTCCGCGGCGCAACCTCTGGGGCGCCGCCCGGATCCGGCCGGGGAAGCCTTATGTGGAGCTGTCTGGCTCCTGGGGATGGCGGCGCCCGGTCTCGATCACGAAGCTGAACTACCCGGTCGGCGACGGGACGTCGGTGCCGATTGAGTTCGCGTTGTCGGAGGGTGGGGGCCCGGAGGGTTCTGTGGCCGCGTTGTTTCCGGTGGCCGGCGGAGCGCTACGCATCGGCCTCGCCGCGGAGGTGGCGCGGGCGGAGGCGGACTTCCGGATCGAGGTGCCGGGCGTGGAGCCATCCTCTCTGGACGGAAATCTTACCCGCGCGGATCTCTCGCTCATCGCCAGCTTCCCGGTTACGCGCGGCGGCCAGGTCCTGCTGGACGTCGCTCTCGGCGCGGGTCTGTGGAAGCTCGCCGGCAGCTCGCGGACGGCGTCCGAGACCGGCGGAACGGAGATCTCGAGCTACGAGGAGAAGCACATCGCCTACTTCGCTGAAGTGCAGCCGGAGCTTCTGGTTGTCCGGAACGTCGGCCTGTTCGCTTCTCTCCGGCTCACCAATACCGAGATCAGCGACCTGGCCGTGCTCGATGAGAACGAAGACCTGTTGTACATCGACATTCCGCGTTTCACCGCGACTGAGGTCCGCGTCGGCGGGCGCATTCACCTGCCGATCGACTAGAAGAGGACCGGCTGGCCCGTTCGGGCGCGGCTGTCGCTGAAGGAGATGACCATGAGGCATCCGGCAAAGTCCGTTCGTTTCGGTGCACTCCTGCTGTTGCTCGCCGGTTCGGTGTTTCTAGGGGTCGGCCGGGGAGCGGCCCGTCCGCTTCTGGGGAATTCGGGGATCACCGACGCCGTGATGCGGAACGACTGGGCGGATGTGCTGCAGCGGCTCCAGGCGGTGCCCGTCGACACTCTCGACATTCCGTCCGGCCTCCTCTCGGCGCACGCTCTCCTCGCCCTGAACCGCTGCGACGAAGCGGCCGCCCGCTTCCTGTCCTTCAGTGCGTGGCGCGAGGACACGTCGTGGAGGGACTTCACGGCGGACCTGGCAGCGGCACAGCCGGGATCGGCGACCGCCCACTACCTGGCCGGCGACGCGCTGGCGCGCCTGGGCGACACCGCCGGAGCACTGAAGGAGCTCGACCTCGCCGTGAGCCAGGATTCCACCTGCTGGCTGGCCCGCAACGCTCGGGGCGTGCTCCGCGCCGTCGACTACCAGGGCCGTGAGGATCCGGCGGCCGACATCGAGATCCTGCACGCGGCGCTCGCCGACTTCCGCCGCGTGTCTCGGGATCGTCCGGAGTTCCTGGATGCCTGGCTGAACCGGGCGATCACCCACCTCACCGCTAACCAGTTCGAGGGCGCCCGCGAGTGCTTCGACCGCGCCGCGTCGTTGAGCCGGGGGTGCGCGCTCGCCGACAACGGCCGTGCGGTTCTGCGGCTCCACAGCGGCGACCTGGAAGGGGCCAGGCGCGACATCATCCACGCCGATTCGCTCCTTCCCGGCTATCCGTACATCGTCGTCAACGCCCGTTCGATGCTCGCCGGCGATTCCGAGACGGGGGATCCCCTGTTCCGGATCGCGCGCCTGGACAGGGCGATCGCCGCGGACAGCACCCGTGGCTGGTCCAGCGCGACCTGGGCCGACTTCGGGAGGGAATTCAAGGATTTCGGCCTAAACACCCTGGCCTCCGTGGGGGGGATGATGGGCGGGGACCCGAGCGCAATCTACAACAGCTGGGACAGAACCTTTGACAGCGCTCGGAATCTCGGCAGCTTCGACTACAGCACTATGTTCGGCGGCGTCTATCTTGACGTCCAGATGCTCGAGGGGACGCGCAAGGTAGCGGCCACCTACGCACTCGGCTACGGGTGCGCCCGCTAAAGACGCCCGGCCCGGCGTTCCGCCGTGCGGGCCTGGCCGCGGTCCTGCTCCTGGGCCCAGCCGCGGCGTCGCACGTCCAGGCGCGGGAGTATGTCTGCTTCTCGCTGGTCCGCGCTCACTCCCTCCTGCAGAGCGAGGTGCTAGCGCCGCCTCTACTCGCCGAACTGGGCTTCATAACGCGCCCGAAAGGGATCGTGGTGGACGCCAGCCGCGGCGACGTCGTGGTGGTGGGGGTGCGGGACCCTGACTCCCCGGCGATCCTTCTGGACGATCTGGTGGTCGCGCTACGCGTGGCCCGCGTGGAGAAGGTCGCATATCCCGGCCTGAGCATCGAGCCCGCGCCCTGGCACGCGGATCCCTGGGAGCACCGCGTCATCTACACCGGAAAGATCGAGGGAACGCGGCTGGGGCTCGTGTGCTACGAAGCCGACGTCCTGCTCAAGAAGATGTGCCTGGGGACCGTTCCGACCGGTTCTCCGGATGTGATCAGTCCGTGGGTTCTGGGAGCCTGCTACCGGCCTGCCAGGCGGGAGGAGGAAGGGGGGACGAAGACCTACTTCTACCCGCTGGGGGTGGCCGTGTCGGTCGTTGGCAACGCGGCCTACCTTCAGGCGGACCGCATCACCGTCCAGTGCGGCACCCAGAGCGGCCGTCCCGCCGACCCCCCCCTGGCCCGGTTTCTCCTCGACCTAAACGAGCATTTCGACGAGGTCGCCTCCTATCACACCGTCCTGGAAGACCTCCGAAATGTGTGCTGTCTCTATGCGCTGGCCCGCGGGCTCCAGAAGGTGACGGCATGCCCTGACCTGGGGTACTGGCTCCGGGAGTACCGGCCGGCCCGGGTCCCGACGCCGGAGTGGACGCCGGTCATCGCCCGGGGCGTGCGCGGCCTCTCGTCGCACCGCGTATCGGCGGGGAAGATCGAGGTGCGGGCCGAAGCGGAGTACCTCGAGGACGGGGATGCGGTGGCGCTGGCGCGCATCGTCCTGGAGAGCCGCCCGGCCGGCGACCCCCTGGTGTGGAGCTTCGCGATCCGGGGCGACTCGCTCACCACGGCTGGCGATTCGGACGAGGCGGCCGCCATAGAGGCCGAGTCGCGCGCCCGCTTCCAGGCTGCGCGGGAGGAGGCCGGCGGGGCCGTGGCGCTCGAGTGCTCGCCGACGCTCCTGGGGGAGCCCGTTATGGGCACCCTAGGGCATTCCGCCGACGCTCGCGCGTGGATGGCCCTCGGCCTGGCTCGCGAGGCGCAGGGCCGACGGGCGGAGGCATCCGAGGCCTACCGCCGAGCGATCGGGCACGGCTCTCCGGCGGCCGTGCACCGCCGAGCCTACGAGCGCTGGCTCCGTCTCCGCAGCGCTCTGGGGCTGGAGCCATTCGATCGCCTTCCGCCGGGCTTCGGACCGTTTTCCCCGTGCGTCGTCACCGCCCGGCTCGAGTCGCTGCCGAGGCTGGCCGCCAGCCAGGCGCTCATGCCCGACTCCCTCAAGAAGCTCGGATACCATGACGCGCTGGCGGTGCCGCTCCGGGGCTTCCTCTCGATGGCACTTACGAACCGGGTGCGGTGCGGCCTGTCGGCTACCCTCGACCTTCGCTCGAATCTCGCGCTGACCGGGAAACGTGCGCCGCTTGGTTCCGGCCCCGACAGCGTGGACTTCCAGAACCGGACTCGGGGGATCTATGTCATGCCGGGATCCCTCGAGCTCGCCGCCGAGTACCTCGCCCTCGACGGCATGTGGTCGTCGCCGTACTTGCTGGCCGCGGCCTCGTTCTCCCGGTCCACCGGCACACAGCCCCTGGTGGCGTACTATCCCTTCCTGCGAAAGGGCTGGAAGGTCATTCCGCGGACCGCACCGGCCCGGCACGCCGCGACCGGATGGTCGCTGGCGATGCGGTTCGAGCAGCCGGTGCGGCTGGGGAGCTGGCTCTGCCTGCAGGCCTTCGGCTCGGGGTACGTTTCCGGCGTTCGCGAACCCACAGCGGGCCTGGACTTGACGTACCGCTCGATCCTGGCCATGAGCCCGGATGCGTACGAGTACGGGATCGGAGGTCGCTTCCGGGTCCAGGACGTCCGAGCGGGCGGAACGGCCGAGGAGGCCAGCGTGCATGCCGCCTTGGCTCGCAACGCCGGTGGGGTCGGGCGGAGCCTCGAGCTCGCGCTGTTCCGGCTTCGAGAGCCGAAGGAGCGACCCACGCTGTACGTCACCGTGTCGCTGGAGTTCGCCTTCGCTCTTGCCGAGACATGGAGGTGGCTGTGAAGCGGTGGGCGATCGTTATCCTGGTCGCGGCGGCCGGCGTTTCCCTCCGGGCGGCGGAAACAGCCGCCAAGGGACCGCCCGCCCGCACGATGCGGCCGCGGCAGGTCGTCCTGTTGGAGAGGTTCTTCACTCATCCATCGGACCTGCAGGTCCTCCAGACCTATGGGATGGGGAGAGGAATCGGACTCGCTGCGGTCTTCCTTCATCCGCGGCGGCCGTGGCAGGTTGAGTTCTCGCTCCGGCACACGGAACTGGCTTCCGAAATCGCGTTCCTGGGACGCCTGCGAACCGACACGATCACCCTCGGCGTCGGATGCCGGATCGCCGAATTCCGCCGGCCGGTATGGATCGGTCTGACACTGGCCGCGGGAGCGGGGGGAGTGCGGGTCGCAGAGACCACGGTCCCGACCCTCCTCCTGGATCCCGGGCCGGCGGGCGGCCGCACCCGTGCCTCCCGGCTTCTGCCGGAGTACTCGGTCGAGCTCGATATGACGGTACGGATCGCGCGGTGGATCGGCCTGGTGGGGCGCTTCGGGGCCAGGCACGCGACGCTTCCGGCAAGGGAGACCTCGTTCCTGCAGGACGTCTCTGTGGAAGGCACCCATGTCGGCGTGGCCGTCGCGATCTTCCGGTGACGATCGCCAAGTCGAGGTCATCGTCCGCGTCGCCCGGCCGTGGCGCGGCTAGAAGTCGAAGCCCAGATCCACCTCCCGGATCTGATTGTGCAGGACCATGGCATTCCGGCGGCGCGCGCTCGTCGCGGAACCTCCGATGTTGCCCACGTACCAGCCGGCCCCGATCGTTCCGGTCAGCACCGCGGCGGCATGCTGGTCGTGTTTCCATGCCTCTGCCGTTCCCCAGATCAGGAGCCCATTGACGATCAGGGCGCTCAGACCGGTCCGCGGGTAGCCGGAGTACACGTAGCCCAGCCCCGGAACGACGGCGAGGATCCCCGCAAGGGCAGGCCTTCGCTGCGCCAGGGTCCGGGCCCCCAGTGCCTTCCGGCGGCAGAGCTGCGCGCTCTCGAAGAGCTCGGAGGTCGTATCCACGGTCCCGAACGTCTCCGCTGCTCGGCGCCAGTCGAGCTCCCGGGCATAGCTCAACCCGGTGACCATGGCCGCCCGGTGGGCCAACTCCGCTGCGCCGGCGGAGGATCCCCAGGGGATCCGGGCCAGATGCGCGCGCGCCTGGGGCCAGTTCTCCTCGCGGAAGTAGCTCCGTCCGATGAGGTACTCCCTCCGGATCCCCAACGGCGTGGTCGAACTGGCGGGCAGCTCCTCCGCGAGATGGCGAGCTTCCGCGTACTCCCCCAGTCGGTAGAGGCACTCCGAGGCCAACTCGACGGCGGCGTCATGGCCCGGAGCATCCGGGAAGTACGCGAGGGCGCGGCGGTACTCCACCAGAGCACTCCGGTAGTCGCCCGCGAACATGAGGGCGGAGGCGAACCGCAGGATGCGGTCCTGCCCCGGAAATGGCATCGAGGGAATCGGCGGCGGAGCCGGCTCCATATCCGGCGAGGTATCCGTTTGAACCTGCGGCTGTGCCTCCGGGTGGGCACCTGATGCAGCCTCTGGTTGGGTGTCTGATGCAACCGCTCGTTGGACACCGGCTTGGGCCTCGGGATGAAGTGCCGGCCCGGTGGAAAGGGCGGGTGTAGAAGCCTCTCGCGAAACCGGAGGGGGGTCCATGAACCGGATCCTGCCGCCGGTCTCCATGACGGGGTAGTAGCTCAGGTCGTGACCGCAGCGGCACAGGCGATCGGCCGTGAGCACGAAGGCGGTCAAAGGGCTGCGGTTGCGCAATGCGGCCAGCCCGTATTCGGAACAGGATGGATACATCGAGCACGAAGTGCCCCGGCCAGGGCTGACGCAGGCCTGGTACGCCCGGATCAGGCGTGTGCCTAGATACTGGTAAGGCGACTCCGCGCCGATCTCCACTGGCCGGTGATCCGCAGCGAAGGATCTCGCCGGAAATGCCTCGTGCACCGGATGCCGCACGGCGATCGCCGCGGCCCCCGTGAGGGAGATGTCGCCGAGTGACGGTGTCAGGCAGGAGCACGTCAGGCATCCTGCCGCGATCCACATCAGACACCGGCTGCCTATCATGGATCAGAACATCCCCCCTGCAGCGCCCGTGTCGTTGTCGCTCCCACCGTTCCTGTGCCCTGCCGACGTTCTTGTGCCCTTGCGGGAGCAAGTGGCAGCTCGAGGCGGGTAGACCGGACTCGCCCGTCTTCGCCCCACACACACGACGACGAAGTGTAGCCGACTGCGGCCTCGCTCGCCAGAGCCTCCGTGGCGCGCAGCCAGCGATCGAGTTGACAACGATGGCTCCGTCGCCGGCCATTCTCCTCGACCGTGACGGATCTCCCGAACTGCCCGAAGATACCGTCGTTGCCGTGGACCTGAAAGCGCGGGGCATCGTTGCAGGCAGTGGCTTCCCGGATCTGCTGCTTGACCCAGGCCACGGTGGGGCTCGTTGTCGTTCCCACAAATGCCATCCACGTTGCTGCGCTTGCCGTTAGCCTGACGGCTCGAGGGGCTCAGCGTCATACTTCTCACCATGTTCCGCACCTTGGTCTCCGTCTTTCAATCCGAACGGGCGCTCGCCGTCGAGAACCTCGCCCTTCGGCACCAACTCGCGGTTCTGCAACGAGCTTCGAAGAAACCTCGCATCGGGAAAGGTCCCGGATTTACTGGAGATGGAGTAACCGGCTGCAGAAACAGGGCAGGCCGCAGGCAGTCCATGAGGTCCGGGCCTTTGTCCGTCAGATATCGGAATCGAATCCACTCTGGGGCGCCCCTCCCATCCACGGCGAGCTGCTGAAGCTAGGGATCGAGGTCTGCCAGGCGACGGTGACGGAGTACATGGTGCGTCACCGGATGCCGCCGACCTAGAGCTGGCGGGCCTTCCTGGGGAACTGCGCCCAGCACATCCTCTCGATCGACTTCTTCACGGTCCCGACAGTGAGATTCCGGGCGCTCTTCGTCCTGATCGTCCTGAGCAATGACCGGCCGCGAGTGCTTCACTTCAATGTAACGGCACCGCCGAGCGCAGCCTGGACGGGATAGCAGATGATCGAGGCGTTTCCGTGGGATACCGCGCCGAAGTACTTGCTGCGGGACAGGGACGGTACCCACGGAGCCGACTTCGTCGGTCGTGTCGAAGGCATGGGGATCGAGCAGGTAGTGTTCTCGGCCCGCTCGCCCTGGCAGAATCCGTATGTCGAGCGCCTGATCGGCTCGACTCAGCGAGAGTGCCTAGAGCACGTGATCATCATCAGCGAGAGGCAACTTCGCGGGGGTGCTTCCCGAAGCCGCACTCCTGGGGCGCAGCTCCTGCGGCGGGTGCTTCATGCGGACGCTCATCGAGAAGATCCTCCGGCATCTCGGGCTGCCGTGCACAGCGCCCCCCGTCTCACTCCCTCGTCACGGCCTATGGCAGCCGCCGCTGGATCTTCTTCCCCCACGAATGCAGACGGATGTCGGCGGGCAGGGAGAGGACGTCGCCACCGAAAGCGGCGCCTTGGCGGAGGCTGCGGAGCATGGCTCGTCCACCCGATCCCCGCCTTGAGACTTGGGCAGGACGGACGGGAGAGGCGGATGCAGACGCGGTCCCGTGTGCGCCCCGCCGAGGATCCGTCCTCACGAAGGCGAGTCGAGAGTTGTCTGCCTCCCACACCCGCCGGGCCTGAGGCTCGGTTGCAGGGGAGAGGTGCGCCCTGGATAGAGAAGGGTGGAGGCGGGAAGAGGCAGGAGAGCCGATTCTGGTGGGTCCGAGATCCAGGGCCCATCGCAGCGAAGGCCCGCGGCATCTTCCGCAGCCATCCAGAGACCGGGCCCGGCCTTCAAGGCCCGTTGATTCTTCCTATGAGCGCATGGCCAGGTTTCCCGTTCGGATCAAGCACGCCATGCTTCCCTGGATAACTCTTCGCGAGTCGCTGCGCGCGCGTGAGCGGGGTGGAGAGGACGCGCAGGACGCCGCGGCCACAACGGAGGAGGCGCGCGGGTGAGGGAATCGTGCGGGAGGAACTCCGACTCCGGCGTTCGGATCACCGAGGGTGGGATCCGTCAGGTTTTGCGCCCCGTGACCGATCCCGAGCTCGGTCTGTCGATCCTTGATCTCGACCTCCTCTACGGGATCGGCATCGATCAGGATGCCGGCGAGGTCACGGTCACCATGACGCTGACCAGCCAGATGTGCCCTACGGGACCTCAGATCCTCGGCGCGACGGTGAAGGCGGGTCGCCGCGCCCCCGGCGTTCGGAAGGCCAAGATCGAGCTCGTTTGGGAGCCTCCCTGGGATCCGCGCAAGCACGCGTCTGAGGATGGAAAGGCGTTTCTCGGGATCTGGGATTGACCTAGGGCGCTGGCGAGGCAGCGCGCCCGCTCGCCTCTCGAATCCGATCAGGGCCGTCTACAGAAGCTCCGCCACCAGGAAGGCCCGATCGTCGTTCTGGGGCATCCTCTGGGTGTGGTCGAGGAGCGCCTCCTCGAGCCTGTCGCGCGCCTCGGCCGGACGAACGCGCAGGCAATCCTCGATCAGCCTCCTATACCCGGGCGTCTCGCTGAGGTGAATGTCCTCCGGCGAGGTCGCGTCGCCGAACCCATCCGTGCTAAGGAAGATTCTCGTTCCTTCTTGGCGCGCGAGTGTGGAGCCGGCCCGCTCGGGATGATCGGGGAGGGGGAGGTTCAGCGGGATTCCCTCGCTCTCGATCGGGAGGATCTTCCCGTCCGGCGTCCGCAGGATTCCCGGCGGATGTCCCGCGCCGCAGTAGCGGATCTCGCCCGCGGTCAGGTCGTCGATCAGGAGGAACGCCGTCAGGAAGCGATCTCGCGTGAGGTTGTGAAGGGCGAGATCGAGGAGATGGAGCACCCTGCCGGGGTCCCTTTCCTGCGCCGTCAACATATGGAGTTGCGTCTTGACGACGCCCGTGATCATCGACGCCGACGCGCCGTGCCCCATGACATCCGCGGCAAGGAGCGCCGTGCCCCCTCCGGGTAGAGGCCAGTAGTCGATGAGATCGCCGCTCAACCGAGCGCTCGGGACGTAGAGGGCCGCGACCTCGATCCGGTTGCCGCTCCACTCGTGCGGGGGCAGAAGGGCCTGCTGGAAGACCCTCGCGCTCTCGAGGTCGTCCTCGAGCTGTCTGGCATGCTGCTGGAGCCTCTCCTCGAGGATCTGCGTCTCGGTGATCCGATCGACGAGCGTCTCGAGGATCGACGCGGAGAAGGGCTTTCGCAGGAAGAAGAACGCCTTCCGCCGGATCGAGCCGAGAAGCGCCTCGTCGGGATCCTTCGCCGAACCGGTCATGATGACCACGTCGGTCGATGGGCTGACCACTTTGATGGCCGCCAGCAGCTCGAGTCCGCTGATCCCGGGCAGGCGGAAGTCGACGAGCGCCACGTTGAAGTGTTGCTCCCCGATCATGTCGAGAGCCTCCTCGCCGGATCCCGCCTCGATCACCTCGTACTGGGGCGAGAGGATCCGCCGGGTCGCGTAGCGCATCCCCGGCTCGTCGTCCACGACGAGGACGGTGCGAAGCTCCTCGTTCAAGATCTCCCCGGGTCTGTCCGGCGTCATGTCTCGCCTCGTCCCTTCCCTTCACGCGCGGTCCCGTCCCGGCTCGAGGGATTCCCGGCCGTCCCGGCCCGCATCCGTTCTTCGCCTTGGATCCCTGACACAGCCGTCTTCGAGGAGGCAGCCTCCACAGCCGAATCGGCGTCCAATCTCCGGTAGAGCGGCAGGCGAACGTGGGCGGTGGTCCCCTTTCTCTCCTCCGAATCGAGCCAGATGGCGCCGTCGTACTCCCAGACGATCGAGCGGCAGATATCGAGGCCGAGTCCGGTGCCGCCCTGCTTCGTCGAGTAGAAGGGTTCGAAGACGCGGGGCAACAGGGACGCCGGGACTCCCCGCCCGGTATCGGCGATCGAGAGGCGGATCGCCTGTCCCTCGCCGTCCTTCTCGATCCAGACGCGAACGGTGAGCTGTCCGCCGTCCGGCATGCTTTCCTTCGCGTTGTTGAGGAGGTTCAGGAGGAGCTGCTCGATGTCCTGACGGCGGGAGTGGACGCGCGGGAGCCCCTGCGCGATCTCCCGGGTCACGCGGATCCCCTGCGTCCGCAGCCCCCGCGAGAGGAGGCTCAAGACCTCGTCGACGCTGTCGGCGATCGAGACCGGCTGCGCCTCCTCAGCGGATCCGCGCGCGAAGGAGAGGAGTCCCTGGAAGATTCTGAGAGAGCTGCTGACGTATTGATCCAGCGTCGCGAGGTCGGTCTTGAGGTCGTGGGTGTCGATCCTCCCCGCCTCGACGTCCCGCCTGAGAGTCTGAAGGAGGGGCTGGATGACGCCGAAGGCGTTGTTGAGATCGTGCGAGATCGCCCGGGCCAGCTCGCCGAGGGCGCTCCGTTTCTCCGCGTCGAGGAGTCTGTTCTCCTGCTGGCGGAAAAACTCGGAGTGGAGGGCCGTGGCCGAAACGATCTTGATAAAGGAGTCGATCGTCTCCCTGTCCTCGCTGACGAGGGCGTTCGGCATGAGCGATCGCACGGCGAGCAGCCCCACGGTCTCTTCGCGCTGGCGGAGCGCCGCGAGGAGGACGGAGCGCGCGGGAGGCGCGCCGGGCTCGAGGGCCTCGAGATGCGCGAGCAGTCGGGAGGGGAGGGCGGCATCCGCCGACGTAGGATCGAGCAGGACCGCTCCCGAGAGAGAGGCGACGAAGTCCCGCTCCATCCGATCGAGCGAGAACTCCGCGCCGATCCGCATGCTCTTGCCCTTCTTCCACGCGATCGTTTCGGCCCGCACCGCCAGGCGCAGGCTCTCCCGATCGAAAGTGAGGACCGTTGCGCTGTGATCGTAGTGAAGCAGCCGCTTCAGGCCATGGAGCACCTGATAGAGGATGTCGGCGGGGCGATGCTGCAGGAGGACCTTTCGGACGATCCTCTCCCGGATCTCGAAGATGCGCTCCCTCTCCCGGTGGGTGATGTGCCGCCCGAGGATCTCCGCCACGTCGATCCCGAGCTTCGCTTCGGCGCGGCCGAAGGCGCGGCCGGGCCGGAGGAAGGCGAAGACGCCGATCGGGTGCCCTCCGCTCTCCACCACCGTGAGGAGGAGTCTCGGATCTCCGGGGGATTTGCGGTCGCGGGCGAACTGCTGCGCCTGCTCGCGCAGGGCGGAGAGCTTCGTTCGCGCGTGCAGCTTCTCGCCCCGCGGCGTCCATGAGAGGTAGTACGTCGCCTCGACCTCGAAGCCGCGCACAAGGCGGAAGACGAAGCCGAGGTCGGCGCCCAGGACGGGTCCCAGGCCACGGTGCACGTGGCGCAACAGGCGGTCCGGCTCCTCGTCCGGCGCGAAGCGCTCCAGCTCCTGGGCGACATGAAGAGAGAAGGCGAGGTTCTCCGCCCGCTTCCTGTGGGTGGTCTTTGGCAGTGGTCCTTTCCTTTCTTCGGCGCTCCGTCAGGGTTCGGCTGGACGACGCAAAGCAAGCACGGCCGATCGTAGCATCGGGGGAGCGAACCCTCAAGACGGCGCTGATATGAACGGGTTAGATCTGTCTCCGGACGCCGGGACAAAAGCGATGACAAGGATGCGCGCGCGGGATCATATTCTTCTCCGGACGCCCGGCGGCGCTCCGAGGACAGGGGCTCCCGCCGCGCGGCCTCCAGGAGGAAGCATGATGCGAATCGTTTCCCTGTTGCTGATTGCGGCGGCCGCGAGTCCCGTCTGGTCCGCGCCGGCCGTCCGCTTCGCCGTGGTCGCCGATCAGACGGGAAGCGCGATGCCCGGCGTCTATGATTCCGTCCTCGCGGAAGTGGCGCGGCTCGATCCGGACTTCGTCGTGACCGTCGGCGACCAAGTCGAGGGGTATCTGGGATCGGACACCGTCGCGCTCGGCGCCGAGTACGACCTTCTCGCGGCGCAGTTCGACCGCGCGTTCGGACGCAGGGCCCGGGAAGAGACCTTCCTGATCCGCACGCCGGGCAACCACGACATCACGACCGACGCAGCGGAGCCGGTGTGGCGATCGAGGGTCGGCCCGCCCTACAGGCGCGTCGACGCGGCGGGCGTGACGGTCCTCGTCCTCGACAACTCGCGCGCGGGCGAAGCCGATCCGATCGCCCCGGATCAGGTCCGCTTCCTCGAGCGCGAGCTCTCGGGCGTCCGGCCGGAGGATCCCGTCCTCGTGCTGATGCACAAGCCGTACTTCAGCCAGACCGTGTGGGAAGGGAGGGATGATCCGCTTCACCCGATCCTTGTGAAGAAGGGCGTCGATGCCGTCCTGGCCGGGCACTGGCACGACTATGTCTATGAGCCGAGAGACGGCGTGCTCTACGTCGTGTGCGGGTCCTCCGGAGGGGCGGTCGACAGTCGGGACTTAGCGAACGGCAAGTTCGTCGGCTTCCTCTGGGGGACGATCCGGGAGGGGAAGGTCTCGATCACGCCGATCTCCCTCGGGAGCGTCCACCCTGCGGACCTCTTCAACGCGGCGGAAAACCGGATCCTCTATCGCTTGACGGCGAGCGGCATCGAGGTCACGCCCTACTCTTTCGAGGAAGGGGCCGCGTCGATCCGCGTCTCCCTTCCCGAGGACATGGTCGTCGCGGGAGCCGACTCGATTCGATGGAAGGTGCCCGAGAACTGGTCGGTCGCGCCTCTCTCGGCTCCTTTCGCCGCGACCACGGGCGCGCGAGCCGCCTCGTTCGAGGTTCGCTGCAGCGCGATCCCCTTCCCCTTGCCCTCTCTCTCGACAACGGTCCGCTTCGGGAGGGAGAAGTCGTGCGCGATCGAGCTTCCCCTGAGGA
>Ga0194113_10002392_pt1 | contig 25705 bp, 26 predicted proteins | sample TA2MahC200mmetaG_FD_146193 | JGI IMG/M metagenome (GOLD analysis project Ga0194113, IMG submission 146193) | Freshwater microbial communities from Lake Tanganyika, Tanzania - TA2015017 Mahale Deep Cast 200m | ecosystem: Environmental > Aquatic > Freshwater > Lake | place: Tanzania: Lake... | reverse complement strand
TCGGACCACGTCCTGCCTTCGTCGGCGGAGCGGCGGAAAACCTTCGCGGCCTTCGTTGCGCTCCACAGTTTCGAGTGCGCCAGGCCCACGCCGCCGTCCGGCAGCCGCACCAGCGACGGGTGAAGCAGCGAGACGTTCGCGTCCTGGAAAAGGATTTCCGGCTGCGACCACGTATCGCCCCCGTCGGGCGAGCGGACGGCGGCAATGCGCGAGCGAGACGTGTCGCTCATGCCGGTGAAGGACCCATAGACATACATGAGTTGCCCGTCGGCCAGCGGAAGGAACGCCCCCTCGCCGTTGCGCGGACTCTCCCGCGTGTGGGCGACAATGACCTTGCCGCGCGGCGGAAAAGGCGGCGTGACCGGGGTGCCGGTGGGCGCCTCCGCAGCCTGCGCGGCGCCCTGCGCTGCAAGGGCTGCCGCCATCACGAACACGAACGGCGCAGCAAGTGTTCGCCCTCTCATGCCGCGAAAGACTACATGCGCCGCACGTTTTCGCAAAAGGAATCCCAGGGCCGAGGGCATACGTGCCCCATCACCCCTCCGCTCAGACGCAAGCAAGCACCGTCGCAAACGCAAGACCCAGCGCAACGGCGGGCCAGATAACGGCTTCAATATTGGCCAGCCAGAGTCCCGTCAGCCGGCCATCCGAGCGCAGAATCTGCACGATGCCCACGATTCCGCAAGCCATGGTCCACAAGACGCCCGCCAGCCCGAACCCCACGGTAACCAGAACTTCCGGCCACCCGGGAAACACGGGCACGAGCGGGAATACGGACCGTGCCAGGAATCCCGCAAGCAAGCACATTCCGAAGACAGGCACGAAGCCCAGCAGGCCCAGCAGCGCCGCGAGGGAGAACCGCGGCCGCGAGCCAGCAGCCGCCGCGCCGGCCACGTTGTCGGCTGCTTCGTCCCGCGCTTCAGGCTGCGATTGGCCCATTTGCGGCCCCTACGCTCCCCCCTGGCGGCGGGCGCCGGCGTTTGTCGCGCCAGTGCCGACCCCGCCTGACCGCGGGGGCCAACGTCCTGCAATCTGCAATCCGAAATCTGAAATCTGAGATCTCAGATATGCAATCTCACCGCAGCATCTGCCTTGCCAGGTCCACATTATCGACGCCGAGGACGAGGACGGCCTTGCCTTGTTCGCCGCCGGCGCTGTAAACGTAGTTGATGTTGACGCGGGCCTGGCCCAGCCGCGCAGCCACGTCTTCCAGCGCTCCGGGCCTGTCCTGGACCTCGACCATCACAACGTCCTGCGTGATAAAGGGGATGCCCGCCTCCTTCAAGGCGCGCTTGGCGGCCGCCGGGTCGCTCACGCAGAGGCGGACGGTCGAGATGTCGGCCGCATCCGAAATCGAAATCCCGCGGATATTCACCCCGGCCTGGGCCAGCACGCGGCAAAGGCGGCTCAACTGGCCCGGCACGTTCTCCAGGGCGACGCTCAGTTGCGTAATCTTCTCCATCGCGGTCTCCTCTCTGTTCCTTCCGTGGGAACTCCAAGCGCACGTGATTGTAACGCGCCGCGGCCAGGGTGTCACGCCTCGGCGCCCGTGGCCGCATCCAGGCGCAGGGCCCCCACCGCAAGCGATGCGACGACCGAGACGTCCCGAAGCGGCGTCAGCACCGCGATGCGCCTTGCACCCACGCCGCGGACCACGCCCAGGGCGGCGTCCCAGCCCGCGGCATCGCGCAGGCCCACCAGGCGGCCGACGTCGAGCGCAGCCGCCCCGCCGGAAAACGCAGAGACCACGGGCACGCCCCCCTCAATGAACCGCAGCCGCGCGCGGCCGAAATACCGCCGATACGCCGCCGCACGGTACGCCGCCCGCTCCGCCTGCCGGCGCACTCGCGCCAGCGGATGGGGCTCCGCCAAAACAACCTGCGACCCGGCCGCGCGAAACAGCCGCAAGACGGGCGCCATGCCGGCGCCTCCGCGCCTTGCGCGGCGGGTCCGCCGGCCCGCCGCGCGGCCGCAGCGCCGGCCGGCCGCAAGTCCGCCGGGGCCGCCGCGCCGGTCAATGGCCACGACAAGCGGCGGCCGCAGCGTCGCGGCCACGAGGCCCCACAGCGTCTCCGCCAGCCGACCGCAAACCAGGCCGGGCGTGTCCACGACGACACGGTTCCCCGCCGGAACGCCCTCCCGCACCAGCCGCGCAAGGGCCGCAGCCGTCTGCGCCGGGCACGGCGCGGGCGACGTAGACCCCAGGAATATCATGCGCTCGGGCGCCAGTTGCGACCGCCGCAGCCGCGGCCGCACCAGCCGCACCCGCGCAACGGCCGCAGGCGGACCGATCCACGCCTGCCCGGGGTCGCCCGCGACGAGCCAGATTGGCGCGTCGGCCGCCAGGACCGCCGCCAGTTGCCGCACAAGCGTCGTCTTGCCGCAGTCCACGGCGCCGAGGACGATGGCCGGTCCCGGCCGCGCAGCACGCACGGCCGCCAGCAGCCGCCCGAAGTCCTGATGCGCCTGAGGCATACACCGGCAAGTTTACCGGCGAGCAAGCGCCGCGCCAGCACAAAACCGTATCAGCCGCGCAAACCGCCGTCGGCGATGCAGCACGCTGCGCTTGCAGCCGCCGGGCGCAGCGGCTATCATGTCGCCGCGCGCCGGCAGCGCAGGAGGCTTCTTATGGCAAGGGCGAAGGCGGGCGGCAAGGCAAGCAAGGTGGTTATCCTCCTGGGCAGCCCCCGCCGCAACGGCAACTCGGCGGCCCTGGCCGAGCGAATCGCCGCCGGGGCGCGCGCAGCCGGGGCACGCGTACAATCGTTTTATCTTCATGGCATGAAAATAGCCCCCTGCCGGGCCTGCGAGTCCTGCCGCAAGCCGGGCGCCAAGGGCTGCGTCATCCGGGACGACATGCAGAAGGCGTACCCGCACCTGCGCGCGGCCGACGCCGTCGTGTACGCCTCGCCCATCTACCAGTTCAACGTGTCGGCGCAACTGAAACTTGCGATGGACCGCTGCCACGCGCTGGGCGGCGAGGCCGGCAACGCCCTGGCCGGCAAACGCATCGGCCTGGCGTTCAGTTACGGCGGCGAGGACCCGTTTGATTCCGGATGCACGAACGCCATCCGTGCCTTTCAGGACCTTTTCGCCTACATAGGCGCGCCGATCGTGGGCATGGTGTACGCGAGCGCCGGCGCCGCGGGCGAGGTCCGCTCAAACAGGAAGGCCATGCGCGAGGCCGGGGAACTGGGCCGGAAACTCGCCGGCGCATAGCGACTCACGAGCAGCGACCGTAAGGTCGCGGATGTGCTCCAGCAACAGTGAACGCCGCGATGCACACGGATGCAGCCGCGACCCGACGCTCGCGGTCCGATCAAGGAAAGGCGTTACCCGATGAACGTGCTCCTGCTGTGTGCCGCTCTCGCCACCGCGGCCGCCGCGGCGGCCGCCCCTGCCGGCGCTGCCGCCCCCGCCGCCGGCCCCACGCTCAAGGCCCTCTTCAAGGAACCCCGCCAGACGGAGGACGCCGGCCGCGAACAGGTCGCAGCCTTCGCCAGGACTTACTCCGACAAGGCAGGGTGGGAGGCCCGCGCAAGGAACATCCGCGCGTGCCTGCTCAAGGAGGCGCACCTCGACCCCCTGCCCGCCAGGTGCGACTTAAAACCCATCATCCGCGGCCGACAGGAGCGGCGGGGCTATAGCGTCGAGAACGCCGCATTCGAGAGCCTGCCCGGCTTCTTCGTCACCGGCAACCTGTACCGCCCAGCCGACGGGCAGGCCAAGAAGCCGATGGCGGCCGTCCTCTGCCCACACGGACACGCCAAGGACGGGCGCCTGAAGGCCTACACGCAGACGCGCTGCGCCGGCCTGGCCCGCATGGGCGCAATCGTCTTCGCGTACGACATGATCGGCTTCGGCGAATCGACGCAACTGGCGCACAACGACCCCAACGTCCTGACGCTGCAAACCTGGGACAGCATCCGCGCGGTGGACTTCCTATTGTCGCTGCCCGAAGTTGACCCGAAGCGCATCGGCTGCACGGGCGAATCGGGCGGCGGCACGCAGACGTTCCTCCTGGGCGCGGCCGACGACCGCGTGGCGGTGCTCGTGCCGTGCGTCCAGGTCTCGGCCCACTTCTTCGGCGGGTGCCAGTGCGAAAGCGGCCTCGCTATTCACAAGAGCGCCGCCCACGACACCAGCAACGTGGAGTTCGCCGCCCTGGCCGCCCCCCGGCCGCAACTGCTCATCTCCGACGGCAAGGACTGGACCAAGAACACGCCCGGCGTGGAGTTCCCCTACATCTGGAACGTGTACCGCCTGTACGGGGCACAGGACAAGGTCGAGAACGCCCACTTCGCCGACGAGGGGCACGACTACGGCCCGATGAAACGATTAGCCATGTATAAGTTCATGGCCAGGTACCTGCACCTGAACCTCAAGGCGGTTGTGGCCGACAGCGGGGCGGTGGACGAATCGGACGCGGCCATCGAGCCGCCAGACTCGCTGCGGGTCTTCACGGCCGAGCATCCCCGCCCGCCGCACGCCCTCCCCGACAGCGCCGCCGTTGACGCCGCCCTCAAGAAGGCCCAGGCAGAGGCGGGGCGGAAGTAGGCCGTCGGGCCACGCAGGCCGGGATGCACCCCACCGCATGCGGGCGAAATCCCGACGCACCGCCCCTCGGTCGGCCGCCGGCACACAACCCGGCACAACGCCGGGATTTCATCACGGCCTACATGCTGCCATAGCCGCCGCGGCACGGCATTGCCGGGATTTCATCCCGCCCTACTTGTTGCAGCGCGGCGAACGAAGGGCAATAACTCCAACCACCAAGCATATGGCGGTCAGCCCACCGCCGAAGGCTGCCTCGGCGATTGCTTCGGTGCTCAGCCCTCGTCCGGTCTCCTGCATGACCACCGCCGCCGTGGTCGCCAGGTACAAGAGGCCCACGACGAGGAAAAAGATGCCCACCATCGTCCGCCGTAGGGGGCGCCGGGGCGCGGGTTGCTCCGTTTCGCCCGCGGTCTGCGGCGGCTGCATTTCCGCCGCAGTCTCGGCCTGCGGTTCCTCTGCCTCTTCGGGAGCTGGCGCGTGCCCCTCGTGCTCGGCGATCAGTTTTCGCGCATCCGCCAGGCGGCCGAGCGGTACAAGGACGCCGTACTCCGTCACTGGCGCGGCCGCTGCCAGGGTTGAAAGGGGCGACTTCACCCACGCGGGGATGTCCTCGCCCCGCAGGAGCGCCACCAGCGTTTCTGCCTCGCTCATGTTGGTGAACAAGGCGGCCTCGGCCAGCCCGCCGTCGCGGTACGCCTCCGGGTCGGTCGGCAGGCCGAGTGCCTCGGCCCGCTTCTGGAGGTAACGTTCAAAGTCCGGGTCCGACGGCATGGCTGCCCCCCTCGAACTACCGGCACGGGCGATTGCCCGCGCCCACGGTTGCCGTTATTCTAGTCGTTCGTCCGCACCGATGCAACGCGGCGTCGGCGGGCCGGTCGGCGGACGAAGCACCATCCAGCGAAGGGGCAACGCATGCTCAAGATGATCGAAGTCGTCGGCACATCCGACCAGAGTTGGGCGGCGGCAGCCAAGGCGGCCGTAGAACGCCTCGTGGCCGCCGGAGAGAAGGTCCACTTCTTCGTCCTCCTGGAGGATCGCGGCACGGTCAAGGCCGGCAAGGTCGAGTTCCAGGCCATCGTCAAGGTGGCGGTGGAAACGTAACGGGGCGGGCGGCCATTTACCTTGCCGCGCGCGCAGCACGAACCTAGAATGCCGCGCCCTTAAGGCCCCCGAGCGCGGCTGCGCGACCCGACGGCGCCAGCGCGACCTGACGCGCGGCAGCGCAGGCGCGCAGGGCATGAAAGGACGGCGCCCGACCATGCAGACGAAGAGCGACCGGCTGAAGGCACTCCCGCCGTACCTGTTTGCCGAGATCGACCGCAAGAAGAAGGCGGCCGTCGCGGCCGGGCGGCCGGTCATACACCTGGGCATAGGCGACCCCGATACTCCCACGCCGGACTTCATCATCAAGGCCGCGCAGGCGGCCGTGGCCGACCCGGCCACGCACCAGTACGCCCTCGACCGCGGCGACGCGGCGTTCCGCAAGACCATTGCCGCGTGGCACCGCAAGCGCTTCGGCGTGGCGCTTGACCCGGAGACCGAGATACTGCCCGCCCAGGGGTCCAAGGAAACGCTCTCGCACCTTCCCCTGGCCGTCATGAACCCGGGCGACGCGGGCCTCGTGCCCGACCCCGGCTACCCCGTTTACGCATCAAGCATCGCGTTTGCGGGGGGCGAGGTCGTGCGCTTCCCCATCACGGCCGACCGCGGCTACCTGCCGGACCTGCGGGCCCTGAAGGCGAAGGACCTCAGGAAGGTGAAACTGATATATCTCAATTATCCGAACAATCCGACGGCGGCCTCGGCCACGCCCGCGTTCTACGAAGAGGCCGTGGCGTGGGCCCGCGCCCGCCGCATCGTCGTGGCCCAGGACGCCGCCTACAGCGAGGTGTACTTCGAGGAGCCGCCGCCGAGCATTCTTCAAGCGCCAGGCGCAAAGGACGTAGCCGTAGAGTTCTACTCGTGCTCGAAGACCTTCAACATGACCGGCTGGCGCGTGGGGTGGGTGGCGGGCAACGCGGCCGTCATAGAGAGCCTCGTGCAACTGAAGAGCAACATGGATAACGGCGTCTTCACGGCCATGCAGCGGGCCGGCGCGGCGGCGCTGGAAGGCTACGACCGGCCGGAAGTCCACGCGCTTCGGGCCATGTATCGCCGCAGGCGCGACTGCCTGGTGGAAGCGCTGACGGCAGCCGGTCTTGAGGTCAACCGCCCCCAGGCCACCTTCTACGTGTGGATACGGTGCCCCGGCGGCCTCGACAGCCGCACGTTCGCCGACCGCCTCCTGGCGGAGGCCGACATCGTGGCCACGCCCGGCATCGGCTACGGCCCGCACGGCGAAGGGTACATACGCATGGCCCTCACGGTACCGGAGGCGAAACTCCAGGAGGCCGCCGCACGCATCAAGCGGCTGAGGTTCTGAGAGCATCGGCCATGGCAACCGTCTATCTCGGCCTGGGGGCGAACCTCGGCGACCGCCGCGCGAATCTGGACGCGGCCCTGGCGGCGCTGCGGGCGCATCCGCGCATCCGCGTACTGGCCGTGAGTTCCTTCATCGACACGGCGCCGGCGGGCGGTCCGCCCGGCCAGCCCGCGTACCTGAACGGCGCAGCGTGCATCGAGACGGACCTTGAGCCGCAGACGCTGCTGGAGGAGTGCAAGCGCATCGAGCGTGCGCTCGGCCGGACGGGCGGCGGGCCGCGCTGGGGCCCGCGACCCGCAGACCTTGACATCCTGCTTTACGACCAGCGCATCGTGGACGAGCCGGACCTGGTCATCCCGCACCTGGGCCTGCGGGAGCGGCGGTTCGTGCTCGTGCCCCTCGCCCAGATCGCCCCCGACGCCCGCGACCCCGTCACCGGCCTGAGCATCCGGGAACTCGCTGCGGGGGTTGAAGAAAGCGGTTGACGCCGCCCGCAATTGTTACAGAACGGATGCGGTCTGCTGCACCCGCCCGCAGATGCCGCTTCCCGGGCCTGATAGCACGGTGCCCGGGGGCAGGTGACATACAGCCGTCGGGTCCCTGGTCGGTGCTACTGCGGCGGACGCCGGCCCTCGGCCTCGGCGCGAGGGGTTGCGGCGCGGGGCTGCGATGGTTCCGAGCGCGACGGTTCCGGGGGCGCCAGGTTCGGCGACCACTTGCCCCCTGCCGCCAGCAGGGCCTTCAGCATGGCCTCGGCCACGGCCGGCCTGAAGCCGGCGGGGCCGGGACCGTTGTGGTAGGCAATTCTGCCGTCAAGGTCGATGATGGCGATGCGGTCGGGCCAGCCGCCGTATGCCTTCTCGGCCGTGCCCTCCATGTCATCGACGATGATCGGGATCGAGAGTTTCAGGCTCTGCATGCACGCCGTGGCCGCGATGACCCGCTCGTCGATGGTGCGGGGCTGCTTGACGTCGGGGTCGCCGCGCGCGGGGTTGCCGGGGCGGCCCTCCACGCCCGGGCGGGCGTCGGTGGGATGGGCCTCGCGGATGTACACCAGGAAGAACTCAACCTTGTCCTTGTTGGACTGGTAGATGCTTTCGACGGTCGCCGCGACCGCCCTGAAAGGCGGTCAGGTGTAACTCGTGAAGATAAGACAGACGGGTTTCCTGCCGGCGAAGGACGAGAGTTTGACCTTTTCGCGGCTCAGTTTGCCGAGGGACTGCCCGTCCTGGCCCTTCTCGACGACCAGGCGCGGCAGTTCGACGTCGGGGGCAGGCTGGCCCGGCTGGAGCATTTTCATGCGCGAGGCCCGCACGTCGCCCGCCGTCGCGGCAGCCGCATCCGGCCGCGCGACACCGGGCGCAGCCGCGCCGCCCGGGCGCTCCGCAGCCGGCGCGGACACCTCAAACGCCGCCAGGATGCCGATAACCCCGACCGCCGCAAGGCGCGCCAGAACGCGTCTCATGGTCAGCCTCCTTCTCGCTTCCGGACGTGCCGGCAAAGCCTCGCCAGTCTGAACGCCCCCCGTGCGGGCCGTATTGCACGCGGCCGCGGGCGCCAGGGGATGCTTGTCAACCCGTGCTCTCATGCTGCGGGGCGGCCGCTACGGCCGCCACAGAGTCTCGTTCCCGGGCATCATCGGGTCCAGTGCCGAGGGGCCGGCGGAGCGGACCGACCCGTCGGAGAACAGGACGTTCAGTTGCCCGCCGTGGCGGGCGCTCCGTCCGAGTTGCCGGGCGAAGTCCGCCCGCTCCGGGTCCGCCACACGCCGGCAGAAGTCCATGACGACGGGCTTGCCCTGGCCGGTGCGGAACTTGCCGCCGTCGCGCGCCATGCCGTAGTCGGAGGTCATCCCGGTGATGAACTGCATGGCTTCCTGTACGCCTCCGGAGGCGTTCAGGTCGCCCGCCGTCTCGGCCGCCTCGTCCCTGGTCTCGCGGTACGCCCGGGCGACTTCAACCTCCAGGCCGTTCTTCGTCGCGCCGGGGCCCATGTGGCCGTAACCGCGGTCGGCCGGGTTCCTGACGTATGGGGGGTCCGAAGGCGAGACGAACAGCGGTTCGCCCCGGTAGAGAACGCAGTTCAACTCTGCGCACCAGTACTTCACAAGGGTGGCGGTGATCCGACCGTCGTCGTATTCCTGGACGAGGATGATGCCATCGTTCCCGCCGCGCTCGAAGTACGCGTCGTCAACAGGAGAACAGTCCTTCGTGCCGACCTCGACGTACTTGCCCCGCTCGTTGCGCCCCCGGCGGGTGCCCAGGTTCATGTGGCCGAGGCCCTGGTGCGCAGGGTCGGCGAAGCAAATCTCAAAGCCGCGCACCCGGTGCACGTACCTCAGGTCTCCGAGCACCTCCTCGAGTCTTGAGAAGTCGTCGTCGGAAGGCCGCGGCGTGGTCCCGCCTCCCCTTCCGCCCGAACCGCCTGAACCGCCGGAATCCGCTCGCCCGGCATCGCCGGAATCCAGCGGCTCGTCCTCCGGCTCGCGCGGCAGAGCATCGGCCTGCGGACAGCGGAAAACCCTGGCGTCTTCGCATACGACGTACGGAATCGCCGGCCAGAACTCCACACGCGGGTAGAACTGCGATTCGCCCATCGCCTGCCCGGCCGCGCCGCTTGCAGCAAAGACGCCGAACGCCTGGAAAATGCGGTTCAGGTTCGTCTTGCACTGCGTGTCGCGCGCCACGTCCCAGGCGCTCTGAAGGCCCGGAATGAGCAGCGCCAGCAGGATGCCGACGATGAGGACGACCACCAGGAGTTCCAGGAGCGTCATGCCCGGGGCCCGTCTGAGCATTGTCCAGGCCTCCTCACCTTCACGCACCGCACCGCGGCCGCCGCCGGCCCCCGCATTCATCACCGGCCCTGACGCCTCAAATCGGGCTCACCCAGCGGCGGCACGTAATATCGCGGGTTGAACTCCAGCGTGCGGCCATACTGCTCGAAGGCCTTCCGCACGGTAACGTTGTCCTTGAGGCCCTCGATGACCGACAACAAATTGGCCCTGGCGTCGTCGGGCGCCTGAGTTGCGCCTATGTAGCGCATTCCGAGCCTCTCATAAATCTTCGCGACCACGTGGGCCAGGACCTCGGCCGACGGTTCCTGCTCGCCGGCCTCCATCAGCCACACCAGCGCCTTGGCGGACCGATGCCTCGCAAGGCCGGTGGCCGCACCCTTGCGGACCCGTGCTTCGGGATCCCTCCTGACCATGGCGCCGAGGCGGTCGGCCGCGGCCTCGTCAGGGTACGCTCCGAGCGCGGCCGCAGCGGCGGCCCGGACCTCGGGCGCCCCGTCGCGCGTCGCCTTCTCCACGCAATCGCGGCACTCGGGCGGGGCCAAGCGGCCGAGGGCCACGAGCGCCGCCTGCCGGACCAACGGCGAAGGATCGGCGAGCGCCGCGTCGGCCAGCGCGTCGGCGGCCTTCGCGCCCTCCCTGTCCGCCGCCCGGCAGACGGACCGGACGCGGTCCTCGGGCGCGCCGCCCCCCACATCCGCACGCCACGGCCTGGCCGCGAGCACAATCGCGGCCGCGGCTGCGGCCGCGCCGATGCCAACCACCGCGGCTACGCGACTGCGGGTTGACCCAGGCCTCCTGCTCGCCGTCATACGGTGCCCTCTTGAGGTGCCACATCGAACAGGCGTACGGTCAGACATGCCCGGACCCCCACGTTATTCTAACATATTTTCAGGCGGCTGCACGCCTGAATCCGCCGCAGCCGGCTTCTTCGTACTTGAGGAACGCACGGGGCAGGCGCCATGCTTTCGCAACCGCAGCATCCGCACAGGCACACCTTCACCCCACCGGTTGGGGCGCCGCGCGTTCGGGCCCCGCCGGGGGTAGATACTGCTGCCAGGCGCCGCCGTTGCGCCTGCCGCCCGGCAGTCGGCCGCTGCCGTTCATGCGGTTGACGGGTGCGGCGGCGGGCTGGCTGCGCGGCCGGTCGTCGAGGTACCCATGTGCCAGGCAGGCCTTGACGATGTCGCGTGCGATGGGAGCGGCGGCCGTGCCGCCGTGACCGCCCTGCTCCAGGATGACGACGAAGGCGATGCGGGGATTCTCGGCCGGGGCGAAGCCGGCAAACCAGGCGTGCGGCTCGCCGTGGCCCGTCTGAGCGGTGCCCGTCTTGCCGGCGATGCGGACGGCCGGCAGGTATGCGTTCGCGTAGCCCGTGCCGCCGGGCTCGTTCACCACGGCCGCGAAGGCGTCGCGCAGGACCGCCATGTGCCGCGGGTTCAGGCCGAGCGGCGGGCGCGGCCCGGCCGGCGGCCGCTCTCGCACCAGGCTGAGGGTCGGCATCCGCCCGTCGGTCGCCACCAGCGCGTACAGTTGCGCCACCTGGAGAGGCGTCACCAGGAGTTCCCCCTGGCCGACGGCCATGTTGCGCGGGTCGCGCACGAGAATTGCGCCGGCGGGTTCGCCCGGCAGGCCGATGCCGGTCGGGCGGCCCAGGCCGAGCCGCTCGGCCCACAGCATCAGCCGCTCGCGCGCCAGCCGCAGGTCGGTCTTTCCGTTCTCGCGGCCGAGCAGTTCCGCTGCCTGGTAGAAGTATAGATTGCACGATTTCTGGATGGCAGTCCGCAGCGCGACCGCGCCGTGCACCGCCCCGTGCGAGACGTAGATGTCGCAGCGGAAACGGTTCGGCTGCGCCGGGTCGAGCATGCCCTCGCACACCAGGGTGGTCTGCGGCGTGACGGCCCCCTCGTGCAGGGCCGCCGCGGCCGTCACGGCCTTGAAGACCGACCCCAGCGGGTAAAGGCCGCACACGGCGCGGTTCACCAGCGGCCGCGCGGGGTCCTTCAGCAAATCCTCAAAATCTGCGCCGTAGTAGCGCTGGTCGTACCGCGGGGCGGTCGCCAGGACCAGGGCCTCGCCGGTGCGGCAGTCGAGGACGACGGCAGCGGCGGCGCGGCGGCCGCCGCCCTCCCCCGGCGGGTGGTCCAGGATGTCCTCCACGTCGCTCTGAAGGGCAACGTCGAGCGTCAGGTGCACGTCCCGGCCGGGCACCGGCTCGATGTCCTCCAGGAAGTTCCCCTCGATGCCCTTCCGGTAAAGGCCGCGCGCGCCGCGCAGCAGGTCCTCGCAGGCGCCCTCGACGCCGCCGCGGCCCACCCAGTCGCCCGGCCAGTAACGCTTCAGGTGCCCCGGCGGGTAGGCGGCGTTCAGGTTCCCGGCGAGTTCCTCGGCAGCGGCCTCGCCCAGCCGTCCGACGATGTGCGGCGCGACCGCCGGGAGCGCGTACTCGCGCTTGCGCGCCGATTCAATCGCCAGGCCCGGAAAGTCGTCGGGCCGGCTCGAAATGGCCCCGACCGCCGCCAGGTCCACGTCGTGCACGATCGCGTGGCCCACGCTGGAAGGCTCGCCCCACGTCTCCTCGCGGACGCGGATGCGCCGGCCGTGCAGGTCCAGGACGCTCTGCCGGATGATCTCGACGCGGGCGCGGATGGTCGCCTCGCGCCGCGCAAGTTCCTCGCGCGGCACGCCCGTCAGGCGCGCCAGTTCCGACCACATCCGTTCGATGCGCGCCCGGGCCTCGTCCGGCTCAACCTCCCACTTCCCGGCCACCCGCGCCACAAAGGCATCGGTCATCTCGATGAACGGGAAGTACACGGCCACGTCGAACGCGCCGGTGTCCTGGGCCAGGATGATCCCGCTGCGGTCATAGATGGCCCCGCGGATGGTCGGATGGTACCCCGGCGGCCGGCGCAGGCGGCTGGCGGCCTCGGCGCGGAACCGCGCGCCATGGAAGACCTGGAGGTGCAGCAGGCTGCCCGCCAAGACGACCACTCCCAGCCCCAGCACAAGGATGACCGCCTTCAAGCGGGTGGCATACACTTGAACGCTCACTCCCGGCCCGACCCGACGGCGATCCGCAGCGGCACGCGAATCGCCAGCAGGCCCCAGAACAAGTACGGCGCCAGCACGGCCGTGTAAAAGGCGTCGAGGAACGATTCCTCGGCCGACCGCCCCAGCCACAGCCCCGCCCCACCCACCAGGCGCGTCGTCACGTACCACGCAAGGTGCACCGCGAAGACCACGACCAGCGCCGTAGCAAAGTGGCCCCAGATGCGGGTGCGCGGCAGGTCCGTCCGGATAAGGCTGACGGCCGCCAGGACCGCCGAGAACAGGAGGGCCTTCAGGCCCAGCCGCCCGGCCACGCTCACCAGGTCCGACGCCAGGCCCAGACACCAACCGGCCACGAAAACCTCGGCCGGCTCGAAAAAAAACGCCACGAACAGGCCCACGGCCAGCACAAGGTCCGGCCGCGCCCAGTGCCCGTCAACCTCGATGGCCAGGGCCCCCGGCCGGAACGCAGCCGTCTCAACCACCAGGCACACGTACGAGATGGCGGCCACCAGGAGCCAGCGCATGACGAGTCTTGCCCCGCGATTCGCCAGTGGCCGCCCCCACGAGGCGACCCACGGCACCCGGCGGCGAATCTACGCCCCGCGCACGCGCGAATCAAGCCCATTCCGCGCCGTGCCCCCGTCACGGAGTGAATGCGGCCCGCCGGCAAGGAAGCGGCACCGTATCAGAGCCGCGACCGCAAGGGAGCGGGGCAGCTGTCGGCCCCCACTGCTCCGCTCCCTTGCGGTCGCGGCTCCGATAAGGAACAACTCACTTGTTGCCGCCAAACGGGCCGGGTTATGATGAACTGGCGGAAACCGAACGCCCGGGACGGAAAGGAGGCCGACCATGCAAGTCGTCGAGTTCCTGAAGGCAAACAAGGTGAAGTTCCAGTTGCGTCACCACCCGGCCATGTTCACGGCGCAGGAGGTGGCGGCGGCGGAGCACATCACAGGCGAAGAGGTCGCCAAGGTCGTCATCGTGCGGGCCGACGGCCGCTTCGCCATGTTCGTCCTGCCCGCCACGTGCGTCCTGGACTTCAAAGATGCCGCGAGACTGCTCGCCGCCAGGGACGTGCGCCTGGCCACAGAGGCGGAGATGGAAAAACTCTTTCCCGACTGCCAGGTGGGGGCCCAGCCGCCCTTCGGCACAGAGTACGGCGTGGAGACGTATGTAGAAAAGCGCCTGGCGTCCGACCCGGAAATCCTCATCCCCGCCGGCACGCACGAAGACTCCGTCCTCCTGGCGTGGCCGGACTACGAGCGCCTGGCCAAGCCCAAGGTGGCCGCCTTCGCCACGCACACGGCGTAGGCAACGGCCGGCGAGCGAGGCTCGAAACGGCGTTTCCGCCCCCCGCGATCCTTATTTCCCCGGCGCGCGGCCGGTTACGCGATATGTGGCGAAGCGGTCGCGGGCGGTGCGGACCACGATGAGGCTCTCGCGCACGCCGGTCGTGTAGTCGCGCACCAGGTCCAGGCGGTATCGCAGGCGGTAATCCTTGCGGACGGGGCCGAACCAGGCTCCCTTGGCCTCAAGATCCCCCGGGGCGGCCTGCCAGAACTTCAGGATGGCCGGGGCGATCTCGTCCTCGTGCCGATTGCCGGCGAAGTCGCGGCCCGCCGGCGGCCCCTGGCCCGCCTCGGGACGCCATCCCTCGACGCGCTGAAGCAGGTGGCCGGTCGCCGCGGGCAGTTCGTCGAGAACCGCCTTGAACTGCGCCTCGCCCTTCAGATTCGTCGCGATGACCACGCCCTCGACGTACGGCAGGTCGCGGTGCCGGTCGCACAGGCAGAACGTGGCCGCGCGCGCGGGCTTGCCGGCAGCATCGACCCACCGGCTGCCGACGTGCCACGGACCGGGCGAATCGACCGACCCGCACGCCAGGCACACTTCCTGCGCAATGGGTTCATCGTTCTCGATGACCTGCGGCGCAAGCAGGCGCAGGCGCTCGGTGAACTCCCGGTCGTACGCCTCCAGGCAGCCGTCGCAGACGCGGACCTCGATCCACGGCCAGAAGCCGGTCATCATCCGGTACTCCGGAATGTCGAGCCGCCGGTTCAGCCGCCGGAAGAGGAACCGCTTCTCGCACACGTCGCAGACGGCCATCACACTCCCCTACGGTTCCGAGACGAACAGCCAGATGCCGATCCCAACGAACCCCGCGGCCGCCACGTAATGAAGCACTTTCTCGGGAATGACCGCCTTGCCGAAGTAACCCAGGGCCGCCGCGATGACCGTCGTCAGCACCAGCGCCAGGCACGCGCCCAGGCAAACGTCCCACGGGAACCCCTCCTTGCCGCCCTTGGAGGCAAAGAGAAGAACGCTCAGTTGCGTCTTGTCGCCGAGTTCGGCAAGGAAGATGATCGTGAACGTGGCCAGAACCGTCTTGAGGTCCATCGTGCCGCTCCTTGGAGTTCCGCTCAGTCGCGGCAGGATACTGGCCGCCGGAAGGCGCCTCAATGAAAAAGCCCGCCGGGCGGTTGACGCCGCGGGGCCGGCGCGATACAAGGTGGCCGCCACGGGCGGGCCGCAGCCTCCGCCACGCAAGGAGCCATGCGCATGAAGCCGCACTTTACCCGTCGCGACCTGATGAAAGTCCTGAGCGCCGCCGGCTTCGGCACGCTCATCTCCAGCACGGTGCGTGCCGACGCCCCCACGGGCGCGGCCGCTGCCGGCCCGGCCCCCGCTGCCGCGGGCGCATCCGCTCCGGCCGCAGGGTCAGCAACGTTCTGCGGGCAGGTCATCGCACCGACCGTCCCGCCGCATGCGCCGGCGGCGCTGGTGGGCGGCCAGGTGGTTCAGCCGCAGCGTACCCTGCCCGTGCTGCACCAGGCGGACGTGCTGGTCGTTGGCGGCGGGTCGGCCGGCGTCATGGCCGCCATCGCCGCCAGGCGGGCGGGCGCAAAGACCGCCATCATCGAGCGCTACGGCTACTTCGGCGGATTGTGGACGGGGGGCATGGTGCTCCTGGTAATCGGCACTCACGTCAAGGACGGCGCCGGGAAGAAAAAGGTCGTCCGCGGCCTCGGCGACGAACTCCTGGAGCGCCTCAAGAAAATCGACGGCGCCATCATCAACCAGGACCCCGGCGCGCACAACCCCACCGCGGACCCCGAGGCCACCAAGTTCATCATGGACGAGATGGTCCGCGAGGCCGGCGTCGACGTCTTCTTCCACTGCTGGGGCGCCGACGCCGTCATGGACGGCAAGACTATCCGAGGGGTGGTTTTCGAGAGCAAAGCCGGACGCCAGGCCATCCTCGCCAAGGTGGTCGTCGACGCCACCGGCGACGGCGACATCTTCGCCGCCGCGGGCGCGGAGTACGTCCAGCGCACCTACGCCATCGGCACGGTCCACCGCCACGGCAACATGGACCGCATCGAGAAGGGCAAGGCCCCCGCGGGCACGAAACTGCCGCCCCTGGGCGGCGTCACGCCCCTGCCGAGCCTCACCTGGGTGAACACGCGCGGCCCGAAGGAGAACGGGCTGGACGTGGCCGCGCTCTCGCGCCTCGAAATGGATCACCGGCGCGACATCTGGAACCGCCTCCGCCAAATCAAGCAGACGCCCGGATATGAGAGTATCTTCATTGCCGACACGGCGCCGCAACTGGGCGTCCGCATCACCCGCGTTCTGGTGGGCACATGCACGCTCACCTATCAGGAGATGCGCGCGGGCAAGAAGTTCCCCGACGTGGTGGCGGTGGGCGGGGCGCAGGGGGCAAACCACGCCGGGTGGCCGATCCCGTACGGCGTCCTCGTGCCGAAGGAGATCGACAACCTGCTTACCGCCGGCCGCAGCGTCTCGGCCGACGAGAAACTGCTGGACGACACGCGGCTCATCGCGGCGTGCCTGACGACCGGCCACGCCGCCGGCGCCGCCGCCGCCGTCGCCGCCCAGTCCGGTTGCCGACCCCGAGACGTAGACATCGCGAAGGTCCAGGAACTTCTCACCGAGCAGGGGGCGTACCTGGGGTAGCCGCAGGCCGCACATGGAAGCCGCAGCGCAAGGAAACCGACCGCGGCGCTGGCTGCGGGCGCTCGCGCGGGCCGCGGCGCTCGCGGCCGCCGTCTTGCTCGCCCTGCCGCTCCTTCCCTGGCCGTGGGCCGCCATGCTTGTGCCCGCGGCAAGCCCGTACGTGGCCGTAGGGGCCGCGCTGGCTGCCCGCGCGGCGAGCCTGGCGACGCTGGTCGGACTTCCGCTGTCGGTCCTTGCGCTGGCGGTCCCGCGCTGGTTCTGCCGATACGGCTGCCCGGTGGGCCTTCTGGAGGAGCCGCTCGGCCGGCTGAGGCGGTCGGCGGCCACGCGCTTCACGCGGTGGCCGGCGGTCGGCCAGTGGCTGGTGCTGCTGACGCTCGGCGGCGCGGCCGCCGGATACCCGCTTTTTCTTTGGCTGGACCCGCTGGCGATGCTGTCGGCCCTGGCGGGCGCATGGCGCCACCCGCCCGGCTGGGCGGCGGTGGCGGCGGGCATGGGGCTGCCGCTCGTCCTTATCTTCAGCGTGCTCTTTCCGAACGCCTGGTGCATGCGGGTCTGTCCCCTGGGGGCGATGCAGGACCTGCTGACCTGGCCGCGAAGGCGGCTGAGGCGGCTCGCGGCCGCGGCCGAGCCGTCGGCGGGGAATACACGGCAGGGCCTTGCGCGGCGGGCGATTCTTGGGGCGGCGGCGGGCGCCGCATGCGGGCTGGCCACGCGGGCCGTCCGCGGCGCCAGCGCATCACCCATCCGGCCGCCGGGGGCTATCAACGAGGTGCGGTTCACCGGACTGTGCATCCGCTGCGGCAACTGCGCCGGGGCGTGCCCGTCGCGCATCATCCGGCCCGACCTGGGCGCCGGCGGCCTGGCAGGCTTGCTCGCCCCGGTCGTCTCGTTCAATGAGAACTACTGCCTGGAAGACTGCAACCGGTGCCAGGAGGTCTGCCCGAGCGGGGCCATCCGGCGGCTCTCGCTGGATGAGAAGCGCCGCTGCGTGATGGGCGAGGCCCGCCTGGATGAGCGGCTCTGCCTCATGACGGCCGGCCAGGAATGCAGCATCTGCGTCCGCGTCTGCCCGTACGAGGCCATCCTGGCCGAGCCGGGCGCCGACGGCTTCTCCCTGCGCCCGGGCATCGACCTGGCCAGGTGCACCGGCTGCGGCGCATGCCAGGCGGCGTGCCCGACCGCGCCCGCGAAGGCCATCCGCGTAGAGGCCGCTCCGTCGAAGCGCTAGCGCGCCGGCAGCCGCACAGTCGAAGGAGACTCTATGACACGCATCCGGGCGCCCCGCCACTTGGCGGGCTCCTTGCCATGGGCGAGTGCCGCCCTTGTGCCGTCTGCGATTGCGGCACTTATGCTGGCGGCGCTTCCGGCCTGCGCCGACGGCGCGGCCGCGCCGCCCAGGCCGGACCTCGCCGCCTGGGACGCCGAGGCCCGCAAAGGCCCCATGACCGCCGGCGAGACGAAGGACTTCATGAAGCGCCTCGCCCGGTACGTCTTCGACCATCACCTGAAGAAGACGGAAGGCTCGAAGCAGCGCGGCATGGTCTATGAGTATCTCGATACGACACGCATAGGGCACTTCGACCAGTTTGTCCAGGGCGAGGCGCTCGACACGATGCACGACGGCGCATGGCTGGCCGCCGCCCTGGTCAACGCTTACCGCGCCACCGCCGACCCGTTCTACAAGGACTTCCTCGTGAAGTGGCAGTTGCCCTTCTACTGCCTGATGCTGAACCACAGCGACACGCTCTTCTCGGCCGGGCGCAACGATGCCGCGCCGGGGGCGCATGAGTTCGGCAAGGAGCACCGCCTCATCGACGGCGAAAAGGGCTTCGCGCCCTACTGGTGGGACGACGGCGCAAGCGTCAGCCTGGAGCGGCGCCTCAAGAAGCAGGCCCTGGGCGCCTTCGCCTGCGTGGACAACCTCGCCGGCAAGCCGAACCCGCAGTATCTGCTCGACGGCTACTCGCTGGGCTGCTCGAACCACATGGCGCAGGACCTGGCCGTGATGCTCCAGGCGGCGTGGCTCTTGCTGAAGGACAGCGCGTCGGAGGACGATAAGCGCCTGGCTTCAGAGGTGGCCGAGGCCGCGAAGAACCTTTACGAGTCGCGCCTGCTCCATCACGGCCCCATCCCGGCGGTTACGGCCGCCGCGGCGCTCCCGGCCGGCGACGCCCGCCGCCTCGCCTCCGCCGCTGGCGACGCCGCCGACTTCCCCACCGCCAACCACTACACGGCCGCGCTGTACGACTTCACACCCGGCCAGAAGCGTGCCCTGCCCGCCTTCGCCGACGACCAGCAGTACCGCTACTGCGCGGCCGTGGCGCGGTTCGCCGGCCGCCTGCCGCCGGGCGTGGCCTTCCGCACGATTTACGACGCCTACACCGAGCCGATGCTGTGGCGATACTTCTGCGACGCCTCGGAAGTGCTGCCGGGCCTCAATCGCGGCGAGTACGGCCACGAGATGGCGGGCGGCACGTTCGACTACTACGAGTCCGACAAGAAGGGCGTGCGGTTCCTCGGCTCGCGCATGGGGCCGCAGAACATGGTTACCAGTGCCATCGCGCTGCAACTCCTTAAGGCGCATCCGGGCGCGTGGGCTGCGCGATACGAGCGGAAGTTTCCGGCTGACTGGCGCGTCTTCATTATTGACCCCGCGCCGGGTGCAGCGGCGGAGCCGCCCAGAAACGAGGTCCAGACGCTTGGGCCGGTCACCCTCAGCCTGACCGGCACGCGCTACGGCCTGATGCTCTGCGGAACAGCGACCGGCGACCAGGCGGCGCTGCGCATCTACAGCCGGCCCGACGCCAAGGGCACACACGCCACGATCACCCTGAAGAAAGGCGGCCCCATCGCGGCAGTCAACGACAAGGGCGAAACGCTGCTGGTCGTGGGCAAATGCGAGGCCCACGCGGAACGCCTGCCCTTCGACGTCTTCATCCCCTACACCGTGGCGAAAGGCCAGAAACCCTGGGCCAACGGCATTGAGCACGGCCGCTGCTCCATCCAGGCGGGCGACGCCACGCGGAACTTCTACCTCATCAGCCCGCCAGGACAGGTCAAAGCCTGGCTGGAGCGCGAGGTGGGCCAGGGCCTGCGCGTCTGGGACGCCGTCTTCCGCCAGTACGGCTACGTCCCCACGCACATGGGGCGCAACGCTTTCTGGGACGGCCTCTCCGACTGCGGCGGCTACGCCCATCTCATAAGCGCCGGGGCCGAGTGGCTGCTATACCTGGAGGGCAAGGAAGACTGGGAAGTGCACCGCGCGGCGTTGAGCCCGATTGAGTAATCCGTAAGCCCCGCGCGCCGCGCGGGGATGAACCAGCATCAGCATCCCCCGGCCATGCCGGGGGCTTGTCGCCCCCTCATGCTTCGGCGGCGCTGAACGCCGCCGCCGCGATGCCCGCCAGGCGACCGCTGGAAAACGCCCACTGAAGGTTGAACCCGCCGCTGGGGCCGTCAAGGTCGAGGACTTCGCCCGCAAAGAAGAGGCCCGCAAGGCGGCGGCTGGCCAGCGTCCGCGGGTCAACTTCCTTCAGGCTCACCCCGCCGCGAGTCACCATGGCGTGGTCCCAGCCTTCCGTCGCCACGATCTCCAGCGGCAAGCACGTCAGGAGTGTTGCGAGGCGACCGAGCGAGCGAGCGCCGGCCTGCGTCGGCCGCACGGTCGGGCCGATGCCCGCCAGTCCGGCCACCGCCGCCGCAACCGATCGCGGCAGGTGCCGGTCCAGAAGAGTGACGACCGCCCTGCGCGGCTCGGCCACGCGCCATGCCTGGAACCGCCCCCGCCACTCCTCCGCCGCCGTCCCAGGCGCCAGGTTCAGCCTGAGCGGCACCGACGCCTGCCGCCCCAGGAGCACCGCCACGTCGCCCGACAGGTCCAGGATGGCCGGGCCGGATACGCCCCTGTGCGTAAAGAGCACGTCGCCCGTCACGCCTGCCGCGGCCCGGCCGGGGATCGCTATCCACGCGCGGGCAGGCGCAACGGCCGCTCCCGCGCACGAGCGCACCCACCCGTCGCGCGCCACCAGGGGCACGAGCGCGGGCGTCGGCTCGACAATCGTGTGTCCGGCCTGTCGCGCCAGGTGGTAGCCGCTCGTCCCGCCGCCGAGGGACGGATACCCCCGGCCGCCCGCCGCCACGACGACTCGCTCGGCCGCCACCTCGCCGGCGGTGGTCCGCAGGCCGCGCAGCCGTCCGCCTTCAAGCCACAGGCCGGTGGCGCGCACGCCCAGGCGAACCTGGGCGCCCTGCGCCCGCGCCCGGCGCCACAGCGCCGCCTGCACAGTCACGGCCGCGTCGGAAACGGGATACACGCGCAGCCCGTCAGGGGCGTGGGTGGCCACGCCGAGCCGGTCCAGCATCCGCCGCAGGCCCGCTGCATCGAGGGCCGCCAGCGCCGGCTGCATGAAACGGCCCTGGCGGCCGAAACCGGCCATGAAATCTTCGGGCGGAAGGGTGTTGGTCAGGTTGCATCGCCCGCCGCCGGAGGCCAGGAGTTTCGCCCCCGGCCGCTGGAGTTGCTCAAGGACCACCGCCCGCCGGCCGCGCTCCCCCGCCGCGATGGCCGCCGTCAAGCCCGCCGGCCCGGCGCCGACGATGAGCGCGTCGGCCGCTTCGAGTTGGGGTTCGCGCGCTTTCATCGCGCGGCATGGTAGCGGGGCGAAGGCGGCGTGTCGAGGCGCGAACGGCCGGGCCGCGATGCCCCCCGTGTATTCACGCGGGGCCGAACAAGGTACGAAGACATCTACCCGGCGCGGCCGAGCGCCTCGCGCGCGGCCCGCAGCCGCCTGACGCGGGCCAGCAGGTCGTTCATCGGGAACATCCGCCCCGGGCACCGCGTGTCGCCCACGGTCCCGTGGCCGATGATGTGCGCATCGAGAATCTTGTAGCGGTGCGAGAGGTAATCCACGAGGCGCGCCAGGGCCGCCATCTGCGCCTCGCCGGGGCGGCGGTTGTCGAAGTTGCCCACCAGGCAGATGCCGATGCCGAAATAATTATATTCTTCATTATCTCCTACGCGGCAGTGGGCGCCCCACTTCTGCTTCGGCCAGCGGCTGCCCACCTCCACGTGGCCGTCGGCCGAACCGCCGCCGTTGCCGATGACGAAGTGGTACCCCAGTTCGTCCCACTGCCGGGCGCCGCGGTGGAAGGCGTCGAATGCGGCGGCGGAGCCCGTGTCGGTGGCGCTGTGGTGGATGACGATCCATCGCCACGGCCGCTCGTCGGCCTCCGGCGCCCAGCCCGCCTCGGCGGGCGGGGCGGGCGGCTCCAGGCGCGTCCGCGGAATCTCCAACGCCAGCGGCGGCGACGCCTCGATGCGCGCCGGCCTCGGCCTCGGCGCCTCCAGCGGCTTATAGACGAACGCATCGCGCCGCGGCGCGGGCGGAGCGCACGTGACCATGCCCGGCGGCGTGCATCCCGCCGCCATCGCCACCGCCAGAAGCACCACCGATGCCGCCCACCGGCCGCTCACTTGCCTTCTCCCGGGCGTCCCGCGCCCGCGCGATAACCGGAAACCTGCCCCAGGGCTTCAATCAAGCCAGCCGCCGGCCACGCCGCCCCGACCGCCTCGTACGCAGGGGAGGGTGGCATGCCCAGCGATGTTTGCTGGGCATGCTCTGTCGGTGCGCCGCGAGCATGCCCACGCATCGGCGGCGTGGGCATGCCACCCGGCCACGCATCGGCGCGCGGCACGCGAAACACCTTCACCTTCAATTTGGCGGCGGCGTCCGCCAGGGGCTGCGAACTGACGATGGCCGCGTCCACGTTCGGCACCGCCTGCACCAGGGCCGCCAGACGCTGCGCCTCGCCGCCCGCCTTGACCCAGATGGCCGGTCCGGGCGGCGCTTCTCCTTGCCGGAGCCGCAATCGCACCGCCGCGTACTCCGCGGCCGGCGCGGCGACAAGGTACACCGCCTGGCGGCCGATCGCAAGCGCCTTGGCCGCATCGATGGCCGCCCGCATCGGCCCGACCGACGCCGCATCGCCCGCCGCGTCGCCGGCCGAGGCCGGGCCGGCCGCGGCACCTCCGGCCGCTGCCAGGCCGGTCACCGCCCGCGCGGCAGACGGCCGACCCGCGCCGGGCCCGCCGTCAATCGCCGCCGCGTCGATCCACACGACTCGCGCCGCGGGCGCCAACACCCACACCGAGCCCTCGGCCCGCACGTCCAGCCTCGCGTGCGTCTCCGGAAACGACACCGTGAAGGGGCTGCGGCCGATGGCGAGCCCTCCGCGCCTGGGCGCGCGGCCCACGCCGGTCGTGTCGGTCCACGCGCCGCGGCTCCAGCCATCCGGCAGCCGGAAGACCAGCCATGCGCTGGGCACGGGGCGGCCCCGGTCGGCATCCTCCAGCATGGCCGCCAGGCGGACCGCTCCGGCCTGCGCGCCGGCCACGTCGTCGAAGGCCGCCAGGCGCACCGCCCCCCCTACCTCAAGCCGCTCGGCCAGGCCGCCGAACAGGAAGATCGCGGCGTTTGCGGCCAGGGCGAACGCCGCAAGGACGATCAGCAGGTACCCGACGTACCGAAGCACGGGCGGACTCCGACGCGCTCGCGGCCCCTTCCCACAGTTCTTTCGGACAGAAGGCGGGTCAACCTTCGATGTTTCCGATGGACCGCAGGCGGCGGACACGTTCCTCGACGGGCGGATGGGAGGACCACACGCTGGCGCCGTCGGCGCCCACCCGCCGCCCGCTGGCCATCATCGGCGGAACGATAAACAGGTGGGCCGTCGCGCGGCTGGCCTCGTGCATCGGCTGGGTGTCTGCGCCCAGGGCCTCCAGGGCGCGGGCAAGGCCCTCCGGGTAGCGCGTCATGCGCGCGGCGGAGGCGTCGGCCAGGTACTCGCGCTGGCGCGACACGGCCAACTGGATGAGTTTCGCGAAGATGGGCGCCAGGATGGCAAGGATGAGGGCGACGACGATGAGGACGAGTTGCACCGGCCCGCCGCCGCCGCCCCGCCCGCGGCTCCGCCCGCGCCCGCCGTAGAATATCGCCCGCGTGCCGATGTCGGCAATCAGAACCACCGTGCCCACCAGCACCGCCATGAGGGTCATGAACCGGATGTCGAAGTTCTGGACGTGCGCAAGTTCGTGGGCGAGGACGCCCTGGAGTTCGTCGCGCGAGAGGCGCCCGCGCAGCCCCGCCGTCACGGCCACGTGGGCGTGCCGCGGGTCGCGCCCCGTGGCAAAGGCGTTCATGGCGGGCGTGTCGATGACGTAGAGTTGCGGCATCGGCAGCCCCGACGCCAGGCACAGTTCCTCCACGATGTTCCACAGTTGCGGATCGTCCTGCTTGGCTACCCGCCGCGCGCCGCTCAGGGCCAGCACGGCGCTCGGGCCGGCGTAGTAGCCGATGAGGGCCGCGACGCACGAGACCGCCAGCGCAAGGATGATGCTCGGGACGGCCGCGTACGGGTCGCCGAAGACGGCCCACCCCAGGACGGCCCCCAGAACGCAGATGAACAGGATAAAGAGGACCACCAGCAACGCGCTTGCGCGCTTGTTGGAGGCGATGAGTTGCTCGAACTGGGCCATGGTCCAACCTCACTCCAGGCAGCACCGCCGCTCCGCCGCCCCCCGCATTATAACCGGCCGTTCCGGTAGATCGTATCGTACATCGCCAGAACGTTGGCGGTGGGCGAAACGGGCTGGATATTGTGGCAGGGGGCGCATATCCACCGGGCCGGCCAGGCGAAGATGCGGATGTTGTCGAGCACCTCCTGCCGCACATCCTCCACCGTGCCGAACGCCAGCGTCTGCTGATTATCGACCGCCCCGTGAAAGACCACCTGCTTGCCGAAATCGCGCACGAGGCCCTCGCGGTCCATCCCCGGGCACCGCCACTGGATGGGGTTCAGTATCTCGATGCCGGTCACGTTGATGAGGTCCGGGATGACCGCGCGGGCCGCGCCGTCGGTGTGATAGAAAACGTGGATGCCGTAACTGCGGGCCAGGTCGGCCATGCGTTTCTGGTTGGGCAGAAAGAAGCGGCGGATGGTCTCCAGGCCCATCAGGAGGCCCGTCTGGCCGCCCAGGTCCTCGGCCACGTACGTAAGGTCTATCCGGCCGCGGCCAATCTCGAACATCCGCTCGTTCAGCCGCCAGTGGTAGTCGAAGATGTGCCCGAGGATGGCCTGGGCGATCTCGGGCTCCGCCGCCAGGTCCACGTACGCCTGCTCCATGCCGCGCATGGCGCAGTAAGTGAGGAACGGCTCGTAGTGGCCGCATCGGACCGGGCGGTCGGCGGGGGTGCGGAGGACCTCGTCGCGGAAGGCCTCCCAGTCGTGGTCGTCGGGGCTGGGCCACCGGAAGGCGTGGACGTCCTCGACGGTCCCGGCGGCGGCGAGCGGATGGCCGGCCGTCTCGCTGTACATCCCGCCGCCGTAATCAACCTCGCGATGGCGGACGCCCCAGATGTCGGCCTGCGGGTCGTCGGGATGGTGGTCCACGGTTCGCCGCGGGCCGACGTGGCAAGGCCCGTCGATGTGCAACTTGCGGTACAGCGCATCGGCATCGGCGCACTTGAGGTCCCGCATGAGGCGGGCGGTGACCTCGGCGGTGGCCCAGTAATCGGTCGGGATGCGGTCGGGCCGCTCGCCCGCGAGGAGGGCGAGCCATCGTTCGCGCGGGGTCATGGGCGCTAGAACTTCACCTTCGGCGCCTCGCGCTGGGTGGTTTCCTCGATCTCGAAGAACTCCGCCGGCTGGAAGCCCAGCATCGAGGCCACCAGGTTCGCCGGGAACATCTCCTGGCGCGTGTTGAAGGCCTGGACGGCGTCGTTGTAGTACTGCCGGGCGAAGCCGATCTTGTTCTCGGTCGAGGCCAGTTCCTCCTGGAGGCGCAGGAAGTTCTCGTTCGCCTTCAGGTTCGGGTACGCCTCCGACAGGGCGAACAGTTGCCTCAA
>Ga0194113_10002391_pt1 | contig 25717 bp, 20 predicted proteins | sample TA2MahC200mmetaG_FD_146193 | JGI IMG/M metagenome (GOLD analysis project Ga0194113, IMG submission 146193) | Freshwater microbial communities from Lake Tanganyika, Tanzania - TA2015017 Mahale Deep Cast 200m | ecosystem: Environmental > Aquatic > Freshwater > Lake | place: Tanzania: Lake... | reverse complement strand
CACGCGCCCAGGCATCCTCGAATACCAACTCGGCGCTCTGGCGAATTACATCTACCTGCTGAACGGCGCGCGGGGCGAAGGCTATCGTCCCATCATCGCCAATGGGGAGAATATCTGGCACATCCATTACTTCCTGAATAACTGTCCTTTGAAAGACGGCGATCTGGTGCTGATGGACGTGGCGCCGGAGTGCAATTACTACACCAGCGACATCGGGCGTATGTGGCCCGTCAACGGGACCTATGCTTCCTGGCAGCGAGAGTTGTACGGCTACATCGTCGAGTACCACGAGGTGGTTCTGTCCAGGATCCGCCCCGGCGTGACGCCGGATCAGGTGATGGACGAAGCCGCTGAGGAGATGAAAGAGGTCTGGGAAAACTGGAAGTTCTCGAAAGACATCTACAGAGAGGGTGCCCGCCGTACGCTCGAATTCCGTGGCCACCTCTCGCATCCGGTCGGTATGGCCGTGCACGACGACGGCGGATACTGCCATCGTCCGCTGGTGTCAGGAACGGTGTTCGCCGTAGATCCGCAGATGTGGATTCCCGAAGAGAAGCTCTACATTCGCGTAGAGGACACGGTGGTCGTTACCGAGGACGGGATCGAGATCTTTACCAGCGGCGCACCGCTGGAGCTGGATGAGGTCGAGGCCCTCATGCGGGACGAAGGAACGCAGCTTCCCTACCTATTGACGGGGTCTCAGTAGATAGAAATTTTGAAGCAGAGCGGGCTCCCACGCCTAATGTCACTAACATTTTGTGTTGCATCGCCCTGAGCTGAACCTCAGGGCGGGGATTATGAAGTTCTGGAAACTAATCAAATAATGGGACGGTGGTCTGGTAAAGTGACACTACATCATAAATGATGTAGTTTGGACAGTGGGCAGCCTTTTTGACGATACGGACTGGCACAAACTACAACTTTCAAGTTGTAGTGCAGCAATAAAAAACCACCCTGCGGTTACCCGACTGAGTTCTCAGAATTCATCATCCTGAAGGGGTAGTGTCATTGCCCCCCCAGGCCGTGTCTGTGTCAGATTTAGATGACCACACTACCTGCCAAAATCTGGACCATCCGTGAATCCCTATGCCATTTGACTAAAACGTGATGGGAGGGACATTGTGGTAGAAAGCAGAAACTCACAGGCACCTTTTGTTCTGAAGTGGAATGACGGTGGCATCACCAGCCTGAAATCGCTGGACGACGTTTTCGATACCGACTACATCTGGCCAGGCGAAACCCTGGGCGAGGTCGTGGTCCGCTACCGGCTCGATGAGGGAGACTGGCGGGAAGCCACTGCCTTCGCCTCGGGCGATATTCGCCAAGTTGATATGGACGGCGAGGACGATCCAGGGACTGCGACCTTCTCGTACGAGGGCGACTCGCTAGGTGCCCACGGTATCCGAGACTTTCGGTTGACGGTGCAGTTCGCCCGCCGAGAAGATAGCCTGGTCTGGACGCTGCGATTTCGCAACCACACCGACCAGGCACTCGAACTGGGCGACATTGCACTGCCGCTGCCCTTCAACAGGCAGTTCGTCCAAGATAACCTGGCGAACTACACCCAGGTCGTGGCCAGGCACAGTTTCATCTCAGGTCATGGATCCTTCATCTTTTGGGAGCGTCCCAACGGCGTTGGGCCTTATCTCGTGATGACGCCGTTGGAGGGCACCAAGCTCGAATATTACGAGGAGCACGAGCCTGATCCAAAGAGAAGTGTGCGCGCGCCCTACTGGGCCTACATCCACTCGGCGGTGAGCGGAGCTGGCGAGACGCGCGGCACCTGGCGACAACCGCACACCAGCGTGACGCTGGCCCCCAAAGGCACGCCGGGCGACGAGATCACCTACGGCTTCAAGCTCCGCTGGGCCGACGATTACGATGGGGTGCGCGATGTGCTGTACGAGGAGGGGCTGTTCGACGTTCACGTCGTGCCGGGCATGACCGTGCCCGAAGACCTGTTCGCCATGTTCTCGCTGCGGACCAAGAATGCAGGCCACACCGTCTCGGCGGAGTATCCCGCTCAAACCGAGATCGAATACCTGGGCGAGAAGGAAGCCAACACCTACGTCTACCAGGTCAAGTTCTCGCGGCTGGGCGAGAACCTGCTGACGGTGAGCTACGGCGATGGCAGGTACATGGTGCTGGAGTTCTTCATCACGCAGCCGCTGGAGACGCTCATCAAGAAGCGGTCGGCGTTCCTGGTGAACAAGCAGCAACACCGCGACCCCAGCAAGTGGTACAACGGCCTGTTCTCGGTGTGGGACATGCGCCACAGTGTCTTACGCGGCCCGGACGACACGGATGGCTTCGACGGCTGGTGGGGCTACGTCCTGGCCTGCGACGATACGGCCTTGCCCAAAGCGCCCTTCGTCGCGGCCAAGAACGTGTACTATCCCGTGCCGGAAGAGATTGCCGCTATCGAGTACTACGTCGAGAACTTCGTGTGGGGCAAGCTCCAGCGCACCGATCAGGAGGAGCCGTATCCCTACTTCATCTACGGTGTCCCCAACTGGTTCGAGAACCGCCACAGCGAGCAGGGTTTCGGTTCGGGGGGCCAGGGCCTGGAGCACGTGTGGCGCAGCTACGACTATCCCCACCTGATCATGCTCTATTTCCACCTGTACCAGATCGCCAGGATGTATCCGGGCACGACGAAGTACCTGGACAAGGATGGATACCTGGAGCGGGCCTTCGGCACGGCCAAAGCCCACTTTACCCTGGCGGGCATTGATGATCTCCCCGCCGGGGCGCGGGGGTACTGGGCCTACACCCTGGGCCTCTACAACGAGCTGCTCATCGTTGACCTCATTGAGGCCCTGTACGAAGAAGGCCGGGACGAGCAGGCGGATTGGCTGAAGAAGGAGTGGGAGAAAAAGGTCAAGTACTTCGTGTACGACGACCCGTACCCATTTGATTCGGAATATCCCTTCGATACCACCGCCTTCGAGTCCTCACACGCCATCGCCAGGTACGGGCTGGCCAATCCGATTGAGCCGGACGAGAACCTGTGGTATAATAAGTACAAGGACAAATGGTATTCGCACCCGCAGGTCAAACGCGAGGATTTTGAGCAATTCATGGAGAAGCAAATTCAGGCCAACATCGCCCTGCGAGGCTGGGTAGAGCCGGCCTACTACCTCCTGGGGGGTGATTATCGCGGAGGCATCTCTTCGCGGTACGCGCTGAGCTATATGTCTCAGGCAGGCGGCTGGGCGATTGCCGACTACGCCTTGTATCACACCACCAACCCCGCGCCGTACCTGCGGCTTGGCTATGCCTCCTATCTGAGCTCCTGGGCGTTGATGAACACGGGCACTCCGGAAACCAACTACGGCTACTGGTATCCCGGTGAAGAAAACGACGGCGCATCTGGGTGGGCCATCACGCCTGAGAAGTACGGCCCGATGTGGATCAGAAAGGAAAACAAGCGTGGAGCGTGGTTCTACGATGGCGAGATCGAGATCGGCTACTCCGCTGCGCTTCGCACGGCGGCGACGGTCGTGACAGAGGATCCCCTGTTCGGCCTGTTCGCCTACGGTGGTCTGCTGAGGGAGGCCGATGGCCACGTTGAGGTGATCCCCAGGGACGGCCTGCGCCAGCGCTTCCACGTGATGCGAGGCGAGCGACGGCTGCGTATGCTCCTGGACCGCGACGGCTTCGCGGCGGAGCAGCCCATCGTCGTGGACGACGACCTGCGCGACATCCGCTTTACCCTGGAGAACCGAACCCAGGATCAACACCTCGCCACTCTCCACCTGGCCGGTCTGCCGGCGGGCGACTACAATGTGCACGTTGACGGCCAACTGGCCAACCAGATCAGCTCCAGGGAGGGCGAGTGGGTCAAGGTGGATTTGCCCGTAGGTCTGGGAAACACTCATGATGTCGAGATCCGATTCATAGGGGTCTGGCCAAAATCTGTGGAGAAAGATTCACAGTAAGGGCCTCAGCAGCCCAAAAGCGTATTCATGAAGTGTTACCAGGTTCATCTGGAAATCAGAGGATGGTTTGCATTGTGACACTACAGCTTGATGAATTTTGAGAAAATAATCTCGGTAATAGGGCGGTAGTGAGATAAAGCGGCACTACACCATGAAATGGTGTAGTTTGGGCGACGAATGGCCTCCTCAACAGCGGAAAATGCCCCAAACTACAGCTTTTCAAGCTGTAGTACTCGCCATACAAACCGCCCCACGGCTACTGGAATAATTTGTCAAACTTCATAAGGCTGTAGCGTGGGCCATTTCGCACCTTCGAGGAGATCTGTCCAATCTACCCATTTATGGTGTAGTGTCAGTTTACCTAGCCACCTCTCCATTACCTAACAGTCTCCTCGGAATTCCCCAGCACACATTATTTGAGGAAGCTTCAACAGATTCTAGCCACACCCGAGTAAGATGCAGTCTGCAATGGTGTTCAGTCTCAAGAGAGAAAAATGAGCGAGAACTTGATACAGTCAGGACTGACCTGTGCGGTTATCTGTTTGCTGCTTATCGTCCCGCTCTCTGGTTGCGGCGGAGAAGCTATGCCGACGCCTGAGCCGGCAACGATCGTGTTTGCTCATTCTGGCTCCGACGCAGAATATGAGGCATTGGTCCAGGAGTTCCACGAGCGCTATCCACACCTCACTGTCGAGATACGTCCCAGGCGTTCCTTCTCACAATTCCAACAAACCAACCCCGACGCAGATGTCTTCGTAAGTTCATCGTTCGCCCTGAGTGAGCTTAGGAGAATAAATCAATAATGCACGTCTCAACTACAATTGGTTCACATGCACGGTGGCATACACTGCCCCTGGGAAACATTTCGCTCATGGAAGGATTCTGGTCTCACAAGCAGGAGATCAACCGCCAGGTCAGCCTGCGCCACGGCTACGAGCAACTGGAGCGAGCGGGTAACTTCAACAACCTGCGGCTGGCGGCTGGCTTCGGCGAAGGGGAGTACCAGGGGCCGGTGTTTATGGATTCCGACGTCTACAAGTGGCTCGAAGCCCTGGCTTACGACCTGGCCAACGTCCGCGACCCGGAGGTGGAGCGTATGGCGGACGAGACGATTGACTTGATCGTCGCCGCGCAACAGGACGATGGCTACCTCAACTCCTACTTCCAGGTGGTGCATCCTGAAAGGCGCTGGACGGATCTGGATCACGACCACGAGCTGTATTGCGCCGGGCACCTCTTCGAGGCCGCAGTGGCCATGCACCGGGCCACGGGCGACGAGCGGCTGCTCGGGGTCGCCTGCCGCTTCGCCGATTACATTGATTCCATATTCGGTCCGGGCAAACGGGATGGAGCGGACGGGCATCCTGAGATCGAGCTGGCGCTGGTGGAATTGTATCGGGAGAGCGGCGAGCGCCGCTACCTTGACCTGGCTTCCTTTTTCATCAATCAGCGTGGCCGCGGGAGGATGGGCGGGTACGGTTACTTGGGCCCGGAGTATCATCAGGACCGCGTCCCGGTTCGCCAGGCCACGGTGGTAGAGGGCCACGCCGTGCGCCAACTGTACCTGACTGCTGGCGTGACGGACGTCTACCTGGAGACCGGCGAGCAGGCGTTGTTTGACGCATTGATGCGGCTGTGGCACGATATGACTACCAGGAAGATGCACCTCACTGGCGGGTTCGGCGCCCGATTCGTCGGCGAGTCCTTCGGCGAAGCCTACGAGCTCCCCAGCGACCGCTGCTACTGCGAGACCTGCGCCGCCATCGCCAGCATGATGTGGAACTGGCGGATGTTGCTCGCCACCGGGCAGCCGCGTTACGCGGACGTGCTCGAGCGCTCGCTCTACAACGGGTTCTTGAGCGGTGTATCGCTGGACGGTCGCCGATACTTCTATGTCAACCCCCTGCAAAGTCGAGGCGGGATCGAGCGGTCGGAGTGGTACGGCTGTGCCTGCTGCCCACCGAACGTGATGCGCCAGATCGCGGTGGTTGGCCACTACGTGGCCACTGCGGACGAAACGGGCCTCCAGGTCCATCAGTATGCCTCGGCCAGGATAGAAGCCGAGCTGAAAACCGGGCAGCACGTGGCGCTGCGCGTAGAGACCGACTATCCCTGGGATGGGAGGGTGAAGGTGACTGTCGAGGAGACCGACGGGGCCACCTGGCAGTTGGCGCTGCGCGTGCCGGGCTGGTGCGAGGGTGCAAGCCTGCAGGTCAATGGCCGGGCTGTTGAGCGACCGGCGACTGGTGGGACCTATGCCACCGTCGAACGCGCCTGGCAGGTCGGAGATGTGGTGGAGTTGGACCTGCCTATGGAACCCAGGCTCACCGCGCCCAATCCGCGCGTTGACGCCCTCCGCGGCAGCCTGGCCATCGAGCGCGGTCCGCTGGTCTACTGCCTGGAGCAGATTGACCAGGAGCCCGACCTGAACCTGTTGGACGTGCGCATCGCCCCGGAGGCGTCGCTACGGGCTACCCGGCGTGATGACCTGCTCGGCGGGGTGGTGGCCATTGAAGCGCCAGGCGCAGTAGTTGACATCGGCGCATGGCAAGACGCGCTCTATCGGCCGGCGCCCACGGAGGACCTGCTGCAGCGTGAGGTGACGCTGACCGCCGTGCCCTACTATGCCTGGGCGAATCGTGGTCCAGGCCCGATGAGGGTTTGGATCCCGCAGTGAGGCCGGAGTTCTACGAAGAATACAACCGCATTGAGAATACCCATTGGTGGTTCCTGGGCAGGCGCCGCATCTTTTTGCGTCTTCTCCGCAGATACGTGATGCCACAAGAAACGGCGCTGATCCTGGACGTGGGATGTGGTACGGGAACGACGCTGGGGTATCTTTCACCTTATGGGCGAGGAGTTGGGGTAGACATTGAGCGCTCAGCATTGGATTACACCCGACGGCGAGGCATCAGTCGGGTAGTGCAGTCTGCCGCCAGCAGCCTGGCCTTCGGGGATGACACGTTCGACCTCATTTGTGCTCTCGATGTACTTGAGCACGTGGACGATGACTCCAGGGCCTGGCACGAGTGCTACCGCACGTGCAAACCAGGGGGGCTGGCGCTGATCACCGTTCCCGCCTATCGCTTTCTCTGGGGGCGGCAGGATGAGATCAGTTGCCATCGCCGCCGCTACGTCGCTTCGGACGTGCGGCAGCGAGCGGCCGAGGCAGGCTTTTCCATTCGGCGCCTGACCTACTTTAACACGCTCCTTTTCCCCGTTATCGTTGCTATCCGTCTTTTTCGGCGATGGCGCGGCCCACGCCCAGGAGAGACGCTGACATCCGATTTCTCGATGACCCAGCCGGGGCTCGTCAACGACTTGCTGGCCGCGATCTTGGCTGGGGAATCGTTGCTTCTTCGGTACCTGGACCTCCCTTTTGGGGTGTCCATTCTCTGTATAGCTGAGAAGCAGGTCATTGGTGTTTTTGGTCTGTAGTGACGACCGTAGTGACGACTTTAGTCGTCAGCGACTGAAGTCGCAACTACGAACCCACAAAGATCGCGCAGAGAGGAGAATTTACCTATGAACATAAAAGAGACTTTAAAACCCATTCCTCCTGGGCAGGTCAAGTTACTGCCCAGTATATTTCAGCATCGGTTCGACCTGAACCGCAGTTACCTGATGAGCTTACGCAGTGACAATTTGCTCCAGAATCACTACCTGGAAGCCGGGCTGTGGGGACCCCGGACCAGGTTGGAGGATTATCACGGGGGCTGGGAGTCGCCAACCTGCCAGTTGCGAGGGCACTTCCTCGGCCACTGGCTCTCGGCGGCGGCCCGTATCTACGCCAGCACGGGAGATGTCGAGATCAAAGGCAAGGCCGATCGAATCGTTTCCGAATTGGCACGCTGTCAGGAGGAAAACGGCGGTGAGTGGGCTGGATCTATACCTGAAAAGTATCTGGACTGGATCGCCCGGGGGAAGAAAGTATGGGCCCCACAGTATACCTTGCACAAGACCTTGATGGGCCTCTACGACATGGCTGCCTATGCTGGAAATGAACAGGCGCTGGACATTCTGATCAAGTGGGCCAGGTGGTTCTATCGCTGGACCTCCCAATTCTCGCGGGAAGAGCTGGACGAAATACTCGATGTCGAGACCGGCGGGATGCTGGAGGCCTGGGCCGACCTGTACAGCGTCACGGGCAAGCAGGAACACCTGGATCTCATCCATCGCTACGACCGCCCGCGTCTCTTCGACCGACTGCTGGCAGGGGAAGACCCGCTAACCAATCGCCACGCCAACACCACCATCCCGGAGGCCCACGGGGCGGCGCGCGCCTACGAAGTGACCGGCGAAGAGCGCTGGCGCGAGATCGTGGACGCTTACTGGCGCTGTGCCGTCACCGACCGTGGCACTTTCTGCACTGGCAGCCAGACCATCGGGGAGATCTGGACGCCGCCGTTCGAGTTCTCCGCCCGCCTCGGCGACAAGAACCAGGAACATTGCGTGGTCTACAACATGATGCGTCTGGCTAATTACCTCCTCCGCTGGACGGGCGACGTGACTTACGCCGACTATATGGAACGGAATCTGTACAACGGGATTCTAGCCCAACAAAGCCCTGAGACTGGCATGGTGGCCTATTTCCTACCGCTTCAGGCTGGCGCGCGCAAGATTTGGGGCACACCGACGGACGACTTCTGGTGCTGCCACGGCTCGCTGGTGCAGGCCCACACGCTTCATAATGCCTACGTCTACTACGAGGACGGGGAAGGGCTGGTGATATGCCAATACATCCCTACGAAGCTCGGATGGGAATGGGATGGCGTTCCGGTGACGGTGAAGCAGGTCAACGACAGCGAATCGTCCACCGGTCGGCCGCGCGACCCGGATGGCTCGGTGCACAGGCCGAAACGATGGATGATTGAGCTTTCGGTTCATTGTGAGCGACCGGTGGCGTTCGCCTTGAAGCTGCGGCTGCCGTGGTGGCTGTCTGGAGAGGCCCGCATCCTCGTCAACGGGGAGCCAGAGACTGTGTCAACCGGTCCATCCAGCTTTCACGAGATTCGGCGAACTTGGCAGGAGGACAGGGTGCAGGTGGAGCTACCCAAGACACTCTCGACTTGCTCAATCCCAGACCAGCCCGACACGGTCGCCTTTATGGACGGGCCGGTAGTCCTGGGCGGCCTGTGCGACGAGGAGAGGATGCTGTACGGGGACAAGGACGATCCAGAAACGATGCTCACCGCGGACGACGAACGAGAGTGGAGTACGTGGAAGCCTGGCTATCGCACCTGCAACCAGGAGCGAGGGTTCCGCTTCGTCCCGCTGTACGACATCCGCGACGAACGGTACACGGTTTACTTACCGGTCCGGAAGGCGCGATAGTAGGACATACACCGAATATATCGGGCTGGTGCAGCGAATCCGGCTCTCTGTTGCCAAACCCCGCTTTCGATGTCCCGCAGTTGTACTGCGGGACCGGCCCACCCACCACGGAGCAGCTCGCGGAGTCCAACTCCGCGAGATCAGGGCGGGCTCCCCACTACCAGCGAATCGCTGCGCAACCCCCCATCTCCACGTTCTTGACAGAGAAATGAATATATAGTATAATATTTTTGTGAATACTACAATTCGGATCATGAGTCAGAAAATCCGTCAGTTGCGATTGGATAACCGGCTTACTCTGGAAGAAGCAGCCCAGCGAGCTGGTTGTACCCCCGGCTTCCTCTCCCAGGTGGAGAGAGGCCAAGCTGTACCCTCTATTACTATGCTGTATGCCATTGCCCAAGCCCTGGGCGTGAAGGTGACTTATTTTTTCCCTGCGATGGTTCATGACACCAAAGTCGTCCGAGCCGAGGAACGCGAGGTGTTTTGGTTTGAAGGTTCTCCTATCGTCTATTCACTCCTCTCGACCAGTTTCCCTGATCGAAAACTCGAATCCCTGCTGTTGCAAATGGACCCCGTGGATGGGACCTTGCCATTTGACGAATTCCGCTCCCATCCTGGTGAGGAATTTGTATATGTGTTGGAAGGGACCCTACGTCTGTGGATCGGCGATGCGGTCCATGATCTGAATGCGGGCGATAGCATCCATTTCAAATCCACAGTCAAACATCGCATGGAGAATCCGGGGGACAGTCCGGTGATGGCCTTTTGTGTTTTTACCCCACCTGTCTTCTAACGACCGATTAAGTTGCAGACTTTTGACAATCGCAGACTCAGCACACCGCAACAGCGTGATGTGAGGGAGTTGAACTCCCGAACGGAGGGCTCGGAGTACAACTCCTCGCCATCGAATTGCGGTCTACTGAGACTACTCAATGATGAGGAGAAGTTGTGCAGAACCTTGGTAAACGTATCAAGGCCTTGCGCAATGAGCGAGGGCTCACCCTGGTCCAGTTGGGCCAACGGGTCGGTTTATCGGCCAGCTATCTGTCTCAGATCGAGCGAGGCGTGACGATGCCCTCTCTGACCAGACTGACGGCTATTGCCGGTGCTCTGGATGTGGAAATGGGATGTTTCTTCGAGGATGACGTCTCTGTTCCTTGTGTCGTCGTCAGATCGAACCAGGGCAAAAGGCTCGATAGCACGGCCGGGGCCATTGTGGAGCTTTTGTCAGCAGACCTATTGGACAAAAAGATTCAGCCCTATCGCCTGGTGTGTCGGCCAGGCATCTCCAGCGGGTGGCCTGCCACCCATCCAGGGGAGGAAGCGGGCTTGGTTCTCCAGGGCCGACTCACGGTCACCGTAGGCGAGGAGACCTTTGGGTTGGAGGCCGGGGATAGCATTCATTACCAAGCGCTTCAGCTCCATTCGTGGCGAAATGAGGGGGACGAAGAATGCATTGCTATATGGGCGGTTTCGCCTCCCATTTCAGAGACCGAGCTTGGGGGGTAGGCTACTCGTCAGAAAGAAAGGAGGTGATGGCGCGAGAACCACTTACCCTATCCTATACTCACCCAAGTTTATGCAACCATTTCAATAAGGAGGAAAAATGAGAACCTTACGTGTTCTGAGTGCAATGATGGTATTAGCCCTGCTCGTTGGCCTGGTGGCGTCGTGCGCGGGCCCAGCAGCAACGCCAACTCCCACCCCCCTACCACCTAAGGCCACCCCCACTCCGCCACCACCTCCTGAGAAGAGGGTCTTCAGGGCTACCTTCTCGCCGCCGCTCCGGGCTGACCCTGCGGTCGGCAACGACTATGTCGCTTCCTCTACGCTGCCGAACCTGTACGACACGCTGGTCTTCCCCAACGCGAAAGGGGGAGTTGACCCGTGGTTGGCCACCTCGTGGGATGTCTCCAGTGATGGCTTGACCTACACCTTCCATCTCCGCAAAGACGTCAAGTTCCACGACGGCACCCCGCTCAAGGCCAGCGATGTGGTCTACAGCTACGATCGCCTCAAGACCATCGGCGAGGGCTATGCGTATCTGGTGACCCCAGGCGTCGAGAGCGTGAAGGCGCTCGACGATTACACGGTTGAGATCAAGGTGGCCCAACCCAGCGCCCTGTTCCTGCCCAGCCTGGTTCGCCTGTATGTCGCCAGCGAGGCCATCGTCCGCAAGAACACCAAAGCCGAAGGGCCGTATGGCGCGGAGGGCGACTATGGCAAGGAGTGGCTGCAGACCCACGATGCTGGCTCGGGGCCGTACAAGGTCAAAGAGTTCCCGCTCGAAGAGTATGTGCTGATGGAGAAGTTCCCTGGGTGGTGGGGTAAATTCAACCCCAACGCGCCGGATGAAGCGCGCTTCATCATAACTACCGAAGCCGTCACCGTGCGCAGCCTGCTGGAGAGCAAGGGACTCGAGATGACCGACCAGTGGCAGTCCCTCGAAGCCTACCAGGCATTCGAGAAGATCGAGGGTGTGAAGGTTATTGCCATCCCGACGTTTTCGTCGTTCTACTACATGGTCAACAACAAAAAGCCGCCCACGGACGACGTGCACTGCCGCAGGGCGATGTCTTACGCCTTCGACTACGATACCGCGCTTACCCTGGAATGGCCGGGCACCAAGCAGATGGTGGCCCCGGTGCCGGCTATCCTGGCCGGGGCTGATACGACCATCCCCCCCTACAAGCGTGACCTTGACAAGGCCAAGGAAGAGCTGGCCCAGTGCAAGTACGCCAAGGAGCTCGACAAATACCCAGTTGAGGTCCACTGGGTAGCCCAGGTGCCCGACGAGGAGAAGTTTGCGCTGCTTTTCCAGGCGAACATGGCAGAAGTCGGCATCAAGGTTGAAGTGGTCAAAGTGCCGTGGTTGAGCATGGTGGAGAACACCAGCAAACTGGAGACCGCCCCACACATCGCCACCATCTATGTCTCGTCTGACTTGCCGGAAGCGGGCCTGATGCTAAGGCAGCGCTATCACTCCAGCACGACCGGCACGTGGCAACAGAATGAATGGTTACAGGATCCCGAGCTCGACGCCAAAATCGAGGACGCTCTGGCGACGCTAAACGATAAGGAGCGGTTCGCCAAGTATTCTGCGGTCCAACGCGAGCTTATGGACCGGGCAGTCTCTGTATGGATCTATGACCAGTTGGAGAAGCACGGCATGCGGGAGTGCGTAGACTTTCCGGCGGCCCGAGGTGAGACGAGTGTTGTCATGGGCTACTACTTCTTCTTGCCCGATATCGGAGTGACTTGCAAGTAGCCATTGCGTGAGGGGCCCAGATAGGTTCTAGGCCAGGAGCTCCCGGAGTGTCCCTATCCGGCCCGCTTCGGGAGCTCCCCTCATCATACTCAGAAACTTCCACCTGTCACTGCCAGTCTCCCATGGCGCGATGCGTCATGGGAAACTCACAAGAAGAAACGTTGGGCCGGCAAAGAGAGGTTAGCTGAATATGTCCATGCTGAATTTTCTTGTCCGTCGGATTATTTACTCTGTCTTTGTCCTCCTGGGCCTTTCGATCGTGATCTTTGTCATCGCCCGCATTATGCCCGGAGACCCGGCGCGAATGGCGGTCGGGGCGCGCGCCCCGCAATGGGTGGTGGACAGGATTCGCGAGCAGATGCACCTGAACGATCCATTGGCTGTGCAGTATGGCTACTGGCTGCGCGATGCGCTCCAGGGCGACTTTGGGCTTTCCTTGGTCACCCAACGGCCGGTCACGAACGATATTAAAGAGTTTTTCCCGGCCTCACTTGAGCTGGTCTTGGTAGCGGGTTTGCTTTCGGCGGTAGGGGGCATTGGCCTGGGCACGCTCTCCGCCCGCTACAAGGACACCTGGGTTGATAATATCGTACGCCTCTTCTCCTACGCCGGAGTGGTGACGCCTTCCTACATCTTTGCCATTTTCTTTGTCCTCCTCTTTGGGTGGATGCTCAGGTGGTTTCCGATCATCGGCCGCTTGAGTGAAGAAATCGCTAAGCCGCCAGTGGTCACCGGACTCGTGACCGTTGATTCCCTCCTGGCGGGGCAGGTCGGGACCTTTCTCAACGCGCTGCGGCATCTGGTTCTGCCCGCACTGGCGTTGGCCATGGGGCCCATCGCGCAAGAGGCGCGCATCACCCGTTCCAGCATGGCCGATAATCTGAGCAAGGACTACATCGCCTCGGCCCGCGCGCTCGGCATTTCGGAACGAGTCGTGATGGGGCGCTTTCTGCTCAAGCCCTCCCTCATCCCCACGGTTTCCATCCTCGGCCTCGACATCGCCGCCACTTTCAGCGTCGCCTTCCTGGTAGAACTCATTTTCAACTGGCCCGGGCTGGCACGTTACGGGATGCAGTCCATGATGCACAAGGACTTGAACGCCATCTCGGCGGTCATCCTGATTCTCGGCGCAATCTTTGTCACCGTCAATATCGTCGTGGATATCATCGTCGCCCAGTTGGATCCGCGCATCCGGCTGCGTGCGGCAAGGAGCGAGTAGACAACATGGCCGAACAAGCTACTATCAGTCGTGAATTCGCTACGACCTTTACGGCCCAGCAGATCAAGCAGTTGGAGCGCGAATCCAGGAGGGAGGGCCTGGGACGCGCCTGGTACAAGTTCTCACGCAACAAGTTGTCTGTCGTCGGCATGGCCACGGTCTTGCTGCTCGTGCTGCTAGCCATCTTCGCTCCGTGGGTGACGCCTTACCCCAAGCACGCTGGGCCGTTCACCGACTTTGCCCACGCCAAAATCCCTCCCAGTTTAAGGTATCCCTTCGGTACAGACCAGATTGGCCGCGACGTCTTGACCCGCATCATCTTTGGCCTGCGCTCCTCTCTGCTGATGGGCGTGGTGGTTCTGGCGCTGGTCGTGCCGCCGGGAGTGCTGCTCGGTCTCCTGGCCGGCTACTTTCAAGGGACGTGGATTGATACGGTCATCATGCGCATCACCGACATCTTTCTGTCGGTGCCTCCCTTGATCCTGGCGCTGGCCGTGGCCTCGGTGCTCAAACCCAACCTGTGGAACGGCATGATGGCCGTCTCGCTGATGTGGTGGCCATGGTATACGCGCCTGGTCTATGGCCTGGGGGTCGCCCTGCGCAACGAATACTTTGTCAGTGCGGCCGAGGTCACCGGGGCCAGCACAGCGCATATCATCTTTCGTGAGATTCTGCCCAACACCATTTCGCCCATCTTTACCAAGATGAGCCTGGATGTGGCCTGGGTGATCATCATCGGCTCCATGCTCAGCTTCGTCGGCCTGGGCGTGCAGCCGCCCGAACCCAGCCTGGGGACGATGGTGGCGGACGGCTCCAGGTATCTCCCCGACCAATGGTGGATCGCCGTCTTCCCTGCTTTGGCCATCGTCGTCGTCGTCCTGGGCTTCAACCTTCTGGGCGACGGAGTGCGCGACATGTTCGCCGCCGAGGAGATCTGAGATGAGTTGCGAGCGAAGCGAAGCAATCCCATTGATCGAAATCAAGAATCTACACGTGCACTTCTCCGTCTACGGCGGACGACTCAAAGTCCTGGATGGGGTTGACTTCGTCATGCGCAGCGGTGAGAAAGTCGGACTGGTGGGTGAAACCGGCTGCGGCAAAACGACCACGATGAAAGCCATCCTGCGTGTCTTGCCGATGCCGCCCGCCCGCATCCCGCAAGGAGAGATTTACTTCAAAGGCCGGGACATCTTAAAGATGAACGCCAGCGACTTGCAGCAAGTCCGAGGGCGGGGTATCTCGATGATCTTCCAGGACCCGACCGCCGCGCTCAACCCGGTGTTTAGCGTTGGCCAGCAGTTGGAAGCCGTTATCCACCATTCCACAAACCGGGAAAGCAAATTGTCTCGCCAGGAGATTCACCAGCAAGCCATCGCTTCCTTGCAAGAGGTTGCGCTGGCCGATCCGGAACGGCTGCTACGCAGCTATCCCGTCCAACTCAGCGGCGGGATGCGCCAGCGAGTCTGTATCGGCATGGCCCTGGCCACAGGTCCCGAGTTGCTCATTGCCGACGAGCCAGGCACTTCCCTCGACGTGACCATTCAAGACCAGATTCTGCGTCTGCTGAGGAAATTGGTCGAGGAGAAGAATACCTCCGTCATCCTCATCACCCATACCCTGGGCATCGTTCGAGAGACGACGGATCGGGTGTACGTGATGTATGCCGGCAACATGGTAGAAGTAGCCGCTACCACGGAGCTTTTCTCCCACCCGCTGCATCCCTACACGCGCGGGCTGATGGATGCCGTCCCCCGCTTGACCGGCGGTGGCGTCTCCGACGGCATCCCCGGCCGGATTCCAAATTACCTCAACCCGCCGCCCGGCTGCCGCTTTCACCCGCGCTGCCCTCAGGCGATGGACATTTGTCGGCAAGAGAAACCTTACTTCTACAAGCTCAGCGACAACCACGAGGTTGCCTGTTTCTTGTATCAGGGGAGCAAGGAACAAGGGAGCAAGGAACAAGGGAATCTGCGACCTGTGACCTGTGACCTGCGACCTGCGACCTGGAGGGCGTTATGACCACGGATATTCTGACTTTCACCGATCTGAAAAAGCACTTTGTCATTGGGCACAAAGGTATCTTGAACCGGGAGACTGTCACCGTCAAGGCGGTAGATGGAGTCTCGTTCGCGGTGCGAGAGGGGGAGACTTTCGGCCTGGTGGGGGAATCCGGCTCCGGCAAGAGCACCGTCGCTTACACGACCATCGGCATGTATCGGCCAACCGCCGGCACCATCAGCTTCCGGGGGCGGAACCTGTTCGAGGGAAACAAGGCGCGGCCGCTGGCCCTGAAAAAAGATATTCAGATCGTCTACCAGGACCCCGGCTCATCTCTGAACCCCAGGCGGAGCATCAAAGAGATAATAGGGTTGCCACTTCAGATTCACCGCCGCCCCCCCACCCCCCCCAACGTTGGGGGGGGTAGGAGGGGGAATCGGCTGGAGCAGGTCGTGCAGTTGCTGGAGATGGTCGAGTTGCCGCCAGATTATATGCACAAGTATCCCCAGATGTTGGGGGGGGGCGAGAAGCAGATGGTGGCCATTGCCCGGGCGCTGGCCACCGAGCCCTCCTTCGTCATCCTCGATGAGCCGACTTCCGCCCTGGATGTGTCCATCCAGGGAAAGATCATCAACCTCCTCATCCGGTTGCAGAACGAGTTTCACCTCTCCTATTTGTTTATCACCCACGATCTGAGCCTGATGCGCAACGTCGCCTCGCGGGTGGCTATCATGTATATGGGCAAGGTCTGTGAGATTGCCGAGACGGCCGAGTTCTTCCGCAACCCGTACCATCCCTACACCCAAATGCTCCTCTCCTCCATTCCTGTCGTCTCGGAAGAGGAAGAGAAGCTCAAGCCCCAGAAGATCACCTCCACCGGCGAGATACCGAGTCCGGTCAACGTTCCCAGCGGTTGTAGTTTCCACCTCCGCTGCCCCAGTAAGATGGACATCTGTTCCGAGGTGGATCCGGTCATGGTCGAGGTCGAGGGAGGGCACACGGTTCGTTGTCACCTTTACGGTGATCAGTGATCAGGAAATCAGTAATCAGGAAACCAGTGTCCTGATTCCCCGATTTCCTAGTCCCTGATTCCCTGATCCCTTTAGAGGAGAGAGTTATGAAACAGAGAATCTTATACATTGACCCCGTGGGAATCGGGTTGGTGGCCGAAGGGCTCCAGCTCTTGACCAGCCACAAGCAGGAAGGGACAGAGTTGACCATGGTCCATCTGCCCCGCGGCCCGGAGCATGTGGAATACCGCTACTACGAGGCGCTGGTCCTGGTGGACATCTTGCACCTCGTCAAAGAAGCCGAATGCCAGGGCTTCGACGCGGCGGTCATCGGTTGCTTTTACGACGTGGGGCTGCAGGCTGCCCGCGAGGTGGCCGAGCGAATGGTGGTCGTAGCCCCTTGCGAAGCATCCACCCGGATCGCCTCCACCCTGGGAGACAAGTTCTCCATCATCGTGGGCCGCAGGAAGTGGATCCCGGAGATGATGGAAAACGTGGTCAGATATGGCATGAAGGACCGGCTAGCCTCCTTTAAGTCGGTTGACCTGGGGGTGTTGGAGTTTCACCAGGACGAGGAGGAGACGGCCCGCCGATTCAGGGAGGTCGCACGGGAGGCCGTGGAGCGTGATGGGGCCGAAGTGCTCATCCTGGGCTGCACTGCCACCTATGGGTTCTATCGTCAGCTCCAGGAGGAGTTGGGGGTGCCCGTCATAGACCCGATGCTTGCCGCCTTCAAAACCGCCGAGTTCGCGGCTGAGCTAAAGAATCGGTTGGGGTGGAGCCACAGCAAGATCGGCGGCTACGAATCGCCTCCGCCGGAGGAGTTCACCACCTGGCGACTGGAGGAGCAATACGACTTTGGCGATATGAGGGCTTGGCTGCTTGATCAATAACGTGAACAGTGGTTTTTCTTGAGGCCGCGCGTGTAATACGACCCAGGACAAGGGAGCCTTGTGACCTTTTTGCACCTGGGTCGTACTTGATATGCAGATTTCCGCTTTTTCCCATTGCATTTGATTTTTTGCGCGGTTTAGTCTTGCATAGTTCAGCGGTCAGGGACTTGTGCAACGGGTAGCAGGGCCCGATAGTCTCGGTCTCTGCCAATTTTAGGTGGTGCAGAGGGCACCTGTCGTTTCCGCCCTCGTTGCCCGGCCCGCAAGAGCGATCGTTGCACTGAAGAGGAACCTGTGTTGAAAGAGCTGAGCGACGGACATTTGGTGGCCTGTCACCTCTATGACTGAGGTTGAGGGAAAGGTGGGACACAGCCCCCACCCCCAGCCCCTCCCCCAACCCTGGGGGAGGGGAGACCCGATTCCCCCTCTCCTAAGATTGGGAGAGGGGGTTAGGGGGAGAGGGCCGATAATCTCCTATCCGTTTTAGCCACACCTTTGTGATTCGATGGAGGTCTTACCATGAACGTTCTCGAAGCCATCAAGACTAGAAGAAGCATCAGGCAGTTCACCGACGAGCCGATAGGGAAGGAGTCGCTGGAGAAGCTTCTGGATGCGGCGAGATGGGCGCCAACGGCCAGTAACCAGCAAAGGTGGAGGTTTGTGGTCGTCACCTCACCGACGATGAAGCAGCTCATCAAGAAATTCGCCCCCGGCATCTTCGCCATGCCTGCGGCCTTCATCGTCATCTGTGCGGAGAAAGAGGCAGACGCAAATCCCTGGGATGAGGCGACCTATCTGGCCGACTGCGCCATCGCCGCGCAAAACATCATGCTGGCCGCCTGGGAGATGGGCATCGGCAGTTGCGTCGCCCTCTCCTATGCCAAGGTCGCCGTCCAGGAGATTCTCAACCTCCCTGAGGACGTTGAGCCTCTGTTGATCGTCACCCTGGGTTACCCGGCCGAGGACCCCGCCCCCCCTCCCAGGTTGGAGCTGAATCAGATCGCCTTCGTGGACGAATACGGGAAGGAGTGGACGTCGTGAGCCAGCGCATGGTCGTGTCCGAAGAGGCCCTTTACGAAGTGCTCGCTTTTCTGGTTTCGAGCGCGCACCTGTGCGTGGTTGAGCCCAGGCTTTATGGCACCTTTCGCCTGATTGATGCTGCCTGCAGGCTGATCGGGCTGGCCCTCGAAGGCGGGCAGTTGGAAGACGATCGGTTCTTACGCGAGTTTAAAGAGGATGCGGACAGGAGAAAGTTTTTGCTGGTAACGGATGAAGAAGCTTATTTCCAGTTTCTGGAGAACGCCACGCGAAAGATGGCGAAAGAAATGAAGCAAAGAGCCATGAGGAGTGCGGACGCAAGTCCGCTCAAAGGAGAAGCATGGCCATGAGAATGGGAATTGACGTGGGCGGCACCAATACCGACGCGCTACTGATTGAAGGGAAGAGGGTTGTGGGCTGGTTCAAGACACCCACCACGCCAGACGTTACCAGCGGCATTACCACCGCCATGAAGACCGTATTGGAGCAGACCAAAGTACCAGCCGATCAAATCCAAATGAGCAACTGCCTGGAATATGAGGATGGGACGAGTGGAGAGATCATCAAAGATGGCCGATACACGATATTCTAGCATCGAGGGAATGAGGGAATCAGGGACTAGGAAACCAGGGAATCAGGACACTGATTCCCTGATTACTGATTCCCTGGTCCTTGAGGAAACGACTATGCAGAGTACCTTTGAGCAAGCAGAGAAATGCAACCAGGAGCTTTGGGACGAAATCGCCCCCATTCATGCCAGGGCGTACAAGGAGGTAGATATCCTCAAGGAAGGGGGGATCGTCCTCGACGAAATCGAGCTGCGAGAGATCGGAGAGGTCGAGGGGAAAACGCTGCTGCACCTTCAATGCCACATTGGTACGGACACTCTGGCGTGGGCAAGGCAAGGCGCCATTGTCACCGGGATAGACTTCTCAGAGGAATCGCTCGCCTGCGCGAGACAGTTGCAGCAGGAGTTGCAGTTGGACGCGACCTTTGTCCATGCCAACGTCTATGATCTGCGAACAGTCCTCGACGGTCAATTCGACATTGTCTATACCTCGCGGGGTGTGTTGTGCTGGTTGAAGGATCTGGACGAATGGGCTCGAATTATCGCCCATTTCTTGAAGCCGGGTGGCATCTTCTACATGATGGAGGCTCATCCCTTATGCAATGTCTTCGATGAGGCGAAACCGGGCGAGTTAGCCATCGTCCATCCCTATTTTCACACCCCAGAGCCCACGCTATGGGATGACCCGTCTCCGGACTATGCCGATGAGTCGTACATTCCTCGACATCCGTCATACGAGTGGAACTGGTCCCTCAGCGATATTCTGAATGCGCTGCTCAAGGCAGGGCTACTGCTTGAGTCATTCAACGAGTATGAGAGGTTGTTCTTCAAGCTTTTCCCAGGCATGGTGAACTGCTCGGAGAGGTGGTATTGCTTTCCCCAATATGCCAGGAAGTTGCCGCTGATGTTCACGGTAAGGGCAAGAAAACCCTTGTCCTGAGCCAAAGCGAAGGAAGGGGCGCGATAACCGCATCCCATGCTGGGGTGGTTATGCAGAAACTTGTCCTGAGCGGAGCCGAAGGATTGGAAGCTAGACCATCAACTTGCAGTAACGAGAATTCGTAGTATACTTGGGCCATAGGGAGATTTCGGCATAGACAGATAGGACTACAGAGATAGCATGCAAAAAGAAGCCAGAGCGAGAATCCTGATCAACGACCTCCTCCAGCGGTCGGGTTGGCGATTCTTCGACGATCAGGACGGCCCAGCCAACATCACGCTCGAAACACACGTCAAGCTGAGGAAAAAGGCCCTCGACGAACTCGGCGACGATTTTGAAAAGACCGCCAGTGGCTTTGTTGACTATCTCCTGCTGGACGACCGCGGCTCCCCGGTGGCCGTTCTGGAGGCGAAAGCCGAGGAACACGATCCCCTCGTCGGCAAGGAGCAGGCCCGGAAGTATGCCCGCTCGCAGGTCGTCCGCTTTGTCATCCTCTCCAACGGCAATCTGCACTACTTCTGGGACCTGGAGCAAGGCAACCCGACCCTCATCACGGAGTTTCCAACGCCCGACTCCCTGGGCCACTTCCGCGCCTTCAAGCCGAACCCCGACGGCTTGGTGAGCGAAAAGGTAGAAGCCGACTACATCGCGCTCACGCAGAATCCCAACTATCGCGACGATCCCCGCTGGAACGATCCGGCGCAGCGTGAAGCTTTCCTTAAAGAGACCGAGTTGAAATTCCTGCGACCTTACCAACTGCGAGCCATTGCCGCGCTCCAAAGCGCGGTCCGCAAGGGCCAAACGCGCTTCCTGTTCGAGATGGCCACCGGCACGGGCAAGACGCTGACTGCCGCCGCGGTGATCAAGCTCTTCATGCGCACGGGCAATGCCAGGCGCGTCCTGTTCCTGGTGGACCGCATCGAGCTGGAGAACCAGGCCTGGAAAGCCTTCGTCCGCTGCCTGAAGAACGATTTCCGCACCGTGATCTACAAGGAGAATCGGGACGACTGGCGCAAGGCCGAGGTCGTGGTCACTACGGTGCAAAGTCTGCTATTCAACAACAAGTACCGCAAGCTCTTCTCGCCGACTGACTTCGACCTGGTGATCTCCGACGAGGCGCATCGCTCCATCGGCGGCAATAGCCGCGCCGTGTTCGAGTATTTCATCGGCTACAAGCTCGGGTTGACGGCCACGCCGAAGGACTATCTGCGGCACATCGACCCGGCCCGGATCAGCACGCGCGACCCGCGCGCCTGGGAGCGCCGGCAACTACTGGACACGTACAAAACCTTCGGCTGCGAGAGCGGCGTCCCGACCTTCCGCTACAGCCTGATGGACGGGGTGCGCGATGGCTACCTGCTCAACCCGATCGTCGTGGACGCGCGGACCGAAATCACCACGGAGCTGTTGTCCGAAGCAGGTTACTCTGCTATGGTCGAGACCGAAGACGGCGAGCTGGTGGAACGAACCTACTTCGGACGGGACTTTGAAAAGGGCTTTTTCTCGGATGAGACCAATCGCGTCTTTTGCGAGACGTTTCTGAAACACGCCCTGCGTGATCCGCTGAGCGGCGAGATCGGCAAGAGCATCGTCTTCTGCGTGCGGCAAGATCACGCCTTACGGATCGCCCAGACCCTGAACGAACTGGCGCACGCCCTGTACCCCGGCAAATATAGCTCCGACTTCGCCGTTCAGGTGACGTCCGACGTCCAGGACGCCCAGCAGATGACCGTGAGCTTCGCCAACAACAACCTGAACGGGCATACCCGCTTCCTGGATGGATACGTCAGCGCGAAAACGCGCGTCTGTGTGACAGTCGGGATGATGACCACTGGCTACGATTGCGAGGACCTGCTGAACATCGTCCTGCTGCGCCCGATCTTCTCACCGACCGACTTCATCCAGGTCAAAGGCCGGGGAACGCGAAAGTATACGTTCCGCTTCACCGAACGGGACGGGGCCCAAACCCAGGAGCACGTCATCGCCAAGGAGAAGTTCAAGCTGTTCGACTTCTTCGCCAACTGCGAATACTTCGAGGAGAAGTTCAACTACGACGAGGTGTTGACGCTGCCGGCGTTGGGCCCCGGAAAGCGGGAGGACGGCCCTACGCTGCCTCTATCTGTTGGCGGGTATGAAAACGTGGGCCCGGACCTGCTGGCGCAGTACGTGGAGACGCCAGTTCCTGTTTACGGCATGAAGATTGACCGCAAGTTCTTCGAGAAGTTCGAGGAGCAGGTGAAGGCGACCCCGGAGGTGCGAGAGCGCTACGCCCGCGGCGACGTCAAGGGCGCGGAAGAGGCGGTGATCGCCACGTTGTTCAACAAGCCCGAAGACTACTTCGACCTCAACAAGCTGCGCCGGGCCGTCCAGATCGACCGCCGCTTGACCCTGCGGGAGATCCTGGCCAAGGCGTTCGGCGAGATTGACCGCTTCAAGACCCGCGACGAGTTGCTGGAAGAGGAGATAACCAAGTTCGTTTCCATCCACAAGCCGGACGCCGTGGCCATGCCATTCATCCGCCAGTTCTTCAAGGCCTATGTGACCGACGGTGGGCTGCGCGCCATCATCGAGTCGCGCGAGTTCAGCCGCCTGGCCGACAACCCGAAGGTTTCGCTGGCCGATCTCAGCGCCCTCGGTGATTGGCGCGAGGTGATCCCGGAGTACGTGAAAGACTACGTGCCGCTAAACGCATTTCTGTCATAGGTGACTATCCATGCTTGATGCCGAAACCAAAGTCCGCATTGACTCTGCCCGCGACATCCTGGTCGGCAAGGTGCCGGATCCAAAATCGCAGGTGGAGCAGATCACCATCGCCCTAATCTACAAGTTCATGGACGACATGGACCGCCAATCGGAGGAGTTGGGCGGGGTGGCGACGTTCTTCTCCGGTGAGTTCAAGAAGTACGCCTGGAGCCGCCTGCTGGACAAGAGCCTGGGCGGGTATGAGCGCCTGACGCTTTACGCTGAGGGCATCGCGGTGATGGATCGCAACCCGAACATTCCCCAGCTCTTCCGGGACATCTTCAAGGGCGCGTTCCTGCCCTACCGTGACCCGGAGACGCTGAATCTGTTCCTGAAGGAGATCAACGGCTTCACCTACGAACACAGCGAGCGGCTGGGCGACGCCTTTGAGTACCTGCTGTCGGTGCTGGGCAGCCAGGGCGAGGCCGGCCAGTTCCGCACCCCGCGACACATCATTGACTTTATCGTGCGCATCGTGGACCCACAGAAGCACGAGACCATCCTCGACCCGGCCTGCGGCACGGCGGGCTTCCTGATCTCCGCCTACAAGCACATCCTGGCCAGCAACAGCGACGAGCGGCCCGGCGACAAGCTCAGCGGCGACGAGCGGGCGCGGCTGATGGACAACTTCTGTGGCTACGACATCTCGCCCGACATGGTGCGCCTGTCGCGCGCCAACCTGTACCTGCACGGCTTCGCCAACCCACGCATTCACGAGTACGACACCCTGACCAGCGAGGACCGCTGGGACGAGCGCTACGACGTGATCATGGCCAACCCGCCGTTTATGACGCCGAAGGGTGGTATTCGGCCACATAACAGGTTCAGCATCAAAAGCAATAGATCGGAGCTACTGTTTGCCGACTACATGGTCGAGCATCTGCGACCGGGGGGAAAAGCAGGCTTCATAGTACCGGAAGGCATTCTCTACGTTGAACATGAAGCGTATAGGAAGTTCAGACGCAACATCGTTGAGAACGACTACCTCTATGCTGTTGTCTCACTTCCGCACGGTGTCTTTAAGCCATACGCAAGTGTCAAAACCCACATCCTCCTGCTGGATCGAAGGCTGGCGGCACAGACTGCCACTGTCTTATTTGTAGAGATAGAATCAGACGGCTATACGCAGACTGATACCCGGTTGCCTACTGAGCGCAACGATCTTCCCGCTGCGGAGAAGGTCATGGCTGCTTACAAGACGACGCTGTCGGAAAATGCACTTGAAGCCCGAGCAGAGCCATCAAGTCCAGAGGCCTATCTGGTTTCCAAACAGACCATCCTAAACAATAGGGAATGTGCGCTGATCGGCCGGTGGTATCATCTTGAGTCAAAGTACCCGAAGAAGCCGGCCGTTGTTTTCAAGCGTCTTGGTGATATCTGCGAATTCAAGCCAGGATTGTCTCCCAATATGAAGACCCTTCCCGGTGAGTATCCTCTGGTCGTACCGGCAGAAGACAGAAAGACAGCAGACCACTACGACTACGAGGGACCGGCGGTATGCGTACCGCTGGTTTCCTCAAGCGGTCATGGGAAGGCAGACGTCAAGCGTCTGCACTATCAAGAGGGTAAGTTTGCCTTGGCAACAACGATGATATGTCTAAAACCCAAGCAAGGCTCAGGCTTGATGGCACGGTACTTGTACCAAGTATTAAGCGAAAGGAGCGGAATCGTGATCGTGCCCCTTATGGCAGGGGCAACCAACGTGACCCTTAAACAGGAGTTATTTAAGGACGTACTGATCCCTGTACCGACCGAGGAGATGCAGAAGGAAATCGTTGACCATGCCACATTGGAAATGTTCGCCGATAGTGCCAACAGGCTTCGGGCGCAGATTGCACAAGGTATTGATGGGGAAAAAGCGCAAGATATCGTTGACCTGCTTGATCAGGTGACGGCTTTGCTGCATGGCCACGCGGAAAAAAAGCGGCGTATATCTGACATTTGGCCAGAGATAGAGTAAGACATACGACAGCAAATTGGTGGAGCTTTTCGAGCAGAAGATCCAGGACAAGCTGGCTGAAATCTGGGGAGAGGCGGAGCAGACTGTATGACGCGCCGCCGAGATCAGGCGTTGAGCTGTCTATTTGGCAATATCACAATATTGTTGTATAATCTTGCTGCCACAGGAGAAACGCATGGAGTTCACCGTCGAGCTGTATGAAACGCCCGACGGCCGGCCTGTCGTGGAAGAAGAACTGGAAGCCATCGAGCGCACCATCCCCGTGCTGTACGACCGGTTGGTGGCCGGTCTGAGCAAGTTGCGCCGCCGCGAGTACCATCGGCCACCGTTGTGCGAGCCGCTTGGTGGCGGGCTCTTTGAGTTGCGCGTGGGCCGCAAAGATATCGCTCGAGCCGCCTGGTTCTTTCAAGCCGGACAGCGTATTGTTGTCGTGCGTTGCTTTGTGAAGAAGGCACAGAAAACACCGCCGGGCGAGCTTGAATTGGCTCGCAAGCGGATGGCGGAATACCTGGGCCGCTAGCCGATTGGAGGGTCGAAATGCAGGACGAACAGACCAATTTCGATCGCTATATGGAACGCAAACTGGGGGACCCTGATTTTCGCGCCCGTTTCAAGGCGGCTGATCAGGCCTGGGATATCGCCTTGCAGCTTGTCGCCCTGCGCCAGGCGCGCGGACTGACCCAGAAACAGGTTGCTGAGATGCTTGGTACCAAGCAACAGGCCATCGCCCGGCTCGAAAACCCCGCCTACACCGGGCACAGCCTCAGCATGGTGCGCAAATACGTCGAGGCGTTGGGAGCCAG
>Ga0194113_10002385_pt1 | contig 25733 bp, 23 predicted proteins | sample TA2MahC200mmetaG_FD_146193 | JGI IMG/M metagenome (GOLD analysis project Ga0194113, IMG submission 146193) | Freshwater microbial communities from Lake Tanganyika, Tanzania - TA2015017 Mahale Deep Cast 200m | ecosystem: Environmental > Aquatic > Freshwater > Lake | place: Tanzania: Lake... | reverse complement strand
TTCGCTATACGGTCCCACGGAGCCCCGTCGCGACTGATCGAAGACTTCGAGGGTATTTTTCTGGTACGAGTCCCGAGTTGATGCGGATTTTGCCAGTATTGTCCCCACGCACGTGGGGGTGAACCGTTTATCTTCTCGTCGCTACAGTATCGTGGTATATTGTCCCCACGCACGTGGGGGTGAACCCATCTTAGGAAAGCTCTTAAACGAGTCCACGATATTGTCCCCACGCACGTGGGGGTGAACCGGAAAACCACGAGCTTGCCCTCGATGAGTTCCTATTGTCCCCACGCACGTGGGGGTGAACCGGATGAGAGCAAACCAGGGATGCCGGGCCCTCAATTGTCCCCACGCACGTGGGGGTGAACCGCCTGTACAAATTCCCGTCGGCCTTGAAATAGAATTGTCCCCACGCACGTGGGGGTGAACCGTGTTTGCCCGTTTCTGGTCGATGCTCCAACAAATTGTCCCCACGCACGTGGGGGTGAACCGATGACCAGGTCTCTCCGTACCGCCGGGTCAGCATTGTCCCCACGCACGTGGGGGTGAACCAGGAGAGAACCCGCCTGCCCTCAAGGAAACTGGAATTGTCCCCACGCACGTGGGGGTGAACCAGGACAACCGCTGCCGGAAGCAGGTGCCCCTCCCATTGTCCCCACGCACGTGGGGGTGAACCAGAACAGGATCTTCCGCTCTTTGCCTCGCTATTAATTGTCCCCACGCACGTGGGGGTGAACCGGTAAACAGCGCGCCTTAAAGGATGCGTGGAGTATTGTCCCCACGCACGTGGGGGTGAACCGTCAAATGGCCTCTCGTGAAGCTGAAGGAAATGATTGTCCCCACGCACGTGGGGGTGAACCGATGCCCAAACGTTTCTATTAAGTCTTTTTGGAATTGTCCCCACGCACGTGGGGGTGAACCGCACACCAGAGCAACGCTCTGGTCTTCCTCTAGATTGTCCCCACGCACGTGGGGGTGAACCGATTGCCAGAATGGGCAGGACAAAAATGGGGCCATTGTCCCCACGCACGTGGGGGTGAACCAAACTCATCCCTTACGAACAGAGCGGCGTACAAATTGTCCCCACGCACGTGGGGGTGAACCGCTCTTGGGTGAGGTTGCGCCTTCTCCGGGGATATTGTCCCCACGCACGTGGGGGTGAACCGGATCGACCAGGAACAGCCCGTCCATCAATTCGATTGTCCCCACGCACGTGGGGGTGAACCAGAAGCCCAGGATTATGGGCTCTCGTACCCGAAGATTGTCCCCACGCACGTGGGGGTGAACCGCGCGAGCAGGCTAGAAAGAAGGCTAGACGTGAATTGTCCCCACGCACGTGGGGGTGAACCGATAAATAGCAATCATCCTGTTTCTAAGCCAGTATTGTCCCCACGCACGTGGGGGTGAACCGGTTGCATTAGGATATGAGTTGACGCTCTCGCTATTGTCCCCACGCACGTGGGGGTGAACCGAAAGAAGGCCCCGAAAAAAATCCCAACAGGATATTGTCCCCACGCACGTGGGGGTGAACCGCCACACCAGAAGGACAACGGATTGCAGATATCATTGTCCCCACGCACGTGGGGGTGAACCGTCGTATGTCACCAAAGAGATTCTCAAGTTCACATTGTCCCCACGCACGTGGGGGTGAACCGCAATCAAGATCGTGGGTCCAGCCCTAAGAGACATTGTCCCCACGCACGTGGGGGTGAACCGCAACGTTGTTTCAGGTGTCACGGGGGAAACTAATTGTCCCCACGCACGTGGGGGTGAACCGTCACCCCATCCGCGACAATCGTTTTTGGAGCAATTGTCCCCACGCACGTGGGGGTGAACCGGCTTGGAGCTGGACGAAAATCTCGCAGCGAACATTGTCCCCACGCACGTGGGGGTGAACCGTACCTCTGGCCAAATTACGAGTAGAGCAGCCGATTGTCCCCACGCACGTGGGGGTGAACCGCTGTCCCGGCCTCCAAAACAAACCCTGTGCGCATTGTCCCCACGCACGTGGGGGTGAACCGACTGTGGACTCCCAGGGAATCGAACCCTGCCCATTGTCCCCACGCACGTGGGGGTGAACCGAACGCGACTCGCGTTCGCGAGGGTGGGATGGAATTGTCCCCACGCACGTGGGGGTGAACCGGCTTGTTTCACCAATAATCTCTACATCTTCAAATTGTCCCCACGCACGTGGGGGTGAACCGAATTGCACCAAAACATATAATAACGGTATGCTAATTGTCCCCACGCACGTGGGGGTGAACCGCATCAGCATAAGTTCAAAGGCATAGCTGAGATATTGTCCCCACGCACGTGGGGGTGAACCGTTGAGCAGCTAGAATATACGATCCTGGCCAGCATTGTCCCCACGCACGTGGGGGTGAACCGCTAAACTCACGTCATGAAGAGCCCTTGAGATTATTGTCCCCACGCACGTGGGGGTGAACCGCTAAACTCACGTCATGAAGAGCCCTTGAGATTATTGTCCCCACGCACGTGGGGGTGAACCGCGTCCATATTCTCGTATGAACGTCCACCTTGAATTGTCCCCACGCACGTGGGGGTGAACCCAAAACAAAAGGCATAAAGATCTTCGTGGCTGCATTGTCCCCACGCACGTGGGGGTGAACCGACCGTAGGTCTCTACGAGGTGCAACCAATGACATTGTCCCCACGCACGTGGGGGTGAACCGACTGGAAATGGTAAAGCCGTACTTAGAGGCATATTGTCCCCACGCACGTGGGGGTGAACCGATCGCCCCCGTGGGGGGGGGTGCTCTGGTTCCATTGTCCCCACGCACGTGGGGGTGAACCGTCCGCACGTTTTCAATTCGTGCCTTGTAATCCATTGTCCCCACGCACGTGGGGGTGAACCGGAGGTTGTGGGTGGAAAAGATTTCCCTGGGTTGATTGTCCCCACGCACGTGGGGGTGAACCGGGCAAGAAAAGCCAGATCAAACCCATGCAGACATTGTCCCCACGCACGTGGGGGTGAACCGTGGTGGCAAGTGCTGTATCGGCTCAAGAAACAATTGTCCCCACGCACGTGGGGGTGAACCGGCCGCCTCAGCCCCAGGCCCGCGGCATGTTGGTATTGTCCCCACGCACGTGGGGGTGAACCGGTTTGCCCGTTGCCGTTCATCGGTCCTGCTCTATTGTCCCCACGCACGTGGGGGTGAACCGATGCCGGTCCTACTGTCTCTGTCGCGCTGTTAATTGTCCCCACGCACGTGGGGGTGAACCGAGGCCACCGATGCCGACGCGTTGACCGCGCATATTGTCCCCACGCACGTGGGGGTGAACCGCCCAATCGCCGGTTTTTGTAACTGACGCAACCATTGTCCCCACGCACGTGGGGGTGAACCGGGCGTGCTGCTCCGTCAGGTCTGGAGCATCCCATTGTCCCCACGCACGTGGGGGTGAACCGTAAGAGAACAAGTAAGAGAACAAGCAAGCTATATTGTCCCCACGCACGTAGGGGTGAACCGATGCGGGCGTGGGCTTGGAATCTCCTGAACGAAGGTCCGACGGCCCTGAGTCCTCCGAAGCGAAGGAGAGATTCAGACCGCGATCCATCAGTGGCTTCGTAACTCGCGCGTCGGCGCAAGACCTGATTTGCGCCTGATATGGGGCTTAGGTTTGGTCGCTCTTTGGGGACGGCTTCTTTCTTGCAACTCCTTTGATTGTCCGCCAGTCCCAGCTCTTATGAATACGCTCGTGAGCCGAGTCCTCACGGTCAGAATCTTCGACTTCTCCGATCTCTGCCTTCAAGAGAGCTTCCAGCTCAACAGCGGACAAATCCTCGTCTGAATCCAGCTCCTGATAACGACGGCACACGGATTCGAAGGTGGGATGGATCTGTCCGGATTCCATTGGATCAACCCCAGGCGGAATACTTTCGCCGCTGAAATTGGGATGGCAAAGCGGCCACTTCTGAAATAAACGGCATCCGGCGCAATTACGGTCTGGCGTGCTTGGAGGCATAGGCTCTCCTCCAGATATGGGGCAATTCCTTCAGCCCATGAAACATTCCCCACAAACTTTACAAAATTGCTGCGCCATTGTCCACGTGAAACAGGTAACGACGCTCACCACGCGGCGAGCGCAGTCAGACGAGCTTCAAAGCACACGGCATGCCCTGTTGCTTCCCGCGATCCGCTGGAGTAACCGGATTGGAAACAGCCATCGAGAACTACCTTGTCTGCATTGAATCACCGGCGGAAGTCGCGGCGCCGGTTCGTGGCTGACGAATCCGGACGGGACCGCGGGCGGATCAGGGAGCGAAATAGGCTGGATCTTTGTAGCGGAAACCTACGGCGCCATAGCTCATTCATTGAATCGCCGGGGTGAGGTGTGGTGTTCCCCGATTTCAACATTGCTTTCTGACCTAATAGGGCCAATAAGAAACATCCGAACCAAGAAATAGGCCTTATTGCTCAAACTCCACCCCTGCTCGCTCCTTCCCGGCCAACACCTTATATCGGGTGACACGCATTCCGCGCGGCCCCACCCTTCCCTCCACCAGACCTTCCGTCACCAGGGCTCGAAGGATTCGTCGAGCGGTTTCTCTCCCTAGTCCGAACTTTCGCTGGAACTCTGAAAGGCTGAATTCACGTTCAGCGTTGTCGAGCAGAAAGCGGGCCGCCAATCGTCGGTTGGTTTCGGACGCGAGCGCACGGAAGCCTTCGCGATCATGGATTTCTTGGAGCGCCCTCATGAGCCCCGACTCTTTTGAAGAAAGGGCCTGAAATTGCTCTGGCAGGTGCTCAGGGCCGATGGGTCCGGCAGGTCTGGCGCGTAAGGTTATGAAGACCACCTGTGCGAGTTCGTCCACGTTGCCGGGCCAGTGATACGCAGACAGGAGCGTTATCGCGTCCTGAGTTAAGCGGCCCTGAGGGTCTCCAAAACCGTTGGACCGCGCAATGTGGCCTATGAGCCCCTCAAGATCCTCCAGCCTGTTCCGCAAAGGAGGCACGTCAATTCGCATGGGCGTCAGAAACGCGAACAAGTCTGGATAGATCCCTGTCCGGTCCGCGTCAAAGAGAGAGAACGGCTCCGATAGGGCAATGATCAATGGATAAGATCGGGAAACCAGCCCACGCGCAAGAATTTCGTGAAGAAGCCTCTGCGTTTCCATTGGGGCTCGTTCCACGCCTTTGACGCAGAGGGTCGCATCCTCCTTTTCGTCCGCGAAATGCATCAGCTCCTGCCGATCCACGGCGCGGCTTTGCATCAAACCCATACTGTAATCCAGCAAATGGAAAGCTTCACGCGGCAATCCACGCATCTCATGGACGAGTCTAGCCATCCAATCCAGCTCGGCGCCCCGCTCACCGGAGAGCCAGACCGGCAAGTCGGCCGCGGCCAGCCGTGCGATCTTCCGGTATGCCTTTTGCACGACCTCGTTCCTGGTGAAAGGCATCCGCGGCCGGGGCGCGCCATCTACAGCCTGCGAGAGCCGGACCGCGTCCGCGAGACGCGCCAGGTAATCCAGGGCGGACACCAGGTCGGCCTGCTCGGAAGGGCTCAGGTTTGCGGAAACGATTCGGTTCGTGAGAGAACGTCGGAACGCAACCGCGTCTTTCTCGGCGCTCCTGGACAGACGATCCCAGACCGCGGAGAGCCATTCCAGGACCTCTTGTGTGGAAGTGGGGCTCCGGAGGCATTCCGGCGAGACGAGGTCCCGAGATTGGAGCCTCGCGGTTGTCGAGCATTGGAATATGGCCTTGATAAGCGAGGAGTGTTCCTGCTCAGGGCGCCGTCCGGAAAGTATCGCGAGGGCAGGCCAGAGACAGCGCTGGAGCTCGGTGAATTGGATCGGCATGGCAAGGCGCCGAGTTTCAGAGTTCTCTCTGCTGCAAACGCTTCCCGCGCTTGCGAGCCCTGTCGCCCCGGCAAGAGGCTCGGTGGGCCGGCGGGGTGACTCCTTCTTGCCGCTGCGCAGGAGTTTTGAATCCAGTTCCGGGCCGAGCAGGGTAAAGCTTTAATGAATCGCCGCCAAAGCCCGAACAGTAGGAACACCGCGTAACACGAAAACCCGATCGGGGCAATGACCTTGCGGAGCCTTTGCAGTGAAGGCCCTCTGTCGGAGGACGATCAAATGAAAGGAATCGACGAAACTCTTCGTGGCCTACAAACCCTGGCGGACGCGACAGGCTCATGTTTGGTCGGGCTGGAAACGAGGCACAAGAAAGACGCGGAGATGATCGCAGCAATACGAGCGCTCATCGAAAAGATCAAAGAACTCGTCGAGGACATGCTGAAAACCGACCCTTCCTAGGGCTCGTGAATTCGCTCTACTTCTGCGCTCCAACGAGAATAGATCGGCCGAAACTCCTATAGTAAACGTCATTGACATTTGCGCCTAACTCGTAAACCAGCAAGCTGATTCCGAGGGCGGCAACCCACGCGCTGCAACGTTTGGGCGCAGACCTCCGCGCCTTCACTATACCTAAGGTGGCTCTCAGGTCTATAGTGAACGGTATTGAGATTTGCGCGAAAGGTCACCCTCCCCCTTGCCCCTCCCATCGAGGGAGGAGGTTCTGGAAACCTTCTCCCCTGGCGCGAGAGGCAAGGGAGAGGAGGATTCCAGCGTCATCCAAAGGCGCAGATCTCAACACAGCTTTCTATAGATCTGCTCATCCACCACCAGGAAGCGTCGACAAGGGTGCGGCAGGCTGTGCGGCAAGCGGTTTTTGCTGAAGAAAAATCATCCTAAAAGGAGCCATATGATGAAGCGGAAGATCGAGGTGTTCAGCGCAGGATGTCCAGTCTGCAAAGAGACGGTGGACTTGGTGAATCGCATTAAATGCGACTCATGCGAAGTCACCGTCTTGGACATGCATGATCCCAACGTATCGGACCGAGCCAAGGCCCTCGGGATCCGATCGGTTCCGGCTGTGGTGGTCGACGGCAAAATCGCGCATTGCTGCGCGGGTCGCGGCCCTGATGAAGCTGCTCTAAGGGCCGCCGGTGTCGGTCAGCCGATCCCGTAACAAAGAATCACTCTGGAAGAGCGAAGGGCGCCACACCGAATTTGTGCGATCCGTTGCGGCGCCCCGCACGGTCTCTTTCGCGTCTTTCCTGCCCCCGGCTTGAACAGGAGCGGGAATCCGGAAGGACGTCGAGCGGCTCGTATTTCAGTATCTCCTTCGTTCCGGGGCAGGCGGGAATTCGGAACAAGAGGACCGGCGGAGAGAAACTGTCTCAAAAGTCTTGGAACAGAACGTGGCACGATCTCGATTAAGATCGAGGTTTTGAGACAGTCTCGCGACGCGGGCCCTACCGGTCACCTCCGCGCACGTGGAGACCCAGCCCCGGGCCGGCGCGTGTCGAAAAACGGAGCCAATCATCCACGCGCACGCGCATTCGCTTTTGCTTAAAGGATCTCAACATTTGATTTTGAATAATAAACCCAAACCCACCCCGTCACTCCGAACTAGATCCGGGGTCCAGTCCAGCGCGGAACGCGGGAATGACGGACGAAAGAACTGGGCTGCTTAACTTAACGCCTATGCGCGCACACGGGGATCCAGGATAACCTGAATTGCCGCCTGCGCAGGAATGACGCGCTAATCTTAGAGCGCTCGCATGAATTCCACCAAATCCTTCTTCTCCTGAGCGCTGAGATTCAGTTGCTGAATGATGTTGAAAAATTCGACGGTGTCTTCCAAAGTTAAGAGCCGCCCGTAGGACTGCGCGGAACCATCGGAAGATCCTAAGGTTTCCGCTTATCAAGACTCAGAACGTATACAGCTCTTCGCCGTAGAGTTGGACCCATTCGCCCGCCAGGGCCGCATGAGCTTTGGGCAGATCGTCGACCCCCAGGAGGAGTATCGCGCTTTCGCCTGGGCCTGGGGCGCCGGTCCAAGCATAGAGGTATTCGATGTTCACACCGGCCACGCTCAGGATTTTCAGAAGGGTATGAAACGCGCCCGGATGGTGGGGTAATTCCGCCGCGAGGACTTCATGGGTTTCGACTGCAAGGCCCGCGCTCTCAAGGACATTGACCACGCGGGACGGGTCGCTCACAATGAAATGGACCGCGCCCGTGGCGCCGTCCGGCCGCACGGTGAGCGCCTGAATGCCGATGCCGTTGGCCGCCAGGAGTTCACTGACTCGAGCCAGGGCCCCGGGTTTGTTTTCGAGTCTAATTGCAATTTCTTTAACCGTTTTCATCCACACACACTCCAAGAACGCTCAGGCACGCTCAGTCCATCCGAGCACGCTCAATTGTGAGCCGCAATATATTCAGCGCCCTTGGCGAGCGCTTTCTGATTGATTTCCACCAAGGACCTCTTCTTGCCCTCCAGCACGGTTTCGATGGCCTGCGAGAGCGATTCTTCCGACACGATGCCGGTTACCCGCACCATGGCGCCCAGCATGATCATGTTCAGCACGCGATCATTGCCCATTTCGTGCGCCAGAGTATTGGCCGGGACCAACACCACCTTGACGTCGTCCCTGGGAAGAGTTTCCGTGATGAGATCGCTGTTGAGGAACATGATTCCGCCACTCTTGACCATGTTCTGGTACTTCGCCATGGAAGGATAGTTCATCGCGACCACGAATTCAGGGGAAGAAGCTATGGGGGAGGCTATTTCCTCATCCGAGACCACCACGGTGCAGTTCGCGGTGCCGCCGCGGACTTCCGCGCCGTATGCGGGAAGGTACGTCACGTGTTTGTCTTCCTCCATTCCCGCCACAGCCAGCGCATAGCCCATCATGAGGACCCCCTGGCCGCCGAAACCTGAGAAAACCGATTTAAGCAACATCCTTGATCACCTTGGGAGGGAAGATCGTCATCATCGTCTCTTCAACCCACCGGATCGACTGGACCGGCGTCATCTTCCAGTTGGTGGGACACGGGGAAAGGATCTCCACCAGAGAGAACCCGCGGTCTTCCAATTGCACCATGAAGGCTTTTCGGATTGCCTTCTTGGTCTTGTTGATCCATTTGGGCGACGAAACGGAAGTGCGCTCGATGTACACGCTCCCCGCTGCGATTCCGAGCATCTCGCTCAAGTCCAGGGGGTAACCGTCTCGCAGCGGCGCCCTGCCAAGCGGCGTGGTGGTGGTAACCTGCCCCGAAATGGTGGTGGGCGCCATTTGGCCTCCGGTCATGCCGTACACCGCGTTGTTGACGAATATGGCGGTGATCCGTTCCCCGCGGTTCGCGGCGTGGATAGTCTCCGCTGTGCCGATTGCGGCGATGTCGCCGTCACCCTGGTACGAAAACGCCACCAGGTCCGGTCGAACACGCTTGATCCCTGTGGCGACCGCCGCGGCCCGTCCGTGTGGCGCCTCGGCCATATCTACATCAAAGTAGTTATACGCGAGCACCGCGCACCCTGCGGGCGGCACTCCGACGGTCCGCTCTCTGATACCCAGTTCGTCGATCACTTCCGAGACGAGCCGATGTATGATGCTGTGTCCGCACCCCGGACAATAATGAAATGGGGTCAGTTTCAGAGATTCCGGTCTGGCAAAAACCTTCTTCACGCTCTCCACACCTTTCTTGTCGGCAGAGAAAATGCCGCCAAAGTTGCACGAAATCCTGTTCGCTAGCCCACCACCGTGAGGCGGGATCCTCCGGATGCTCGCCCCCCGGCGACCTTTTTCGGGTGCGCCCGATGATGGGTCGAACTAATTACCCTGGAGATCTCTTCCGGAGTGGCGACCACTCCCCCGGGCCTGCCATAGAACGAAACCCGGCATCGGCCTTCAACCGCCAGTCTCACGTCTTCCACCATCTGCCCTGTGCTCATCTCAAAAACGATGATCTCATCAACCTGATCGGCCAATCGCGCCAAAGGTTCACTGGGGTAAGGCCATAGCGTCTTGGGCCGGAACAACCCGACCTTGATACCCATCGCTCTGGCGCGCTGCACACCGCCCTTGGCTATCCTGGCAGCGGTCCCGTACGCGACGATGATAAGCTCCGCGTCCTCCGCCAGGTACATCTCCTGATCCACGACCTCGGCGGTAATCGCTTCGTACTTGCGAACAAGGCGCCAGTTGAGTTCCTCCTCCCTGTTCACATCGAGCCACAGCGACCGGATGATTCGGCTCGGCCTACCTTTGCAACCGGTGAGCGTCCACGGCTTTGCCGGGAGCTGCGCAGGGTCGATAGGATCGGGAAAGACCACCGGCTCCATCATCTGACCCAACATCCCGTCTCCCAGAATCATGACGGGATTGCGGTACTTGTCCGCGAGGTCAAAGGCCTGGCGGGTCATGTCCGCGATCTCCTGGCCGTACGCGGGGGCCAAAACGATCAAACGATAGTCGCCGTGACCGCCGCCTTTTGTGGCTTGGAAATAATCACCCTGGGCAGGCGCGATGTTCCCCAGTCCAGGGCCGCCTCGCATCATGTTGACGATGACCGCGGGGAGCTCCATGCCCGCTATGTAGGAGATCCCTTCCTGTTTCAGGCTGATACCCGGACTCGATGATGAAGTCATGACCCGAGCGCCCGCGATGCTCGCGCCCATCACCATGTTGATGGAGGCCAATTCGCTTTCAGCCTGGAGAAATACCGCGTCAGGCATCTGTGCGAACTGCTCCGCCATGTACTCCGGGAGTTCATTCTGGGGCGTGATAGGATAGCCGAAGTAGGCTCGGCAACCCGCTCGAATCGCAGCTTCGCCCAGCACGTGGCTCCCTCGCATCAGTTTCTTGTCTTTCTTCTTTTCCTTGGTCTCACTCATCGGTCGGCGCTGCCTTCTTAGCGGTTGTGGATTGTTCTTTTTCCTCACGGTAGACTTCTATGGCCACATCGGGGCACTGGATTGCGCACAGGGCGCAGCCGGTGCACTCAAGTTTTTCCGTGGTCTTGCGATCCCTCTCTTTGAAGGAAGCCGGATAGTAGCCTTTCTTGTTGAGCGCATCAGAGAACTCGATCTGCTTCTTCGGGCAGACCTGGATGCAGAGACCGCATCCCTTGCACAATTCCTGGTCTATTTCGATCTTACCTTTCACGTTGGTCTCCAAGCGACGAAGGGGTAATTCTTAAACCTAGCGTCTGAAGCCTGCGGTGTCAATAGCAAACGAGGGCCAATCACTGAATGGCTACGGCCGATCTACTCGCCCGCCTCATCTTCGACGGACTTAGTCCAATGGTCCAGGTAATTCTTGAGCAGAGGGTTCTTGGTAAGCTCTATGGACATGCGATACAAATCCGCGGCCATTTGTGTCCGGCCGAAGTCCAAGTAGGCCGCGCCGATCATAGCCACCGACGGCGTATGCTCCGGGTCTATCTCCAGCGACTTGGCATACGTGAGCATCCCCGTGTCACCGGGCGCCTTATGAATGAAATCTTCCATGTAAAGTCCGTACGCGAAAATCGGCGAGTACTTCTGCGCGGTGTGCCAATCGCGAATCCCTCTGAGCACATGGCCGGTCTTGAGGTAGGCTGTTCCTCGGTTCACGTGCGCCGCATAGCACTTCGGCTCCCGGTGAATCGCCGCCGACCACTGCAGGATCGCCTCGTCCAGGCGCCCGGAACGGGCCGCGCTGAATCCCCGGTCGAACGAGTCCGACCCTTCGGCCACGGCCCGGGGCGACGCGGTGAACGCGCTCGCGATGATGAGGACCAGACCTGCCACCAAGGTGGCGCGGAGCATTGTTGTCCCTTTTCGAGACGGCTTATACGAGGTCAAGAACACGATGGGCCCAATCCTTCATGATTCTCTACGAGAATCGCCTTCAAGGCGAACGTCTGAACGCAAAGCATCTCAATGCGAGAATCCTTAAGAGTTCCGGGCTGATTTATACTATACTATAGCATGGATGAAACCGCTGGGACAAGAACGCGTCCTTTGAGAGCGAGGCTGCAAGAGAATAGGTTTGACATGCCGTTTTGAAGTGTGCTACACTTATCCATCCCTGAAATAACAGGGCTGATGCAAGGTCGAGAGCCCGGCGATTCACCTGGATGCAATCTTTGAAGGCCGGGCTTTCGTTTGTACTCTTTTTTCGCGGGGAGGTATGCCGAATGCCGCTCTCACAAAAGGTGGAAGACTTCATTCAGAAAGCTTCCTGGATCAGGAAGATGTTCGAAGAAGGCGCGCGCCTGAAGCAGATGCACGGCGCGGGCAACGTCTTTGATTTTAGCCTGGGTAACCCGAACCTTGAGCCGACCCCCGCGGTCAGAGAAGCCATCGCCAAAGCCGCGCAAGACGAAACTCCGGGCGTCCACGCGTACATGGCCAATGCGGGCTATGCCGATGTGCGCGCCGCGGTCGCGAAGAAGATCCGCGAAGATGAGGGCGTTTCTTTGGACGAAAATTGGATCCTCATGACCGTGGGCGCGGGCGGCGGCCTCAATGTCGCGCTCAAGACCATTCTGAATCCGGGTGACGAGGTGATCTGCCTCAAGCCCTTCTTCGTGGAATACGTCTTCTACGTGGACAACCACGGGGGCAAAGCGGTCCTGGTTCCAACGCGGCCCGATTTTTCGTTGGATCTTGACGCCATCGGAGCGGCAATCAACCCCAAGACGGCCGCGGTGCTCATCAACTCGCCCAACAACCCGACCGGAAAGGTGTACGGCGAGGCGGAGATTCGTGCTCTGGCAGAGCTGCTTACGAAGAAGAGCGCGGAAATCGGGCGGCCCATCGTGCTCATATCCGACGAGCCTTATCGAGGGATCACGTACGACGGCGTTCAGGTCCCCAGCATTCTTCAGGCGTATCCCCACAGCGCGGTGGTAACGTCGTTCTCGAAGGATCTCTCCATTCCCGGCGAGCGACTCGGGTATATTGCGTTGAACCCCGCGATGGACCGAGGAAACGAAGTAATGAACGGCCTCGTGCTGTGCAATCGGATACTGGGATTTGTGAATGCTCCAGGTCTCATGCAGCGTTCGGTAAAGAACGTCCTGAGATGTGTGGTTGACGTGAATGTGTACAAGCGACGACGGGACAGACTGTACGAATCACTCACGTCCTTCGGATACGACTGCGTGAAGCCCGAAGGCGCTTTCTACCTCTTCCCGCGATCGCCAATCGACGATGATGTGCGCTTTGTGGGGCACTTGCAGACGAAGTTGATTCTGACGGTTCCGGGGACCGGCTTTGGATCTCCGGGGCATTTTCGGATTGCGTACTGCGTGTCCGACGAGACCGTTGAGGGCGCGCTACAGGGATTCAAAGAGGCTATTAAAGAGATCTGATCCTTTCGACGGCCGCCGCGGCTGTCAACGGGGGAGCGGCCCGTCCTATCGCGTGAATGCCTTCTCCAGAGCGTAGATCTTGGAGCCCATATCCAGGAGGAGGGCTTTCTGGGCTGTGGCGATCTCCTCAAGCTCTCGGAGGCGTTGCTCAAGGCGTTGGATTTCTCTCCCGCCATGGGGCGGGCCTACGGCACTCGGGATGGGCTGGCCTTTGCGACCATCCTGGATCGTCTTGAGGTCGCCTTCTATGCCTGCCTGCATGGCCGCCATCCTTTTCTCCAACGAGGCAATACCCTCTTTGGTTTCCGCCACTGCGGCTTCTTTGACTTTGGGGATGGTTTTTTTCACGGCCTCGATAAGCTTGGTGTTGTTATCCAACACCTCCTTGTGAAGCTTAGTGACGCCCGCGGACAGCTCTGCCAGAGACTTGGCGTTCGCAAGCACCTTCTGGTTTGTCGTAAGGAATTCCTTTTTGAGATGGCTGATCTCTCTTCCCAGGGCTTCGTTTGTTTTTCGGAACTCGCCGTATGAGCCCTCCAATTCAGCCATTTTCTTGGCCGTTTGCGTTCGATCGCGCTGGGCTTCCTGGGCCCACTCCCGGAACTCGTCCAGTTTGCTGTTTACAGGCTCCAGCTTCCCGTCGATAGATTGGCCCAGACGTTCCTGCTCGTCCTCTATTCGACGAAGATCGACGCTGAAGTCTTTGGGGGCCGCGACCTTCCCGGCAAGCTCTCCGAATTCCTTCTCTTGCTTGGCCAATCGCTTTTCCAGGGCGGCTATCTTTTGCTTGAGGCTGTCCGTCTCTTCCGTGCAACCCGAAACAACCAGAAGAATAACTACCGAAATGAGAATGCCCACGGTTCTGAGAACAGGGAGCATAGAAACCTCCGGGACCCGTTCTGCTATAGACACATGATATCAAATCCTTGAAGAAACGCAAGGATAAAGCTCAGTGTTCATAATCCCCATGAGATATATGGCGAGTTTTGCGAATCTCGGCCCATATGGTATTGTGGGCGCCGCAGGACGCATAACGTTGGTCGAAGAGATGAAAGCGAGATATAAGCACACAAACATTATCGCGCGGGATTGGAACGCACTGGCAGTCTTTTATGAAAAAGTTTTCGGATGCGTTCGAGTTCCACCGGAACGCCACTTGTTTGGCGAATGGTTGGAGAAGGGCACAGGAGTGCCCGGCGCACGGTTTTCGGGTGTGCATCTGCGCTTGCCTGGTTATGGAGACGGGGGACCCACTTTGGAGATATACCAGTATTCGGAAAACGCTCCCAAACCGCCGCCCATGGCAAATCGGGAAGGCTTTGGGCATATTGCGTTTGAAGTTGAAGATGTTGCCGATACAGCCGCGTTGGTCTTGAGACACGGAGGAGGAAAGATCGGCGAGGTCACACGCTCCGTTGTCGAAGGAGTCGGAATCCTCACATTCGTCTATCTCGCTGATCCCGAAGGCAATATCATTGAACTTCAGACCTGGAGCTGAATAGTCGAACCTGACGCGAGGGAGGAGCGAGATAGCCAGACGCTGATGAACCCCTGTGTCAACCTAAGTTGACCCTGGTCCCTCAGATCACGTCATACGCATCCTGATATCCGTCGCAATACATGCAGCTCCCTCCAGTGAGCAACACTATCTTCATTTCTTATTTGAATGATGTCGTATTTCCGACGCCTTACCATGTATAACTGCGCGAGAATGAAATCCCAGAGGGCCGAGGGCAACCCCTTGCGACGATACACCCACCAATGCGGCCTCCCATGCAAAGGCCCTTTCATAACCATGTCAAAACGCAATAGAATGAGAAACCTGCATTGACTCAAAGCGCCGCTGAGATATGGATGATGAAAAAGGGCCCCAGCAATCCCTTGCTTCCTGTCCTCACCTCGACCGCAGGACAAGGAGGTGAAAGCCCGTGGTCGCCCCACGACCTCTACAACAAGAGTAGACCGTGGATTCTGAGACGAGGCTGCCGTTGACTACCTCTAGGGCCTGTGATAGAGATGCGCACACATAAGGGGTCCACCGACACGCCTTTCCGGTGAGGGATCATGCGGAGATGAGGGCATCAGCAGCGGATGGTAGTGGCCCCCGGCACGAGGAGGACAGCGCAGAACCTAATCCGGTCCTGCTTGTCTATGCAAGAGAGTGGAAACTGATGATCGAGGGGCCCGTACACCGCGACCAACGATTCCAACCTGATTGGGATTGAAAGGTCCCTGTTCCTACTCCCGCGAAATGGTATTCGTGATTCGGCCCAATACCCAGAGCAGTTACAAGGCCCTTGGCCCATGAGCGTCCCCTTCGTTGGTCCGGGGACGCTCTCGCAGGACGTAAGCTGCCCGCGTCGATCATTTAGAGGAACAATGATGTTTACAGCGTTGGCCAGAAAGATATTCGGCAGCAAAAACGAACGGGAACTCAAAGCGCTAGAGCCTATGGTTCGAGCGATTAATGAAGTGGAGCCTGCGGTCCGGCGACTCACCAATGAGCAGATGCGAGCCAAGACCGAAGAGTTGAAGCAGCGTCTTGCAGACAGTGAGACTCTGGAAGACCTCCTTCCCGAGGCTTTTGCGCTGGTGAGAGAAGCCTCGGTGCGAACGCTGGGAATGAGGCATTTTGACGTCCAGCTCGTAGGCGGAATTGTCCTGCATCAGGGCAAGATCGCAGAAATGAAGACCGGCGAAGGTAAGACCCTCGCTGCCACTCTTCCCGTTTATCTGAATGCTTTGACCGGCCTTGGTGTTCACGTCGTCACGGTAAACGATTACCTGGCCAAACGAGACGCGGAATGGATGGGCGCGATTTACAAGTTCCTCGGTCTCTCCGTTGGGGTGATCGTACATGAGCTTGACGACAAAGAGCGCCGGGAATCATATGGCTGCGACGTGGTGTATGGCACCAACAACGAATTTGGCTTCGATTACCTCCGGGACAACATGAAGTTCGCGCTGGAAGACTACGTGCAACGGGAACTGCACTACGCCATTGTGGACGAGGTGGACAGCATCCTGATCGACGAAGCGCGGACACCCCTGATCATATCAGGGCCCACCCACGAGAGCACCGACAAGTATTACCGCATTAATCGCATAATTCCTGGGCTGAAGAAAGATACCCACTATTCGGTGGACGAGAAGGCGCGGAGTGTTGTCCTGACCGAAGACGGCGTGGCACGCGTGGAGAGCGCCTTGGGCGTGAGCAATCTGTACGATCCCGCGCAAATGGAGACCCTCCACCATGTAAACCAAGCTCTGAAAGCGCACACTCTGTTTAGGAAAGATGTGGATTACATCGTCAAGGAGGGGCAGGTCGTCATCGTCGATGAGTTCACCGGCCGGCTCATGCCGGGACGCCGCTATTCAGAGGGCCTGCACCAGGCCCTTGAAGCCAAAGAAGCCGTCAGAATCGAGAACGAAAACCAGACCTTAGCAACCATTACTTTCCAGAACTATTTCCGAATGTACGACAAGCTCGCGGGCATGACCGGAACAGCGGATACGGAAGCCGCGGAATTCAAGAAAATATATAACCTCGAAGTCGTGGTAATTCCCACTCACCTGCCCATGATACGGACCGACAATTCCGACCTGATCTATAAGACCGAGCAAGAGAAATTCGACGCGGCGATCGAAGAGATACAGGACTGTTACCGGCGCGGCCAACCTGTCCTCGTGGGGACGATCTCTATAGAAAAGTCCGAGTATTTGGCCCGGCGGCTCAAGAAGCTCGGCATTCCCCATAATGTGTTGAACGCGAAGAATCATGCTTTGGAAGCCGAGATCGTAGCGCAGGCCGGCAGACATAAGGCCCTGACGATCTCGACCAATATGGCGGGACGTGGAACAGACATTATTCTCGGAGGAAATCCCGTGTTCTTGGCCAAGTCGAAGGCCAAGAAAGGAGAGGATTCGGAGGAGTATCAACAGCTCCTGGCCAAGTTCAAGCAGGAGTGCGAAGAGGAGAAAAAAGAGGTGATCGCGCAGGGCGGGCTCCATATCCTCGGCACGGAACGTCACGAATCTCGCCGCATCGATAACCAACTCCGAGGGCGTTCAGGGCGTCAGGGAGACCCTGGGACCAGCCGATTTTATGTGAGTCTCGAAGACGACCTCATGCGCATATTCGGTGGTGAGCGGGTGAAAATGATCATGGAACGGGTCGGCCTGGAAGAAGGAGTGCCGATCGAACACAAATACACCACCAAGGCTATCGAGAACGCGCAGAAGAAAGTTGAAGCGCATCATTTCGACATCCGCAAACATCTCCTGGAGTATGACGATGTGATGAACAAGCAGCGGGAAGTGATATACGCCCAGCGCCGCTTCATTCTAGGGGGCGAAGACCTGAAATCCACCGTCATGGATATGATCGAGGACGTGGTGGACGACCTGGTCGATCGCTTCACCGATGAACGATCTGAATTTCAGGACTGGGACATCCTCGCATTTCAGGATGCCCTACTGGCTCAGTTCGGGATACGTTTCAACCTCGGTGCGCTTCCGGAGGAGCAACAAGCCAAGGAGGGCCTCTACGATCATATCGTGGAACGCGCCCACGAAACGTACGAACAGCGGGAGCAGGAATTCAAGCCTGAATTGATGAGGGAACTGGAGAAGTTCGTCATGCTTCAGGCGGTGGATTCCCAGTGGAAGGACCACCTCCTGAGCATGGACCACCTCAAGGAAGGCATCGGACTGAGAGGGTACGGGCAGCGGGACCCGCTCAAAGAGTATCAGAGAGAGGGCTACGACCTATTCCTTGATATGAGCTTTCGTATTAAGGAAGAGACCGTGCGAAACCTATTTCTGGTCAAGATCGCCTCAGAACGGGAACTGGAGGAAGTAAGACCCGCGAGAGAGCAACAGATGCAACTCTCTCACGGTGACCCGGACGAGGCAAGGCCGAAACAAGTCCGTCGCCAGCACGAGAAGATCGGTCGCAATGCGCCCTGCCCTTGCGGCTCAGGCAAGAAATACAAGAAATGCTGCGGAAGAGCGGCATGACAAGCGCGCGATGAGGGCCGCGACCTGTAATCCGCCCATTTCAGCCGTCGGGAACGTGACAACCTTGGGTGGGAACCTTAACCAATAGGAACATTTCGCGGACATCCCGCAATGAATCGGAGGGACTAAGATTCTATCCTACCAGCGAGACCACATTGTTGAAACGACGGATTTGGCCCTGCCGTTCATTGACGATATCAGCGGGACCATGCGGGGATACCGGGTCTTCACCGCATGTCGGAGCGTCAGAGGAAAGATCTTCAGACTCGAAGACCATCTTGACCGGCTCTATAATTGCGCTCAGGCCATATATATGCTGCCTCCGCTTCCGCGGGATGAGCTGAGAGACCTTCTGAACGAGTTGGTGGAGAAGAACGGCCACGTAAGCCCGGCGACCGACTTCCTCGTCCAAATCATCTTTAGCGGTGGCCTCTTGGGTTCCACGATGAAGCAGTCCGGCGCCGGGGCTCACCTCTATATCGCGGTGCAGCGCCTGGAACCACCGGAACCGGCCGCGTATGAAAAGGGTGTGGCCTTGGCAACGTTCCGTCATCAGCGATTTTGGGCCGAGGTGAAGCTCCTCAACTACGTGGCCGCGGTGGTGGCAAGTCAGACGGTGGTCCCGGCTCAAGACGCGTACGACGTGCTGTTTGTCGATCCAGCGGACAACCAATCCATTCTGGAGGGCTCTACCTTCACGGCCTTTTTCGTGACTCGGAACGGAGCAATACTCACGCCGCCTCTTGACGGCAGGATACTAGACAGCATCACTCGAAAAGCGATTCTCGATCTGACCGCGAAAGAGCCTCGCTTTCAGATTATCCAGACCTCGATTCGTATGGAGCAGCTCTCCTCTTTTACCGAAGCCTTTATCGCCTCAACCACACGCAATATCCTGCCGGTGGTTCGGATCGATGACTGCGTCATTGGCGGTGGGGTCACTGGCCCAGTCACGAAGGCGCTCATGGAGCTGTTTCAGGATCATCTGGACGCCTACTGACGCAGGCATAAGCGTCGGAGCCCGCCGGTGTCCGTCCGGTTATGCGGGCAACTGCCTTTGTCGTGTCATTGCGAGGAATGAATGGTGGGAAAGGCCTTCCGCGGCGCTCGCAATGACGTGACGTGCGGGCCCTTTTCCCTTGACAGAGTGTTCCGTGGACGCATAAGCTGATCCGAGGCGGGTTCCTTCTCTCATATTTCAGAATTTATTAACTTCTCCGCCTCGCGGTTGAGGCGGATATATGTCTAAGACACGTTCTGCGTGTTTTCCTTCTTAGCTTTTCACAGGAGGTGAAGCGGTGAGCGTTCCGAATAAGATCCAGACATGGCAAATGGTCAAAGGCCCCACGTACGACAAGGAAGCGGGCAAAGTGACCGCCCCGGGAGAGTTGCAGAAGACTGAAATCGACGTCCCCGAACTCGGACCGGGCGAAGTATTGGTCCAAATCGCGGGCTGCGGTGTCTGTCATACTGACATGTCCTACTTCTACGACGGGGTGCCCACGGTCACAAAGCCGCCCCTGACCCTGGGCCACGAAATATCCGGCGTAGTAGTCGCGACAGGGCCCGGCGCCGAAGCTTGGGCCGGCAAGAATGTGATTGTTCCGGCGGTCATGCCCTGTAACAAATGCGACATCTGCGCCAAGGGTCGCAACAATCGCTGCCTGGCTCAGAAGATGCCCGGGAACTCTCTGGGGCTCTTTGGCGGCTTTTCCAGCCACATCCCCGTGCCCGCGGCCGATCTATGCGTCATTGAAGATCTGAAAGGCAGACCTCTGGCCAACTACGCCGTCATCGCGGATGCAGCCACTACGCCGTACCAAGCCGCGATGCGAGCGGAATTGGTCGCGGGCGATCCGGTCATCGTCACCGGTATCACCGGCGGCGTCGGCGTGTACATGGGTCAGGTGGCGAAGGCATTTGGGGCCAAGCCGGTGGTCGGCATGGGCCGGAACCCGGAAAAGCTCGAGAGGGCCAAGCAGCTCGGAGTGGATTACACCATCGACATGAAGGGCAAGGACTTCAAAGCGATTCAGGAGGAGTTCAGGACGATCTGCAAGGAAGCCGGCGTCAAACACAACGTGGGTTGGAAAATTTTTGAGTGCACCGGAGTCGGCGCCGCTCAGGATGTTGCGTTGGGGCTCGTCGGCTTTATCGGCAAGCTCGTGGTGGTCGGTTTCGGGATGCAGAAGAATAGCTACAGCATGTCTCGTCTGATGGCCTTTGACGCGGACATCATCGGCACCTGGGGGTGCCTGCCCAAGTACTACCCGAAAGTGCTTGAAATGGTCCACTCCGGGCAGCTCCAAATCGATCCTCTCCTGGAGACCCGGCCCATGTCCAAAATCAACGAAGCCTTTGAGGAAGCCCACAGCGGCGCCCTCACGAAACGAATCGTCCTGACGCCGGATTTCTAGCCATAAGGCCACAACCTGGCTTCCGAAAACGCAACCCCCCTGAATTTACGTTCAGGGGGGTTGTTCTTTGTTCGGCTCTGGCGCTCGACGCGCCTTCTAGTGATCTAGGGGTCTACGAGCGAGCGCTATTCGGTAGATGTCATAAATGTCGTGAATCTCAATGTCCTGGAAGCCGGCTCCGGTCAGGTTTTCCACCACTTGCTCACGGGTCTCATAGACCTCACACACCTCCCCTCTCGATCCGAACAGTCCGATGAGCCCCCCAGGCTTGAGGAAACGATACATGTACGAGTAAATCGCGGGCCGCAGCGCGGGTTTCACATGAGGAATCATGAACGAGCTGAGGACCTTGTCAAAGGACTCTTTGGGACTGTAGTCCTCGACCGAGCTCGCAGCCAGGTCACAGTTCGTGAGCGAATACTTTGCCACTTTTTCTTCCGCCAACTCGATCATGTCCGGCGACAAGTCGATACCCATCACGTGTCGAGCCTTGGCCGCGGCCATCACCGTAGCCGACCCGGTGCCGCACCCCACATCCAGCACGCGATCGTTTTCTTCCACAACCATGTCAATCAATCGAGTGAGCCCCTTCCGATATCCCGGATCCATCGCCCACTGCAAGTCATAGCTCTTGCGGCGAATTTTGTAATAGAGCTGGATGGCCCTCTCCGAGGGTAGCAATTTCACGATCGTGGTCCCCTGAATGTAGGCAATTCGAGCGAGTTTTATCAGAGGACGGACGATCTTTCGTAACGGCAACTCCTCCTCGCTTGCCAAGGTGTGTGTCATGCGTCTGCACCTCTCCCTCTCATGTTGGTCAACAATCCGAGCCGAGCTGGTCCGCTCAAAGACAAAACGTTATTACAACATGCCGTCTCTGGCAAGAAAAAAATCGAAAACTACCGATCCGAAGCCTTTTCGGCCGCTTCCGGCCGCCGGGAATGCACTTCATTCTGCGCCCTTGCCAAACCCTCCCTTAGGATAAGGAACACTGCCTCGCTCCCTGTCCTGACGAGCCCCTTGAGGGCCTCTCGCTCTCCGGAAGGGAACCGTGTAAGCACGAATTCTTCCGGCGTTTGTCCGACCGGGGGACGCCCGATGCCGAGGCGGACCCTGATAAAGTCTCGGAATCGCAGCGAATCGGCTATCGATCGGACTCCTTTATGGCCCCCGTCTCCTCCTCCTACTTTAATCCGGACAACGCCCGGGTCAAGGTCCAGGTCATCGTGAATCACCACCATCCGATTGGGGTCCGCTCCCTTTCTTCTCATGATCGGGGCCACGGCCCGCCCGCTCAGATTCATATACGTCAGGGGTTTGGCCACGAGCGCGGGCAGCGCGTCAATTCTGATCTTGCTGACCAGAGCCTTTTCTCTCGCGCGGCTCCAAGAACCTCCCGCGTCACGAACGATCTCGTCCGCTACCATGAACCCAAGGTTGTGCCGGTGTCTTTCGTAGTCTTTTCCCGGATTGCCAAGACCCACGATTACGAATAGCTCTGCCAACGCCCCGCTCCGCGCCTTTCCATTTTTTCGGTTTTCTGGTAGAGCACCGTCTATAGGCGCAAAGCCGGCGACCTGTCAAGTCGGCCGAGGAACTCTACGGGCATAGGAAGCGGCGATTGAGCGCAGCACAATCCAACTCCACCCCGCAGATGGACTGGGAACGCAGGAAGAGGCGACGCGAGCTCGTAATCGCCCTCGGCGGCGCTTTGCTGGTCGGCCTGATCATTCTTGTTGAGCACAGGATCGCCGGCTCGGCGGACGACATCCCACTCGCCGGGCACCTGCTTCTCTTCGCGCTCCTCTCGATTGCGACCCTTCTGCTGATCCTGATTATCTTCTTCTTGATCCGGAATCTCTTCAAGCTCATCTTTGAGCGCCAGCAGCGCATCCTTGGATCACACCTCAAGAGCCGACTCATGGTGGCTTTTGTCGCGCTCACCCTCATCCCGACCATCGTGCTCTTTATCGCGAGCGCGGGGGTGCTCCATACCACAATCGAGAGCTGGTTTCAGACTCAGGTTGAAGACTCCCTCCAGTCTTCCCTCGTGGTCGCGCAGGCCTTCTATCAGAATGCCTCGGATACGTTATTACAGGCCGCGGGCCGCATCAGCTCCCACATCCCCGAACAGTGGCTTGCAAATGCGGCCGACCGGGATGCCCTGGTGAAAGCGCTCGAGTCGTGGCGAGCCGCAGAAGGACTTAGCTCTCTACAGATCTATTTTCGAGACGAATCGCCGCCTCTCATCGTAAAGGATCCCTCCCTGAAACCCGTCATGGCGCCGGAGGCTCGGGCAAGTCTCCTCAGAATCGGTTTCCAGGGCGAGAAAACCTCCAACATTATTCCTTTAGAGGATGGGGCCGATCTTGTCCGCGCCGTGGCGCCGGTGAAGTCCGCGAACTCGAGTGACGTGACGGCAGTGTTGGTTGCGGATCACTTTATCCCCACATCACTGGCCGCGCGGCTTTTCTCGATTTCCCACGCATACGGCGAATACCGTGAAGCCAAAAGGATGAAAGGCCCTGTGAAGACCATCTATGTGCTCATGCTCCTCATGGTCGCGCTGCTGGTAATATTCATAGGGTCCTGGTTTGGCATGTCCATGGCCCGCGACATCACCGTGCCGATCCAGCAGCTCGCGGAAGGGACCGGCAAAATAGCGGCGGGAGATCTGTCTGTGCACATAGAGCCTGTGGCTGATGATGAGCTGGGTGTGCTGGTGCGGTCCTTCAACAAGATGACCGAAGATCTGCGCAGGAGTCGGGACGAGCTGATCCGTGTGAACCTGGACCTTGATAGCCGCCGCAAATACATGGAAACTGTGCTCAAGGGCGTTGCAGCGGGCGTTGTCGCGCTCGACCCCGAAGGCAAAATCACCGCAATCAACGATTCGGCCAGGAAGCTACTCGGCATCACTGAAGAAGATCCGCTCGGCAAGGGACTTCTCGGAGTGCTCCCCGATGCGTCGCAGGAGGTGATTACCGAGATCCTTACCGAACTCGCAAGCGAAGCGGGCGATTTCCTTGAGCGACAGGTGTCCATCGCCTTTCCTGAGCGCTCCCTTGCCCTACTCTGCTTCGCCGGCAGCCTGGAGGACGAGGAAGGCCGCGACCTCGGCCTGGTGCTCGTGCTCGATGACATGACTCATCTGATCAAGGCTCAGCGTATGGCCGCGTGGAGAGATGTGGCCCGAAGAATCGCGCATGAGATCAAAAACCCGCTTACGCCGATCCAACTCAATGCTCAGAGAATACGACGGAAATACATGCCTCTTCTGGGCGAGGATAGGACAGTCTTGGACCAGTGCACACGCGCGATTATCGATCAGGTGGAACAGCTCAAGAATATGGTTAACGAGTTTTCCACATTCGCACGGATGCCTACTGCCAATCCTATGCCGGACGACCTGAACGAGATGATACGCGAGGTGGTGGACCTTTACTCTCAGGGGAACGATCGTGTCACTTTCTCATTTGAGCCCGACAGAACGCTGCCGATCTTTGACCTGGACCGCGGGCAGATTAAGCGAGCCGTGATGAATCTCTTGGACAACGCCGCAGCCGCGGTGTCTCAAGGCGGCGCAGTGCGAGTGCTGACTCGGTACGACTCCCAACTCTCTATGGCGGTCGTCGAGGTCGTGGATAACGGCTCCGGGGTTCATCCAAAGGACAAGGACCGGCTCTTTGAGCCATATTTCTCCACAAAGGCCGGTGGCACCGGCCTCGGCTTGACCATCGTGAACACCATCGTCGCCGACCACAATGGCTTTGTGCGTCTCAAGGAAAATGAAGGCGGAGGCGCGCGGTTCATAGTCGAGCTTCCGGTGAGGAAAGGCCCCCGATCGTCCCAGAAGCCCTCTACTTGACCGGCAGGCTGGACGTGGTGACCCTGTGTTCCGCGAAGGAACCGCATCGGTCGAGGAAAAGGCCGCGAGCGATGCGCTTCGCTTGGCTCAACTCCGCTGAAGCCCCAAAGGGGCGATTGAAAGTAGCTCGGCAATTCATTGCCGGGTAACCGACAAGCAAAGATCAACCTGTTCGTCCCCAGGTGGCGCCCGAAGGATTGATCCTTCGGGCGCCACCTGGGGACGAACAAACCTTTTCTTGACTGCTCATTCCCGGCGATAAATCGCCGGGCTACTATCGTGGCGTCCATCCTGGACGCCGGAGGCCTCAAGCTGAGCAAGTGAACTCCTGGAGGCTTTCGGAGCAAAAGCAATAATCCCTTTAGTAACTAGTGACACAAGAGCTAAAGCATCTGTAAGGAAAGACCTCACGTTGACTCAGCACGTGGACCAAATCTTGGGGCAGGCTGCCGAGATCATCCGATCGGGCGGGGTGGTGGTTGTTCCCACCGAGACTTTCTATGGTCTCGCGGCTGACCCTTTCCACGAGGAGGCGGTTCGCCGTGTCTTTCAGATCAAGAAGCGTGACGAAAGTAAGCCCTTGCCCCTCATTGCGTCTGACCGGTCGGTTGTGGAAGACCTCATCGAACCTCCTGACGCCCGGGTCCATGAGCTTATGGCTCGATTCTGGCCCGGAAGCTTGACGATACTGCTTCGGCCAAGAAAACCACTTTCGGCGTTGCTCACCAGCCAAGAGGGGTCGATCGGCGTGAGGCTGCCTCCTATCTGCCCTGCCCGTGCTCTAGCAGCAAAGGCCGGAGGCTTGATCACTGCGACGAGCGCGAACCTCGCCGGCGATCCGGACCCCTCGGAGGTGTCCATGATCAGCCCGCAGGTTCTGGAAGCCGTCGATCTGGTGATCGATCTAGGTCCGACCCCCGGAGGCAAACCCTCCACCGTGGTAGAACCTGACGGCGCTGAGCTGAGAATCATCCGAGACGGAGCGATCCCGGGATCGCTGCTGAGTGGCTTCTTTCGATCATGCCTCCGCAATCGAGGCGAGTCGGATAGCCCTTGACACATTCCCCTTCAAAGCATTAGAAATAGAGGAGCGCTGGGGGATCGTCTAGCGGCAGGACGCCTGGTTCTGGCCCAGGTAACCGAGGTTCGAATCCTTGTCCCCCAGCCAATAACCCACCGGAATCATTCAGACCGACCCCCCGAAAAGTTATCAGCAGATTATCAGCATATTTAGAGGGCCCTCCCTTTCTAAGAT
>Ga0194113_10002379_pt1 | contig 25774 bp, 24 predicted proteins | sample TA2MahC200mmetaG_FD_146193 | JGI IMG/M metagenome (GOLD analysis project Ga0194113, IMG submission 146193) | Freshwater microbial communities from Lake Tanganyika, Tanzania - TA2015017 Mahale Deep Cast 200m | ecosystem: Environmental > Aquatic > Freshwater > Lake | place: Tanzania: Lake... | reverse complement strand
TGCCTCCTGTTTAGCCACAGGCTGCCGGATGAACAACCGAAAAAAGGAACCAACTACCTATCAACTCCTATTAGCATTGGAAGAAAACCCTTAACTTAATGCGTATGGGGGGCGCTACCATTTCACCCCCATGTGTATCAACTTAAGGAATTTTTCGTGCAATTTATGCGTTCCAAACGCCTTGAACTGAAGTTCAGGCTAAGAGGCTAAAGTCCACTAAAAGTGGACTTTAGTTAATGTAGTCGTCTTTGAGACGACTTGAGCTTCTCAGCCTGTGAATTGATTCACAGGCTTAAGTTGATGCGTATGGGGGTGACTCGGCGAGTTGCCCCTCAGAAACGGAGGGAGAAATATGTCCAACATTGAAATTCCTTATGACGAACTCTGGAAAGACGTTGTGGAAAACCTTTTTCCACACTTTATCAACCTTATAGCTCCCGACTTTTACCATAACGTCAATTGGTCAAAACCAATCATATTCCTCGACAACGAGTTGCGCCAAATCTCCCCCGCCTCCGAGGAGACTAAACGATATGTTGATAGACTCGCCTGTGTCTGGATGCTTGACGGGGAGGAACAGTGGGTTCTGATTCACGTTGAGGTGCAGGGATATAGAGACCCGGGGTTTTCAAAAAGGATGTTCATCTATTTTTATCGAATCTACGACAAGTTCAATAGAGATATACTGAGTATAGCTGTATTCTCTGACCCTATCAAAGGATATAAGCCAGACAGGTTCAGCTACCAATTTTACGGGTGCAGATTGGAGTTCCAATATAGGACATACAAGGTGATGGAACAAGACGACGAGGAACTTAAAAGGAGCGACAATCCATTTGCATTGGTGGTTTTGGCGGCGAAGAAAAGTATGGAAAGTAGGGGAGATGAGGAAAAGCGATTCAGATTCAAGCGAGAATTGGTCAAGTTGATGTTGGAGAAAGGATATAGTCGGGAGGAGATATTAGCAGTGTTTAGGTTTTTGGATGGAGTATTAGTATTGACGGATTTGGAAAAAGAGAGGATAATATACAATGAGTTGAGAAGCAAGGAGGTGGAGAAAGTGGCGTATATAACGAACTTTGAGAGGTTAGCCATCGAGGAAGGTATGAAAAAAGGGTTGGCGCAAGGGTTAGAGCAAGGGTTAGAGCAAGGGTTAGAGCAAGGGTTAGAGCAAGGGTTAGAGCAAGGTGAGCAGATTGGTATGTTGCGGGAGGCGCGTGCTTTACTGCTGGATGCTTTGGAAGAGAAGTTCAGCGTGGTTCCAGAAGAAATTTCTGGCAAGATTCAGGAAATAAATGAAAGGGAAGCCCTGCGGCAATTGCTAAAACAAGTGATACGCGCATTTAGCATGGAGGAGTTTAAAAAATCACTAATGTCGCATTCAATCGTAGCCTAAGATTCTATCCTGGTTTTCTGCGAATGGCATTGACTCTAACCAACTTAGAAAGTTGGGCTACGGTTGCATTCTTATCCTAATGTGTGCCAGAAACCCGTCTTCTTGGAGAAAACGGGTTTCTTAAAAGGAACTTATCATGAATATAACCATCCTTACCATAAAAATTCTCACAGAACACGATGTTGTGTTGGCGCGGCAGCGGGCGCGGCAGATAGCCGGTCTGCTTGGATTTGAGTCTCAAGACCAGACGCGCATTGCCACCGCTGTCTCGGAAATGGCGCGCAACGCCTTAAACTACGCGGGCGGTGGGAAAGTCGAATTCCTGGTCGAAGACTTGCCCCGACAGAGCCGGGACGCAGCCCCGCCGCAGATGTTCCTTATACGCATCAGCGACGAAGGACCTGGGATAGCCAACTTGCCAGCCATTCTGGATGGCCAGTACACCTCGGAAACAGGTATGGGAGTTGGCATCATTGGCGCCAAGCGGCTGATGGACAGTTTCCACATCGAATCATCCCCCGGTCGTGGAACAACGGTGCTACTAAGGAAGACTTTTCCACCAGAGGCGCCAGTAATATCCGGACAGAGTTTAGCTCAGATTGCCAATGAGCTGGCGAGGCGCAGCCCACAAACCCACTTAGAGGAAATTCAGCAGCAAAACCAGGAACTCCTCCGCACCCTTGATGAACTGCGTAGGCGTCAGGAGGAACTCGACCAACTGAACCGTGAACTGGAGGACACAAATCGCGGCGTGCTGGCGCTGTATGCCGAACTGGACGAAAAGGCAACACAACTGCGGCGCTCCAGTGAGCTGAAATCCCGCTTTCTCTCGAACATGAGCCACGAATTCCGCACCCCGCTCAACTCAATTTTATCCCTCTCCCAGATTTTGTTAGATAGGTTCGATGGGGAGTTGACAGCGGAGCAGGAGAAGCAAGTAACCTTCATTCGCAAGTCGGCAGAGACGCTCTCGGAGTTAGTCAATGACCTGCTGGATATTGCGAAGATAGAAGCGGGGAAGATTGAGGTTCGTCCGTCTGAGCTCGAGGTTACTAAACTATTCAGCAGTCTAAGAGGGATGTTCAGGCCGCTTCATGTCAATACATCTGTCGAATTGATTTTCGAGGAACCCGTCGGTATCCCACCGCTCAATAGCGACGAGGGCAAAATTTCACAGATTTTGAGAAACTTAATCTCTAACGCCCTCAAATTCACCGAACGCGGCGAGGTTCGTGTTTCCGCAAAGCTAAATGCTCGGGGCAAAGCCGTGGTCTTTTCCGTAGCCGATACGGGGATAGGGATAGCGCCTGAAGACCAGGAACGTATCTTCGAGGAATTCACCCAGTTGGAGAGCCCGCTCCAGCGGCGGGTCAAGGGAACGGGTCTAGGTCTCCCACTGTCAAAGAAGCTATCTGAATTGCTCGGGGGCGGCATCGCCGTTAAAAGTGAGCCTGGGATTGGGTCAACGTTCTCAGTTGTCATTCCGATTATCTATGGGGAACGAGTCACTGAGTCGCCTGTGATGGAAGATTTCCTACAAATAGATATAACACGTTTTCCCATTCTGGTGGTTGAAGACAACCCGGCGGACCTTCTATTTTACGAAAAGTATCTCAAGGGGGCGGGCTTCCAGATTATCCCCGCGCGGACGACGAAGGAGGCGCGGCAAGTGATGAAACGGATTCGACCGATGGCCATCATACTGGACATCCTGCTGCCAGAGGAAGACGGCTGGAACTTCCTTGCAGAAGTGAAGGGGGATGAAACCACATGGGACATTCCTATCCTGGTGGTCACGATTGTTGACGACAAAAAGGATAAGGGGATAGTCCTTGGAGCCGATGACTACTGCGTCAAACCGATAGAGCGCAATTGGCTTCTTAATAAACTCAAGCAATTGGCCCCAGTGGAGAAGATTTTGATTATTGATGATGAGGAAGTCGCCCGTTATGCGTTCAAAAAGTTCCTGACAGATACGCGCTACACCGTCATTGAGGCGGCGGACGGACCGACGGGCATTCGCCGAGCGCGCGAGGAACAACCGCACGCCATTTTCCTCGACCTTGTTATGCCAGAGATGAGCGGATTTGAGGTTCTGAATCTGTTGAAGTCCGACCCCACGACGCGTAAGATACCCGTTATCATCTACACTGCGAAGGTTCTGTCGGAAGAGGAGCGCAACCGACTGACCAAAGAAGCGTTGGCTATCCTCTCCAAGGAGACAACATCGCGCGAGGCTGCCATCGCTAAGATAAAAAACATATTGGCTACAGTTCAACAACGAGGTGAAGCATCTCGTCTCGGAAATCCTATACGGAATTAAGAAATGCCCCAGTATGATAACCTGTCATTCTGAACGGGTCCTGAGTGAAGCGAAGGAACAGAGTGAAGAATCTCTTAGATATCAGGATTACGCAAGTGCAGAAGCAAAGACTTCTGCACTCCAGATGATGTCATTCTGAACGGGTCCTGAGTGAAGCGAAGGAACAGAGTGAAGAATCTCTTAGATATCAGGAGATGCTTCACTTCGTTCAGGATGACAGTTCTTTATTTCACAGTGTAGCCCAAATTGCTAATCATGTCATTGTGAGGAGTTGCGAGGTACGAAGCAAAGCAATCAGAAACCAATCGTAGGGTGGGCACTGCCCACCAGATCGAAAGCGGATTTTGGTGGGCGATGCCCACCCTACGTTAAAAAAGACTGCCATCGCCAGGATAAAAAACATATTGGCTACAGGATTTTGGTGGGCGATGCCCACCCTACGTTAAAAAAGACTGCCATCGCCAAGATAAGAGAAGTATTGGGTAAAATTCAACGAAAATAACGAAGAAACCCGTTTTCTTGAAGAAAACGGGTTTCTAAGAAAGGAGAATTCGCATGTCTAACAATAACACACATAAGAAGATTACTATCTTGAACGTGGACGACGAAGATGCTGCCCGCTATGCCGTCAGCCGGATTCTTCGCCAGGCGGGGTTTGAGGTAATAGAAGCTGCTAACGGCGCGGAGGTTCTACGATTAGTGAAAAAGAACCCTGACTTAGTCATCCTCGATGTGAATCTTCCTGATATAATCGGATTCGAGGTTTGCCGACGGATTAAGGCTGACCCAGCTACCTCTTCAATCCCCGTTCTTCATTTATCAGCGACCTATCAGGACAGCCAGTCCAGGGTAAAAGGGCTGGAGGGCGGCGCAGACGGCTATCTGACACACCCCACAGAGCCACCGGTATTAATCTCCACCGTGAAGGCGCTGTTGCGGATGCGGCAAGCGGAAACAGAGGTACTAAAAGCAGCCAACCGATGGAATGCTACATTCGATGCCATTAATGACGCTATTTACCTGATGGATATGGAAGGAAGAATCCTGCAATGCAACAAAGCTATGACGAAACTCATAGGAAAATCGTCCGACGAGATAATCGGTCGCGCCTGTTGGGAACTTATACACGGCACGTCAGAACCAATCGAAGGGTGTCCCTTTGTGCTTATGCGTGAGACTCGCAAAAGAGAAACCTTAGTTTTGCCAATAAATGACCGGTGGTTTAATCTTGCTGTAGACCCACTGATAGGTGAAGATGGAAATCTCATCGGGTCTGTTCACATCATAAGCGACATCACCGAGTCTAAGCGGATGGAAGAGGAACTGCAGCAAAGCGAAGAGAAATATCGCAACCTGGTTGAGCGAGCAAATGACGGTATTACAATTATTCAGGACGAAATAGTCAAATATGTCAATCCGCGTTTGGCAGAAATGATAGGCGACACTGCTGAAGCGATTATTGACACTCCGCTTACCGATTATATACATCCCGATGAGTTTCCCAAAGTGTTTGACCGCTACAAGCGGCGTATGGCAGGCGAGGATGTTACGCCAATATACGAGACAATACTTATGCGCAAGGACGGCAGTAAAGCATACGTTGAGTTAAACGCTGGTGTGATTACATATCAGGGAAGGCCCGCCGACTTTGTTATCGTCCGGGATATCACCGAGCGCAAACAGGCGGAGGAGGAAATCCGGCGGAACTACGATATCCAGAGAGTGACTAACTCGCTTCTGCGCCTTTCGTTAGAAGATATACCTCTTGAAGAACTCTTGAATCGCGCAGTTGACCTTATCCTTTCAATCCCCTGGCTTGCCTTCGAGTCGAGAGGCGGCATATTTCTTGTTGAAGATGAGCCCAATGTCTTAGTAATGAAAGCCCAAAATGGACTTTCTGAACCGATACAGAAAGCATGCAGGCAAGTTCCTTTTGGCAGATGCCTTTGCGGTCAGGCGGCATTGGCGCAGGAGATACAATTTGCTAATTATCTTGATGCCCGCCATCAGACCCGTTACGAAGGCATTACTCCTCATGGCCATTACTGTGTCCCTATCCTTTCTGCTGGCAGAACAGTTGGGGTGATAAATATGTATTTGAGAGAAGAACACCCCCGCAATGAAAAAGAAGAACAATTCCTTCGCGCGGTCGCTGATGTATTGGCGGGTATCATCAAACGCAGGCAAGCTGAGAAAGCGTTACAAGTAAGTGAGGAAGAATACAGGACGTTATTTGAATACACTCGGGACGCGATAATTACCATTGGCTCCGACGGCAGGTTATTATCCGCGAATCCGGCAAGCGCAGTAATGCTTGGCTACGAAAGCCCGGAAGAGTTGGTGGGCATGCCTGCCACTAAGTTATATATGAACCCAGAGGAGAGGAAAGTAGTTCTGGCAGAGATACTGGAGAAAGGCTACATACAGAGCTATGAGATAACGTTCGTAAAAAAGGATGGTATGCCAGTCTATGTCATAGCCACTTCAGTCGCTCGCAGAGATGAAAAGGGAAACATAATACGAATTGAATCATTCCTTCAAGGATATTACTGAGCGCAAGCAGATGGAAAATGAGTTGAAGAAGAGCAATCGCCGTTTGGAGTTGGCTCTTGCCGAACTAAGAACAACACAGCAACAAATCATCCAGCAGGAAAGGTTGCACGCGTTAGGAGAGATGGCAAGCGGCATCGCTCACGACTTCAATAACACTCTGACGCCAATCTTGGGTTACAGCGATGTATCAAGCTAACGTTGCCTAAATGGAAAGACCAGGCGCTATCAGACGGTATTACCATCAGCATTGAGACAGACTTACAGAAAGTTCCGATAATCAGCGGCAACGAATCCGACTTACGAGGAGTGTTGACCAACCTGGTTATAAACTCTGTTGACGCTATGAAAGAAAACGGGATGATAACCTTGCGTACCCGCCACAAAGACAAACACGTTGTCCTTGAGGTGAGCGACACAGGCATTGGTATGACGGAAGAAGTCAAACAACGTTGCTTTGAGCCGTTCTTTTCCACTAAAGGAGAGCGCGGCACAGGGTTGGGATTAGCGATGGTTTACGGCATCATCCAGCGGCACGAAGGAACAATTGAGGTTGATAGTGAACTGGGCAAGGGAACAACCTTCACTATTTGCTTGCCTATCTGGACTGGACAGCAGGACAAAGAAAAATCGCAGGAAGTAGAAGCCCTTTCACGTTCACTGCATGTTCTTGTCGTGGACGATGAACCGATGATGTGCGACGTTGTGACCATGTACCTGACCGCGGATGGACATACCTTCGAGACAGCGACCAACGGGCGAGAAGGAATGGAGAAGTTTTATAAAGGGAAGTTCGATTTGGTTATAACTGATAGGGCAATGCCCGACATGAATGGGATACAATTGGCAGGCTTAATAAAACAGCTCTCTGCGAATATGCCAATCATCATGCTGACTGGCTTTGGCGAAATGATGAAATACGTTGGTGAGATGCCCAAAGGTGTTGACTTCCTTTTGAGCAAACCTGTTAGACTGAACGATTTCAGGGAAGCGCTGGCGGAGGTAACAAAATTATAAGAAACCCGTTTTCTTCGGAGAAAACGCCTGCCTGTGTTCACTTCGCTGATCCTTCACGATCTTTCACTTTGTTCAGGACAGGAGTTTGCTTCGCAAACCGCCCAACGGCAGACAGGGGTTTCTGGCGATTTAACAGGAGGAGGTGAATTCAATGCCCGACAAATTATCACGACGAGAATTTATCGAATGCGCCGCATGCGGAGCAATGGCGTTAGCGCTAAGTTCCTTGCCCTTCAAAAACGCTCAAGCAGATACTTCGCCCGATTTGACAGATGGAAAACATATATTCGTCACGAAGGAAGCGATGTACTATGAAAAATTACCCGAAAATGAAATCAAATGCAAACTCTGTCCGAAAGAATGTGTAGTCGGTGATAAAGAACGTGGCTGGTGTGGAGTCCGAGACAACCGTAAAGGGAAATACTATACGATGGTGCATTCCAATCCGTGCGCGGTGCATATCGACCCCATTGAGAAGAAACCGTTCTATCATTTTCTCCCGGCGTCGCTTGCGTTCTCAATATCGACAGCAGGCTGTAATCTCAATTGCAAATACTGCCAAAACTGGCAGATTTCACAGTATCGTCCAGAGCAAACTGACAACGTGTACGCGCCGCCTGAAATGGTCGTTGACACCGCGCAAAAAAGAAAATGCCAATCCATAGCATATACCTACGCAGAACCAATTATCTATTATGAATATATGTTAGATACTGCGAAAATCGGGCGCAAAACCGGTATCAAAAGCGTCGTGGTGTCTGCCGGTTACATCCATACCGACCCACTCAAAGAATTGTGTGAAACCGTTGACGCGGTGAAAATTGACCTGAAAGCCTTTAGCGATAAATTTTACAAAGAAATTTGCAAAGGCACATTGCAACCTGTGCTAAATACATTAAAAACGCTGAAAGAAATGAAGGTGTGGCATGAAATTGTCGATTTGGTCGTGCCTACGTTAAACGATACCGAAGCAGAATTTAAAGACCTTGCAAAGTGGACAGTGGACAACCTGGGCCCTGATGTTCCACTACATTTTTCCAAATTTCATCCCACCTATCAACTCAAAAATCTACCTGATACCCCTCTAAAAACTTTGGAGATAGCGCGACAAATTAGCATGGAGGTCGGATTGAACTACGTTTATATCGGCAATGTCAATCCCGACCACGAAGGCAATAACACCTATTGCTCCAAATGCCATAAGATGTTGATTGAGCGATACAGCTATATGATTAGAAAAAATGACGTGGTCAACGGAAAATGCAGGTATTGTGGGAATAAAATCCCAGGGGTGTGGGAGTAAAATTTCTCTGTCATTGCGAGGTACGGAGTACCGAAGCAATCGCAGGCGCGGACTGAAGAAATCGGAAAGAGATTGCTTCGTCGTTCCTCCTCGCAATGACAGAAAGGAAAGGACGTTAATTTACCAAAGTCAAAGTAACCATCATTTAAAAATTCAGCAATACACAAATAGGAGTATAAAACATGAGTAAGATTCCGATTGCATTACAATTATATTCTGTCCGCGAAGATTGCGCACGCGACCTTCCCGGCACAATTGAAGCGGTTGCAAAGATGGGCTATGATGGCGTTGAATTCGCCGGTTACTATGGACGCAACGCTAAGGAACTGCGCCAACTGTGTGACAACGTGGGATTACCAATCGTTAGCACACATATTGGGTTAGATATTTTGCTCGGTGATGAACTCAAAAGAACAGTGGAGTTCCACCATATCCTGGGCTGCAAATTCCTGATTGTGCCAGGCCTTGCCGAGTCAAGACGCAACTCCCGCGCTGCCTGGTTGGATACGGCAAAGTTGTTCAATGAGATTGCGGAAAAGTTAGCGCCAGAGGGAATGCGCACTGGCTATCATAACCACAGCATCGAATTTGCGCCTATGGCGGGCGAGTTACCGTGGGATACGTTCTTCAGCAACACCCGTCCCGAAGTGGTGATGCAGGTAGACCTCGGCAATGCGCTTCATGGCGGCGCTGACCCGGTGCCATTCATTGAACGCTACCCAGGACGAGCAGCCACAGTGCATTTAAAAGAGTATTCCAGCACGAATCCCAAGGCTCTTATCGGCGAAGGTGAAGTTCGCTGGAACGATGTGTTCGCACTCTGTGAAAGCACCGGAGGAACTGAGTGGTACATCGTTGAGCAAGAAAGTTACGCTTTCCCACCAATAGAGTGTGTGGACCGTTGTCTACAAAACCTCAGAAAGATGGGAAAGTAGTGCATTGTTAAATAAGTTTTGACAAAAATGTCTTTGTAGCCGAATTTGCCGAAATTCGGGGCGACTGTTTTCCCGAAGTCTTGCGACTTCGGCTACAATCAAAAACAGATTTTGCAAGTTTTCACTCCAAAAATACGTCTGACCATTGCATTAACCTGACCGCAAGATATCTGTTTCAACTTGCTCGAACAGAGTTTTATTGCAGTTTAAATCAAGATGCTCAGTGCGTTCTAATCTTGCGGCAGGTTATGCAGGTCGTTAGGCATGGAGGATTATTGATATGAAAAGAGATAGGAACTTGATGCTATTTGCTCAATTCGTTTTATTTGTTCTGTTATCGCTCATAGTCACGCTCAACGCTCAAGGAAATAACCAGACAGAGCCCAACCGCGAATATCGTTTCCTTTTCGGACCGCCAGATGAAATTGAAATTATCGCTACAGCAGGCGCCTCACTAAACAAGGTATTTCAAGATATCTATTACAAGGAGCTTAGGCCACGACTGCCGAAAAAATTTGAGATAATCGGTGAAACTATTTGGGCAGTTTATTGGACCTATTTCTTCACACTCTGGCCCCATGAATTTGGTCACTGGGCAAGAGCACAACAGGTAGGTGGTGACTTTGATTTTAAGGGCTTTGGTTTCCCATTTCCCAAAGCTGAAATGAAACTTCCTTTATCTTTAGCTCCCGGAGAGGGAACGCTAACTTCAATCGGCGGCTTCGAAATCAATAACCTGATGAAGCGTCAAACTCACATTGACTTTTACCATAATAAGTTTGCCTATGCGGATGAGCTCATGCACGCCTTTATTCAAGAGGTCCAATTTCCTTTCTACGCTTTCGTGATTATTCCTACAGACCCCAATAAACCCTCAACATGGACCGATATGAGAGGCGACCCCGTGGAGTCTACCCTGTCTATTTACAAAGATTATACAGGCCGACCTGCTATACGCGAAGATGGTTCGGTCGACTCCGAGTTAATTGATTACTATCGCGAAAGTGTGTACCTGAGTTTACTATGGACATTGTTAGACCCCATGCTTTACCAGAGCGCAAAGGCTTTCGCTGTTGACAAGAAAAAGAACTACGGTCTTATGAAGCCGTGGATGCTGGGCAATGAACGCAATGCCTGGGCTTATAGCACACAATTCCATCCATCTCCCTTAGGATATGAACTGTATTTCACCAACTATCTCCGATTAAACGGAAAACTGTATACGTTCTATTTCAAAACTGGAAGGCCTTATAAGAACATCGGCATCGGCATCCATATACCTGGCTTGGTTGAAAAAGGAGGCTTCATTCTTGAAGCGGCATCTGATTTTTGGAATCAAGACATCTATGGTTCAGGCATTGCTGTCTCTCTTGGTATACAGTATCATCTTTATAAAGGCTTGGGGTTGTTACTGAAGGGCAGTTGGAAAGAACAAGGCTACCTTATAGGCAAGCGTGTTGAGAAATCTACAATGCTGTTAGCGGGTTTTAATTATCAATTTAAAACCCCATGAGGGGCTATTGCATTGTAAAATAAATTATGACTGTAGTAACGACTTCAGTAGTCCCCCTTACCAAAGGGGGCAGGGGGATTGTGATACGGTAACAAAAGCGACTGAAGTACCTACTAACCTTTGGCAAAACAAATTTCACAGTAGGCGCACGAGTAGGGCAAGCTGTTAGCTTGACCTACAATTATTCAACTTGAAAAGCAAAATTCATAAGGTTAACGTTTGACCATGCTTATCAAAACTCAGGAGGTTTTTCAAAATGAAAGGCAAACGAAGATTTTTAATCGGTTTAACGATCTTCTCAATTACCCTGATAAATATATCCGCCTTAGCGGATATCAAGAATCTGGTTTCGAACCATGATTTTGAAGATGGAATAACTCCCTGGACATTATGGGTCGAAGATGGAGCCGCCGGTGCTGCTGCTGAACTGGTAATTGATAAAAATGAACACCTAAAAGGGAAAAGGAGTTTGCAAATCAACATCCAAAGTGCTGGCAAAAATAACAAACGCATTGAGTTGCATCAGAATCCCTTCCTACTTGAAAAGGGACAAAAGTTGACTTATGCGCTATGGACAAAAGCCGAAGATGCGCGCCCCGCGAATATGATTTGCAATCATCGCGCTGACCCCTGGACATCTTATGGAAGCAAAAACTTCACGATTGGTAAGGATTGGCAAGAGTTTTACGCAGATGTCAAAATGACCGCGAATGACGCCCAAGTAGGAATTTACGTCGAGTTACGGGACAACCTCAAAGGAAAAGTCTGGTTTGACAATTTCCGACTGTTTGAGGGAGATTATGTCCCTGACCCAGAATTGGGAGAGACAAAGCAACTCGTTGATTATCAAGGCAAATTAGGAGTGACGTGGGGACAAATAAAGAGTGCGAAGTAGTTAAAGGGCGTGTGTAATTGTAGTAACGACTTTAGTCGTTTGCTTACGAAAAACGACTGAAGTCGTTACTACAAAAGCGCAAATTTATTTTTGAAAATTACCTAACCAAACCACACTCCATATCGGCGAAAGATTTCATTCCCCATCGTCCCTAAAATTCCCCAGAGGATTCCTGCGGTGAAAAAATGTCCTAACGCTATGCCGAGGAATCCCGGAATCAAACGTCTGTATAGTCCGATTCCGCCGATTCGTGTTATCACTTTTTTCACAATCCACACCGACAAGAACGCCCCCCAAAGTGGGTCGCCATAAGCAGTTACCATCGCAAATCCCAACGGATGAAATGGAAACTGAAGAAAAGCGCGCCGCAGTATGACCAATATCCACGTCATTAAAAATCCTGCGCCAATCGCCGTAGTACGGGTGTAATCGGGAGAATTATCCGAAATGAGAAATCCTTTCATAATTTCGTATTCCTGCCGAATCAGCCCTGCTCCTCGAGTTCCGCCCCATATCCCATCGCCGCCCTCAAGAATGTTTGAGCCATATTTGTAAAAAGTCGTCAAGTGCATCCAATATCCCGCCACAAGTCCGACGACAAGAGCTAACATGATGATAAATGCCATTTGGCGTCTGCCAACTTTCGAGTCATCGGCGAGTTTCAGGCTTTCCAACTGATATGCCATAAAAGCCGGAAAATAGCCTCGCGAAAGAAACGTCAAGTTCGCAAATATCGACAGATTTTGATAGCTGCCATCATGAATAAAGGCATTTGCGCCAAATATATAAAACATCATTCTTTTATGTTCGCCGTAAGGAAAGAGCCATATCATCGGCGCGCCCGCTTCTGCTCGGATTTTGCTGTATACTAACGCGAAGCCAATGAGGAGTGAAAAGTAAATCAACGCTGTAGAAACCAGCATTCCCGCGACGTAGCACCAGGAGCAAATGAATATCATGCCGAAGATTGCGCCGAAAGCCGCCCAGCGATAGGGTATCGGTTCGTCGCTGTCATCCACGTTCTTCATTCCTATCGCCTTGGCGAATACATCTTTGATTTGGGCTCGAGCCATAAAGAAAAGCGCAATGGTCAACGCTAAAAACGCGCCGCTGCTCTGGTCGTGGTCAAAAGGAAAACCAGGGACGTTGTACCCGAAAATAGACGCCATGACCGATTCAAATTTCAGAACGAAATAGAAAAACCAAACGGAAAAATTGACATCTAAAGGCATCAAGTATCCAAGCCCAAAAATTTCCGGTCGGTATTGGAAGGATATCGGGCGTATGGCGCTTAACGGTTTCTCGGTGAATAATGCGCCGATGTTGAAACTTTTGCCCGGAGCAGGGAAGGATGGTATGAACGCGTTCAGGATATTGAGCAAATTATAGAGGAAAGCTAAAAAAAATCCAATCCACATAAAGTGGTTTCTGAAAAATGGAACGACCAACTCGCCCGGCTTGCTTTCTTGAGCTATTTCCGTTGCGAAACGCGCGACGGGAAAAACAAGACGCTCATTTTCCACCCATTGGCGTCTGAATATCACAATCATGCAAAGCATCGTCCAGAATAGAACAATGAAAAAAACAGACCAGACGATGAGCGGAATTATCCAGGCCCCCCAAGGCACCACACCGCCTGTTGAACCTTCATAAGATTCCCAGATTGCTTGTTTATTTGAAACGACAAACCAACTCGGCAGATATTTGTTGAATAGATTATATTCGTTTTCAGGTGTGGCATAGTAAAACGGGGCAGTCAGTACGGGCAAGAAATATCGAATCATCCCGATGGAGGGCATGGAGATGGCTATCGCCACAAGGCAATAAACAACGATGATTTCCCCTTTGGATAGAGAAAGAAATTTTAAAAATCGCGAAAGAAGCGGATTTATTGCCACCATCAGGATAAGCGCCGCGACGGCGGGGATGGGCGGAACCGATTCGGCAAAATTCCCTGAATGCGTGATTAACCCTGTCTTTTGCAACCAGAAATTACCGATTAAGATAAATCCGATAGCTAAAATAAACGCGCGTAAGGTTAATCCTGATGTTAGATTGATTTCCGATTCTTTATCTATATTATTTGGGGAGTTAAAGTTGTTCATAAAAAATATGATTTTATGTGGAGGAATTGTGAATTCGGTTCCGCTTGTTAGCGCAATTCCGTCTAACGTCTAAAATATCTTATTGATTTCGTTATTTTGTTATGCTATAATTTGAAAAACAACTATTTTTTTATATCATATTTTATAGATTGGTTCAATAGAAATAGTCTGGAAAATTCTGAATAAAAGATAAGTAGGAGGGAATTTTTTCTTCTAATAACAAGTTAGATGTAATCTTGAAATGGGAGGTTGGTATGGATATGATGTATTCGGATGAAATTAAAATTACAGCATATGATAATGACCCCAAAAGAATATCTCGGCTAGAGCGTGTTATTGGATATGCAGAAGCACTTGCGGAACATTATGGAAACAATAACTTGCTTAATAAAATATCAAAATTGCACGATTACAAAGGAACAATGACCGTATCTTGGAAAAAACAACCAACCGAGGGAGAAAAAGAAATATTAGTAAAGGCATGGGAAAGCCGTATTGGAGATGGCGCTAATAATGTTGAACACGAAATTATAAACATCTAAACACTTCATCCAGCCGACCTTTTCTGCCGCTTCGCGCATCCAAAGGCGGCTGATGTCGGTGTTAGGAGTTGTCATCATGCTTCCTACGTTTGTTTATCAGCCAAGTGAAGAGGACGAACTTCAGCCGGCTATCATTGACGCTCTGTGCGGGCATAAATATGTTGTGTGCAGTGATAAGACGCTTAATCTCTTGATTTTGCGCGATGGAAAGGAGCCATTAAATCTTGAGCTTAAAGTTCGGCTTCAGAGCCAACGTTCAACAATTCCGATTACGCCATTTCAGTGGGCACTATTTCGTAGCGTTGGTAACTTATCGACGTTCGTCCAGTGCACACGGGTGTTGGTATTTGATCCTGCAACAAACAAATATGCGTTGGCTTCTGTTCTTGATATTCGCAATGGGCTCCAGTCAAATACTCCGTCATCAACGTCGTATGTTAAAAAAGGTGTTCTTGATTCCCTTACCTGGCTTTCTCCTCAAGAGGCGTGGGACGCACTTGTTGCCTGGATACGCGACTCCTAACAACGCCTTGGAATGGGATATCGGGGACATTGCGCGTCCCTTGACGACTCAACCGAATCGTTAGGCACGCAAAAGTTAGGAGACAATGGTTACACTCTCCAAAACAGAAGTTTCATATTCTTATCTGATGAGGTGTGAGTATGTACCAGATAGCTCTCAAGGAGCTTTCTTTCAATCGGCAGTTTCAAACCGTCTTTTCCCAAGTCCAAATGAGCCGATGAACCACCAACTGCTTTTCTCTAAGTTTCGGCAATGAGCTCATAAACCTCATCACATCTCAGTTCTCAGTGATTAGAGAACTGAAGGTTAGTAAAGGAAAGGGGTGCTAATATGGCTTCCATAAGAATTTCCGCTAACAAGGTAGGAGAATACTGGTTTGATGTCGAAATCGCTGGCAAGAGAAAAAGAGCTTTGATGGATACTGGATTTACTGGTGACGCTGAAGTTGCAGTTAACAAGGCCAATTGGGACAAAATCAAAGAGGCTTTGACAGAAAAGGGAATCGGCGGCCAAGCAATGGATTTCCAGAGAAATCCTATTTCACTAAAATTTCATCTCATAGAGGGGGTTAAAATGCAGAACATTGAATTAAACCAAGCAAAAGAATGTTTACCTGAACTTATTGAACAAACTGTAACCGGGAATGAAGTAATCATAACCCAAAATGGTGAGCCAATAGTTAAGCTCGTTGCTATTGGCAAACCCAAAAAACGACGTCGTTTCGGTAGTGCAAGGAATCTCATAAAGATACACGATGATTTCGACGAACCACTCGAAGATTTCCAGGAGTATATGTAATGGCCGCTTTGCTTGATACAAATAGTTTCCTTTGGTTTATCGCTGGCGATGAAAAATTAAGCCGAAATGCTCAACAGTTCATATCTAATCCGGATAACGATTTATTCCTGAGCGTAGTAAGTTTGTGGGAGATTGCAATCAAAGTGAGCATTGGTAAACTTGAATTGTTACATCCGTTTAATCAGTTATTTCCAGAGCAGCTTGCTGAAAATAGCATAGATTTATTGACGCTAAAGCTGAATCATCTTTTTATTCTGTTGGAACTCCCACTTTATCATCGTGACCCATTTGATCGCCTGATAATTTCTCAGGGGATAAAAGAGAATCTTCCAGTAATCAGCGGAGATAAAATCTTTCAGCAATATCCTGTTGAAGTTATATGGTAAAAGTCAACAATACAAGCTAAAAAGTCGCTGCAGCTAATTGCAACCGCAACAAACGTGATCAACTTCATGATGCAGCGGTGATTGAGGAACTTGCTGAAGGGAGAAAATTAGCTCCTCAATACCGCGTTCATTCACCCAAAGGCAGATATAAAAATAAGCGGGATTGTCATATCGAACCTGACTGAATTTTGATTTACTTTTTTTCTCAATGTTTTTTTTGATTAAACTTTTTCTACCTTACCCGTCTCCAACGAGCAATTAGCAGCAAGAGTAACTGCCAATGTTTTAACTGCATCCGCATAGCTTGAGCGAATGAGACTTTGGTTATTAGTTTCGACAGCTTGCATAAACTGTTCAACTTGCCTGAAATATCCTGACTCCACGCCGTCATAATCAATTTGCTTGCCTTCGACGGAGCCGCGTAGCTTCAAGTCGAGTATGAGCTTCAGGTACAAATTGTCGCCTACCAACTCTGCGGCGAAGCCTTCAGGCGCGCCGGCGACGCAAGTGCTGGTGACATTGCCAACTGCGCCGTTGGCGAAATGGAGGTTGCAGACGGTACACTCCTCGAAATCCGCGATACTTTTGGATACGTCTTTGATTCCAAAGGCTTGCACTTCTGTTACATCGCCGAGAAAATATCGTAACAAGTCAAATACATGAGTGCTCTGTTCGAGCATCTGCCCGCCGCTGATGGCAAACTTACCCCACCAGGGATGCCCTGCTCCCATGCGACAGAGGAATCTACCGAAGCCCATGCTCAACTCTTTTTCACCGATGATTTCCTTCGCTTTCGCCGTGATGTCGCTGTAGCGAGCCATATAACCGACCTGATTGAGCACACCTGCTTTGTCAATGGCATCAAGCGTTCTATTAGCAGTGTCAATATCTAATGCTATCGGTTTTGCGACAAACACCGCCGCGCCAGTCCTTGCCGCATCAGCAACCTGAGTTGTATGCGCACCGGGCGGGATGCAGATGAAAACGACCTCCGGTTTTTCTTTCTCTAACATCTCTCCGTGATGGATGTATGCCGTCGCATTCTCAGCCCCAGCGACTTGAGCAGCGCGTTCGGCGTTTATATCACAAATAGCGGTTATAGGACGTTGTAATCTCTTCAAACTTCCTCGATAATTGCCGGCAATTCCACCGGCACCGATAAAAGCGATTTTCATAACCTTTCCCATCCTTCCACTATACCTTGACTTTATTAGATTTCACAGTAGTAAGTAAGTTCGAATTAAGTTTGTTTACTTTTTAAACCGCAGAGAACACAGAGGAACAACCCCCTACCCCCCACAACCCCCTGCCCCCTTTGTTAAGGGGGATTAAGGGGGACGCAGAGGACACAGAGATAATCTTTTCTCTGCGTTCTCTGAGCCCCCCTCTTATCCCCCCTGTGGGGGGACGCTACCTCCTCTGCGACCTCTGCGGTTAGAAAAAACGATGAAGAACTAAAATATTTTTTGGAACTTAGGCGTTTCCAACTTAATAACCATTCCAATTTCAAAATCCGCCTTCTTGAGCCTGTCGAAATCTATCCGCTAATCGGCGCGACTTTACGCGAATATTTTTTCTTCGTGAATATTCGCGTGAATGAGCGGATAAAAAGTGGAAGGTTTTATTTTCTGCAACAGCCTTACTTAAAAGTTTACTACGGCGAATCCACTCCAAATCCAGTGGTCATGTTTGCTACCATCGCGGGATAATTTTTGCATCGTGTAGATGACCTGAGTTAAATATCCATCAGTCACTGTGATAGCGTAACTTTGTTCGATAGTCTCATTGCCGGCGGGTATGATAAGATGCTTGATGACTTTTTGGTCATTTGCAATGATATTGACATCATGCGAGCCGCCCTCGCCGGAGCAAAAATAGAGCGTTACGCGATAGACTCCGTTTGGCAGGTCGAGTTTGAAAGCGGCGTCCGCTGTATCCCAAACATAGTCTCGATATGGCTCAGAAATTTCCCCAGGGCCTGAAAAATCATTGCCTGGCGACCTAGTGCCCCACCCGTATTGGCCGCTGGTGTAGCGGGTGTTCATGTCGATGGCATGGTACCCAGGCGCTGTTTGTCCACCGGAGGGTTGCATGTCAAATCTAATGGCAAGTTTACCATTCACATTTTTACTTCGCAAATCCCCCCTGCCCCCCTTTGAAAAAGGGGGGATTTCGGGTTGGCGTTCCCAAAAGCTTAAATCCGGCTCAACGGCTCTTTTTAAACGGAACAGCTTGAGATGTTTTGTCTGGTGAATAATATCGTAAGTTTCCCCGAGGTCAGGGGCGTTGTCGTACCACGCTAAGATGTAATCAATAATTCCTTCGTAGGTGCCGTTGTAGTTAATGGGAAAATAGTTGTAATTTGCTTCGTAGTTGGCAAGATGTCCTATATCTTTCTTATAGAGTCCGTAGAAAGCGACGGAATGGACGAACGGCGTGACGTATTTGATACTGCCCATTGATTCAGATGCGTTCCAATCAGTGCTACGAATTTGAAAAGTCGTGTGCGGCTCCATCTTGTCCACACCGGAGGTCAGTTCAGCGATTTCTTTGTCGATATGATAAAAATCGTAGCTCATTCGCCCAAGATGTGCGAGAGAAAGCAATATCATACACGCCGCAATACCGTAGCGCAAGTATCGGTGAAACTCGATGACAAACCAGGGGGATAGAATTAAGAAAATATACAAATGAATTCTGTCGTTAATCCATCCGCCCGGTCCAAGTCCCCATGGGGCTTTGATGAACATGATGGTAAAAATGATTGCCAATAATGCAAATTGGTCAGTTTCACTTAACAACTGTCGTTTGTAGATACGATACGCTACCGTCAAAACTCCCACCAATGCAAAAAAACCGAGCAAGAATTTCATTACGCCGACGTGCCAATCCGTGAAGTAGACAAGCGATTTGAAACCCCAGAAGTAATCTGTTATCCACTCCGGCGATTGATGTGAACCGCCGCCTTCCTTCGGACTGTCAAGGTAGTATCCCAGTAAAATAAAGTATGCGGGTAGCATGTAGCCGCCGAATATCGCTATGCGGTTAAGCCAACGGCCAAATTCCCTGACTGTAGAACGAACTGTCAGTTCGTTGGTTGTAGAGCGAACTGTTACTTCGCTAACAGCCCGAATCGCCGCAGAAACCGATGAGATGCAAGCGCTGATGAGCATGACCAACAGAAGCAGTCCATAAGACACAATATGGCTCAGATAGGTCAGAAGCATCAGCAGATAAAGCACAATGACGTTTACCACGCTCATGTCATTTTTGTGTTTCCACCAGTAGCCCAATGCGAAAAAGAACAGCGAAACGCTAAGCGTGAAGTTATAGAACCCCATCAAAAGCAGATAGTGATAGGCAAAAAGAAATCCAAGCAGCCCGAATAAGATTTTCCGTCTATTTATGGCATTGAGGAAGTAAAACAGCGATAGTGGAAGGAGACCGACGCAGAAAGTAAGCAAAATCTTTTCAGTGATGATAGGCGGGCAAAAATACAGAAGGAATGCCATGAAAGGATGAGATGTCCAGTTTGGAAAGATGGTCAGGTTAAGTTTGAAGACATCGCGCAGCTTGTAGTTTTCGTGTTTGTGATATTCCTTCAACACCTTCGCGTTATAGATATGACTGGGACCATCCTGCGAGGGGAAGTATTTGAAAATCCACAACGGCATAAGGTGAATGACAAGTAATGCAATTATCAAATAATGTTTCCAATTTAATTGATAAAATATTTTGTTCATCGTAACACCTTTGTTCTAATTTAAGGGCTTGTACAAAAACCTTGTTTTGGCTAAGAGCCGAAAAGTCGAACGCCCGAACTTGTTCGGACCTGGTGCATTGATTTATTTGTCATTTTTCTGGAATGCAGAAGTCTTTGCTTCTACAGCAGTAATGTTATCAAATATTACATAAAATTGCAATTGCTTTTTTTATGCAGGTATGTTATACTTTAAAAAACACCGCTCATGAAGGGGCGTTGTCTTCCGAACAACAACAGCAGTTGACCCGGCCTTTTGACCAATTCATCCAGGGACTTGAGCGACAAACCTTGATTGCGGTTATCCGTTTTGGGTTCATGAAACCCAAGTGTCAACTATTTTCTGAAACATGCCGATTCTGTGGCTAATTTTCCTTTAACGAACCGGAGGTTCATGATGATAACCAAAATTGGATTCGAAAAATTCACTGCCTTTGAAAAGCTGGAAGTCAACTGCTCTCTTGGAATCAACGTGTTCGTTGGCGCGAATGGAACGGGAAAAACTCACATCTTGAAATGTATTTATGCCGCCTGTGACATCACGAAAAGCAAAAAGAGTTTCGCCGAGAAGATTAACAAGGTGTTTCTGCCGTTTCAGGAGCAGATTGGACGCCTCGTCAAAAGAACCCGAGGAAGTAGCACGGGTTCGGTTGAGGTAGTTCGCAATATTGGCAACGATTTGTTGAAGATAGAAGGTGTGAAGTTGCGCCTTTCCATATCTAACCATACAACCATTCCGGAAAAAGCCAAAATATCAGGCGCTTCAAAACGCTGGACAGAGCACGAATTAGAGTCCGTTTACATTCCTGTTAAAGAGATGCTCTCCAATGCGCCTGGATTTCGGTCCTTGTACGCCGGGCGTCAGGTTTCGTTTGAGGAAGTCTATGTCGATATTGTTGATAGAGCGCTTCTGCCATTCCTCAAAGGGCCGACAGACACAGAAAGAAGAAAAATACTTGAGATACTGCAACGGGAGATGGATGGCAAAGTTGCCATCGATAACGAAGAGTTTTTTCTGCGCAACAAACAGGGAAAGCTTGAGTTTACGCTGCTCGCGGAGGGCATTCGCAAGCTGGCGCTGATTTGGGTGCTCATCCAGAACGGGACGCTGTTAAACGGTTCTGTACTTTGCTGGGACGAACCGGAGGCAAACCTCAATCCAAAACTGATGCGCACTGTTGTTGAGATTCTCCTCGAACTACAACGAATCGGTGTGCAGGTATTCCTTGCCACCCACGATTATGTCTTATTGAAGGAGTTCGATTTACAACTGACGGCTTCCGACAAGGTTCTGTTCCATTCGCTTTATCGGGATGCGGGGACCGGTGAAATTGCTGTCAGCAGTACGGACGATTATCTACAGATTCATCCGAACGCGATTGATGAGACTTTTGCTGACCTGGTGGACCGTGATATCGAGCGTTCCATGGGAGGACTTGGCAAATGACAATTGAGGTAGATGGTTTTGAATTTGATTTTACCGATGCAATAGGGGCTTTCATTTTTGACGAAAAAGATCGGACCAAAACCACTTATCATGGCTTATCGCATGCTATGAAAGCGGTCGATTTGATTGTCGAGTTGGAAAATAACTACCTCTTCGTCGAGGTAAAAGATTTCCACTCCCCCGATGATTACCAACTGAAGGATGATTATTTCAATCGTCTGCGTGAAACCCTGAAGTACAAATATCGTGATTCCTTTCTCTATCGCTGGGCCGAAGGGAAAACAGATAAGGCGATTCGCTACCTTTGTCTCCTCACGCTTGAAAATACCTTGATTTCCCGGATGAACAAAGAGCTCAGGAAACAACTTCCTCCAGGCAAACCAATCCCTCGCTGGCAGAGCGAGATTGCCAGCGCTTGCGTTGTGCTCAACGAGGAACGATGGAACAGAAACTTTCCCAAGTGGCCGGTTCGGCGTATCAGCGCAACTGTAGGTCGGATAAAAAGGTAGTGGTTGGTGAAGCAGTTATAAGAAACCCGTTTTCTCGGAGAAAACGGGTTTCTTACAGTCATGAAAATAAAAGGCAGGGAAAAAATCCCTGCCTTTTTTTGTTTACGCAAGGATGGTTACTAAATCTCATATTTTGGTGTTCTCGTTGGAGCGTACTTTGATTTGAGCAGCAATTGTCGAAAGCACCTCTTCCACCGAAATTCTATTTGATGAAACTACCTCTTCGCCAATATGTTTGTGGTCAGGGTGCGTGGCAATTTCGGGATGATGAGGGTCATTATCCCATCGAACCAGAAGCCTCCTATCATCACTTTGCCAATGATAGGAATACTTACTTCCATCAGGAAACAATAGCTCTTTGATAAAAAGATGGCTTCCATCAATAAGATTCACTTCTACTCTTAAAAAACTCGTGGAGTGTTCTTCTATGAGTTGATGAATTTCATAATCCTTAACAATTGGACTATTTTCAAGACTTTCGATTATTCGACCAAACATTTTTCATCTCTTCGTATTTTTCAGTCCATTCCTCATGTGCTCTGAAATATGCTTCCCATTCGATTAAATCATCCCAAGCCTGGAAATCTTCCTGCTTAGATGATTCAATTTGCTCCTTAAAATCTTTAAAAGAGATAGGGTACTTGCGCTCAAAAGGCTTCATCAAACTGCGATAATATTCGGCTTTCATCAGAGTTTCACTCATCAGGAAGCGAAAAAATTCCTCCCTGGCTTCCGTTTCACCAATCCAGGAAGGTATCTCCAAGATTATTTCCTTCATTTTGCACACCTCATTAAAAAATCCCGAATAACTGGTGAATGGTTAGAGTCAATATCCCAAAACCAATCACCAGTTGTTTCCCGGTGTTATTTCATCCTTTTTCTGAATGAAATTTCCGCTGACATTTCCGCAGAACGCTTTTACGCCTTCTTAGTTGCTTCATCTCGTTGCGATTCCGTTTTCGGTTCTGATATGCTATCATTATTCGAATCTTCTCTTAGAGCCGACTTGAAGTCTTTTATACCTCGTCCTAACCCTTTAGCAATGTCAGGAATCCTCCGCGCGCCGAAGAGTATAAGCACAATAAGGAAGATGATTATAAGTTCAGTTGGGCCTAAACCGCCTAACATAGTCTATCGCCTCCTCGTTTTATTTTTTAGAATCAGAAACCGAGTTTTTCCCAAAAACTCGGTTTCTATGTCACTTGTTATGGGTGCAATCGTTTGTATTTAGCCATGAGTTCCTCTTCTGTCTCCTCATGGTCTGGGTCTAAGATGATACAATCTACGGGACAAACCTCGGCACACTGAGGTTTGTCGAAAGCACCCACGCATTGTGTGCATCGTTCAGGGTCGATTTCGTAGTATTCATCACCTTCCGAGATAGCTTCATTGGGGCATTCAGATTCACATACGCCACAACTGATGCACTCATCGGTAATCAGCATCGCCATTCTGCTATTCACCTCCTTGAAAAATCAAATTCTTGCGCTGTTCATCCTTCAACTTGCCATTTCGCCGCATTCACGGTGTTCTGGAGCAAGAGCGCCACAGTAACCGGTCCGACGCCGCCAGGGACAGGAGTGATGAAAGCAGCGCGTTCTTTCGCGGTATCGAATTCGACATCACCGACAATTTTGCTGATACTTTTACCTGTCTTTTTACTTTTTATTTTCACGCGGTTGATGCCAACATCTATGACGATTGAACCCTCTTTGACCCATTCGCCCTTTACAAATTCGGGTTGCCCGATGGCAGCGATGAGAATATCCGCGTTCCCCACATGTTCTTCTAATTTGCCGCCGTCGATTGTTCCAGTGTGACAGATAGTCGTCGTGGCGGAATATTTTCTTTGCAACAATAACAATGCCACAGGTTTACCAACGATTGTACTGCGTCCTAACACGACTGCTTCCTTGCCGCGTACCTGCACGCCGGTCGCATCCAGCATTTTAATGGCCGCCATCGCCGTACAGGGGACCAGACGCGGGTTGTCATAAGCAATAAGCCCGAGGCTTGTCGGGTTCAATCCCTCGACATCTTTCGCCGGCGCAATTTCCATTTGCATTTCCTTCTCATCAATGCCTTTTGGCAATGGCATTTGTAAGATAATTCCAGTGACGCTATCATCTTCATTTAATTTGTGGATGAAATCAGCCACCTGTTTCTGCGTGGAATCCTCTGGCAATTCATGCAGTTTATAGTTCATCCCCACTTCCTCAAAACTTTTCTGTTGGTTTTGAATATACACGCGTGATGCGGCATTCTCACCAACTTGCACCGCTGCTAACGATGGTGTAATCCCATGAGTTGATTTTAAATCTGCTATTGCTGCCTCTACTTCCTTCTTAATCTCATTTGCAATAGCTTCTCCTTCTAATAATTTCGCGGGCATGTAATTTGTTGGTCACCTTCCTTTAAATTAATTTAAATCAACTTATTAACGCAAAACACAATAACTGGTTTAGTGCAAATTGAATGCACAAAGAAACCGAGTTTTTGGGAAAAACTCAGTTTCTTTTTACTACTTATCCAGTAATAACTTTCATCACTTTCTCCCAGACTTCTGCTTTTATCTTCGTACCTTCAGCAACTATGGGGTCTAATGTTTCGCGAACGCCCTTGCAAAATTCCTCATCCTTGATGCTAACTAAATTGATTTCGACGTTCAGTGCAGCACTTTGTAATGCAGATTCCGCCAGCGCCACTGCTACACCCACATCGCTGATAAGATTAGAGTTACCCTTTTCAACCAATGGTTCATTCAATTTTAAAACATCATAGCAGCGCATAGCGGCTTTCAATGGAACCTGCAACGCTGCTTTCAAGGCTTCTTGAATTGCTGCAGTGCGAGCTTCCTTCTCCTTCGATGACTTTCTCGGCATACCGTAAGCTGCGGAAACTTGACTATATGCTTCGGTGTCAGCTTGCATCAATTCTGCTAAATCGCCGCGGAGGTTCTCAGCTTGCGATAGAATTTCAGTTACCTCTGCCTCCACGTCCTTGTATTTTTCTTTCCCAACGGTGAAATTACACACCATGCTGGTCAACGCTGCCCCCAACGCTCCAACTAACGCGGCGACACTTCCGCCTCCGGGAGTCGGCTCGCCAGAAGCTGTATCATCAAGGTATTTTTTCATTGGTTCATTTATATACATTTGTTTGTCTCCTTTGTATCTCGAGAAACCGAGTTTCCTGGAGAAACTCGGTTTCTTTTCAGAATAGATTCAATTGTTGCGGCGATTCAAGTTCCCCATCAAGCGTAATATTTTCCAAATCACCCTTGAAATCAAGATTATTTTGAGAGATAAACATTGAAATATTTTGCGTGGCTTCATCTAAAACATCACTAAACGTTTGATAAACGAGTTTTTTACAATGACTTTCCAACTTTAACGCTTCACCCATAATGTAAAGGAATAACTTATCTTCAGTTATTTGCGAAATCGCTTCTGATGAAATCAATTTCCTTTCAACGGAATGACAAACAACATCGGTTGAAAATACGACGTTATCCGGCGTTATAATTTCCTTCTCACAAATGATTACCAAATCCATATCTAAGGATTGTTTATTGCGGACATGCGGATTGACTTTGTATTCGCTGACAACAGGAAAATAGTCGGAAACGACGAAACCGCTATCAATAATCGCTTTCAGAATAATCCACCATGCTTGCCGTTTTTTATGATGAAAGGTAAATATCATCTGTCCAGTGTCTTTGAGCACCCGCTGGCATTCTTTAAAAACTTCGGTTATGAGACGTTGATAATCC
>Ga0194113_10002378_pt1 | contig 25779 bp, 29 predicted proteins | sample TA2MahC200mmetaG_FD_146193 | JGI IMG/M metagenome (GOLD analysis project Ga0194113, IMG submission 146193) | Freshwater microbial communities from Lake Tanganyika, Tanzania - TA2015017 Mahale Deep Cast 200m | ecosystem: Environmental > Aquatic > Freshwater > Lake | place: Tanzania: Lake... | reverse complement strand
TCAAAGGGGTATCAGGAAAATCTTTTGATGGAAAGGGTAATTATGCTCTGGGACTCAAGGAGCAATTTATTTTCCCTGAAATAGATTATGACAAGGTTGAGATGGTTCACGGACTTGATGTCATAATCTGTACTACTGCTGAGACAGATAAAGAAGGCAAGGCCCTTTTACGTTGTTTAGGGATGCCATTTAGAAATTAAAAATGCAAAATGCAAAATGAAAAATTATGGAATTCCTTTATTCCGAATTTTTAATTTTAAATTTTATATTCTCATGGAGTGAGTAATGGCGAAAACTTGTATGATAGAAAAGGCTAAGCGGGCACCGAAATTCAGGGTGAGGGTGCACAACAGGTGTAAGCTCTGTGGCAGACCCAGGGGATATTTACGGAAGTTCGGCTTTTGCAGGATCTGTTTTAGAAGACTTTCCCTCGAAGGACAGATTCCTGGAGTAGTAAAATCAAGCTGGTAGCCTGTGACTCATTGGGAGGTGGATAATGTTAACTGATCCTATTGCAGATATGCTTACAAGGATAAGGAATGCAGTACGTATAAAATCAGAAAAGGTTGATATCCCTCTGTCAAGAATGAAGTTAGAGATTGCAAAGATATTAAAGGAGGAAGGCTTTATACGGGCATACAAAATACTGAAAGATAAAAGGCAGGGGATCCTTCGGGTATTTTTGAAATACATGGATAATGAGAACGTCATCTCTGGATTAAAACGAATAAGTAAGCCAGGCAGACGGATATACGTTGGAAAAGATGAGATCCCCAGGGTAATGGGCTCTGTTGGAATTGCAATCCTCACAACACCAAGAGGGGTTTTAAGTGATAATGCCTGTCGCAACGAAGGTGTTGGTGGGGAGATTATCTGTTATGTTTGGTAAGGGAGCATTTGAAAGATGTCAAGGATTGGAAAGAAACCGATAGCAATACCGGAAGGTGTATCTGTATCCTTAGAGGGACGGACAATCAAAGTCAAAGGGCCCAAAGGGGAATTGAGCTGGGAATATTCAGATAAAATGAATGTCTCAGTGGATGGTGGCACTATCGTGGTAGAAAAGATAAGCGATTCAAGGGTTGAAAAGGCACTCCATGGACTTTCAAGGAGTATTATTTTTAACATGATTACTGGTGTCTCTCAGGGTTATCAGAAAGTGCTTGAGATCGTTGGAGTGGGGTATAAAGCGCAGGTAACAGGGAACAAGCTTCTCTTTACCCTTGGATATTCCCATCCTATTGAAGTTCATTTGCCTGATACTATGAAGGCATCAGTTGATGCGAAGCAGACACAGATAACCCTTACAGGGATTGACAAACATCAATTGGGACAGTTAGCTGCGAATCTTAAAGCTTTGAGACCACCAGATGCCTATAAAGGGAAAGGTGTCAGGTATTCAGGTGAACGGCTCAAATTGAAAGTTGGGAAAGCAGGCAAGAAATAGTTTATCGTTTTCAGTTACTAAGAAGACCACAAGTAAGGAGACATGGTAATAGTAGTTTCGTCATCCCGGCTTGTCCGGGATCATTCTTCAAAAGGGATTCCCGACAAACGGGAATGACACTATATGACGCTTTACTTATGAACTTCTTAGTAACTAACAACTGAATTTTGGAGGGTTTTTAATGGAGAGTAAGAAAGAAGGGAGACAGAGACGTCGTGTAAGAATACGCAAAAAAGTCTATGGAACTCCCGAGAGACTGCGATTATCTGTTTATAAAAGCCTGAATAATACATACGCCCAGGTTATCGATGACCTGAAGGGACATACAATTGTCTCAGCCTCGAGTATTGATAAGGAATTTAGAGACGATAAATCTCATAAAGGCAATATTCATACTGCCAAAAAAGTTGGCCAACTGATCGCAGCAAAGGCAATAGGAAAAGGTATAAAGAAGGTTGTTTTTGACAGAGGTGGTTATCTCTATCATGGAAGAGTGAAGGCACTGGCAGATGCAGCCAGAGAAGCAGGACTGGAATTTTAGGAGGCTATTGTGGGAAGGATTTACCCTGACGGATTGAATCTAAAAGATAAGGTTATCTACATAAACAGAGTGGCTAAAGTAGTGAAGGGTGGAAGAAGGTTTTCCTTCAGCGCCCTTGTTGTTGTTGGAGATGGAGAGGGAACCGTTGGCATAGGGAAAGGAAAGGCATCAGAGGTTCCTGAAGCTATAAGAAAGGCAGTTGAACAGGCAAAAAAATCCCTTTCGAAGTTTCCTATAAAGGATGGGACAATTCCCCACAGGATTATAGGAAGATTTGGGTCAGGCTGTGTCATTATGAACCCAGCAAAAAAAGGTACTGGCATTATCGCAGGAGGTGCGGTCAGAGCATTATTGGAAGTTGCAGGGATTCAGAATATTGTTGCAAAATCCCTCCGTAGTCATAACCCTTTCAATACTGTGAAGGCAACCCTTGACGGGCTGATGCTGCTGAAGGATCCCCATTCTGTCATGAAACTCAGAGGCAAGGGAGAAGAAGAGTCTCAGGAGGCGTCATGAAATTAGAGCATTTGAGCCCTGCAGAAGGAAGTAAGGGAAAAGGGAAAAGAGTTGGCCGAGGTATAGGCTCAGGGCATGGGGAGACTTCTTGCAAGGGCCATAAGGGACAGAAAGCTCGTTCAGGTGGTCCAAAGGGAAGAGGCTTTGAGGGCGGACAGATGCCACTCCAGAGAAGACTCCCGAAAAGGGGATTTAAAAACCGTTCTTCGAAAAAATATGCAATTATCAACCTGAAAGATATCAACAGGATCGAAGGCATGGACACCATAACGCCAGAGTTTCTTATTGAAAGGGGAATCATAAAAAATATCAAGGATGGCCTGAAGGTTCTTGGTGAAGGTGAACTTCAAAGACCTTTTACCATAAAGGCAGATGTCTTTAGTGAATCGGCATTGGCCAAAATAACTACAGCAGGTGGTAAGGCAGAAATAATCTAACATTCAAAATCTAAAATTTAAAATTCAAAATTAACAATTATGGGAGTCCTTTCAAGTTTTCAGAATATATTTAAAATCCCTGAATTAAAAAACAGGGTTTTTTTTACGCTTGCCCTCCTCACTGTGTACAGAATTGGTGCTCATATCCCTACCCCCGGGATTAATGGAGAAGAGCTGAGCAAGTTCCTTGCCGAAAAGGGTGGAGCCCTTATGGGGTTCTTTGACATGTTTTCCGGTGGTGCACTCTCAAGGGTCACTATCTTTGCCCTTGGCATCATGCCGTATATCAGTGCATCTATTATTTTTCAGCTCCTCACGGTCGTGATTCCAGCAATAGGGAAACTCGCAAAGGAGGGAGAGGCAGGGAGAAAAAAGATTGTACGGTATACACGATATGGAACAGTTGTCATCAGCGCAATTCAGTCTTTTGGCATTGCAGCAGGCCTTGAGGGTATGGCAGGAGGTGCATTCGTTCAGAACCCGGGATGGGCATTCAGATTAATGACAATGATTACACTTACATCAGGGACCGCTTTTATCATGTGGCTTGGAGAGCAGATTACTGAAAGAGGTATAGGGAACGGTATATCACTTATAATTTTTGCTGGAATTGTCGCAAGATTTCCCAATGCTGTAATAAGTACAATCAGGCTGACACAGGCAGGAGAGCTCTCTATATTTTTTGTTATCTTGCTTATCGTAATGATGGTAGCTGTTGTATGTGCGATAATATATATGGAGAGGGGACAGAGGAAGATACCTGTACAATATGCAAAAAGGGTTGTGGGCCGTAAAGTATACGGCGGCCAATCTACACACCTGCCGCTAAAGGTAAATACCTCTGGAGTTATCCCTCCAATATTTGCATCCTCAGTCATCATGTTCCCTGCGACAGTGGCAGGTTTTATTGCAATACCTTGGGTACAGGAAGTTGCCAAACAGTTTTCTCCAGGAACAGTGCTGTATACTATTCTCTATGTTGGGATGATCTTTTTCTTTGCATATTTCTATACTGCTATTATCTTTAATCCTGTTGATATTGCAGACAATCTCAAGAAGTATGGTGGTTATATACCCGGTATAAGGCCTGGTCAGAAGACATCTGAATATATCTACAGGGTACTCTCGAGGCTGACATTTGTGGGTGGTATCTACCTTGCGATTGTATGCATTATTCCTGAGATTCTAATAGGAAGATTTAATATACCTTTTTATTTTGGAGGCACATCTCTTCTCATAGCAGTTGGTGTATCACTTGACACCGTTTCCCAGATAGAATCACATTTAGTTACCCGTTCATATGAAGGGTTTCTGAAAAAGGGAAGGATAAGGGGCAGGAAGGGTTGAAAATTCAAAATTCAAGATTCAAAAAACAAAATTAAAGATGCACAATTATGGGATAAATGATTATTTTGAAGTCTCCGGAAGAGGTAAAAAAAATAGAAGTTGCATGCAGAATTGTGGCAATGACACTCGATATTATCAAGAAGATGGTGAGACCGGGTATCACCACCAGGGAAATAGATACTTTTGCTGACGTCTATATCAGAGAGAAGGATGCAATACCTGCATTCAAGGGATACAGAGGATATCCTGCAAGTATCTGTACATCAGTTAATAATGAAGTTATCCATGGTATCCCATCGAACAGAGGTTTAAAGGAAGGTGATATTCTGGGGATAGACCTTGGTGTATATAAGGATGGGTATTATGGGGATGGTGCCCTCACATGTCCTGTGGGTGAGGTAGAGCCGGAGTTAGAAAGGTTACTCAGGATAACGGAAGAAGCCCTGTATATCGGGATAGAGAATGCAAAGACAATCAACAGGGTTTCTGATATTTCACATTCTATTCAGAAACATGTTGAGTCAAATGGGTTTTCCGTAGTAAGGTCGTTTGTAGGTCATGGCATAGGAAGGGATTTGCACGAGGATCCGCAGATTCCCAATTTCGGGCCCCCTGGACGGGGTCCGCGATTAAGGGAAGGCATGACCTTAGCAATAGAGACAATGGTTAATGCAGGTAGTTATGATGTCCAGATTCTTGATGACGGATGGACAGTTGTGACTGTAGATGGGAAACCGTCTGCCCATTTTGAACATACAATACTTGTTACGTCAGATGAACCAAAAATCTTGACTAACTTGACTAAGATGCATTGAAATAAGTATAATTTTAATTTAATGCCAAAAGAAGATAATATAGAGGTACAGGGAACGGTGTTGGAGACCCTGCCGAATGCAATGTTTAGGGTTGAACTTGAGAGTGGCCAAGTTGTCCTTGCCTATGTATCCGGAAAGATGAGGATGCATTTTATAAAGATTTTACCAGGCGATAAAGTTACCGTTGAACTTTCCCCGTATGATCTTACGAAGGGAAGGATTACATATAGATTCAAGTGAGAGAGAAGGGGTGGATATGAAGGTTCGTTCGTCAGTGAAACCAGTATGTTCGAAATGTAAACTTGTAAAGAGAAAAGGAGTTTTAAGGGTTATTTGTGATAACCCAAAACATAAACAGAGGCAAGGGTAAAAACAGTTATGAGTCTTGAGTCTGGAGTTATGAGTAAAAGAGAAAATCTCCGAATGAATGACTCCGAAATGATATGGAGGTAAGATGGCGAGAATTGCAGGAGTTGATTTACCAAAGAATGAGCGCGTAGAGATTGGTCTGACGAGAATATTTGGTGTCGGTAAATCACTTTCGAAAGATATTTTATCTGAAACGAAGATCAATCCGAATACGAGGGTAAAGGACCTTACCGATGAAGAGATAGTCAAAATAAGGACAGTGATAGACAGGGATTACAGGGTCGAGGGTGATCTCAGGCGTGACATATCTATGGGGATCAAAAGACTTATGGATATTGGCAGTTACAGAGGACTGAGACATCGTTTAGGACTTCCTGTAAGAGGTCAGAGAACAAAAACCAATGCGAGAACCCGCAGGGGGCCCAGAAAATCAGTCATTGGGAAAAAGAAAGAGGCGTAATTGAATGGCTCAACGGAAGAAAGGTATTAAGAAAGAAAAAAAGAACATTGCTTACGGGGCAGCTCATATTCAGGCTACCTTTAACAATACGATTGTAACGATAACCGACCCGAACGGAGATGTTGTTACATGGTCAAGTGCCGGTAATCTGGGTTTTAAAGGTTCGAGGAAAGGGACTCCTTATGCCGCACAGATGGCAGCAGCGGCAGCAGCAAAAAAAGCAATGGATGTTGGCATGAAACAGGTTGACGTTTTTATAAAGGGTCCTGGAGCCGGGAGGGAATCTGCAATACGGGCACTCCAGGCAGCAGGCATGGAAATTAATCTTATTAAAGATGTAACCCCTGTTCCTCACAATGGATGCAGGCCTCCCAAGAGAAGGAGGGTATAAATGGCTCGGTATACAGAAGCGTTATGTAGAGTTTGTCGCAGAGAAGGAGAGAAACTGTTGCTGAAGGGTGATAGGTGTTATACCGACAAATGCGCAGTAGAGAGAAGGAAATATCCTCCAGGACAACATGGACAGGGATATAGAAAGTTATCAGATTACGGAGTCCAACTCAGAGAGAAGCAAAAGGTCAGACACATATATGGAATTCTCGAGAGGCAGTTTAGAAGATATTTTTATGAAGCTGACAGAAGGAAAGGCATTACAGGAGAGGTGCTTCTTCAGCTCCTCGAGACTCGTCTCGATAATATTGTATATCGGATGGGTTTCGCCGCAGACAGGCGTAAGGCGAGACAATTTGTCAGCCATGGCCATTTCCTTGTAAACGGTAAAAAAGTGAATATCCCTTCGTATACTGTTAAGGGAGGCGACATTGTTGAGGTAAAGGAGTCAAGCAGAGATATTCCAGAAATAGTAGATAGCTTATCAAAAGCTGAGCATAGAGGAATACCCCCATGGATTGAGCTTGACAGTGCAAACATGCGGGGTAAGGTTTTGCATATACCTTCAAGAGAGGAAATACAACTTCCTATTCAAGAACAGCTTATCATAGAACTTTATTCAAAATAAGAACTCCCATTTCTTATTTTTAATTTTAAGGGGCAGAGGAGGCCTTATGGACTTAAAGAAAAGAGGTTTTCAGCTACCTGAGAAGATCAGGTTTGATGAAGAGACCATGACAAATACATACGGTAAACTTATAGCTGAGCCTTTAGAGCGCGGTTTTGGTATTACCATAGGGAATGCGCTGCGGAGGATTCTGCTTTCATCAATAGAAGGAACAGCAGTTACAGCAGTCAAGATACCAGGTGCACTCCATGAATTCTCTACCATAGATGGGGTCAAGGAAGATGTTATTGATATCCTCCTGAACATAAAGAAATTAAGGTTCAAGTTGTATTCAGATGGCAGGAAGATTGCGACAATCAGGGTAAAGGGACCAGGAAATGTGACTGGTGGCGATATCCAGGGAGATGCTTCATTTGATGTACTTAACCCGGAACAGATTATCACAACCTTAGATAAGGATGCTTTCTTTGAGTGTGAGATGTATATCAAAAAGGGGAAAGGATACATGCCTGCTGAACTGAACAAAGAGGAGGACCTTCCTGTAGGCATGATAGCTGTTGATTCTGTTTTTACCCCTATAAAAAAGGTCAACTTCATTATAGAAAAAACAAGGGTAGGAAGGGCTACAGATTTTGACAGACTGGTCATGGAGATATGGACTGACGGAAGCATAACGCCTGAAAATGCTGTCTCTCAGGCTGCTTCTATTATTATTGAACACTTAGATTTATTCATATTCTCATGTGAAGAAGAGGAAGGAGAGATTGTTTCTGAAGAACAACACGGTGCAATGGAGATGGCTGATGTAAACCCTGTATTTAACAACAATCTTCTCAAAAGTGTCGAAGAACTGGAGCTTTCAGTACGATCATATAACTGTCTGAAGAATGCAAATATAAAAACTATTGCTGACCTTGTCCAGAAGACGGAACAGGAGATGCTCAAAACCAAAAATTTTGGACGCAAATCCCTGAATGAGTTAAAAGAAATACTCCACTCCATGGGGTTGCGCCTTGGGATGAGAATCGACCTGAATGCCCTGAACAAGGAAATGATTTCACGAAGTGGAGGGGTTGAGCACGATGCGACACAAAGTTGTTGGTAAATTATTTGGAAGGCCTGCGAACCAGAGAAAGGCACTTTTAAGGAATCTGGTCGCTTCACTCTTTGAACATCAAAGAATAGAGACTACCGTTGCAAAGGCAAAGGAGGTACGAAGGATTGCTGAAAGGATGATAACCCTCGGCATCAGAGGGGATCTCCATGCAAAACGGCTTGCCTTGTCATATCTCCCCAACAGGACTGCTATCGCAAAACTCTTCAGTGAAATAGCACCAAGATTTTCCGGAAGGAATGGCGGTTACCTGACAATTATACAGACAAGAGATAGAGTGAAAGATTCCTCGCCCATGGCTGTGCTCGAATTTGTTGATTACGAAGATATAAAAAAATCGAAAAAAGAAAAACCTGAGAAAAAATAATACGGAAGAAGTCAGGCAGCATACATTTCACATTTCGAAAGCATCAGGTATGTGTTCAATCTCTTTCTTCCCGTTATCCGTATAAACAATACTTACAACATCAAACCGAACCGGAAATTCTACCTCTTGCTTCTTCAGAAAGAGCAAGGCTAATTTTTGTAGTTTTTGCCTTTTTCTTTTGGTTACTGACTCAAATGGAAGACCGAAGGAATTGCTTCTCCTTGTCTTCACTTCAATAAATACGATCGTTCTGCCATCTTTTGCAATAATATCAATTTCGCCGATAGGGGTTTTATAATTTCTTGCAATGATTGTATATCCCTTTGCCTTGAGAAATGTTATTGCAAGGTCTTCTCCCTTACAGCCGAGTGACTTCATATCCTTCAAGGTTTTTCAAGAGCTTTGGGATCCCTTCTATATCCTTAATTTCTTTCTGACAGAGTATCTTTAAAATCCCTCTGAATGAACGAAATTCTTCCCAATGTCCTGTAAGATGTCTGGATAGAGTAGTGTGAAGGCATTCTCCCTTATCATCCCAGTCGAGCAGGATGATAACTTTGTGAAATCTCTCAGCAATATCTGCGCAAAAATCGTAAATGTTTTTACCCCTGTGAAGGGTAATAATCTCACCAACAAGCCCCAGTTTTCTGAGGGCGGATACATCCTTTTTGCCTTCGACAATAACAGGTATGGTTTTATTTACTTCATGAAGGGCATCAAGAATCTCTCTTAACCTTTCAGCCCGCTCTCTATCAATCGATGAAGGGATGTCCCTTTGCCTGTTCATGGTCATTCCTTAAAAGCTGTTTACCCTCAAGCAGTTCTATCTTACCATATTTTCGTTTGTCCATCCCTATGCATTCTATACCCAAATCCAGATTTCGCTTCCTACGATATTTTCCGACGGTTCCAACCCCGAAAAAAAGTTCGGGGTCGAAAATCACTCAAGCCAGACCTGTTTATCGCTGGATTTGGAACATAAATGGATTCAGGAGGAGATGGTGACCAGAGGGGGTAACTAAGCAAAAATACTGTGAAAAAATAAGGACTTCAAGTTGACATTCATTCTGTTTTCATATATGTTAAATGTATGCTTGCAAAATTGGGTCAACTCCTCGTAGCCTCTAAAATTATCTCTGAGGAACAGTTGAAGGAAGCCATGAATCTTCAGAGGAGAGATGGCGGGAGGCTGGGGACAAACCTTGTGAAATTAGGTTACATAACCGAAGAAAAGCTTGTCACATTCCTCAGTAAGCAATACGGTATCCCCACCATTAACCTCGATGATTATAAGATCGATCCATCTGTCTTAAAGCTTATCCCTGTTGATATGGCCATGAAATATCTGATCATGCCTGTTGCAAGGGTTGGTGCTACCCTGACGATTGCAATGGCTGATCCTTCCAATGTATTCGCAATAGATGATGTAAAGTTTATGACAGGATACAATGTTGAGGTTGTTGTATCGAGTGAATCCTCAATTCTGAATGCGATATCAACAAATTATAAGGGACGTGGTGATTCCCTTATAGCAACGAAAGCTGCTGCTCAGGTGCTTCAGTCAAAGGATTTTACCATTTCTGATTTAGGTGAGGATATCGAAGAGATGGATATATCTCTTGGGGAAAGCTTTATGGTGGAAGCTGATGATTTTGACAAATTAGTGGGCAAAGCCCTTGATGGTGTCGAAGTCATTGATGAAAAAACAGATGCAGAGGTTTTAAGAGAGATTGCCCCGCCTATAGTGAAACTGGTGAATGGTATCCTTGTATCAGCAATAAAGGCAGGGGCAAGCGATGTCCATATGGAACCATACGAAAACTCGTATAGGGTAAGACAGCGGATTGATGGTACGATGTATACGGTTATGAACCTGCCGTTAAAAATAAGGGCTGCCATTACATCGAGACTCAAGATAATGGCGAAACTTGATATCGCAGAGAGAAGATTACCACAGGATGGAAGGATCAAGCTCAAACTCGGCAAAAAGAGAGATATAGATTTTCGTGTCTCTACCGTGCCATGCCTGTTTGGTGAGAAGACTGTTTTAAGGATCCTCGATAAGGCAAACCTGCAGGTAGACCTTAGAAAGCTTGGATTTGAAGAAGCTGCACTTCAGGAGTTCATGGATGCACTGGATAAGCCTTATGGCATGATTCTCGTTACAGGTCCTACAGGAAGTGGTAAAACAACAACCCTTTATTCTGCATTGAATTACCTGAATAAGCCAGGCGTTAACATCATGACTGCTGAAGATCCTGTTGAGTATAACTTTTTAGGAATAAATCAGGTTCATATAAAAGAGGACATTGGCCTTACCTTTGCTTCTGCCTTGAGGGCTTTCTTGAGGCAGGATCCTGATGTTATCATGGTCGGAGAGGTTCGTGATTTTGAGACAGCTGAGATAGCTGTCAAGGCAGCATTGACCGGCCATCTTGTATTAAGTACACTGCATACGAATGATGCACCGAGTAGCATAAGCAGATTGTTAAACATGGGTATCGAACCCTTTCTTGTGTCTACATCCGTCATTCTTATTATGGCCCAGAGATTAGCAAGGAAGGTATGTTTAGAATGCAAAGAAGAGGAAAAGATTCCTGTGAATGCCCTTGTAAATTTAGGGTTTTCAGAAGAAGAGGCAAAGACAATAAAATGTTATAAAGGCAGAGGGTGCCCAACGTGCAATGGTTCGGGATATAAAGGAAGGATTGCATTGTATGAGGTTATGACGCTCAGGCCCGAGATCAAGGAATTAGTTCTCGAAGGTGCATCCGCTGATGAGATAAAGAAAAACGCAGCAAGACTTGGTATGAAGACCCTTCGAATGAGCGGGCTTACAAAGGTGAAAGATGGTATTACCTCTGTTGAAGAGGTAATAAGGGTTACATTCGGAGATTAAGGAGGCGGAGTTAAACATGGCTACTCTTTATGATTTATTGAACATCATGATAGAAAGAGGTGCCTCGGATCTACATATCACAACAGGAACTCCACCAAGGCTAAGGATTGATGGAAAACTTATGCTTATTGATCATCCACACCTGACCCCTACAGATACAAAGGCGCTTTGCTACAGTATACTGACCGAAGCACAAAAACACAAATTTGAGGAAAATAATGAGCTTGACCTTTCTTTTGGCGTTAAGGGTTTGAGCAGGTTCAGGGCAAATATCTTTATGCAGAGAGGAGCGGTAGCCGGAGCATTCAGGACAATACCGTTCGAAATTAGAAGTTTTAAAGAGCTCGGTTTACCAGAGATTATGTATGAGATTGTAAAAAAACCGCGTGGTCTCATCCTTGTTACAGGACCCACGGGAAGTGGTAAATCTACAACACTCGCTGCAATGATCGACAAGATAAACTCAGAGAGAAGTGACCATATCATAACAGTGGAAGATCCCATAGAATATCTTCATCAACACAAGAAATGCTTGATAAACCAGAGAGAGGTGAATGCTGATACCAGTTCATTTAAAGCTGCCCTGAGATATATCCTGAGGCAGGATCCTGATGTCGTGCTCATCGGTGAGATGCGTGACCTCGAGACAATAGAGGCAGCCCTGACTGTCGCAGAGACAGGTCATTTAACCTTGGCTACATTGCATACAAATTCTGCGGTGCAGACAATAAACCGTATCATTGATGTATTCCCCCCTCATCAGCAGGAACAGATAAGGGTTCAGCTCTCTTTTGTCCTTGAGGGTATCCTTGCCCAACAGCTCATCGCTAAGAAATCCGGGCAGGGAAGGGTTATCGCAGTAGAGCTGTTATTACCAAATCCAGCTATAAGAAATCTGATAAGGGAGGATAAGGTGCATCAGATGTATTCAATGATGCAGACTGGTCAGGCAAAATTCGGGATGCAGACCTTGAACCAGTCACTCAATGGACTTTATTTAAAGGGGCTCATATCATATGAGGATGCGATCGGAAGATCGTACATGCCTGATGAGCTAATTTCAATGATTCAGAAGGGGGTTGCAGCTACCCTGGTATGAGAAGGGGATAAACAATGGCTACAGTATTTGAATGGGCTGGTAAGACACCAAGAGGTACTGTTGAATCAGGAGAAATCACTGCTGGCACAAAAGATGAGGTCATTACAGAACTCAGGAGGAGGAATATTGTTCCTACCGCTGTCAGTGAGAAGGCAAAGAAGAAGCGTATATTCGGCCTTGGAGGAAGGATAAAGGACAAGGATATTGTCGTCTTCACACGCCAGTTTGCTACCATGATCGATGCAGGACTTCCTCTTGTACAGGCACTTGATATACTCTCCACGCAGGTTGAAAACAAGGCATTAAGCAGGGTGTTGGTACAGGTCAAGACAGATGTTGAATCAGGATCAACATATGCAGATGCCCTCAAAAAACACCCCAGGGTATTTACTGAATTGTATGCAAATATGGTTGCTGCTGGTGAGGCTGGTGGTATCCTCGATACGATCCTGAACAGGTTAGCAGCATATATTGAAAAGTCAATGAAACTGAAGAAAAAGGTTAAAGGGGCAATGGTTTATCCGTCTGTTGTCATAACTGTTGCCATCATGGTCATTGCTATCATCATGGTCTTTGTTATCCCGACATTTTCAAGGATGTTTTCTTCTCTCGGGGGGACCCTGCCGATTCCCACAAAAATTGTAATTACAATCAGCAATTTTCTCGCAGGAATAGGAGGACTTATTGTTCTGGGGACAATTATTGCCACTATCATTTTTATCATTCAGTTCCGCAGGACAGAAAAAGGGAAAATGGTAACAGATGCGATATTACTGAAGCTTCCTATCGTTGGTGTCCTCCTCAATAAGGTTGCTGTTGCAAAATTCACAAGGACACTTGGAACACTCGTCAGCAGTGGTGTGCCGATATTGGACGGCCTTGAAATAACAGCGAAGACATCCGGCAATAAGGTCCATGAAAAGGCGATTATGGAAGTGAGAGCTGAAGTAGTCGGAGGAAAGACGCTTGCCGAACCTATTACAAAGGCAAAGATATTCCCCCCGATGGTCTCGCATATGATAGCAGTCGGTGAATCTACAGGTGCGCTTGATGCAATGCTTGGCAAGATTGCAGATTTCTATGACGATGAAGTGGATGCAGCAGTGTCAAACCTTACCGCAATGATTGAGCCTATCCTTATGGTTTTTCTTGGAACAACTATCGGTTTTATCGTTATTTCCATGTATATGCCGATATTTAAACTGATCACACTTATAAAATAGGATTCAAGGGGTCGAGGGGTCAAGGATTCCAGTAAAAAAACACTTGAACACTTGAATCCTTGACCCCTGCTTATATACCGCATGACCCTCTTTCCTTGTTGCAACTTTTTGGTTATGAACCTAAAATAAAAAAGATATGTTAGAGAATACCGATTCTTTAAAAATAAAAATCAAAGCCCTGATAGTTTTCAGGGCTGTCTTTGTTACCCTTCTCCTCGGTTCACCATTCTTGTTGAAGGCAGGATATGAAAAATTTCCTTATCCACATGCACTCTTCTATCTTATTATCTCTCTTTACTGCCTTACGATTATGTATTCGCTGTTATTCGAAAGGATTAAGAATCTCGTTGCATTTGCATATACCCAGTTAGTGCTTGATGTGATTTTTGAAACCATCCTTATTTATATCTCAGGTGGCATTGATAGCTGGTTTTCATTTACTCTGATCCTGACAGTTATCTCATCAAGTATTGTATTACATAAGAGGGCAGGGTACATCATAGCAACACTCAGCAGCATCCTCTATGGGACACTGGTGACTCTTCAGTTTTACAGGTTTTTGCCTCTCTCTGTCGAGAGTATAATGGGTGAAAAGGCTTACCTCTATAATATATTTGTGCATATAACCTCCTTTTATCTTGTGGCATATCTCAGTGGCTATCTCTCATCACGGCTTGAAAAGACAGCAAAAAGACTTGAAGAGAAGGATACGGATTTGCGAGACCTCGATTTTTTCAACAAGGAGGTCATAGAAAGCCTGCCAAGTGGTCTATTTACCACAGATATACAGGGGAATGTCTTAATCTTCAATCGTTCCGCTGAAAGGATAACAGGTATCAACAGGGATGCTGTTATAGGCATGAGGATAGATAATGTCCTGTCATTCTTTTCGCTTCCTTTTGTGAATGGTCGAAGGGAGGAACTTATCAGTGTTAATGGCGCACAGAAGGTAATCGGGTTTAATATCTCTCCACTCAGGGACTTAAGTGGAAATAATACAGGCTATATAGGGATATTCCAGGACCTTACAGAGCTCAAGAGGCTTGAATCAGAAATGAAGAAGAGAGAGAAATGGGCAGCAATAGGAGAGCTTTCATCAAATATTGCACATGAGATCAGAAATCCCCTTGCCTCTTTAAAGGGGTCTGTAGAGATGCTGAAAGAGGATACGATGCCCCAGCACCAGAAGGAGAAACTGATGGATATAGCTCTGAAAGAGATGGGACGGCTTAACCGCATCATAACTGATTTCCTTACCTATTCGAGGCCTACCCCGCCAGCCTTTGAACGGTTTGACCTCCACAGCATTATTGATGAGACAGTAGAACTACTGAAACACGCTGAACAGAATAAAGGCAATATTTCAATACGTACAGAATATACTGGCAGACTCGAGGTCAATGCAGATCCCCAGAAGATGCGGCAGGTATTCTGGAATCTCGGGATAAATGCAATAGAGGCAATGCCTGAAGGAGGCAAACTCACAGTCAATACAAAGAATACCGGCAGTGCTGTAGAAATACTGTTCAAGGATTCAGGAGTCGGCATTGACAAACATGATATGGAAAGGATCTTTTATCCTTTTTTCACTACCAAGGAGAATGGCACCGGTCTCGGACTCCCCATAGCTTACAGGATAGTGGAAGAACATGCCGGCAATATCCAGGTGGAGAGCGACTGTGAGATTGGAACAACATTTAAGGTTATATTACCGAGTGTATATGCAAAAGCGTAAAGGAAAGATACTTATCGTAGAAGATGAAAAGAGTATGCGGGAGGTTCTCAAGATTCTCCTTGAGGGAGAAAACTACGAGGTAGTCACGTCATCTGACGGACTTGAAGGACTCTCATACATTACGAAAGATATCTTTGACCTTGTCATAACAGACATCAAGATGCCACGGGCTGACGGTTTTGAAATCCTGAAAAAAGCAAAAGAGATATCCCCGGATACTATCGTGATTATGATAACTGCATTTGGCACAACAGAGTCAGCGATTGAAGCAATGAAACTGGGTGCCTATGACTACATTCATAAACCCTTTAAGATAGACGAAATCAGATTAATTTTAAAAAAAGCAATCGAGAAGAAGAAGTTAAGTCAAGAGGTCATGCTCTTAAGGGAGAAGGTAAGGACATCATATACACTCGAAAATATTATCGGACAAAGTGAGAAGATGCAGGAATTATTTAAACTTATTCCGAGGATCGCGCAGAGCAACTCGAATGTTTTGATAATGGGCGAGAGTGGTTCAGGGAAAGAACTATTTGCGACAGCCCTCCATAACCTCAGTCATAGAAAGGAAAGGAATTTTGTCACCATAAACTGTGCGACATTCCCTGAAGGATTACTTGAATCAGAACTCTTTGGACACATGAAGGGTTCATTTACCGGTGCACTATACAACAAACAGGGTTTATTTGAAATAGCAGATGGTGGAAGTATCTTTCTTGATGAGATCTGTGAGATGCCAATGAATCTTCAGGCAAAGCTTCTGAGGGTTCTTGAAAACGGGATATTCAGGCGTGTTGGTGGGACGACTGATATCAAGGTTGATGTAAGGGTTATATCAGCTACAAATAAGGATATAAAAGATGAGATAGCATCGGGCAGGTTCAGGGATGACCTGTATTATAGATTGAATGTCGTCCCTTTACATGTCCCTCCTCTCAGAGAAAGAAAGGAGGATATCCCTTTGCTCGTGAACCATTTTCTCAGAAAGACATCTGACCATCCCAAAAAGATTACTCCAGAGGCAATGAGGATATTGATGGATCATCCATGGGAGGGGAATGTCAGGGAGCTTGAAAATGTTATTGAACGGGTTTCTCTTCTTACAGACAAAGAACATATAACCCCGGCAGAACTGCCACCTGAGATAACTGAATATGCAGATGAACTCAAAGAGATTCAGGACCTTACTGAAGAAGGTATTCAGATTGATACTCTTATCGAGGATATCGAAAAGAAATATCTTCTCAAGGCACTCAAAAAGGCGAACGGTGTCAAGACAGAGGCTGCAAGGCTTCTCAACCTATCTTTCAGGTCATTCCGGCACAGACTGCAGAAATATGGAATCAAGTAATGCTCATTAATGTCAGATATCAAAGCTCAAATATCAAATATTTTTGGTATTTGGATTTTGACATTTGGACTTTTACGAAATGATTCTCTGTGCATTTGTATAGACATTCATTCTGTCTCCCCTCGCAAACCCGATAAGGGTAATACCTGATTTTTCGGCTATATCAATTGCAAGATCTGTTGCCGCAGCCCTGCTTGCAACTATCGGGATACCCCATCTTGAGCATTTTGATACAATCTCTGAGGAGAGGCGACAGCTTACAACCATCATTTTCTCGATAAATGGGATATTTTCAAGGATACAATATCCTATTACCTTATCAACCGCATTGTGTCTGCCAATATCCTCTGCGAAGGCAAGAATTTTTTTGTCATCTGAAAGTGCGGCACTGTGAAAACAACCTGTCAGTTTGAAGAACTCAGATTTCTGCTGGAATTCATTGAAGATTGATTTTATGGCTTCACATGGAATAGAAAAATTATCCTGAACCTTTTCGAAATGCCTTTTTTTATCAAAAGTGATCCCGGCCAGGCAACGAGAGGTGGGAATACCTTCTGTTAAGAGATTTCCAGCAACAAAGATGTCAACCCTGATTTCATCTCCGTATGTTATTTTTATCTCATCAGGCAAAGGTTTTTCTGTTAATATCCCTTCTGTCAAAAAAAGACCCGTTACTAATTCCTTTAGCATAAGAGGTGTGCAATAGAGACTTATAACCTCTTTTTCGTTAACAAAGACCCTGAGTTTTTTCTCGACAGCAATATAATCTTCTATCTCCTCAGAGACTGTGCTATATTTCTTTAGTATTCTTTTTTTTATGTATGGATTCATTGGGCAGAAAGTATGCTTGACTTTATAGTAAATGGATTTTTATTATTTCATATTCGGGGCGTAGCGCAGCCTGGTAGCGCACACGGTTCGGGACCGTGGTGTCGAAGGTTCAAATCCTTTCGCCCCGACCAGAAATCTCATAGACTTAGCCCCCGATCCTTGACATCAACCTTATATGTTCTTTCTTATACATCAATTTTTTGAGGTCAGTGTCCTGAATGCTGATGTTATGGCCTTGTGGTTTTATCTCTATGGAGAGCTTGATGAGTCGTTCAATTTCACTGTCAGGCGCACCTCCGCGAAGTGCTGGTTTTAGATCTATCTCTGTATCTGAGAAAAGACACGGCCTTAATCTCCCTGTTGTTGTTAAACGAAGCCGGTTGCATTCCCCACAGAAATGGTTGCTGAGAGGACTGATGAATCCAACCACGCCGGCAGCACCATTGAATCGAAAATATCGTGCAGGCCCTGACTTCCTGAGTTTCGCTGGAGTAAGGGGACCGATACCTTCAACAATTGATTTTATTTCACCAGTAGAAATAAATTTTTCCTTGTTCCACATGTCTTCTGTGCCAAAAGGCATGAACTCAATAAACCTGACCTGGTAAGGAGAATTCAGGGTTATTTTTGCAAATTCCCCTATTTCATCATCATTGATTCCACGTATGGGAATCATATTTATCTTTATTGGTATGAGACCTGCAATTTCAGCAGCTTCAATACCCTTCAGAACATCGTGAATATCTCCACCTCTTGTAATCTCTCTGTATCTGTCTGGCTTTAAAGAATCGAGACTGATATTAATCCTGTCCAGGCCTGCATCAGATAATTCTTCAGCATATTGAGATAAGAGTATACCATTTGTTGTCAGGCTCAGGTCTTCAATACTAGGTATGTTTTTTATGTTTTTGATAAGATAGGTAATGTTTTTTCTTGTAAGGGGCTCCCCACCGGTGATACGTACTTTTCTAACACCAATCTCTGCCGCAATCTTTACAATCCTCACTATTTCTTCATAACTGAGTATTTCCTTTCGCTCAATGGGGTTTAGACCGTCAGGAGGCATGCAGTAGATACACCGCAGGTTACACCTGTCTGTGATAGAGATGCGCATATAGTCGATAGTACGTTGAAAGCCATCCTTCAGACTATTCATTTTTTCCATTTTTTTGTCTGTTTCTCCATCTCCGCTATCTTTTTCTTTGCCTCACCTGCCTCTTTCGAGTTCGGGTATCGTTCTATCAACTGCTCAATGATGACCTTCCCGGTTTTTTTATCACCCATCTCTATGAATGAAAATCCCTGTTTTTTCAGTGCAGTTGGTGCCTTTTCACTCTGAGGATATTTTTTTAATAATGTCTCATAGGCAAGAATTGCATCCTCAAAATTCTTCTCTCCATAATATGTCTCTGCAATCCAGAACTGTGCATTATCAGTAAGTTCATCCTGCGGGAATTCTTTTATGAATGTCTCAAATTTTTCTCTTGCCTCTTTATACTGCTTTTTTTCAAAGGTACCGTATGCTGTCTCATACATCTTTGTTTTATCTTTTTGAGGTTCTTCAACCTTTTTTTCAGCTTCCTTTGGGGTGCTTTTCAGTTGTTTTATCGCATTGTCTATTGCGTTTAGTTTTTCCCTGATATCTTTTATCTGCCCCTCGATATTGATGACCTGTGCCTTCATGAGTTCTATTTCGGTTGCTGAATCTTTCAAGGTCTTTTCTGTGAAGTATCTGTTTTCATCAAATCTACCAATCAGTAACTGAAGCTCTTTTGATACATCTGACAAACGTGAATAGATTTCGGTCTGACTTTCTCTGATAGCATGGAACTCATCTTTACCGATGAGATTGGATGTCTTTTCGACCAGTTTATTTGTCTCTTTTCTGAGGTCATCTGCTTCCTTGCTTTGTTCTGTTCGCATACGAGTTGTTGTTTCTTTCACAGTGGTGAGATCTTCCCTGATCACAGATGATTCATTCTTTTGTTCGAGAACGTCTTTCTTCAACAGGGTCACGTCATTCTTAAGCTTATCAAACTCAACCCATGTCGCACAGCCAGATAAAGCTGTAAGTGCAAAAAGGGAAAGTAACAAGTAACAAGTAACGAGTAACGAGTTATTAATTTTACTTGAAACTTGAAACTTGAAACTTGAAACTTTGTTAGACACTATTTACTTGCTCTCCTTTTGAACGACAAAGTGTGCCCTTCTGTTTTGTTTCAAACATCCCTCTTCCTTACTCTCTGTGCAAAAAGGCCTTTCTTCTCCATAGCTTATCGTCTCAATCCTGCTCGATGGTATACCGAGCGCTACAAGATAGTCCTTTGTTGCCTTTGCCCTTCTGTCTCCAAGTGCGAGGTTATATTCATTTGTGCCTATCTCACAGCAATGACCCTCGATGAGCATTTTTGCAGCAGGATTCTTCAGCATCCAGTCAGCAACTACCTTCAGTATTGGTTTTGCATCGGTACGTATATCATATTTGTCAAAATCAAAATGGGTGTCTTCAAAGACACCGCTCTGTTCGATATATGCTGGTGCTTCTTTTTCTTTTGGCTCTACCTTAACGAGTTGCTGTTCAGGTGCCTTTTCTTCTGGTTTAACCTCAGCAGCCTTCGGTTTTGTTTCCTGTGGTGTCACGACTGGTTTTTTTACTTCTTCTGTTACCTTCTTTTCTTCTGGTTTAACCTCAGCAGCCTTTTGTTTTATTTCCTGTTTAGGAACGACTGGTTGTTGTGGTTCTGGCTGGACCACCTTTTTCGGTGGACAACCCATCAGGATAATCCCAAAAGTTAATACGAATACCAAGACCAAAACCTTTTTCATAAAAACCTCCTCCTTATGTATTGTCAAAACTTAACCACAGAGAACACAGAGAAAATATTACATACCAACATGTTATGAAAAATTCTATCTCCTCCCCTCTGTGCACTCTGTGGTTTCATATTTTCCTCTCTTTTTTCATAAAACTTTTGACATTACCATTAACTAATTCGGTGACCATCTTGGGCTGAATGCCCTCAGATTCTTTGGAGTCATTCTCCTCTGCGATTCTCCATTTGCCCTCATGATATATATACCCTTAACTCCATCCCTGTCAGAAGTAAAGGTGATGAATCTGCCATCAGGAGAGAATGAGGGGTCTTCATTATTTCCCTCAGTCGTAAGCTGTGTCAGTCCTGAGCTATCAGGATTGACTGTGAATATTTGATTTCGTGCCCCACGTCTCCCTGAAAATACGATCCTGTCACCCTTCGGAGACCATGATGGAGAAGTATTATACGAGCCTTCAAAGGTTATCCTCCTCATATCAGAACCGTCTCTGCGCATCACATAAATCTGCGGGCTTCCCCCTCTGTCTGATACAAATACAATATGTTTACCATCTGGAGAGACAGCAGGTGACACCTCGATGCTGTACGATGAGGTCAATTTTATTACATTCTTCTCTTTTTGGTTCAGAATATAAAGATCAGGATTTCCATCCTTTGATGAAGAGAAGATAAAATCATCTGACCCCGGTAAAAAATCCCCTGCCATATTTGTGCCCCTGGAGGAAAAGACTGTCCTCTCAGTCATCTCGTTAAAGTTTACCATATAGATGCTCCATTGTCTACTTTTTTCGGCTGAATAAATGAGTTTTTTACCATTGCGTGACAAGCGAGGACAAAGGATGAGGTTCCCTTTCACCCCTGTTCTCGTATCATTTTTTCCATCCCAGTCCATAATATGGATACTTCTTCCACCTTCTTCATCTGCTATAAATAGTATCCGTGAATTGAAGACGCCTTTTTCACCTGCAAGCACTTGATAAAGATCATTTGCAATACCATGTGCAAGCGACCTGATACGTTTTTTCTCTGTTGCATATTCTTTTTTAAATATCTCTTTATCTTCAAATACATCATACAGTGACACCGTCAGTACAAAATCGTTATCTTCCTTCACAGAACCTTTCACAACTGCCTCTGCCCTGATAGGAATCCAGTTCTTCGGGTTAAATGGCTGGGAAGGGGCTTCTACATAAGCATTCCTGTCTATCTGTTCAAAAAGCCCTGTAAATTCGAGGTCATCTTTAATAATGTCTGATATTTCACTGCCTGAAGGTCCAGAAAACTCCTGTATTGCTATAGGGAGTTTCTTGAAAGCAGGTGAATTGATATCAATATAGACCTTTGCTTCGGCGACAAATCCCCCCGTCCCCCCTTTACTAAAGGGGGGTGAGGGGGGATTTAAAATAAAAAATGAAAAGAAAAAAATTAATAAGACTTTAAACTTTAAACTTTTAACTTTTAACTTTTTTTTCATGGATTGAACCTTACTCCTACTTCCATCTCATAAGGCGGAGGGGGTAGGGGGCTTGCCTTTGTGAGTGCCCGAATTGCTGACCTGTCAAAAATAGGATTACCTGAACTTTTCTCTATCTTTTGTATAATCACTGAACCATCCTTCATTATTTTCATGGATACGATTGCTTCGAGATTCTTTTGATTTATTGTGGGGAAAATCCATTGCTGCCATATCTCTCTTCTTATTTTTGTATAATAATCATCTAATGCCGTGCCTTTCCCAGTATCACGGGAAATGGTCTCTGAGTTGTCTTTGTGTTCTTTCCCAACAGCTTTTAAAGTGATTATTGATCGAACCCTCATCATTCGTTCCACCTGCTTCTTAGCTGCTATGACAGCAATTCTCTCATTGGCACGTTCTATTTTTTTATGTATATCATGTTCGACAACTTTCTCATGAACAACTAAATCTGTTACAATTTTCGATATTTCTGTACCTGAACCTGTATCAGCTTCTTGCATTATATCGGGACCAACAAGGTTGACTATGTACGGAGCTGGCGTGAGAGGATAATGAGACTGTTTTAATACCAGGATGGCTATCAAAAATACTATAAGGTGGAGGACAAATGATAAGGCGGTTGTTTTCTGGAGACTTGGTCCACTCATTTCAGGCTGATCTTAGGCTCGGTAATCATGCCAAGCTTTTCTATGCCTGCCCCCTTTATCTCGCCCATGACTTCAACCACAAATCCATAGGGCACATCTTTATCAGCCCTGAGAAATACATTTGGATTCAGTTTGCTTATCGACTCAAGTTTATGTCGCATCTCCGGGACAGAAACGGAATTTTCATTCATATAGATGATACCGTCTTTCTTTATGACCAATGTTATCCTCTCCTCTGGCAAAAGGTTTTTTCCTTTCGCTTTCGGGAGATTCACATCTATGCCCTGCTGAAGAAGAGGGGCTGTGATCATAAAGATGACAAGGAGGACAAGCATGACATCAACAAATGGTGTAACATTTATTTCTGAAAGGACATCCCTGGTTCTATGTCCTCTCATGTATCCTCCTTAGTAAAAAAGTAGAGGAGCTCTTCTGAAAAATCCTCCATCTCGATAATCAACCTCCGGGCCATGCTCAGATAGTAGTTGTATGCAATGACTGCCGGGATGGCAGCAGCAAGACCTGCGGCAGTTGCGATCAATGCCTCTGCTATGCCCGGGGCTACAACAGCAAGCGATGCTGAACCAGTTACGCCGATACCCCTGAAGGAATTCATGATACCCCATACTGTCCCGAATAATCCAATAAATGGTGTTGTTGAACCAGTGGTCGCAAGAAAGTTCAGATATTTTTCGAGTTTTGATGATTCAAGCGCTTCGTATCTCCTCAGCAGTCTTTTCGTATCGGTCATGTGCTTATGGGCTTCATCTGAATAAACTGCCCTGAAGACATTCGCAACAGGACTGATGGTGAAATTCTTTGTTGCCTGATATAGTTCCTCAGGCCCTTTAACTGACTGATATGCTTCCAAGAACTGGGCAGTCTCCTTGCTTGACCGCGAAAAATATCTCTGTTTAAAGAATATGATTGCCCATGAGACAACCGAAAAAAAGAGGAGGATAAGCAAAACACCTTTGACAACATACCCTGCCTGCAGGATTAACTGTAAAGCCGAATCTCTCATAATTACCTCTATTCTTTATAATTTTAATCCGAATTACACAAGGGAGTAGCCGCAAACTTTAGTTTGCGTGGATTCAAACAACTATTAATTCAAATTTAAAACGCAGGCTAAGGCCTGCGGCTACAAGGGATTTGCAATAACCCTTGCGCAATCGGGTTTTAAAAACTTTAAAAGAATTCAGTTGAAAAAGTCAAATTATGTTTCTGTTATAATATTGTTTTATTAGTTACTGTTCACTATTAACTGCCTACTATTCACTGATTTCACCGGAGGGGTGGCCGAGCGGTTGAAGGCGACGGTCTTGAAAATCGTTGTAGGGGTAACTCTACCGTGAGTTCGAATCTCACCCCCTCCGCCAGTTAGGAAATGGCTCGCCCTCTGCGAGGGCTCGCCAGCCGATTTTATAATTAAATCGGAATTTTTTATCTTTTAAAATAAAGTTCGAGCCGATATTTTTTAGAAATGTTAGGATTTTGTAATTGTCGCCCTGCGACAATAGAATTTTGGCTTGGCTACTGGATAAAATCATCTCTTTCATCGGTTCGAGCCAATTATTTCCATTTTGTTCAAAATCTTTAATTTTCTGCTGAATGTCCAGTTTATCGTTGAGCAGTCTTTGCTTTTTAGCCTGATATTCTTCAAGCTCAACGCCCCTGCCTTCAATGTAGAGGTCTAATAGTTTGTCCATTCTCTGCTCAACCATAAACTTTTTATTTTCAAGATTTTGAACAAGAGATTTTGTCTTTTCCATAGCTTGGGCTTTTTCCTTCTCAATCTCAGCAAGCATATTTTCAGCCCATTTATCAGGCAGAGAAACTTTTTGAATACATAACTTCATCTGTTCAACAAGTGATTCTTCTCTTAGGTATTTTTCATCACACCTTTGCTTTTTCTTGGTACAACGGTAGTAATTATGACCTTTTTGTCTTTCCGTGGTTATCATACAACCGCAGTTACCGCATCTCATTAGACCAGAAAAAGCAAAAGTGTGCTTTCGTTTTCGTTTTTTCTTGCCCCTATTTGACATCACTTCTTGAACAGAATCAAAAAGTTTCTTGGAAATAATAGGCTCGTGAGTTCCGTCATAGACTTCACCGTTATAGCGGAAAACCCCGTAATAAATTGGATTTTTAAGTATATGCTGGACACAGGAAACAGAAAGAACATTGCCTTGATGACTTCTCAGCCCTGCTTTTTCTAAAACATCAGCGAGGGCTTTTAATGTATAGTCGCCGGTAGCATACAGTTCAAACGCTTTTCGCACTAAAGGCGATTTTTCAGGGTCAATGTCTATTGCCTTTGTCCTGTGGTTATTGAGATACCCTAAAGGAGCCCAACCGGGCCAAATGCCCTTTCTTAACTTCTGACGGTGTCCCCGCTTGATATTTTCTGAAAGGTTATCTATGTAGTATTTGCTTTGTCCAAAGGCAATGTTCAACATGAATTTACCTTGCGGCGTTGAGTCAAACCAGAATGTTGGAAATTTCAAATCCTTTATCTTTCCTGTGTCCAGTAAGTATATGATTTTTCCGCCGTCTATTGAATTTCTTGCTAATCTGTCAGGATGCCAAGCCAAAATTCCTTGAGCTTCACCTTTTTCAATTCTATCTAACATTTCGCCGAACACAGTTCGGCCAGGTTCTTTGGCAGTTTTTGCCTCGCACAGCGAGGCAACGATTTCAAGTTTTTCTTTGGCGGCAAATTCTTTTAGCTCAGCAAGCTGAGCCTCAATTGAAAGAACTTGTCTTTCTTCGCTGTCGGTTGATTTTCGGGTGTATATAAAGTATTTCATGATTTTAAAAAGTTAAAAAAGAAAATTCTAAAAAGCCCGCTTTTGGCCTGTCCCGCCTTGCGGGACAAAGATAAAAAATTCCGAGAAAATCGGCTGGCGAGCCCTCGCAGAGGGCGAGCCATTTCCTAACTGGCGGTGTGCATTTGAAAAAATCCGAACAGAATTCGTCAAAAACTGATGCGGGGCGGGCGGAATTCCCCCCAGACCCCCCTTCCGCCCGCCCACGGAAGCGACCTTTTCTGATTGAAAAACTGCTAAAGAATCTGTAAAAAAATATCGGCTCGAACTTTATTTTGGCCAAAAGCGGGCTTTTTGAATTTTGTTTTATGGGTTAATTGTATATTCCATTTTGGCATATTACAAAATGGAATATATCATATAGTATTAATAAATGCAAATTATGAGCAAAGCAATTTACTCAAAAGACCATAAATAT
>Ga0194113_10002367_pt1 | contig 25857 bp, 27 predicted proteins | sample TA2MahC200mmetaG_FD_146193 | JGI IMG/M metagenome (GOLD analysis project Ga0194113, IMG submission 146193) | Freshwater microbial communities from Lake Tanganyika, Tanzania - TA2015017 Mahale Deep Cast 200m | ecosystem: Environmental > Aquatic > Freshwater > Lake | place: Tanzania: Lake... | reverse complement strand
GCGAACCTGTCCACCGAGACCGTCATCAACCGGGTCCGCGAAAAGTTCGGCGACAAGTTTCTCGGCTTCTGGATGCTCGGCGGCATGAGCGGCGGCGGCATGGGATTCATCTTCGACCCGTCGGTCAAGCCCGCCGCGCAGGAAGCGCTCGGCGAAATCATGACGGCGACCAAGCGCGAGTTGCAGAACGCGTTGCCGTTCGCGATGGAGCCGGTCGTCTATGACTTCGCCATCAACGAGCGCGGCACGTGGTGCGACATGGACAGCACGCTGTTGCCCGCCGGCTACTACGCGCTCATCGTCCCGGCGTTATTGAAAGCGGACCGGTTCAAGCTCAGCGCCGCGCGACGCGCTGAACTGGAGCAATTCGGCATCGCTTGTCGGACGCATCCTGAGCTTGGCGGCATGGTGCACACGCTGTTCGACCGGTTGTTCCCGCGCGCGAAGGCGGACACCGGCGGCCAGAGTCTGCAAGATTTGCTGAACGAACTTGGCTTCGATCGGGTGCAGCACGAGCAGATTCGCGCCGACCTGAAGAATGGGCGGATTGGTCTGGCGCAGAATCGTCTACCGGCAACGACCGTCATTGAGGACGTATGCGATTTATGTGTCCCATGCGACCTATACCGGGAACAAGGTGTGGAAGCAATTCGCCGGGGCGAAGCGGCAGTCGTCACCTTGGCGGCGGGTGTCGGCAGCCGGTGGACGCAGGGCGCGGGCGTGGTGAAGGCGCTGCATCCGTTCTGCAAGCTTGGCGGGAAACACCGGAGCTTCCTCGACGTTCACATCGCGAAGGCGAAAGGCGCGCCGCACATTGTCACGACCAGCTACCTGACGCATCGGCAGATCGAAGAGGCCGGGCTACCAGTGATATTGTCGCCGGGACGCGCGGTCGGGTTGCGAATGATCCCGATGGCGCGCGACCTGCATTTTGCCTGGGAGGAGACCGCCCACCAATTGCTCGACGAACAGAAACAGAAAGTCCGCGACAGCCTCCACGCCGCGTTGATCGGCTGGGCGCAGGCAATGGGCGAGGCGAACGATTACACCGACAACCTTCCGTCGCAGTGTCTCCACCCGGTCGGCCACTGGTTCGAGTTCGCCAACCTGCTCCGCAATGGCACGCTGGCGAAGTTGCCAAACGTTCGCTGGCTGATGCTCCACAACATTGACACCGTCGGCGCCGACCTCGATCCCGCGTTGCTCGGCCAACACATCGCCAGCGGCGCGTGCCTGAGTTTTGAGGTCATCACGCGACGGCTCGAAGACCGCGGCGGCGGGTTGGCGCGAGTGAATGGTCGGGTGCGGCTCGTCGAGGGGCTAGCGATGCCGCGCGAGGAAGACGAATTCAAATTGAGCTACTACAACTCGATGACGACGTGGATTGACGTCGAGAAACTCCTGGCCGTCTTCGGCCTGACCCGCGCCGATCTCGCCGACGATGAGAAGGTAGCGACTGGCATCCGCGCCGTGGCGGCCAAGATGCCGACATACATCACGCTCAAGGACGTGAAGAAGCGCTGGGGCCATGGCCAGGAAGACATCTACCCGGTGGCGCAGTTCGAGAAGTTGTGGAGCGACATGACGGCGTTGCCGGAAGTAGATTGCCGGTTCATCGTCGTGCCCCGGCTGCGCGGCCAGCAACTCAAGGACATTGCGCAACTTGACGGCTGGCTGCGCGATGGTTCCGCGGCGTATGTCGAGTCATTGTGCGGCTGGTAGCAGCGTCGCGACGAAGCCATCGAAGCCCGTCATTGTCACGGCAAACTCTCCGCCGGGTGCGATCATTCTGGTTTCGGCGCTGAACTGCTGCGGGCCGGGGCTCTCACTGATGCGCATCAATTTGGAGCGGCCAGCCGTGAGCCACGAGCCGACTTGGATTCGTTCTTCATGCGGCCGGCTGCTGCCGTTGACACCGGCAAGGCACCACGTGGCGCCTTTGCGCCGGGCGAGGATGGCGAATTGGCCCGGTTCGCCGGCGAGCCGAACGAATTCGTCAGTGCTGGTCTTTTCGGCAATAATGCGGGCCGGATTGTCGGCGGGAAGCTTGAGCGCAGCGGCATGAAGCATGGTGTTCCATGACTTGCCGAACCATTGGATTTCGTTGTCGAGGAAGTAACCGATCACCCAAGGGTCGTCACGGTGCGGGGCGCAACGCTCGCTCGCAATCGTGTCGCAATAGGCGGGGAACTTCTCGTGGAAGACGTTGGGGAAACCGGTCCAGTTTTCCTTCGGTTCGATCGCTTCGACGCCGGCGAAACCGGCGGCGAAGCTCAAGGAGAAGTGTCATGCTCCACCAGCGATGCGGCACCCACCCGGCCCCCCGCCCGTCAGTTGCTATTCCTGAAAACTGGATAATGCATAAGACGATCGTCTCACAGCTTATCCACTTTACAATTGTGGGTCAGGGAGAGGCAAGGGAGCGCAGGCGCAGGCGCGTTTGTTGGCGGAACTCCTCGTGCTGGCGCTGGACGGTTTCTCCCTCGTAGCCTTTCGGAAGCAGTTCCCCCGGCAAGAGCGGATCGAGTGAAAAAGCGTGGTCATACGCCTGCCACTCTTCGCGCGCCAACGCAGCCAGCCGCGCCAGATTTTCGGACGCCTTCACTTGGCGGAGCGCGGCGACACGGCCCTGTTGGTAGGCGCATTGCCGTCGCGTGATTTCGATGAAATCCCAGGCCGATGCCGCCACTTCCGCATCAGTGCACAGGAACAGCCGCCGCGACTCAAAACCGCAGAAGCATTCCGGGACACCTTGGGCTTCGATGATTTCTTTCAGAATCGGCTGCACATCGTGTGGCCAGACCCAGACGCTGCGTTGGAGCAAGCCCAACCGCCGTGCACGCAACGCACGCCAGAGCCGCTGACGGTCTTTGCGGCGCACTTCCGGCAGGTCGAACGTTACCACCCGCCAGTGCCTGTCCCAAGGCCGCGCCCATTCGGTGCGCGGCGCGCAGTGTGCCCGTGGGTTTTCCTCAGAGGCGACGACCTTGTAGACTGCCTTCGCGCCGCGGCCTTCGCGTCTGACCCATCCATTGTGTTCCAACCGTCGCACCAGCCAGTCAGCTCGCAATGCTCCCACACACCCGACGTAACCTTCGACCAGCTTCAACAGCGTGGCCTTGGTCACTGTTTCGCCCATCGCACCCACATCATCCATCATTCGCAGCCAATCGACTATCCGCATGGCGAGTCTCCTTCTGTGTTCACACATCTACCAACCAACTCTCACCCGGACAAGCATTATTTTGGAAAATTTATGAGATGACCGTCTCATAATTTATCCATATTTTGGGAAGAGAGAGGGGTGGTGAGGGGGAGGCGTGTGTGTCAGGCGCGTGGGAGGGTGAAACAGAATCGGCTGCCCTGGCCGGGCGCGCTTTCGGCCCAGACGCGGCCGCCGTGGGCTTGGACGATGTGTTTCACAATGGAGAGGCCGAGACCGGTGCCGCCCAGTTCGCGGCTGCGCGCCTTGTCCACGCGATAGAACCGCTCGAAGATGCGCGGCAGATGTTCGGCAGCGATTCCCGGGCCGTTATCGGAAACACAGCACTCGATCTCCTCGCCGGCCAGACGGGCGCTGACGCCAACGCGACCGCCGTCGGGCGTGTACTTGAGGGCGTTGTCGAGGAGATTGGTGAAAACCTGGCGGAGACGTTCGCGGTCGGCGCGCACGAACGGCAACGCATCGGGCATCTCGACGGCGACGGTCATGTTTTTCTCGCGGGCTTGCGGGGCCAGTTCCTCGATGACGGCGTCGGCGAGGTCGCGCAGGCCGACGGGCGCGAACTCCAGTTGCGCCCGTTGCGATTCGAACCCGGAGATGTTGAGAAGGTCCTCGACGAGCCGTTCGAGCCGGTGCGAGTGGCGCTGGATCGTTTCGAGGAACTGGCGGGAGGTGGCGGCATCGGGCGGCGGGCTTTCGAGGAGCGTTTCGACGTACCCCTTGATGATGGAGAGTGGCGTGCGCAGTTCGTGGCTGACGTTGGCGACGAATTCCTTGCGAATGTTTTCGAGTTGTTTCAGGCGGGAGATGTCGTGGAACACGACAACGGTCCCGGCGTTGTTCTGCAAGGCGGCGGCGTTGACGGCAAAGGTGCGTTCACCGGGCGTCAGGAAGGTGAGTTCGCGCGCGGCGGGCGAGGCAATGAGCTGTTCCAATTCGATGTTGCGGAGCGCCTCCAGCGGCGTTTTGCCGATGGCCTCGTCGGTAAGCTGAAGCTGTTCGCGGAGCGCCCGGTTGATCAGGCGGATTCTGCCGGCGGCGTCGGTGACAAGGACGCCCTCGGTCATGCTGGACAGGATGCCGGCGAGACCGGCCTTTTCCTCGTCCAGTTCGCGCAGGCGCGTTTCGAGCTGGCCGGCCATGTCGTTGAGGGCGACTCCCAACTCGCCCAGTTCGCCGCTGACCCGGTAGGGGGCGCGGGCGGCGAAATCGCCGTGCGCCACGCGGCGGGCCATTGTGCGCATCGCGTCAATCGGCGCGCTGTAGCGGCGCGCCAGCCAGAACAGGAACGGGATGTCAATCAGCGCGACGATCAGGCTGGCTACGACAACGATTCGCCGGACGCGGCTGGTGGTTTCGGCAATCGAGTGCAACGGCAGGCCCACCCGCACCACGCCCTGCGGCGCATACGCGCCGGGCGGCAACGCGGGAAGGGCGACGTACAGCAAGCTGGCATGCACCGTGTCGCTGTGGCGGCGGGCGACGCCGATGCCGCGGTTGAGCGCATCCTGGACTTCGGGTCGGAGAAGGTGGTTCTCGATGCCGGCCAGCTCGTACGGCGGCTTGTCGGATTCGCCGACAACAGTGCCGTCGCGCCTGATCAAGGTGATGCGCAAGCCGACTTGGCGGCCGAGGGCGTGGGCGAGGTTGTTGACCTCATTGGTGTTCAGGGGGGTGGCGGCGAGCAGCGGCGCGGTCAGGTGATGGACAAGGCGGCCGTTGCGTTCGAGGTCCTGTTGGATCCGCTTCATCAGAAACGGCGGCAGGAACATGTTGAGACACAGAATCACCAGCAGCAGCAACGCCACCAACAAACCCGTCAGGCCGAGAAACCATTTCCACTGGAGCGAGAGTTTGAGCACGGGCGCAAGGTAGCCAATTGGAAGGAGGGTTTCAACGGAAACCGCTGCGAATTGTAAAGGATGTGTTGCGTTTCGGTGACAATTCGGTTACACGAAACAGCGCAACGGCTGCGAGTGCCGCTTGCAGGAGGATTTCATGTTTGATCAATGGAAGCAATTCAGTGTGGCGGCGCTGTGTGTCGCCGTGGCGGCGGTCGCCGGTTGCGGACGACGGCAAGCGGCGATCACCGTGGCCGGCTCGACAGCGTTCCAGCCGTTCGCGGAAAAACTGGCGGAGGAACTGATGGCAAAACGACCCGACCTTGCCATCACCGTGCAAGGCGGCGGCTCGGCGGTCGGCATCCAGTCGGCGTTGTCGGGCGCGGCGCAAATCGGCATGGCGGACCTGGTGGAGTTGCCGCCGGAAGCGCAATCGTTGACCAGCGTGGTCGTGGCGCGCGACGGCGTCTCGATGGTGGTGCATCCGTCCAACCCGCTGAGCAATCTCACGACCGATCAGATTCGCGGCATTTTCAACGGCGCCCTCCGCAACTGGAAGGAACTGGGAGGGAAAGATGCGCCGATCACGGTTGTTTCCCGCGAGGCCGGTTCGGGCACGCGCACGTCGTTTGAGCAAATCATCACCGGAATCAACTTGACCAGGGACGCCGTCGTGCAGGACTCCAACGGCACGATTCGCGAGACGGTTGCCAACGATCCGAACGCCGTCGGCTACCTCACGCACGGCGTCGTCAACTCAAAAGTCAAGGCCGTGACGGTGGACGGCAAGGATTGCACGACGGAAGCGATCATGGCTGGCGAGTACAAGCTGGTGCGCCCCGTTTTTTTCCTCATCAAGGGGGTGGCGGAAGGCACGGCCAAGGAGTTCATTGACTACGTGCTCTCCGCGGAAGGCCAGGAAATCATCAAGAAAAACGGATTGATCCCCGCGAAGTGAAGTTCAATCGTGAGAAAACAGTGGAGCGTCTGTTGCTGACGGTGGCGTTCTCGGCCATCGCCAGTCTGCTGTTGATTGCCCTGTTCATCTTCAAGGAAGGCGTGCCCTTCATTTTGAAAGTCGGCCCGCGCGACTTCCTGTTGTCGTCGGACTGGTCGCCGCAGGCCGGGAAATTTGGAATTTATCCGATGATCATCGCGTCGCTCTGGATCACGCTCGGGGCCATGCTCATCGGCGCGCCGCTGGGGGTGGCCGGCGCGATCTTTTTGAACGAGTTCGTGCCGCGCTCAGTGATGCGCATCGTCAAGCCGACCATCGAACTGCTGGCGGGCATTCCGTCGGTGGTGTTCGGGTTCATCGGCGTGGTGGTGCTCGCGCCGTTGATTCGGACGCATCTTGGCGGGCCGGGTTTGTCAGTGTTGGCGGGGGCGATTGTGCTGGGGATCATGGTGCTGCCGACGGTCATCAGCATTTCGACCGACGCCATTGGCGCCGTGCCGAACACCTACCGGGAAGGCGCGCTCGCGCTGGGCGCGACCCGCTGGCAGGCGGTACACATGGTCGTGCTCAAGGCGGCGCGCTCGGGCATCGTGGCGAGCATCATCCTCGCGATGGGCCGGGCGGTCGGCGAAACGATGGCGGTCATCATGGTGGCCGGCAACGCGCTGAAGATACCGCACTCGCCGCTGGACTCGGTGCGGACGTTGACGGCAAACATCGCAATGGAAATGGGACAGGCCACCGGCATGCACCGGCAGGCGCTGTTCGCCACCGGCGTGGTGCTGTTCATCGTCATCATGATTCTGAACTCGATTGCCACGGCGGCGGTGCGCCGGCGCATCGGCGGGAAAGGGAACAAGAAATGAGGATCCCGCCGAAATACACGCAGATGATCGCGGTGGCCGTGTTGGCGGGAGCAACGCTGGCAACGCTGGCGGTGCTGTTGTTCATCATCGGGTACGTGCTCAACAAGGGGCTGCCGGTGGTGAGCTTCCAGTTCCTGTTCTCGAACCCGGAGGACATGGGCCGGGCGGGCGGCATTTTCCCGACGCTGGTCGGGTCGGTGTTGCTGCCGTTGCTGGCGATTGCCATTGCGATGCCGCTCGGCGTCGGCACGGCGGTTTACCTGACGGAGTACACGCGGGAGACGCGCGCGACCAAGGTGATCCGGTTCGGGACGGACTGCCTTGCCGGGATTCCCTCGATCATCTTCGGGTTGTTCGGCTTTATTTTCTTCGTCGTGATGCTGCAGTTCGGCTGGTCGCTGTTGTCGGGCGGCCTGACGCTGGCGATCATGATTTTGCCGACGATCATCCGCACGTCGGAAGAAGCGATCCGGGCGGTGCCGCACTCGTACCGGGAAGTGAGCTTTTCGCTCGGCGCGACCCGGTGGGAGACGGTGATGAAAGTGGTGTTGCCAAACGCGCTGCCCGGCATTGTCACCGGCGTGATGCTCGGCATCGGGCGGTGCATCAGCGAGACGGCGGCGGTGATTTTCACGGCGGGGCTGGCGTTGCGGCTGCCGCGGTCGGTGTTCGACTCGACGCGGACGATGGCGGTGCATTTTTACACGCTGGCCCGCGAGGGGATCTCGAATGAAAACGCCTACGGCACGGCGGCGGTGCTGATCATCGCAGTGTTGCTCACCAACCTCGCGGCGTACTGGCTGATGCACCGGTTCATTGCGCGGAGGACGAAATGAGCGACGCCAAGATCGTCGTCCGCAGGCTGGGCGTGTTCTTCGGCCAGGCGCAGTCGTTGCGCTGGGTGACGATGGACGTGCCGCGCAACCGGATCCTCGGCATCATCGGCCCGTCGGGATCGGGCAAGACAACGTTCCTGCGGACGTTGAACCGGCTGAATGATTTGTCGCCGGACACGCACATCGAGGGCGAGGTGTTGCTCGACGGGCAGGACATTCATCATCCGAACTTCGACGTGGTCGCGCTGCGCAAACGGATCGGCATGGTGTTCGCGCTGCCGGTGCCGTTGCCGATGAGCATTTTTGACAACGTGGTCTATGGCGCGCGGCTGGCCGGGGTGAAGCGGGACAAATGGGACGAACTCGTCGAGCGCAGCCTGCGGGCGGCGTTCCTGTGGGACGAGGTGAAAGACCGGCTGCACACGTCCGGGATGCGGTTGTCGGGCGGCCAGCAACAGCGGCTTTGCCTGGCGCGGACGCTGGCGATGGAGCCGGAGGTGGTGTTGCTCGACGAGCCGTGTTCGGGACTCGACCCGATCTCGACGGCGAAGATCGAGGAGGCGTTGACCATCCTGAAGGCGAAATACACCATCGTGCTCGTCACCAACAACACCAAGCAGGCCGCGCGCGTGGCGGATGACACGGCATTCTTTTTGATGGGCGAGATGGTCGAACACGGCCCGACGAGCCAGATTTTTACCGTCCCGCGCGACAAGCGGACGAATGACTATGTGACCGGGAGGTTCGGTTGAGCGCGGCGAAAGAGAACGTCATCACGGTATCGAACCTCGACCTCTGGTACGGCGCGTTCCAGGCGCTGATCAGCGTGAACATGGCCGTCGAGAAACAGAAGATCACCGCGCTCATCGGCCCGTCGGGCTGCGGCAAGAGCACGTTGCTGCGCGTCCTCAACCGGATGAACGACCTCATTCCCGGCGTGAAGATCACCGGCGAAGTGCTGCTCGAAGGACGGAACATCTACGCGCCCGGCGTGGACGTGTGCGCGTTGCGCGCGAACGTCGGCATGGTGTTCCAGCGGCCGAACCCGTTTCCGTTGAGCGTGTGGGACAACGTCGCGTTTGGCTTGAAGGTGGCCGGGCAGAACAGCCGGGCGCAGGTGGAGGAGATTGTCGAGCGCAGCCTGCGCGGCGCGTGGCTCTGGGACAACGTCAAGGACAAGCTCGACCATTCCGCGCTGGAGTTGCCGCTGGACCAGCAACAGCGGCTCTGCGTGGCGCGCCTCTTGGCGGTGGAGCCGGAAGTGATTTTGATGGACGAGCCGTGCAGCGCGCTCGACCCGATTGCCACGGCCAAGATCGAGGAATTGATGCTGGAACTGGTGAAACAATACACGATCGTGATCGTGACACACAACATGCAACAAGCGGCGCGCATCTCGAACTACTCCGGTTACATGCTGCTCGGCGAAATGATCGAGTTCGACGAGACGAGCCGGATTTTCACCAGCCCGAAAGACAAACGCACCGACGATTACATCAGCGGCCGCTACGGCTGAGAAGGAGACTCCCTCATGGAACGACATTTTGACGAAGAACTCAACGACCTGAAACACCGCCTCACCAAGATGTGCGCGCTGGCCGAGACGATGATCGGCGACGCCATCAAGGCGCTGGTGCAGCGCGACGCCTCGGCGCTGACGGCCATCCAGCAACATGAGGCCGAGGTCAACCGGTTGCAGGTGGAGATTGACGAGATGTGTTTCACCATGATCGCGCTCCGTCAACCCACGGCGTCCGACCTGCGTTTCATCCTCGGCGCCACCAAGACCACCACCGATCTCGAACGCCTCGCCGACCAGGCCGTCAACATCTCGAACAAAGCCGAGCGGCTGATGAAACAGGACCCGCTCAAGCCGTTCGTCATCATCCCCCAAATGACCGATATCGCGCGCGGCATGGTCCGCGACAGCCTGCACGCCTACGTCAACCGCCAAGTCGAGAAAGCCCGCGAAGTCATCCAGCGCGACGCGCAACTCAACGCGCTGAAAAAAGAGATCAACGCCGAGATGCTGGAGTTCATGCAGCGCAATCCCGCCACCGTGCCGTACGCGCTGGACATCGTGCTGGTGGCGCACAACCTGGAGCGGATCGGCGACCACGCCAAGAACATCGCCGAAAATGCCGTGTTCGTCATCGAAGGCAAAGACATCCGCCACGGCACCGAAAACAGGCCGGCGGCATAGGCGCGCGGCGCCATTCGATGCCGGCCAGGGCGTTCCTGCTGTTCGGTTGCAGCACGGCGGAGTTGGAGTAGAATGTGGGCCGCATGACCAATCGCCATCCGCACCTCATCGTTGCGCTGCTGACGCTCGGATTCGTCGGCTGCCTCATTGCCGCCCCGCAAACCAACTTCACCGGACGCCAGCCGCCGGCGGACGGACCGGCGCCGATGCGCGACTTCATCCGCGCCTACGACGCCGACCGTTACAACATCTCCACCTTCCATGACCTGCCGTGGTCGGAGACGCGGTTTGCCCGGCACGAGCAACTGGCCAGGGATTGGCAGGCCAAGCTGGCCAAGGTTGGCTTCGAAGCGCTCGATCAAACCGGCCGCGTGGATTACCTGCTGTTGCGCGACGAGCTGGATCGGTCGCTTGCCCGAATTGCGCGCCACCGCCGGCAGTTGGCGGAGCTGGATGGGTTGTTGAAGTTTCGCGAGGCGATTCTCCGCTTGGAGGAAGCGCGCTGCCGGGGCGAGGCGGTGGACAGCCGCGCGGCGGCGACAAAGGTTGCGGACGTTGCCAAGCAGGCGAAAGAGGCGAAGGAACAAATCGAGAAGGCGGCCAAGGCGAAGAAGGAACCAATTGCCCCGATGATCGCGTTGCGGGCGGCGGATGCGGTGAAGGACTTGCGCGGCGCGTTGAAGCGGTGGTTTGAATTCTACAACGGGTTTCAGCCGGAGTTCTCGTGGTGGGTGAAGACGCCGCACGGCGCGGCCGACAAGGCGCTGGAAGAGTGCGCCAAATTCCTGCGCGAGGAAATCGCCGGGCAAAAAGGCAAGGACGAAGACCCGCTCGTCGGCGAGGCGATTGGCGCGGGGGCGTTGGCGGAGGAAATCCGCTTCGAGTGGCTGCCGTACGCGGCGGAGGAATTGATCGCCATCGGCCAACGCGAGCTGGCGTGGTGCGAGGCCGAGATGCGAAAAGCAGCGCGCGCGATGGGCGGCGGCGACGATTGGAAAGCCGCGATGGCCAAGGTGAAGGCGGATTTCGTCCCGCCGGGCGAGCAGGACGAACTGGTGGCGAGGACGGCGCGCGAGGCGATTGCGTTCACCAAGAAACACCGGTTCGTCACCGTGCCGGCGCTCTGCGAGGAAACGTGGCGGCTGACGATGATGTCGCCGGAGACGTTGAAGACGATTCCCTACGCGGCCTACAGCAGCCAGCAGATGATGGTGGCCTACGCGCGCGAGGACATGCCGCAGGAGGACAAACTCATGGTGATGCGCGGCAACAATCGCGCGTTCACCCGGCTGGTCGTGCCGCACGAGTTGATCCCCGGCCATCATCTCCAGATCTTTCAGGCGACCCGGCATGATCCCTACCGGCAGATGTTCCGCACGCCGTTCTATGTCGAGGGCTGGGCGTTGCATTGCGAGCTTCGGTTCTGGGAACTCGGCTGGGCGCGCACGCCGCAGGAACGAATCGGGATGTTGTTCTGGCGGATGACGCGCGCGGCGCGGATCATCGTGACGCTGAAGTTTCATCTCGGCCAGATGAAGCCGGAGGAGATGGTGAACTTCTTCGTCGAGCGCGTCGGCCACGAACGACTCGGCGCGACGAGTGAAATCCGCCGGTTCATCGGGCGCGCCCCGCCGTTGTACCAGGCCGGATACCTGCTCGGCGGTCTCCAACTGCGCGCGCTGCGCAGCGAAATGCAACTGCCCGACCAGCAGTTCAACGACGCCGTGCTGGCCGTCAGCCCGATTCCCATCGAACTGCTGCGCGCCGAACTGCGCCGGTCGCCGCTGACGCGCGACGCGCGGCCGTCGTGGCGGTTTGACGGGGCACGGTGAGATTGTTTGTGCTATCTTTCCTGCCATGAATGAGAATGTTGGCCGTCGCAGTTTCCTGAAGAAATCCCTCGGCGCGGCGCTCACGGCGCCGTTGGCCGTGAGCCTGGAGGAACGGGCGTTGCTGGCGCAGACGCCGGTGGTCGCCGCCAAGACCAAACCCGCCATGCGCGGCTCGATGCCCAACGGCAAGATCGGCAAGGTCAGCATCAGCCGCCTGCTTTGCGGCGGCAACCTCATCAGCGGCTTCGCTCACAGCCGCGACCTGGTGTACGTTGCGCCGCTGTTGAAACGGTATTTTACCGACGAGAAGATCATGGAAACATGGGCGTTGTGCGAGGAGCAAGGCGTCAACACCATGGTCGCCTCGTTCAGCGACCCGCACGCCGCCGAAGTCTATCGCCAATACGTGAAGCAGGGCGGCACCATCCAGTACATCGCCCAGATCAAGGCGGAGGAGGACAACCTGGACGCTGCCGTGAAAAAAGCGGCGGACGGCGGCGCGGTGGGCGCGTTTCTGCACGGCGGCATCAGCGATGCCTGGGTGCGCGATGGCAAGTTGCCGCTGATCGGCATGTTGCTGGAGATCATCAAGGACCACGGCCTCATCGCCGGCGTCGCCGGGCATGAGTTGCGCACCGTCCAGGAAATCGAACAGGCCGGGTTCGAGCCGGACTTCTACGTGAAGACCCTTCACCACTCCAACTACTGGTCGTTCGGCGGCCCCGGCGAAAAACCCGAAGTCATCCGAAACCGCGCGGACAACTACTGGTGCCGGAACCCGCAGGAGACCATTGACTTCATGGCCACTGTCAAACGCCCGTGGATCGCCTACAAGGTGCTCGCCGCCGGCGCAATCCGTCCGCGCGACGGTTTCCAGCATGCATTCGCCAACGGCGCGGATTTCACGTTGGTCGGCATGTTTGATTTTCAGATCCGCGACGACGTCGAGACGGCCAACGCCATCATTGCCAAGCAGCAGAAGCGCCCCCGCGCGTGGATGGCGTAGGATGCGGGCGCTCGTCGCGCTGTTGATGCTCGCAACTGCCTGCTGCATGGGCGGCGATGCCGGCAGGGCGCCAAACGTCGAGGGTGTGGTCCTTCTTCACCAAGGCGATTGGCCGCCAGACGTGGTCGAGACGTTTCACAAGGTGCCGTGGCTCGATGCCGCTTCGATCCGGTTGAAATGGTCAGAACTGGAACCACGTGACCAGGAATTCAACTGGGCGCCATTCGACAAACTGCTCGCCGAGGTGAAGAAATACAACGCAGCCCATCCCGGCGCGCGCCGCACACTTCACATCCGCCCGATGGCCGGCGTGCATTGTCCGCGCTGGTTCGAGCAGGCCGGCGTGCGGTTCTACGACACGACCCATCGCATCGGCAAGACCCGCAACGCGCCGATTCACGTTCCCGTGCCCTATGACAACCCTGAGTTTCTCAAACAGCTACGGCAACTTTATCGGGCGATGTTTGAGCGGTACCACAATGAACCGCTGGTGACGGTCTATCACGGCACTTGGTCGGCGGGACCGTGGGATGAGATTTTTCATCCGCAGGCTGGCGAGCCGTTACCACCGGACTACACGCCGGACAAGTTTGTGCGCGGCATGGTCGAGCAACTTGACGTGCTCATCGAGGAATTCTGCCTCAAAGGCAACGTGGCCGAACTGCCCTACTCCGGTAAATACCCGCCCAAGGACCGGATCAACATCACCGGCCCGCTCACCGCCCGCATCGTAGAGCGGCTTGGACACCGGACGCCGTATCTGTACATCCAGAGCAACGGCTGGGGAAAGACCAGCGAAGGCAAGCAAACGGTTTCGTGGGGCCACGAACGCGACATCGCTGATGTTTACGGGCAAGTCAACCTCGCGTTTCAGGCGCTCGGCACCAACAAGGGCGGCGGCTGGTTCCCGCAGGGTGATTGGATTCCGCTCATCGAACTGGCGAAACAATACGAAGCCGCCTATGTGGAGATTTATCCGCCTGACCTCATGCCGCTCGACACCGCGCATCACATCGTCGAGGCCTTCACCGATTTTCGCCAGTGGTTGAAACAACGCAACCGCGCATCGCGACCGTAGATCAGGCAAAAGCTTGGGCATCTGGCCATGGTCGCGACGGAAAGAGGATTGCTTCCAACCAGGCAAACCACTATCGCTCCATGGCGACACAAGGTGATTCGGAACTTCTTCAGGCGTTGACCGGCGGGATGGATTTGGCAACAATGCCGGGCAGCAATGAACTCGATGATTACCGCTTGGTTTGCGGCAACACTCGTGAAGTGCCGGGTTCTCATTGTGTTTCTGTTTGCCTCGGTGTGCGCGTTGGGCGCGGAACGACCCAACATCCTCTTCATCCGCGCCGATGACATGGGTTGGCAGGACACGAGCGTGCCGTTGCTCGTGCGCTGGCCGGACGTCGCCAGGGCCGCATCGGCCTGCGAAATCCCCGTGCTGATTTACGATTGGTTTCCCACGCTGCTCCAGGTTGCCGGCGCCGAGGCGAAAGACAGCGACGGCCGCAACCTGCGTCCGCTGCTCGAGGGCAAGGCCGACAGATCTTTCGACCGCCCGTTGGTCTGGCATTTCCCGAATTTCTGGGGCGACCTCCACCATCCGGGACCGAGGGAAGGTCCCGGCTTGGGGCCGAGCAGCACGCTGCGCTGCGGCGACTGGAAGCTCATCTACTACCACATTGACCGGCGCTTCGAGCTGTTCGATCTCGCCAACGATCTCGGAGAGAAAAACAACCCCACCAAGGACCAACCGCAACGTGTTCGTGACATGGCCGCCGAATTGACGCGTATCCTGCAACAACATCGCGCGCCCATGCCCGTCATCAAAGCCACCAGCCAGCCGGTGCCGTGGCCGGTGCCGCTGTCCGCCGCAACACGCCGATCTTGAGTTCGACCGGATCTACGACCGCCGGCAGCGGCAGCGTTTGTTGTCCAACCCTCCCCGTCAATTCACCCAACCATGAAAGAGGATGACTGAAAGTTGAACCGTTTTCCCGGTTGACATATTCGCTTAGGCGAATATGATGGACGCATGAAACCGCGCGTCCTTTTTCTCTGCACGGGCAACTCGTGCCGCAGTCACATGGCCGAAGGCTGGCTGTGTCATCTCGGCAGCGACCGGTTCGAAGCGCTCAGCGCCGGGGCGAAGCCGACCGGTTACGTTCATCCGCTCGCCATCAAGGCGATGGCGGAGGTCGGCGTGGACATTTCCCAGCATCGCTCGAAGTCCATTGATGAGTTTGCCAGGCAGCCGCTCGACCTGCTGGTGACGGTCTGCGACAACGCCCGCGAGTCCTGCCCGATGTATGCAGGCGCAAAACGACAGGTTCACTGGGGTTTCGATGACCCGGCGCACGCGACGGGAACCGAAGAAGAGAAGATGGCCGTGTTCCGCCGGGTGCGGGATGAAATCGGCGCACGAATCCGGCGATTTGTGGAAACGGGAGAATGAACAACTGGAAGAAAGCGGCGGCTTTGCTGGGCGTTTTTCTGTTCGCCTATTTTGTGCCGTTTGACCACCCGAAGGTTTCCAACGCAATCATGGAAGGGTTTCGCCTGCTGCAATGGTACGCGGTCAACCACACGCTGGCGTGCGTCGTGCCGGCGATGTTCATCGCGGGGGCGATTTCGACATTTCTGTCGCAGGCGTCGGTGATGCGCTACCTCGGTCCGCGCTCGAACCGCGTGCTGGCCTACGGTGTTGCGTCGGTGGCGGGCATGGTTTTGGCCGTCTGTTCGTGCAGCGTGCTGCCGATGTTTGCCGGCATCTACACGATGGGCGCCGGGCTGGGACCGGCAAGCGCCTTCCTGTATTCGGGACCGGCGATCAATGTGCTGGCGATTTTCCTGTCAGCGCGCGTGTTGGGAGCTGATCTCGGCGTGGCGCGCGCGGTGGGCGCCATCGCGTTTGCTGTGATCATCGGACTGTTGATGCAATTGATCTTTCGCCGGAGCGATACCCAGCGCAATGAACAGTTGATGCAAATGCCGGAAGCGCCGCCGAGTCCGCGCCCGCTCTGGAAGACGGCGCTGTTTTTTGCGGCGATGATTTTGTTTCTGGTGTTCAGCGACTGGTACAACACCAACGACGTGACGATTACGTTGAAGGACGGGACGCGGATCGAGGCCAACATCCGCTACTCGCGCCCCGAGGCGCTGGACGTACAGGAGTATGATGCCACGGGACGGCTGGCGATGGAGATTCGCCGATTGAATCGCGCGGACATTGTGACCATGACGCCGAAGGCGGGCTGGGTGATGACAATGCACGGCATGAAATGGTATCTGGCGGGCGCGATGGGGTTGTTGGTGGCGTTCATGTCGTGGCGCTGGTTCAACCGGGAAGAGCGCAAGGAATGGATGAACGCCACGTGGGACTTTGGCATGATGATCATCCCGTTGCTGTTCGGCGGCGTGTTTGTGACCGGTTTCATCGGCGCGTTGATCCCGGAAAAACAGGTCGCAGCGTGGGTCGGCGGCAACAGCCTCGGCTCCAATTTCGTCGCGTCCTTCATCGGCATGATTTGGTATTTCGCCACACTGACGGAGATTCCCATTGTCGAGATGCTCACCCGTCTCGGCATGGGCAAAGGCCCCGCACTGGCGTTGTTACTGGCCGGGCCGGCGTTGTCGTTGCCGAGCATTCTGGTCATCAACAAGATCGTCGGAGCCAAGAAAACGTTCGTGTTCTGTTTGCTGGCCGTTGTCATGTCCACCATCGTGGGCATGATTTTCGGCGCACTATTCTGAAAGGAGATCGTTATATGAAAAAACTGCAAATCCTCGGCACCGGTTGCCCGAAATGTAAAACACTGGCTGCCAACACAGAGACTGCCGCCAAGGCGCTCGGCATCGAATACGAGTTGGTGAAAGTCACAGAGATCACCGAGATCATGAAGTTTGGCGTGATGATGACGCCGGGTCTCGCGGTGGACGGCGTGGTGAAGTCGAGCGGCAAACTGCTGTCGCCGGATGAAATCAAGAAGCTGATCCAATGAAAACACCCCTCAAGATCCTCATTGTCGCCGCGCTCGCGGCGCTGGTGGTTGCGGCCATTGCGCTCAAAAACCGAAGCGCGCCCGCCACGGAGTCGCCGGTCGCGACGGCAACCGGCGGAGCGTTGCCGAAGTTGCTCGACCTCGGCGCGGGGAAATGTATTCCGTGCAAAATGATGGCGCCGATTTTGGAGGAGTTAAAGAAGGAATACGCCGACAAGTTCGTCACGGAGTTCATTGACGTGTGGCAGGATGAAGCCGCCGGGAAGAAATACGGCATCGAGATGATTCCGACCCAAATCTTCTTCGACGCCACCGGTAAGGAACTGTTCCGCCACACCGGCTTCTACGGCAAGGAAGACATTCTCAACAAATGGAAGGAACTCGGCGTAAACATTGGCACCCCGTGAAGAACTGGCCATGGGAAATATTAGCTTTAGACTGTGTAAGCTTTTTGTTTCGCTCCACAAACCGAGGCAAATTGGCTAGATTGTATTCCGCTCGCTACCACAAGGAGCACGAAAGGACATCGCCATGACAATCAGCCCGACAAAGATCGAGGAAATCCTCACGTTGGTGCGGCAGAAATACCCGGAGTGGTCAGGCTTCGCCGATCCTCGCTTTGAGCAGGATGAGGTGGCTTACAAGCAGGCGACGATTGCCAAGGCCAAGACCTTGCTGAGCCGGGAAGAGTTGGAGCGTCTGATTGCCGAGGAACGGTTCGATGAGTTTATCAAGCGACTGGAGCAGATTGGGCGCAACAACAATCTCCTTTACCAAAGCGTGCCGTTAAGCGGTGACTTGTCAGTGCTCTACCAACCCAACTTGGACAAGCCGGCGTTTTGTCGTGCGATAGTTGACTTGTTGTACGGGGACGGCCCGGTCCACGAGCGGCTGACCCGGTATGCCGACTTCGTCAAAGCGAACAACTTGCCGAACAAGTGGACATTCCCCACGTATTTCCTGTTCATCTGCCATCCTGTCAGCGAGATGTTTGTCAAACCCCGCACGACGAAATGGTTTTTGGAGTTTGCCGGTGCCGACATGGCATTCCCGAGCGTGCCGACGCCATTTGGGTATGTGACCATCAAACAGTGTGCCCAGTTGCTCAAGGACGGCCTGCAACAGTTCGGCCCGCGCGACATGGTGGATATTCAAGGTCTGATTTGGGTGTGCTTCCACATGGCGAAAAAGGACTCAGCCGAGGACGAAGAAGACGCCAAGCAGCCAACCGTGGTTCGTGAAACGCCTTCTGCAGAGGAACGATTCTTTACCGAGGAAACTTTCGCGTTGTTGGCCGGACTCCATGCCAATCCCACCCAAAAGTTTTACATGGCCAACCGCAACAAGTTTCGAGAACACGTCGAAGAACCTTTCCAGCGGTTGTTCCGCCAAGTACGCGACCGGCTTCCGGCGGCGATTCGAGAGGCAATGGAAACCGAGAAGAACATCTTCGCGCGGATTCCGAAAAACGACTACGGACGCGGCGGCGCATGGGATTTCTACTGGGGTGCGTTCTACACCAAAGGCGGAAAGCGCATCAAGGACGCGCAGTTGGCGATGTGGATGAACCATGAACGCTTTCAGGCAAGCTTTTACATCGGCAACTACGGCAGCGAATGTCGCACACGCTTTGACACTAACTTTGAAAAGTATCGCGATGAGTTGGTTTCGTTGCTGGAGCACAAGCTCACCGGCTTGGGCATGGCGTTTGGCTACCCTGACGATGTTGAACCACCGATGGATCATCAGGTGACTTCCTTTGCTGAGTGGGCGAAACACGAGTTGGGCTACAGCATCCGCAAGCATTTCCCCAAAGAAACAGTCATCACGATGTCGGCCAAGGAACTGATCCAGCAAGTCACCGACACGTTCGCTGCCGTCTTTCCGCTGGTGTTGTTGGCGATGAGCGATGACCCGATGCCGGCCATTCGCGCATATCTGAATCAGCCCGCAACGAATGTTCCTCCGCAGTGCATTCAACCCGAATACACACTCGCTCAATGCGCCGAAGATACCGGCATGGCGGAGGCGGAGCTTGCCCGGTGGGTGCGAGCGATTGAACGCAAGGAACACGCGATTCTTTACGGACCACCGGGCACGGGAAAGACGTTTGTGGCCGAAAAGTTGGCGCGACATCTGATCGGCGGCGGCGACGGCTTCTCGGACCTTGTCCAGTTCCATCCTTCCTACGCCTACGAGGATTTCATGCAAGGTATCCGGCCCAAAAGGGTGGAAGGCGGGTTGGATTATCCTACCATGCCGGGACGGTTCTTGGATTTCTGCCAGCGGGCGGCGCAATGTTCGGGGCGGTGCGTTTTGATCATTGATGAAATCAATCGCGCCAACCTTGCGCGGGTGTTTGGCGAGTTGATGTACCTGCTGGAATATCGGCAACAGGAGATTCCATTGGCGGGCGGCGGACGACGGTTTAGGATTCCCGGCAACGTGCGGCTGCTCGGTACGATGAACACCGCCGACCGGTCCATCGCGCTGGTGGATTACGCGCTCCGTCGCCGGTTTGCGTTCCTTCCGTTGTATCCCAACTTCGACGTGCTGCGCCGGTATCATCAGAATACCGGCGTGGCGGTGGACGGTTTGGTTCGCATCCTGCACCGGGTCAACCAGGCGATTGACGATCCGCATTACCATGTCGGCATCAGCTTTTTCCTGCGGGAGAACCTGCGGGGCGAACTCGCGGACATCTGGCAGATGGAGATTGAGCCGTATTTGGAAGAGTATTTCTTCGACCAGCGCGCCAAGTATGAGCAGTTCCGCTGGCAGAACATTCAGGGAGAAATCGGATGGTGAACCTGTCGTTGCGGACGGTGATTGAGTTACCGGAATATGAGCCGGTTACGCTGCCGCGAGCGACGTTTTCCGACGAACTGGCGTTGCGGCTGTACAACGAGCACGGTCAACGTGTCCGCATCGAATGGCCCAGCCCGCTCAATCAATATCAGTGGCGGTTGACCTCATTGGGTTGGGTCGGTTTCATCCCGGCATCGCCGGAGTTGTTACTGGCGCTGCGTCCCAAGGTTTCATTGCGCAATTTGTTTGGGATGCTCGAATACGCCTACCAGACCGATTTTAAGGTGCTGCCCGGCTTGATTGATTGCGCCACGCTGGAGGAGTTCTATGACCGGCTGGCGCATCTGCTGGCCAAACGCATCCTTGCCCGGCAACGGCAGGGCTTGTATCGCGCCTATGTCCCCCGCGCCGAGTCGTTGGCATTCGTGCGCGGACGTCTGGACGTGCCTCGGATGATTCGCCGCCCGTGGGATACCGCCTTGGATTGTCAATTCGAGGAGCACACAGCCGATGTCGAGGACAACCAGATTCTCGCATGGACGCTGCGCTGCATCGCGCAAAGCGGCCTATGCACCGAACGCAGCCTGCCGGCCATCCGCAAAGCATGGCGCGGCATGGCCGGAGCGGTGAGCCTCGCCCCAATGTCCGCCGCCGCGTGTACTCGCCGCGCCTACAACCGCCTCAATCACGACTACCAAACCTCCCACGGCCTCTGTCGGTTCTTTTTGGAAAACAGTGGCCCGACACATGTTGCCGGGGAGCACACCATGTTTCCGTTCTTGGTGGACATGGCGCAACTGTACGAAAAATTCGTCGCTGCATGGCTGGCCCAACCGGGACGGCTGCCGGAGCACGTGGACGTGCGCGCTCAGGAACGAATTCACTACGGGCCGGACGCGGCAGCCCATTTTCGCATTGATTTGACGCTGTACGATGTTGCCGCCGGCAGACCGCTTTGCGTTTTGGACACGAAATACAAAACGCCGGTTGCTCCCGCGCCGGAAGATGTTTCTCAAGTCGTCACGTACGCCCACGCCAAGGGCTGCACGGAAGCGATCCTCGTCTATCCGCAACCGCTGTCACAACCGCTTGACGTTGTGATCGGCCAAATCCGTATCCGCTCTCTGACCTTCACCCTCGACCGCGACCTCGACGAAGCGGGAAGTGATTTCCTCCATACATTAAACATTACCAGCGGACAGCCCGGCAGTCTATCCCTACCAACAAAGGCGGAATCTTGATGGAGGAACTTTTTACCAATCCCAGTCGGGCTGTGGAAGGCGCGCCGGTGAACAGGGGTCACTTTGAGGTGGGATTGCCCGTTGCAAGGTGGCGGCAGAGATTCGTCAATAATCGCTGGCGGCGAGCGCTGGACAAACCGCCAATCCGTCCCAGCAAGACGGATTCGGAAAGCACGGCCAGAAACCCCAAGCGAAACAGCGAAACGGCCTTGAGTCCGCTCGCCGGAAATTCGGGGTCATCGAGCGCGATGTCGCCTTCGTTCATGGGCGCAGGTCGGCGACAGTGTATTCCGGCTCGGTATCACCGTAGGCGCGGGCCAGTTGCTGAGCGGCCAGCCGCGACCAGTCTTGGCGTTCACCATCGTCCGGCAGAACCACCACCATCAGCCGCGTATTGGACGGCAGCCGGCAAGGCTCGTCGAGTTGAATCTTCTCGCCGTCATAGTGCGCGCTTAAAGCCAAAGTGCTCATACGTCGCGAATGTAACGGCTGGCGCCAGTTTACGCAACCTCGCACCCTGAGTGAACTCATGGAACAACTTTTTACCAATCTGAGCCGGGCCGTTGAAGGCGCGCCGGTGATTGCGCTCGGCGCAGCGGCGGTGTGGGGCGTGTTGAGCATCGTGCTCAGCCCGTGTCATCTGGCCAGCTTGCCGCTGATCGTCGGGTTCATCAGCGGACAAGGACGCGTGAGCACCGCGCGGGCGTTCACCATCGCGACGCTGTTCTCGGTCGGCATCCTCATCACCATCGCCGCCATTGGCGTTATCACGGCGATGGCGGGGCGAATGATGGGCGACGTGGGACGCTGGGGAAATTATTTCGTGGCGGCGATCTTTTTTGTCGTGGGCTTGCATCTGGTCGGCGTGATTCCGATGCCGTGGTCGGGTCCCGGTCAGGTGAACATGAAACAGCGCGGATTGCTGGCGGCGTTCATCCTCGGTTTGGTGTTCGGCATCGCGCTCGGTCCGTGCACGTTTGCCTACATGGCCCCGATGTTGGCGGTGACGTTCAAGCTGGCAAAGACGAACCCGCTCTACGGCGCGTCGTTATTGCTGGCGTATGGCATCGGGCATTGCGCCGTGATCGTGCTGGCGGGAACGTTCACGGAAGTGGTGCAGCGGTTTCTGAATTGGAACGAGCAGTCGAAAGGCGTCGCCATCGTCAAAGCCGTCTGCGGCGTGTTGGTGCTGTTGGGCGGCGTGTGGCTCATCTACACCGCTCCATGAAGACAAACGGACAAATCTGCATTGTAGGGCGCGATGCCGGTCGTTTCGGTATCGCGCCAGGCCGTTGGAAGAATCGGTCCCAGCGGCGCGATACCCCGGAACGACACGGGGCATCGCGCCCTACAAAACAACAGCGATAATCAAACAACATCAACAACCCGAAAGGAGATTCGTATGAACAAACAAATCACTCGCAGAAAATTCCTCGGCGCCGCCGGGGCGGCGGCCTTTGTGTCTGCCGTTGGTTCCACTGCAACCGCAGCGGACAAACCGCTGAAAATCCTCGGCATCGCGTGCAGCCCGCGCAAAGGGATGACGACCGCGAAGGCCGTGCAAATTGCGCTTGATGCCGCCAAAGCGGTCAACCCTCGCATCCAAGTCGGACTGATTGACCTCGGCGGCCTCAACATTGCCGGGCACTCGGCGAAACCGCCGGCGGACGATTTCGACGCGATTCTTCCGAAGCTGAAAGACCCGGCGCTGGGCGGGCTTATCATCGGGTCGCCATCGTATTTTCGCGGCATGAGCGCGCTCTGCAAAGCGTTCATCGAGCGATGCGGGCCGCTGCGCGAGCCGCGCACGCTGGCCGACAAACCGGTCGGTGTTGTCGCGCTGGGCAGCTTCCGCAATGGCGGCCAGGAACTGGTCATCCAGCAGATTCAGACCGCGATGCTTTGTTTCGGCATGGTTCCCGTCGGCGGCAATCCGCCCGCGTATCAAGGCGCGACGGTTCAGTCCACCAAGGACGAGATCAGCGCCGATGAAGTCGGCCTCGATACGGCGAAGAAACTCGGCGCGCGCGTGGCGGAAGTGGCGTTGCGGCTGGCGGCGAAATAATGACAAGGAAAAGCGAGCAATGAAAATCCAAGTTGTCGGGCCGGGTTGTCCCCGGTGCCAAACCACTGAGAAAAACGTGTTCAATGCGTGCGCGGAACTCGATCTGGCGGCGGACATCGTTCACGTGCGGAACATCAGCGAGTTCGCGAAGCTCGGTGTCGTGATGACCCCGTCGGTGGTGGTGGACGGCAAGGTTGTGGTGTCGGGCAAAGTGCCGACCGTGGCGGAATTGAAGGGGTTGTTGAAACCATGAAACGACAAACAACAAACGACACTGAGAGCGTGCGACAGAAGGTCCGGGAAGGTTACGGACAGATTGCGCGCGCGGGCGGCTCGTGTTGCGGGCCGGCATGCGGTTGTTCGGGCGAACATCTTGTCCAGCAAATCGGCTACAGCGCGGAACAACTGGAGGCGTTGCCGGAAGGGGCGAACATGGGATTATCGTGTGGGAACCCGACGGCACTGGCATCGCTCAAGCCGGGCGAGGTCGTGCTTGATCTGGGCAGCGGCGGCGGATTCGATGTGTTCATTGCCGGGCGGAAGGTCGGACCGAAGGGGCGCGTGATTGGGGTGGACATGACGCCGGAGATGCTCGCGAAAGCGCGACGCAACATTCCGTCGTCAGGGTTGAGTAACGTCGAGTTCCGGCTCGGCGAGATCGAGCATTTGCCGGTGGCGAACAACTCGGTGGACGTAGTGATTTCCAATTGCGTGATCAATCTCTCGCCGGACAAGCCGCAGGTCTGGCGCGAGATTGCCCGTGTGTTAAAGCCGGGCGGGCGCGTCGCCGTGTCTGACCTCGCGTTGCTGCAACCGTTGCCGCCGAGGGTGGCCGGGATGGTGGAGGCGTTGGTGGGCTGCGTCGCGGGAGCGGTGCTGGCAAAAGAGACCGCGCGAATGGCGCGCGCGGCCGGGTTGGTGGATGTTCAACTCAACGCCAAAACGGATTACGTCAATGCCATGAACGGATTCAACGACCCGCTATACCGAAAAATTGTCCGGCACCTGCCGCGCGGCAAGAAGCCGGGTGATTACATCACGAGCCTGGAAGTAACGGCGCGCAAGCCGAGGAGATGACATGAACAAACACACCGACCTATTCAAGGCGTTCGCCGATGAGACACGGGTGCGAATCCTGAGCCTGCTGGCCGCGAAGGAGCAATGCGTGTGCGAATTGCAGGCGACGCTCCAAGTGCCGCAGCCGACCATCTCGCGGCATCTGGCGTATCTGCGGCGGATGGGGCTGGTGGTCGAACGCAAGGAAGGCAAATGGGTGATTTACGAACTGGCACCGGCGGGCGATGCGGTACACGAATCGCTGCTGAAATGCCTGCGCGGTTGTTTCCAACAGGTCGAGATGTTGAAGAAAGATTCGGCGCGGCGGGGCAAGATCAAGTCGCCGAGGTGCTGCGCGTGAGAGAACACATCGGGTGCAAGTTGTCGTTTCTCGACCGGTATCTCACGGTCTGGATTTTTCTGGCGATGGGGATCGGTGTCGGCGCGGGATACTTCGTGCCGGGTGTGGAAGGGTTCATCAATCAGTTCAATGCCGGCACGACGAATGTGCCGATTGCCATCGGCCTGATCCTGATGATGTATCCGCCACTGGCAAAAGTGCGCTACGAGGAGATGGGCGACGTGTTCCGCAACTGGCGGGTGCTCGGTCTCTCGCTGGTGCAGAACTGGGTGATCGGGCCGGTGCTGATGTTTGTGCTGGCGATCACGTTCCTGCGCGGTTACCCGGAATACATGGTCGGGCTGATCATGATCGGGCTGGCGCGTTGCATCGCGATGGTGATCGTCTGGAACGAACTGGCGAAGGGCGACACGGAATACTGCGCCGGGCTGGTGGCGTTCAACAGCGTGTTTCAGGTGCTCTTCTTCAGCGTGTACGCATGGTTCTTCATCACGGTGTTGCCGCCGTGGTTCGGGTTGAGCGGCAGCGTGGTCAAGGTGACGATGGGCCAGATTGCGGAAAGCGTGTTCATCTATCTCGGCATCCCGTTCATCGCCGGTGTCGTCAGCCGGTTCCTCGGCCTGAAACTCAAGGGACGGGAATGGTATGAGAAAGTGTTCATCCCGAAGATCAGCCCGATCACGCTTATCGCACTGCTGTTCACGATTCTGGTGATGTTCAGCCTCAAGGGTGAATTGATCGTCAAGATTCCGCTCGACGTGGTGCGGATTGCCGTGCCGCTATTGATTTATTTCGTCGTGATGTTCCTCGTCAGCTTCTGGCTAGGCAAGAAGGTGGGCGCAGACTACTCGAAGACGACGACGCTGTCATTCACCGCTGCCAGCAACAACTTCGAACTGGCCATTGCCGTGGCTGTGGCCGTGTTCGGCATCAACTCCGGCGTGGCATTCGCCGCCGTGATCGGGCCGCTCGTCGAAGTGCCGGTGTTGATCGGGCTGGTCAACGTCGCACTCTATTTCCAGCGACGGTATTTCCAATCATAAGTTCCAGTTGCAGAAACGCCGGTCGCGGATAGAATGCCCGCCCTTGAGCGGGGTTTATCAATATTTTTTCCATGAGTGCCATTGTTGCCAATGAAATTGCCCGACGCCGAACGTTTGCGATCATTTCGCATCCGGACGCCGGGAAGACGACGTTGACGGAGAAGCTTCTCCTCTACGGCGGCGCGGTGCAACTGGCCGGCTCCGTCACCGCCCGGCGCAACCAGCGCGCCACGACTTCCGACTGGATGGAACTGGAAAAGGAACGCGGCATCTCGGTCAGCTCGACGGTGCTGCAGTTTGATTACCGGAATTATTGCGTGAACCTGCTCGACACGCCCGGCCACGCTGATTTTTCCGAGGACACCTACCGGGTGTTGATGGCGGTGGACGCGGTGGTGATGGTGATTGACGCCGCCAAGGGCATCGAGAGCCGCACCCGCAAGCTCTTCGAGATTTGCCGGATGCGGAACCTTCCGATCTTCACCTTCATGAACAAGCTCGACCAGCC
>Ga0194113_10002364_pt1 | contig 25878 bp, 19 predicted proteins | sample TA2MahC200mmetaG_FD_146193 | JGI IMG/M metagenome (GOLD analysis project Ga0194113, IMG submission 146193) | Freshwater microbial communities from Lake Tanganyika, Tanzania - TA2015017 Mahale Deep Cast 200m | ecosystem: Environmental > Aquatic > Freshwater > Lake | place: Tanzania: Lake... | reverse complement strand
CGCGCACAAAGCCATGCTTGACAAACGAGGTGCTGCCACATCTCTTGCACGAAAGTTCCATGAGATTACCTCCTGGATAGTTTCAGGAGGTATTATAGCATAAAATGTATCTAATGTTAACACTCTCGAAAATTGAACCCAAGAAATTTCCTGGGTGAATCTTTGCGCCTTTGTGTCTTGGTGGTGAATTATGCTATCCCCTCAGCTTTAATTGACAGAGACTTAACGGCCAGCTTATGATATTTTGTCAAATACTTAGAATGGGTAGCCACATTCAGGCGCAGACTGAAGCCTGCGGCTGCATTTACCGATTCGCCCGCTCAATTTGATAAAAAGCTGATAGCTTCCTACCAAGGAGCTTTAATGGACGGACTCCCGGCCATAAGCAAGCCTCAAGGCTACGTGGTGATCCACGGCCATTTCTACCAGCCGCCCCGGGAAAACCCCTGGATCGAGCAGATCGAGGTGGAGGCCGGCGCCCATCCTTACCACGACTGGAATGCCCGGATCGCCGTGGAATGTTACAATCCCAACGCCGCGGCCCGCATCTTCGACAACCGGCGCCGCATCCTGGACATCGTCAACAACTACGAGTTTATCAGTTTCAACTTCGGGCCCACCCTGATCAGCTGGCTGGAGGCATTCTCGCCCCACTCCTACCAGCGCATTCTAGAGGCGGACCGCCGGAGCCTGGCCCGATTGGGGCACGGCAACGCCCTGGCTCAGGCTTACAACCATGCCGTTTTACCCCTGTTGAATTCCCGGGATCGGGAAACCCAAATCATTTGGGGCCTCAAGGACTTCAGCCACCGCTTCGGGCGGCCCGCCGCCGCCATGTGGCTGCCGGAAACCGCGGTGAATTACCCTACGTTGGCCAGCCTGGCGGACCATGGGATGAGGTTCGTCATATTGTCGCCCTACCAGGCCAAACGGGTCCGGCCCCTCAAAGGAGTCCGGGAGTGGCAGCTAGTTCAGGCCCACACCCTGGACACCACCCAGACATACCGCTGTTTTATCCCCGACGGCAAGGGAGAGGCGTCCCGGCGGCGTTATATCGATGTCTTTTTCTATAACGGTTCGGTGGCGGCGGACATCAGCTTCGGCGATCTGCTCCAGGATTCCAACCGGCTGGCGGCCCGGCTGACGGAGAACTTCACTCCTGGCTTGGCCCGCCCCCAACTCTGCCACGTGGCCACGGACGGGGAAAATTACGGCCACCACAAGGAATTCGGAGAGCTGGCCCTGGCCCACGTGGTGGCCCAAGCCCTACCCCAGCGGGGTTTTTCTCTGACCAACTATGCCGCGTTCCTGGAGCTGGCGCCGCCCCAGATGGAAGTGGAGCTGTACCTGGGTCTGGAAGGAGCCGGCAGCTCCTGGAGCTGCGCCCACGGGGTCGGGCGGTGGAAGGAGGACTGCGGCTGCGCCACCGGCGGCCCGCCCATCTGGAACCAACGCTGGCGCGCTCCCCTTAAAGAAGCCTTTGACCTTCTTAACGGCAAGCTGGCAGGGATTTTTGAAGCCGAAGGGGAGAAATACTTCTTGGACCCCTGGGCGGCCCGCAACGCTTACATCGAAGTCATCCTGGACCGCAGCCCCGGGGCCGTGGCTGAGTGGTTCTCCCGGGAAGGCCGTCCGGGGCTCAAGGAAAGTGATTGGGTGCCAGCTTTGAAGCTGCTGGAAATGGAGCGCCACGCCCTGCTCATGTACACCAGTTGCGGCTGGTTCTTCGCCGACCTGGCGGGGCTGGAAACCATGCAGGTGCTGAAATACGCGGCCCGGGCCTTGCAGTTGGGCCAGGACTTCACCCCGGACCCCCTGGAACCCGGGTTCCTCCACCATCTGGAGCGGGCCGTGAGCAACCTTCCTGAAGCCGGCACGGGCAAACACCTTTATCAGAGACGCATTAAACCCCACATCGTGGACTTTCCCAAGGTAGCCAACCAATGGGTGATTTGTTGGCTCAAGGGCCGGGAGCGCCACTGCCCGGCCCGCATTTACCACTACCAGGCAGAGCCTCTGGAGTCCACAGTCAAAACCCAGGGGTCCCTGGAATTCGCGGCGGGCCGGCTGCGCCTCACCTCGGGCATCACCCAGGAGCGCCGGGAACTGGCCTTTTTCACCGTGTACCTGGGCAGCTACCTCTACCGCACCCAGGTGCAGGCAAACCTTTCAGCCCAAGAATTCCGCACTCTGAAGCAAGAGTTGTTCCGGGCTTTGGAACAGACCCCGGAGGACCTGATCCCCCACATCGCCCGGCGTTTGGGAGAAAAGTATTACACGGTGCACGATATGTTCCTGGAGGAAAAGCACGAGGTTTTTGAGGACCTCCTGGAACACTACCGGGAAGAGGCTCTGGCTGCGATTACCCACAACTTTGAGGATGCCCGGCCTTTGCTCAAAGCCATGGTGACCGAAGGCCTGCCTCTGCCCCGCCTTTACCGGTCCTTGGGAGAAATCACCCTGAACTTGCGCCTGGTGGAACTGCTGCGCAAGCTGGAGCCGGAGCCCACGTTGCTGCCCACTTCTGCGGATATCCTGGAAGTGGTCCAGGAAGCCGAGCTGATGGGGCTGAAACTGGAGTCCCGGGAAGGCGCCCAGATCCTGACCCGCATCCTTTCCCGGCATCTGAACGACCTGGCCGCCCGGGTGCGAACGGACAAAGTGGCGCACCTGCGGGACTTCTTGAAGCTAGTGAGCCGCATTCCCATCACCCTGAACTTCACCGAAGCCCAGAATTTCTTGTTTGACCTGATGAAGAAAAATTTTCCCGCGGTGGCGGCCCAAGCGGTCCGGGACGCCAAGGCCCTGGCCCTGGCCACCCAACTGGTGGAACTGGTGGAAGCCCTCTACTTCAGCCCGGTCAGGTATATGAGGTTGTTGGGGTAAATTGACAGTTCACAGTTCACAGTTGACAGTTAAGTTTTTAGCCGGATTTTTCAGCTAACAACTGTCAACTTTACGGAGAAAACGCCATGTCCTTGCTGGCCCGGGTTCGGGGGGCAGTGGCCGAGTCGGTGCGGTTGAAGGAGCGATTCGCCGCGGAGCAGGGTGAGAAAGTGGCGGCCGCGGCCCGGATGCTGGCTGAGGCATTAGGGGCGGGGGGGAAGATCATGCTCTTCGGCAACGGCGGCAGCGCCGCGGACGCCCAGCACCTGGCCGCGGAATTCGTCAACCGCTTCCAGATCGAACGGCCGCCCCTGGCGGCCCTGGCCCTCACCACCGACACCTCCATCCTCACCGCGGTGGGGAACGACTATGGCTTCCTGGAGGTGTTCGCCAAGCAGGTGCGGGCCCTGGGCCGGCCCGGGGACGTGGCCTGGGGCCTCAGCACCAGCGGCGAGTCTCCCAACGTGGTGGAGGGTCTGAGGGCGGCCCGGCAGGTGGGTCTGAAAACCCTGGCCTTAAGCGGCCGGGACGGGGGGCCGGTGGCGGCTCAGGCGGATTTGGCCCTGGTGGTCCCTTCCCGCAACACTCCCCGTATCCAGGAAGTGCACATCACCGTGGGCCATGTGCTCTGCGATTTGGTGGACTATATCCTGTTCCCGGAAAAATTCGCCAAGTGAGGGCTAGAGGGCGCGGTTTGCAGCACAGGCTGGAAAGCCTGTGCTACCAATGCTGTTCATAATTTATAGGACCACCCAAGGGCTAACTCAAAACTCAAAACTCGAAACCCTTATGTGGGATGAATAATGAAAAAAATCGAACCCCTTTCCCTAAAAGGCATCCAGACTTACAGTCTCAAAGAGCGTCATTCCAAGGTGGATTATCGGGCCTTCGGCCGGGCCTGGGAGAAAGGCGGCAGTCTCCGGGAGTTTCTGGACCGGCTGCCGAACATCCTGGCGGGCCGGACCCTGAAGAAAGTGGCGGCGGCCTGGGTCCAGGCCCGCCGCGCCGGCCGCCCGGTGATCCTGGGCATGGGCGCGCATCCCATCAAAGTGGGCCTGAACCCCATTTTGATTGACCTGCTCCGCCGGGGATTGCTCACCGCGGTGGCCATGAACGGCGCCGGCATCATCCATGACGCGGAACTGGCCATGGCTGGGATGACCTCGGAAGACGTGGACCAGGACCTGGGCTGCGGCCGCTTCGGCATGGCCCAGGAAACCGGGGAATTCTTGAACGAAGCCATCGCCTGGGGGGTTGGCCAAGGATTGGGGCTGGGAGAGGCGGTGGGGCGGCGCCTTAAAGATTCAGCTTTCCCTCATAAGGACCTGAGCCTGCTCTGCGCCGCGGCGGACTTGGACGTTCCGGTGACGGTGCATGTGGCCGTGGGCACCGACATCATCCACATGCATCCCTCGGTGAACCCCGAAGCCCTGGGGGCTGCGACCCACCGGGACTTTCGCCTCCTGGCGGCCCTGGTCGCCCAACTTCAGGACGGGATGTTCCTCAACCTGGGCTCCGCGGTGATCATCCCCGAGGTTTTCTTGAAGGCCGTGACCCTGGCCCGCAACCTGGGACATCCGGTGGCCCCCCTGACCACCGTGAACCTGGACTTTATCCAGCACTACCGGCCCTTGACCAACGTGGTCCGGCGGCCCACCCAGGGGGTGGGGCAGGGCTACGCCCTCACCGGGCACCACGAGCTGCTCTTCCCCCTGTTGGCCGCGGCGGTGGCGGAGGAGATGGGGGATAATTGAGGGAGGGGGCCAGGGCCAGTGGCACAGGCTTTCCAGCCTGTGGGAAACCCCTGCCCCCTCCCTCAAACTCCCACCCCCTACCCCTTAAGGGTGAAACAATTAAAGTGAAGCTTTCTTGTCAGGAGAGGAAAATGCTAACCGAGATCGTGATTATCGTGGACGACATTCGGGTTAACGCCGAGTTAAACGATTCGCCCACGGGCCAGGCCCTGGCCGCGGCCCTGCCCTTGGAAGGCGAAGCCCGGCGCTGGGGGGATGAAATTTACTTCCCTGTGCCCCATGTGGTGGCGGAACTGGACGACACCGCCAAGACGGTGGTGGAAGTGGGGGATATTGGCTATTGGCCTTCGGGCAAGGCGTTTTGCATTTTTTTTGGTTACACTCCTTCCAGCGTCCCGGGGGAAATACGGCCGGCCAGCGCGGTGAACCTGGTAGGCCGGGTCAGAGGCGATCCCTGCTGCCTGGCGGCGGTGGGCGAAGGCGCGCCGGTGCGGGTGGAGCGGAAGTAGGGTATAATGTGAGAAGGATTTGGGGGAGGGGCCCCCTCCCCCAAACCCCCACCCCCAATCCCTTACGGGGGTTTTATTTGGCTGAGAAAGGGGACCCAAAATGGCCCGCCTTCATCAGCCCTCATATAATGAGGAGAAGGACGGGTATTTGCTATAGCCTATCCTTCATTTGTAAGATTTTAGCAAAGGCGCCGACGCAGACCCTGGCCTTGAGGACGCTGACAACTTTGAAAGAGATAACCTTTTCTAAAAAATATTTTTTTCTTCTGGTTTTAACCTCCATATTCTTCTTAGCCTGCTCCGGGGAGAAGCCCAAGGGGCCGCCGCCGCCGGTGCCCGTGGCCGCGGCCGCGGCGGTGCAGCAGGACGTGCCGGTGCAGATCCGCACCATCGGCACGGTGGAGCCTTACGCCACCGTAAGCATCAAGGCCCGGGTGGGCGGCGAGCTGAAGCAGGTCAATTTCCGGGAAGGCCAGGACGTCAAAAAAGGCGACCTCCTGTTCGTCATTGACCCCCGGACCTGGGAAGCGAACTTGAAAGAGGCCCAGGCCAAGCTGGCCCGGGACAAGGCCCTGGCCAACAAGGCCAAGACCGACGCCCGCCGTTTCGCCGAACTGGTGCAGAAGGATTTCGTCAGCCGGGAACAGTACGAGCAGGCGGTGGCCACCGCGGAGTCCCTCCAGGCCACGGTGGAGGCCGACGAAAAAGCGGTGGAGAGCGCCCGCCTCCAGGTGAGCTACTGCTACATCAGCGCCCCCATCACCGGGCGCACCGGGAGCCTCCTGGCGGATCAAGGCAACCTCATCAAGGCCGACGCCGACAAGGCCATGGTGGTCATCAACCAGGTTGAGCCTATCTACGTCAGCTTTGCCGTACCCCAACAGTTTCTGGCGGATATCAAGAGATTCATGGCCGCCGGCGCAGTAAAGGTGGACGCCTGGCTCTCCAACGAAGAGAAGCCGGAAGAAGGCGTCCTCACCTTTGTCAACAACACCGTGGACCCCGCCACCGGGACTATTCTGCTAAAGGCCACCTATCCCAATCAAGTCAAGCGCTTGTGGCCGGGCCAGTTCGTCAACGTGGTGGTGAACCTCACCACGGAGAGGGGCGCGGTGGTGGTCCCCACCCAGGCGGTGCAGACCGGTCAGGAAGGCCAGTTTGTCTTTGTGGTCAAGGATGACCTCACGGTGGAGGTCCGGCCGGTGGAGGCGGGCCGCTTCTTTGACGGCCAGGCGGTGGTGAAGAAGGGTCTCCAGCCCGGGGAGCGGGTGGTCACCGACGGCCATCTGCGCCTGGCCCCGGGGGCCAAGGTGCAGATTAAGGAAGGGAAATAAAACTTGTCGCTCTTTGCGTCTTGGCGTGAGATTAATTTTTCTCGCAAAGGCGCAAAGACTCCTTTTGGGTGATTAGAAACTTGAGAATTCAAAAAAATACAGAAATCGCTAATCAATATCCTATAGGAGAGCGAAATGAGAGGAAGAAAATATAGAAGGACTGTAGAAGAGCTATGTAAAGTAGCATCTATGTTTTGGCCCGCAGAACTTTCAGAAGAAGAGGCCGACAGAAGTGTAATCCCTAAACTTTTAGAATCGCAAGATCAATTTATTTCTATCCTCAGCATAGATTTACCTGATTTTAATGAAATATTTAAAATAGTCGAGGTTTCTAACCTTACAGCAAACCTATTTCTAAAGCATCTTTCGGTCATTGCCGATGTAGGAGGGGAAACGCTAATGCGAATTAATAGCCAATTTGACCAACTGTTTCCTTACAAAGTTATGGATTATATATACAGAGGAGAGTCGTATTCATATAAGTTTAAAGCTTTACCAATTACTGGTACGCTTAATAACGATAAGCTCGGAATTAGTGGGAAAAAACTACTGGAGCGACAAAACTTTAGCGACCTAACAAAAGAGGTCTCGAGAATATTAATGTTCGGCAGTTTATGTACGAATGAAGATACTGCAACAATCATATCAAAATGTGAGATAGGCTCTTATTTAGGACTGCCTGAAGAATTAGCAAGATTCATAAAACAAAGATATATTTGGGTTAGCCGTATTACGGGTGGTGAAAAAGCAAATACCCTTGGCCAAATTGCTGAGAAATTTGTAGGGCAATATATAAAGGATAATTTAGGATTACCAGGAATTGAAATTAAAAGCGGTTACCTTCCGAGCGTATACGAAGGAGAAGATAAATCTGCCAAGTTTGATCTAGTAGTTACTAATGGGGAAAAATATGCTGCGGTTGAAGTTAGCTTTCAAGTAACAACAAATAGTACAATCGAACGTAAGGCAGGGCAGGCAAAATCTAGGTATGAGCAAATTGAAAAAGCAGGGCATAAAATTGCCTATGTTATTGATGGAGCGGGGAACCTTCGACAAAGGACGAGAGCCGTAGGGGTCTTATGCTCTTATAGTCACTGTACAGTCGCTTTTTCAAAAGCCGAACTTGGCATACTTTGTGAATTCTTGAAAGCTTATTTTACTAAGAATAATAGACGAGGTTCAAAAGGTGGCACACCTTTCCGAAAATAATCGGAAACTTGATGTCAAGTATATACTTATCCCAAAACCCGGAGATCTGGTTGAAGAAATTCGGGGTTTCTCAGGGGTTTGTCTTTTAAGATTACCCCCTTGCGAACCAAGCGAAAAAGCATACAAGCTTGAAGGAATCGAGTCTATCGTATCTTCCGTTGCTAATGCTCTGGGGAAAGAAGCGACTTTAATTATCTTGGGCGAGCCGATTGACTTGGTGCATATTCATCAAGGATTAGCCGATTCAATTAGGTATCAACAGTGGATTGCTATTAAGAGAAGCCCACTAATTGAAGGGGGAGAATTAAGTGCTTTGCTCTGCAATCATTGGGGGGCCTTGGTTCATACAAAATATAATGCTCCTCTCCGACACGCAAAAACCCGAATAAAATATACTTATTGCCCCGCTTGTGGAAGGACTACAAAAGACTATGGAGGGAAGAAACATACTTATCACGAGTATGGAACTCTAATATCAGATATTTGGCGGGATATTGACTCTGAGTTAGGCGGAGATATAACACCTATTATAGACCGGTTTGCTGATTTCTTTGGTATCGAACAATATTGTGAACTTCGCTTTTTTGACTTACGCCCACTTGGGTTAAAGCGCATCGCCCCCCCCCATAATATTGAAACTGGAAAGCAAGAATCTTACGACCTTCCAGAGACACAGGAGAGTAGGCTTATTCTGGGCGATTGCTTGGAAGAGCTACAAAAGCTCCCCGATAACTCCATTGACTTTGCTTTTGCTGATCCACCTTATAATTTAAAGAAAAAATATTGCGGGTATATGGATGACTTGGCTATATCTGAATATTTTGAATGGTGTGATAAATGGATTTCCGAGTTGGCTCGAATCTTACGTCCAGGAAGAACTTGTGCAGTTCTCAACATTCCACTTTGGGCAATTCGACATTTTATCCATATGGAAAAAATATTGGATTTTCAAAACTGGATAGTTTGGGAAGCTTTGGGTTTTCCAGTACGTTTTATCATGCCTGCTCATTATACTATTCTCTGTTTCTCCAAAGGCAAAGCCCGCAATCTTCCTGGCTTAACTGGAGAAGCAGGCGTAAAAGATATTTTTATTCCTCAATCTTTTAATTCCCTTGAGCCTCTTGCCGAATTGTTTTGTTTACGAGCAGATTGCATAAGGAGAAGAAAATCACTTCAGGTAAATGATCGAGGGCATTTAACTGACCTGTGGTGGGATATACATAGACTTAAGCATAATGCACGAAGGGTTGACCACCCTTGCCAACTTCCACCTCAGCTTATGTATCGCTTAATCTCAACTTTTACAAAACCAGGTGAAGTGGTTTTAGATTGCTTCAATGGCGCAGGGACAACTACACTTTCTGCCCATCAACTTGACAGAAGATATATTGGAATTGAGATTTCAGAACAGTATCATAACCTTGCGGAGTCGCGACATAAAGAAATTATCTTGTCTTTAAATCCTTTTCGAAAAGCCGAGCGAACCTTAACCGCAAAAAATAGCCCTGTCCCCAGAATGCCGAAAGTGAGTTATGAGGTTCCTAAGAAAACGCTTCAATTGGAAATTAAGCGAATTGCAAAGAAATTAGGGCGACTCCCAAATAGAGATGAAGTAATCGAACATAGTAAATACTCAATCCGTTATTATGATGAATATTTTGCAAGCTGGGGGGAAGCTTGTGCCGCTGCTCGAACAACAGGAATGTCAGAATACCCTTTGGATACTCTAGAAAAAAGAAAGACACAATTAAACCTCTTCGAATAAGTTATGAGTTATTAACAACTAGATCCCATGGCTTGATCTTATTTCAAATAAAGGGCCAAAAACGCAATTGAAATGGATATCAATAAGATTATAGGGAAGATACTACAAGATTACAAAGATAAAATAATTTATGGGGAATATTTGCTAAACCAACTGATTTTGGAGGCATGGAAATATGGGATTATTAAAGAATTAAAAATAACACGAGACGATTTAAGCAGGATACTGAGTGAGCATGGGTGGATTTATGACAAAAAGAATCATTATTGGTCAAAGACAAAAAAACCCAAGGATTATCTGTTTTAGAAAATATTTTACTGGTGTTAAGAATTGAACATCGCTGAACTCCATATCCGCCGGCCGGTCATGACCACCCTGGTCATGCTCGGGATTCTGTTGTTTGGGATCATGTCTTATCGCTACCTGCCGGTGAGCGACTTGCCCAACGTGGATTTCCCCACCATCCTGGTGGCCGCCAATCTTCCCGGGGCCTCGCCGGAGACCATGGCTTCCTCGGTGGCCACGCCTTTGGAAAAGGAATTTTCCACCATCGCCGGGCTGGACTCCATGAGTTCCGTCAACGGCCTGGGGATAACCCAGGTTACGCTGCAGTTTGCCTTGAGCCGGGACATTGACGCCGCGGCCCAGGACGTGCAGGCGGCCATCTCCAAGGCGGCCCGCCAGCTGCCGCCGGATCTGCCCAGCCCGCCGTCCTTTCAGAAGGTCAACCCCGCGGACCAGCCCGTCCTCTACCTGGCCCTGACCTCCGCCACCCTGCCCCTGTACCAGGTGGACGAATACGCCCAGACCATCCTGGCCCAACGGGTTTCCATGGTGAGCGGCGTGGCCCAGGTGCAGGTCTTCGGGTCCCAGAAGTTCGCGGTGCGCATTCAGGTTGATCCCAAAGCCCTGACTTACCGGAGTCTGGGCATTGACGAAGTGGCCGAGGCGGTTAAGAAAGCCAACGTCAATCTGCCCACCGGCACCCTGTACGGGGCGCACCAGGCTTTCACGGTGCAGGCCACCGGACAGCTTATCAGTGCGGCCATGTACCGCCCCCTCATCGTGGCCTACCGGGGAGGCCAGCCGGTGCGCCTCCAGGACCTGGGCCAGGTCATGGACAGCGTGGAAAATGACAAGATCGCCTCCTGGTACAAGCAGACCCGGGGCATCGTCCTGGCCATCCAGCGCCAGCCGGGGACCAACACCATTGAGGTGGTGGACTCCATCAAAAAGCTGCTTCCCAGCCTGCGGACCCAGATTCCCGCGGCGGTGGACATCTTCACCCTCTATGACCGGTCTGCGTCCATCCGGGCCTCCGTGGAAGACGTGCAGTTTACCCTGATGCTCACCATCTGCCTGGTGGTGCTGGTGATTTTCCTGTTCCTGCGCAATTTTTCCGCCACCGTCATCCCCAGCCTGGCCCTGCCCATGTCCATCGTGGGCACCTTTTCGGTCATGTACCTGTTGGGCTACAGCGTGGACAACCTGTCCCTGATGGCCCTCACCCTGTCCGTGGGCTTTGTGGTGGACGACGCCATCGTGATGCTGGAAAACATCGTGCGCCATCAGGAGATGGGGGAAAGCGTCTGGGACGCGGCCCTGAACGGCTCCAAGGAGATCGGCTTCACCATCGTGTCCATGACCCTGTCTCTGGCCGCGGTCTTTATCCCGGTGCTGTTCATGGGGGGAATTTTGGGACGGCTGCTTCATGAGTTCGCGGTGACCATCGGCGCGGCCATCCTGGTGTCGGGCTTTGTGTCCTTAAGCCTCACCCCCATGCTGTGCAGCCGGTTCTTAAGGCCGCCCCAGACGGAGAACCACGGCCGGCTGTACGAATACTCCGAACGAATCTTCCGGGGCACGCTCCGTCTTTACGACCGGAGCCTCCAGTACGTGCTGCGGCGCCGCCGGGCCACCATGGCGGTTTCCGGGGTGCTGCTGGTGGCCACGGTTTACCTGTTCGGCCACATTTCCAAGGGCTTTCTCCCCAGCGAAGATACGGGCACCATCTTTGTCTTCACCGAAGGGGCCCAGGGGATTTCCTTCGACTCCATGGTGCGCCACCAAAAGGCTCTGGCGGAAGTGGTGAGCCAGAACCCCGAGGTGGACTCTTTTATGTCCGCGGTGGGGGCCGGCGGGCCCAACGTGGCGGGCAACTCCGGCCGCATGTTCCTGCGGCTCAAGCCCCGGGACCAGCGGAAGAAGAGTGTGGATGAGATCATCCAGGAACTGCGGCCCCGGCTGAACGCGGTGGCGGGCATCCAGGCCTTTCCCCAAAACCTGCCCCCCATCCGCTTCGGCGGCATGCTCACCAAGAGCCTCTACCAGATCACCTTGCAAAGTCCCGACACCGAAGAGCTTTACCGGTTTGCACCTATGCTGGAGGCCCGGATGCGGGCCTTGCCCGATCTCCAGGACGTGACCAGCGACCTGCAGATCAAAAACCCCCAGGTGACGGTGGAGATTGACCGGGACAAGGCCGCGGCCCTGGGGGTCACGGCCCACCAGGTGGAGGACGCCCTCTACAACGCTTACGGCTCCCGGCAGATTTCCACCATTTACGCCCCCAACAATCAATATAAGGTCATTTTGGAGTTGGAGCCCCGGTACCAGATGGACCCCGGGGCGCTTCCCTGGCTTTACGTCCGGTCGGCCGGCGGCCAACTGGTCCCCCTCAACGTGGTGGCCGACCTCAAGCCCACGGTGGGGCCGCTGACGGTGAACCACCTGGGTCAGCTTCCCGCGGTGACCATCTCCTTCAACCTCAAGCCCGGGGCTTCCCTGGGAGATGCGGTCAAAGAAGTGGAGAAGCTCTCCCGGGAAATCCTGCCGGCCGGCATCACCACCAGCTTCCAGGGCGCGGCCCAGGCCTTCCAGGCCTCCATTCAGGGCCTGTGGGTGCTGCTCATCATGTCCATCCTGGTGATTTACATTATCCTGGGCATTCTTTACGAAAGCTTCATCCACCCCCTGACCATCCTGTCGGGTTTGCCTTCCGCCGGATTCGGGGCGCTGGTCACGTTGCTGCTCTTCGGCAGCGACTTGAACCTGTTCGCCTTCGTGGGGGTCATCATGCTGGTGGGCATTGTCAAGAAAAACGCCATCATGATGATTGACTTCGCCATCGAGGCCCAGCGGGGGGAAGGCAAAACCCCCTTGGAAGCCATTTACCAGGGCTGCCTCATCCGTTTCCGGCCCATCATGATGACCACCATGGCGGCCCTCATGGGGGCCCTGCCCATCGCTTTGGGCTTCGGGGCCGGGGCCGAGGCCCGGCGGCCCCTGGGCCTGGCAGTGGTGGGGGGCCTGCTGTTTTCCCAACTTCTTACCCTTTACATCACCCCAGTCTTTTACCTTTACATGGAGTCCTTTAAGCAAAAGGCGGCCAGGGTGTTTCGGAAAAGGGGGGTTCCAGAAACTGCCTGAGCCGGGTAAAGGGCTGGAGACAAATTTTTGAACTTGTTGTTTAAAATTTTTGTCATCTTCAGGGATTTGACGGTATCTTTATGGCGGGATTACTAAACTGCGGGTAAGGCTTTTTATACCAAGTTCAGTTTCAGATGCAACAAATTCTATAGCTAACTTATTGATAATACAATTTCTTTTAACCGAAAACCGAAAACGGTATTAGATTCCTCCCATAGAAACATCCGTTTTTAACCTTCCGAAAGTCCTGCAATTCCTCCTATTTCATTTACCAAAAAATTTTCCCAATGATCATTATGACCATATAAAAATGGTCAATTCAGCCATATCATTGGCCTTCTATAGTATTCATAATTGGATAACAATATTTTTTCTATCCAATTTGCCATCCATGGGCTATCCTTAAGGCATGTCTTTTGCATTTTTACGGTTATACAATATTTTGCCCATAGAAAATCCCTCAAAAATTAAGACAACCAATAAGAATCATTACAATTTAATGAAGTAATCCTTAATGACAAGGGAGGGCAAAGCATGCACATTTCTCGTCGGGATTTCCTCAAGTACTGCGGGTTGACCGCGGCCGCGGTGGGCCTGAGCAGCACCGAGCTGCTCCGCCTGGAGGAGGCGCTGGCCAATCCCACCGGCCCCACGGTGCTCTGGCTGCAAGGCACTAGCTGCACCGGCTGTTCCATGTCATTGTTAAATTATGTTTCTCCGACTGCTCCCACTTCGGTGGCCGACCTGTTGATCAACAATATCAATCTGGCCTACCATCCCAACCTCATGTCTCTGGCCGGCCAATCCGCGGCGGAGCAGGCCCGTCAGGCCTATAACAACGGCGGCTACATCCTGGCGGTGGAAGGGGGCATCCCCACCGCATTCGGGGGCAACACCTGTTGGGCCTGGACCTACAACGATGTGGAAGTGACCTTCCAGCAGGCGGTGAAGGATTTGGCCACCCGGGCCGCCGGGGTTATCTCTATCGGCACCTGCGCTTCTTACGGCGGCATACCTGCGGCCAAACCCAATCCCACCAGAATCAGAAGCGTTAAAAACATTACCCGCAAGAATACCATCAATATAGCCGGGTGTCCGCCCCACCCCGACTGGATCGTCTATGTCGTCGCCCAGCTTCTCATAGGTAATCCCATTCCTCTGGACCGCTACGGCCGTCCCATGGCCATTTACGGCCAAACGGTTCACAGCGCCTGCCCTCGCCGGGACACCGATAGTTGCCTGTGGAATAAAGGCTGCCGCGGTCCGGGGGCCTACGCCAACTGTCCGGTCAACTTGTGGAACAACGGGGTCAACTGGTGCGTCAACGCCAACGCTCCCTGCTACGCCTGCACGGAGTCCACGTTCCCCGGCACTATTTCGCTCTACACGCCCATGTATAACCCCCACGGCGGCAAAGATCGCAACTGCGATCGCTGCCATGAAGACGAACGTGATGAGGATGGAGGCGGGGGCGGCGGCACCGGGCCTCACAGCGCCGCGTTTATTCAGGCCAACCAGGGAAATTGCAATAGCTGCCATTAACCTTGTCAATAAGGAGTTCGATATATGGCTACTATAACCGTCATCGATCCAGTCACCAGGCTGGAAGGCCATCTCAAGATAAAAGTGGCGGTGGACACTGTAAACGGAGTGCAGCAGGTGGTGGACGCCTGGGCCACCGGCACCCTGTTCCGGGGATTTGAAAGCATTTTGATCAACCGGCATCCCGCGGACGCGCAGCACATCACCCAGCGGATCTGCGGGGTCTGCCCCGTGTCCCACGGCCTGGCCGCAGTCATGGCTTTGGACCAGGCCTATGGCATTACGGCGCCGGCCAACGCCCGGATCATGCGCAACCTGGTGCTGGGCGCCAATATGGTGGATTCCCATATCCTCCATTTCTATCATCTGGCGTTGCCGGACTTTATCAACGGACCCGATATGCCGCCCTGGCAGCCCAGCTGGCAGGTGGACAAAGGGCGCTTCAGCGCCGGACAAACCTCCACCTTGGTGAGTCATTATGTCTCCGCCCTGGATATGCGGCGCAAGGCCCAGGAAATGGGGGCCATTTTCGGCGGGCGTTTGCCCCATCCCCCCACCTATATTCCCGGCGGGTTTACCACCAGACCCACCAGCGCCATGATTTCCCAATTCAAGACTTACTTGAGTGAGATCACGGCGTTCATTGAGAATACCTATATCCCCGACGCCTTACTCCTGGCCTCCTTATATGACGATTATAAAGGAGTGGGAGGAGGATATGGCAATCTATTGGCCTATGGGGTGTTTGACCTGGACGCGGCGGGGACTAACAAGCTGCTGCGCCGGGGCCGGACGATAAATGCCTCCCCCGACGTGCAGCCGGTGGATGTGAACGCCATCTCCGAACAGGTGAAATATTCCTGGTATAACGATCGCACGGACAACCTGAATCCTGCGGTGGGGGTGACCACTCCCCAATATCCGAAGAATTCCAGGTCGTTAATGAGACTGATGAAGGCCAACCCCCAGAATTTATCCCTCTTCGGGGCTTATTCCTGGATGAAGGCGCCCCGCTATGAGGGCCTGCCCTATGAGACTGGGGCACTGGCCCGCATGTGGGTCAACGGCGATTATAAGGCTGGGGTGTCGGTGATGGACCGTCATCTGGCCCGGGCTTATGAGACCCTGAAAGTGGCCGAGGCCCTCTTGGCCTGGGTGAATCAGATCAACGTCAACGGTTCGGTGGCCGTCAGCGGCAGAGTGCCCGAGACTGCCAGCGCCATCGGCCTCACCGAGGCCCCCCGGGGCGCGCTGGGCCACTGGCTCCAAATCACCGACGGCAAAATCTCCCGCTACCAGATCATCACCCCCACCTGCTGGAACGCCTCCCCCAGGGACGCCGCCGGGATCCGCGGCCCCATCGAACAGGCCCTCATCGGCACGCCGGTGCAAGATGTCAACCAACCCATCGAAGTGGTGCGGGTCATCCACTCCTTCGACCCCTGCCTGTCCTGCGCGGTGCACGTGATGCGGCCGGGGGAGGGGAAGAAGATCTTCACCCTGCATCACTCCCACGGGGTGGAAGAGAGCCACGACCACGAACATGGGCATGACCACGTCCACTAAAAAGCGGCCCCCCCGGATTCTCATTGCCGGGCTGGGGAACCTCCTGCTCCAGGACGACGGGGTGGGGGTCCACGCGGTGCGGGAATTGCAACAGGACCCTCCCCCCGGCGTCCTGGTGGCGGAAGTGGGCACCCAGGTGCTGGCCGCCCTCCACCTCCTGGAATGGGCCGACAGAATCCTGGCTCTGGACGCCATGCAGGCCGGCCAGGCTCCAGGAACCATCTATGCCTTTGGGGTGGACGACGTGGCCGAGCCGGAAATCCAGGCATCTCTCCATGAACTGGGCCTGCGGGCCGTCCTGAGGATGCTGCCGGAACCTACCCAGGTGGAGATTGCGGTCCTGGGGGTGGAGCCGGAGGTCATTGATTACGGGCTGGAGCTGTCTCCTCCAGTAGCCGGGGCATTGCCCCGGCTGACGGCCGCGGCCCGGGAGATGGTTCGGAGGTGGCAGGAAAAGTGAGATCAGGGGGAGGGAGCCAGGGGCCGGGGGCCCCTGGCTCCCCACCCCCAATCCCATAAAGTGAGCCGGGGAAGGCGGGCTTGGCCTGCCTTCCCCGGTTTTTTTCTCGGGAAGGGAGTTTGAAGGGAGTGGAGGCACGTGATCCTCGTCCTGAGGAGCCTCCAGCCCTTGACATTTTTTAAATGGTATGTATATATATTGTATAAATAAAGAGCTTTAGGAGCATCCCATGCCTGCCTTAAGAAAATGGGGCAATAGCCTGGCCCTCCGCATCCCGGCACATCTGGCTTACGGGGCGACGCCGCCTTTGCCAAAAGAGATCTATGAGTATTGCGAAGAACATCGCATCACCTTCTTCATCTGATTACCTGCCAACGACAATTTGGATAAGCTGGTGGCCCCTCACCTGAACCGACCGGTGGGCCGTCCACCCAAGAGTGGAATTCAAGTCAAGATAGTTAATCTCCACTATCAAGCAAAGAGTTGGAGCAAGCCTCGGCGGGTGGTGGCCAAGATCGAGTGGCACCGGGGTGAGCTTTTTCCCCGCATCGGCTTTGTGGCCACCAACTCCAGGCTGCCTGCCGGTAAGGTGATCAAGGTCTATAATGGCCGGGCCGAGATCGAAAACCGAATCAAAGAAGGGAAGAACACCCTGCGTTGGGACAAGACCATCTGCCAGCGGTTCGGGGCCAACCAGGCCCGACTGAAGATGGGGGTTCTGGCCTACAACCTCCTGCACATGATCCGGCAGTTCTATGTCTGGGGCGAAGAGGTGAAACGGTCCATCTATTGGCTGATCAAGCGCCTGATCAAAGTGGGGGCCAGGGTTTCTTACCACGCCCGGCGGTGGTATGTGCATATCGCCTCGGCTTTTCCCTTGGCTCACCATTATCGGGCGGTGCTGGCCTGGGGTTCTTAAACCTCAGCCCATAAGAATCTGAGAACCAAGGGAGTAGTATCTTCAAAATCTACAAAAAAGATTCAATTTGACGAAAACTTTTGCTATCTTGCGTACAAGAAGACGATTTGGTTACAAAAAGGGGAACTTCGGCGGGACCGACCCCCGCAGGGGAGGTTCCAAAACCAATTTTCAACCACGGTGGTCAAGACTGCCGCATAATCCCGGTTTAAACAAAATATAGCTAACGTTATGAAGATAAGCAATTTGGCTACAAAAGGGGAGCCTTATTGAGGTTAAACTCGGTGAAAATGCTGTAAAACCACTTCTTGGTCAGCAGCGGCCCAAGTTGCCACATTATCGCATTTAACAAGGAGGAAATATGAAAATTTTTAAACGCATGGTTTTTCTCCTCTGTCTCGTGCTGGCCCTCTCCTTACTCGTCGAGGCCCAGGCTCTGGCGCAAATTATTAGGGAAAATGACGGCACCACTCTTAAACAGATCATCATCTTCGGGCGCCACAACATACGCTCACCTACTAATTCCCCGGAAGAATTGGCTAAGTATGCAGTCGATCCTTACCCCGAGTTTGAGGTCCCGCCGGGTTGTTTGACCCCGAACGGCAAGCAGGCGGCAAGACTCCTGGGGGCCTATTTCCGTCAATACCTGCTAGCCCAGGGACTTCTCACGGGCGACGAGCAACAAGATTTATCGCATTCGCATTTCCGTTCCAAGTCCAAGGAGCGCTCCTGGGAGACGGCTAAAGCATTCGGGAGCGGCTTGATCACGAACGTGGATGCCCCCGTGCACTCATATAAGATCGGCGAGCCCGACCGGTTTTCGATCCCATAGCCGCAGGCGTGGCGCAGGTGGACGCCAACGTCGCCGCCCAGCAGGTCCAGGCACTATATAACAGCGGCGCCGCGTTGGCATCCGCTTACAGCGGCGAGTATTCTCTTATGAGCAGCGTGCTCTTTAACAATGGCCCTGTGCCCCCAGGCAAAGTTGACCCCACCACTATACCAATTACCCTTACGGCCAATACTAAATTAAAAACCGGCTCGGTCATTAATGTAGGCGGCCTGAAGGAAGTCAAAGGTTGCGCCGATCCGTTCACAATGCAATACGCCGACAACTTTCCCATGTGGGATGTGGCCTGGGGGCGGCTCACGCCGAATCAAATCTCTCAACTTAACAGACTTGTGATCCTTAATGAATATATCCAAACGCGTACGCCCTATCTCAAGAAGGTGCAGAGTTCCAACGCCGCCTCACACATACTCCGCACCATGCTGCAAGCCATAAAAGGCGTCAAATTTTTCGGAGCATTTGGAAACGCCAAATCGCGGATGGTGGTGGTGATCAGCACTGATACCTGCGTGTCAGGATTGGCTGGACTTCTTAACGTGAACTGGCAGTTGCCCGGATACCAACAGGATTATTGTGCTCTCGGCGGCGCCCTCGTTTTCGAACTGCGACAAAAAAGGAACAGTTACCTCGTCCGCGTGTACTACACCGCACAGACCATCGACCAACTCCGTAATCTGACGCCTCTCTCCATAAGTAACCCACCGGCAACCATCCAGATCCTGGTTCCGGACGGCAGCAAATCGGACACTAACCTGGATATTGACTTCCACGTTTTTAATAGACTTCTGACAAAGGCAATAGGGCGGGAATACGTCCCCAGGAAAGAGATCCCGCCCGACGTGTTGACCGGAGTCATTTGCAAAGAAGAGACCGAAGATCCCTGGGAGGAGTAGGGAAGCAGCTTGATTTCGGGACCGGCTGGAAAGGAAACGGATTGACAATGGGAACGACCGGTCCCGGTTGGGCCAGCCGCAGTGGTTGACAATTTTATCGAAACAGTTCCCTCCGGCCAAGGCGGAGAAAATGATTTTCGTGGAGGCAGCCCGGATGGCCGCAATCTTCCATGATTGGGCAAGGGCCTTTCAGTCATTCCGGTGCGGATGTGATAATAAGATCGGTTCATATTTTTATGAAATATTTCACCGAAAATCCAATTTCTCAAAGGCTGATCGATTATTCTTTTTCCTGGCCCCGGTTTCTCCATGAAGTCCGCGGCTTTTACAAGGAAATTTTGGTTCCTTACCCAGAACCCATTTTCTTTTACATCTTGGCTTTCACGATAAAGATCTTTAGCTATGGTATGAACAATGTAACAAGCAAATTCGCGATTATCAGGATTATAGAAGTAAATATTTGAATCTGGAAACACTAAATCGCTAATATATCTAAAGCATCACTGGGGCGGCATCGATACCCCCTTATTTCTCGAGGAAATTGGATAAGAACGCAATGTTCTCGTCCATATTGGAATTTTTTAATTTATAATAAAATTTTCATATAATTTGCGTATAAAGAGGTTTTGGCGGGAAAATATAATCCTTAAGGAAAATATTTCTTGGGAGGTCATTTGGTGTTTATCTGAAAAGATTATTTATGCCTGAAATCTGCCGCTGTTATGGGATTATAATCTACATGCATTACAATGACCCTGATCCTCCTCATTTCCATGCAAAGTACGAGAACCAAGAGGTGATCGTTGAGATACAAACAGGGATGGTCAAAGGTAAAATCATATGACAAAAAGAGCATTAAGTATGCTTTTCGAATGGTATGATATCTACAAGGGGGAACTCATGGAAAATTGGGGGTTGGCTAGAGACCGCAAACCGCTCCAGAAGATCACGCCTTTGCCATAGGAGATTATTATGTTTTTGCAAGTAACGGATGCTACCTATCTCAAAGATTTCCGGTTAAGACTTCGGTTCAATGATGGAACTGAAAAAGATGCAGACTTACGGAATGAGCTTTACGGGGAGATATTTAAGCCCCTTTTAAATATTGAATTGTTTAAGCAAGCGGTGGTAAATCCCAATACGGGAACCATTGAATGGCCTAATGGGGCTGACTTTGCCCCTGAGTTTCTCTATAAGATCGGCAAGGAAGTGAAAAAGATTGCTTAGAGATGGCATAAGCGTATCAACGACTACGACAATAAATCGGGCTCCTGATAAAAGCTCTGTTCTTGGAATCATTGTCTGGTTTGCAAATACCCCAAAACAACTTGCTTCATCGCAATGCCCGCCTTACTCATGACGATAGTCAGTGGATTCCTGAAAAATGAGAGACAAACGGGCTGCACACCACAAGCACTCAGTTAATCCCTTATTTCAATTACTTCAACAAATCCTCGGCAACAATTCCCCCATAGGCGGGTCCAGGATGCGGGCGGTGCCGATGACGGTGCGCACCGTGACCCGGCCCGGCAGGCCGGAGCCCACTTCCCCGATGATCCGGGCTTCCCGCCCGTAAGGGCTTTGCTGCGCCAGGGCCAGGGCCTTAAGCGCGTCTTGGGGGGCCACGAAAATGAGCATCTTGCCTTCGTTGGCCACTTGAAAAGCATCCAGGCCCAGGGCTTCGCAGACCGCGGCCACCGCGGGCTTCACCGGCACCTGGTCTTCCTGGATTTCCATGGACACCCTGGACTGCCGGGCGATTTCGTTCAAAGCCGCGGCCACCCCTCCCCGGGTGGGGTCCCGCATGGCGTGGACATCCACGCCGGCCTGGAGCAGATTAATCACCAATTCCGTTAGCGGAGCCGCGTCGCTTTCCATGGACGCGCCTTCCAGGAGCTTTTCCCGGGCCAGCATCACCGCGGCCCCGTGGTCGCCCACGGAGCCGGTGAGGAGGATGGCGTCGCCGGGGCGGACCGCGGCGCCGGAGACGCCTTCCTTAAGGACCAACCCCAGCCCCGCGGTGGTGATGAACACCTTGTCCGCGGCGCCTTTGGGCACCACCTTGGTGTCGCCGGTGACGATGGCTACCCCGGCTTCCCGGGCCGTCTCCTCCATGGATGCGGCGATGCGGGATAGCACTTCGATTTCCAAGCCCTCTTCGATAATAAAAGAGGCGGACAAGACCAGGGGCCGGGCCGCGGCGGTGAGGAGGTCGTTAACCGTGCCCGCCACCGCCAGGCGGCCGATGTCGCCGCCGGGGAAAAACAAGGGGTCCACCACGAAGGAGTCGGTGGTGAAGGCCAGGCGGTGGGCGCCCAACTCCAGGGTGGCGCTGTCATCGCCGGCATAGTCCGGGGGGCCGTAGCAGTTCAGAAAGACTCGTTCAATGAGGGTGGCCATTTCCTTGCCGCCAGCGCCGTGACTCAGTAAGACCCTGTTTTCTGTTTTCTGTTTTCTGTTTTCGGTATTATTCATGAGAACCCTGTCTTCGGTCTCCGGTCTCCGGTCTGAATAAAACTATCTTTCATATCTATAAACCGCGGCGCAGGCCCCTTCGCCGGAAACCATGCACGGCCCCAGGGGATGGGAGGGGTTGCAGGCTTTATCGAACAAGGGACACTGTTTAGGGGGCAGCACCCCCCGCAATACTTCCCCGCAGCGGCAGGCGGAGGGCGGCGGGGGCGGCACCTGGGCCAGGATGGGGGCGAAGCGGGTCCGAGCGTCGAAATGGCGATAACGGTCCCGGATTCGGACGCCGCTGCCGGGAATCACCCCCAACCCCCGCCATAGGGCGTCGTCCGGTTCAAATACTTCCTCCAGCAACGCCATGGCCTGGGGATTGGCCTGGACCTGCACCGCCCGGGGATAGACGTTGTCCACTCGGGGCCGGCCTTCAACAAGTTGCCGGAGGATGGCCTCCACCCCCAGGAGGATGTCCAAAGGCTCAAAGCCGGTGACCGCGCCGGGGACGCCGAAATCCCGGGGAATAAACTCGTAAGCCTCGGAGCCGATGATAGTGGTGACGTGGCCGGGGAGCAGCAATCCGGAAACCTTAATTTCGCCGCTGTCCAGCAGCGCCCGCAGGGCCGCGGGCATGGTCTTGTGGACGCAAAACAAAGTGAAGTTATCCAAACCGGACGCGCCCGCACTCTTAAGGGCCAGGGCGGTGGTGGGCATGGTGGTCTCGAAGCCCACGCCGAAGAAAACTACCTGCTTGTCCGGCTCCCGGCGGGCCAAATCCACCGCGTCCAGGGGGGCGTAAACGAAGCGCACGTCCGCGCCCTGGGCGCGCTGCTTTTCCAATGAGGTGTGGGTGCCGGGAACCCGGAGCATATCGCCGAAGGACGCCAGCACGGTGTGGGGCTGGTCTCCCAGGGCCAGGAACTTGTCCAGGTCGTATTGGTCGGTGACGCACACCGGGCATCCGGGCCCGGAGATGAGCTTCACCGGCTCGGGCAGGAGGGATTTCAGGCCGAAGCGGGCGGCGCTCATGGTGTGGGTGCCGCACACCTCCATGATCACCGCGGGCGCGGCCAGCTCCCGGAGGCGCCGGACCACGGCCTGAACCAAATCTTTGCGGCGGAACTCGTCAATAAATTTCATCGGCCAGGCTCCGCAACAGGGAAAGGGTTTCTTCAGCCGAGGCCGCGTTCACCTTGGCGATGGCCAATCCGGCGTGAATGAGGACATAGTCCCCCAGGACCGCGTCGGGCAGCAAGTCCAGGCGCACCTGGCGGGTAACGCCGTCCACTTCGGCCACGGCCTGGACGCCGTCGATTTGAATAATTTTCATGGGTATGGCTAGGCACATATCAGAATACCTTTTGATGCAGTAAATAAAAGTGTGGGGTTAAAAGGGGAAAAGGTTAAAAGGTTAAAAAAATCATTATCTTTTCCCCTCTTCCCCTTTTAACCTTTTAACCTTTTAACCCTTCTCCAACCGCGCTGCGGCCACTGCGGCCTGGCCCAGGGAAATGCCGCCGTCGTTGGGCGGCGTCCGGGTGTGGGTCAAGATTTCAAAACCCTGCTCGCTTAAAAGATCATACAACCGGGTCAATAATAAGGCGTTTTGAAAAACCCCTCCGGACAAGGCCACGGTTTCCAGGCCGGTGCGGTCCTTGATGGCGGCGCAAGCCTGGGCCAGGAGCCGGGCCAGGGAGTTATGGAAGCGGGCCGCGGCCCGCGGCGGCGCGGCGCCGGACAGATAATCCCCCACGGTTTCCTTAAACAGGGCCACAGTGTCCAGGACTAGCAGGCTACCGTCGGCATGGAGCGGCGCCGGATACCAGCCCTCTTCGCCTTCTGCCGCAGCCATTTCCAACTCCAGGGCCGGCTGGCCTTCATAGGTGCGGGTGCGGCAAATCCCCAAAGCCGCGGCCACCGCATCGAACAGCCGCCCGGTGCTGGAGGTGAGGGGCGAGTTCAGCCCGGTGGCCAGTTGATGTGTCAGGATACGGCCTTCCAGGGGGTCAAAAATCAGACCCAACTCCCGGGCCTTTTGAGCAAACTCTTTCCCCCAGGCGGCGTGAAGATAGGCCACGGCCATGCGCCGGGGGTCCCGCACCGCGGCTTCGCCCCCGGGCAGCGGAATCTGGGCCAGGCGGCCCTGCCGTTGATAATCGGCCAGATCGGCAATGAGAAGTTCTCCGCCCCAGATAGTGCCGTCGGGGCCGTAGCCGGTGCCGTCCAGGGCCAGACCCAGGCACGGCCCCCGGCGGCCGTGTTCCGCCAGGCAGGCGGCGATGTGGGCGTGGTGGTGCTGGACCCCGATGAGCTTCACCCCTTCCTGGGCCAGGGCATAGCGGGTGCTGAAATACTGGGGGTGGAGGTCGTAGGCAATAACCCTGGGGTCTTTGCGGCTCAGGTCTTTGAAATGGGCGATGGCCAGCTGAAAGTAATCAAAGGTCTCCACCGTATCCAGGTCGCCCAGGTGCTGGCTGAGCAGGGCGGTCCCCTTCCAGGCCAGGCAGAAGGTGTTTTTCTGCTCCCCGCCCACCGCCAGGATGGGTTCGGAATCCACCGGGAGAGAGACGGTTTGGGGGACAAAGCCTCGCGCCCGGCGGAGGGGAATGGTAAAACGGCCGGCCCCGGGGCGCACCACCGAGTCGTCGCAGGGGACCTGGATGTCCCGGTTGTGCATAAGAAAAGCGTCCGCCAGGGACCGGAGCCGGGTGCGCGCTTCATCGTTGGTGAAGACCAACGGCTCTTCACTGAGGTTGCCGCTGGTCATCACCAGGGCCGCCGGGGCATGGGAAAAGAGCAGCAGGTGCAACGGAGTATAAGGCAGCATCAGGCCCAGGTATTTATTGTTTGGAGCCACCTGGGGGGCGATATCGCAGTGGTCCCGCTTCCGGGCCAGGACAACGGGACGTTCCGGAGAAAGGAGGAGATGGGCGGTGAGGTCGTCCAGGTGGCAGAGGCGCTCCGCTTCGTTAAGGTCCGGCACCATCACCGCGAAGGGTTTGGCCACCCGGCCTTTGCGCTCCCTTAAGTTCGCCACCGCCTCGTGATGGCGGGCGTCGCAGGCCAGGTGAAAGCCGCCCAGGCCCTTAATGGCCACGATTTTACCGACCCGGAGGAGTTTTCCGGCGGCTTCCAAAACATCGCTTTCCAGGACCCGGCCCCCTTCCTCCAGCCATAGGTGGGGACCGCAAACCGGACAGGCGGTAGGCTCCGCATGGAAGCGGCGGTCCTCGGGGTTTTGATACTCCTCCCGGCACCGGGGGCACATGGCGAAGGCCGCCATGGTGGTGTGGGGCCGGTCATAGGGGACGCTCCGGATGATGGTGAAGCGGGGGCCGCAGTTGGTGCAGTTGGTGAAGGGATAGCCATAGCGTTGGTCCGCGGGATCCATGACTTCCCGGAAGCAGTCGGCGCAGGTGGACACGTCCGCGGGAATGAGGGCCTCGGTTCCGGGAAGTCGGCGGCTTTCCAGGATGGCAAAGCCTTCCCGGCCCTGGGGTTCGGCCTCCTCCACCACCAGGGAATCAATGCGGGCCAGGGCCGGAGCCTGGGAGGCGATTCGGCGGACGAAGCTGTCCAGGGACGCGGGCCGGCCTTCCACCACGATTTCCACGCAACGGGAAGTGTTACACACCCAGCCGGCCAGATGGTGCTCCCGGGCCAGGCGGTACACGAAGGGCCGGAACCCCACGCCCTGGACCACTCCGGAGACCTGGAGCTTTTTCCCGGAAAGTTTTTCAGGAGGCATCTATAGAAAGTTTAATATATGATTTTTGTTTATACAAAAAATAATATATCCAATTGTATTAGGCTGCTTTTATATTATTATGAGACTCTGGCAAATATGGTTTTTGTCATCCTGAACGAAGTGAAGGATCTCCAAATACAAGATTCTTCGCGGCGCTCAGAATGACAATTCCCGCCAATGGGGAATTTTGCAAGAGCCTCATGAGAAAGATTTTTTCTCAAAAAAATTGAGCCCCAGGTTTATTGTAGAAACCTTCATATCCTGCTAAAATTATTTCCACATATTTGCCAGGAATTTCAATATCCATATTTGATGGATTCGTAAAAAGTCGCTTATTGTTAATTATCTGAAATAATTTAAGATTATGGTATTTTTTTCTTGTCGGGCGTCGCTTTTTATGGCATAATTCGGTGAAAAATCAACGGGTTAATGGCAAAAAGATGATTCGTACACGCGATCCCCGACAAGCCTCATTAATTGATCCCTGGGGGGATTTAGGTCCTAAGCGCCGCCAGTTGTTGGAGAACTCCTGGGCCGGGTTGTTCCGCCAA
>Ga0194113_10002362_pt1 | contig 25904 bp, 25 predicted proteins | sample TA2MahC200mmetaG_FD_146193 | JGI IMG/M metagenome (GOLD analysis project Ga0194113, IMG submission 146193) | Freshwater microbial communities from Lake Tanganyika, Tanzania - TA2015017 Mahale Deep Cast 200m | ecosystem: Environmental > Aquatic > Freshwater > Lake | place: Tanzania: Lake... | reverse complement strand
CCAATGGTGATTGGTACCGGTTGTGCAATCCCCGGGGTGATGGCAACAAGGACGATCCGCGACGATCGCCAGCGCCGCACTACTGCGATGCTTACCCCCTTTATGCCTTGCGGGGCCAAGCTCCCGGTTATTGCTCTTTTTGCCGGAGTCTTTTTCAGCGATGCAGCGTGGGTTGGAACAGCGATGTATTTTGTGGCCATTTTAATCATCATAACGGGTGCGCTGATTGTTAAGCGAATTACCAATGAAGGTTCAGCAAAGTCTTATTTTATCATGGAACTTCCGGATTATCGCCTCCCCAGCCTGAAGCGGGCTTTTATTTCGATGATCTCCAGGGCAAAAGCTTTTATTATCAGGGCGGCTACAATTATCCTGTTATGTAATGCAGTGGTTCATCTGATGCAAACCTTTACCTGGAGCTTCCAGGTTGTTGAACCCGGGATGGAAAACACAAGCATCCTGGCTGGTATTGCCAGCCCCTTTGCCTTTCTATTGATTCCGTTAGGTTTTGGAGCATGGCAGCTTGCCGCAGCAGCTATTGCCGGTTTTATTGCCAAAGAGAATGTTGTTGGGGTATTGGCTGTTGTCTATAGCATCACCAATTTTATTGACACTGAAGAATTTGTCCTGCTTTCCGGGGCCGGCGATGTGGCGGCCGTTATGGGTCTTACTTCTGTTGCCGCCCTGGCTTATCTGATGTTTAACCTATTTACTCCGCCCTGTTTTGCGGCAATCGGGGCGATGAATGCCGAGATGGATAGCAGAAACTGGCTGTGGGCCGGCATCGGGTTCCAGTTTGGGGTCGGCTATACAGTAGCTTATTTCGTTTACCAGGTTGGCACGCTAATGACAACCGGCAATTTTGGCGCTGGTGTCATACCGGGCCTGCTTGGCGTTATGTTTATTGCCGGTGTTATTGTCTTCCTGATTCGCAGGAATGATCACAAATCGAAGATTGAGCTGAAAGAGGCGGTTTAATGTTAACTAACTTAATAATTGTTTTGATCATAGCGGTTATTGTTGCCGGAGCTGCAGCTAAACTGATTAGTGGCAGAAAAAAAGGAGGGCCCTGTTCCGGGTGCCCCTATAGCGGGCTTGGCGACCAGAGCTGTCACGGCCAAGATCACCTCTCCTGCGACCAAACTGCAGAAGGTAATCAATAAACGGTCCTAAATAAAACACAGCCCGGGTAGAACCAGCTCCAGGATTGATCCTTACTGGTTAAAGCTCTCTGCTTAATGATCAGGCAGAGCTGTCAAGATACTGAAGCATCGGTATTTGTGCTCCACCCTGGGCTGCATTAATTACAAAAGTATCCGGTGGAGATAGGCGCACAATACCACAGGCATATTCACTGTTAATGATGAAAGGATTAATGTTAAAAACCATTTTGTTTAGGATGACATTATCTCCTTCCACAAAGGGGATGATATCAAAAGCGCGATCCACGTATTCCTGTACAATCCAGAGCTCATCTTTGATTTTGAGGATCTGATCGATTTTCTCTAACCATTCATCCTGGTTCTTGCTGCGGCCGACCACTACAGCCTCGCCACCATAAGATTTGCACTGTTTGATCACATATTGGTCTTTATGATGACAGATCATCTCAACAAGAGCAGGTTCAGGTTTGTAGTTAAACATTCGGGTCCAGGGAACATACTGTTTGATGAACGAGATTACATTAGATTGATAGAGATTGTGGTACCGGGGATCGCTCATTATAGCCAGGATTGCCTTATTACTGCCCAAAGCAGAGCTGAAGGGGTTAATCACACTAACCGCGCCGGCCCGTACTGCTTCATAAAATGGCTGGATATCCTTATACTTCTGGGTTAGCTCTTTAACGATTACGCGACGGTGAACAATGTCAATTTTTTCGCTATTGTAGGAAAGAAAACCGTTTCGAAAAACAAGGTCCCGTGGATCGGCCAGCATCGTCCGGTAGCCCTGTGCCTCGAAGAACTCCCGCAGTCTTTCCTGCTCGATTTTTGAACCCACATCTCGCCAGTCGGTAATCAGAATAGTTGGTTTGGTGTTAACATTTTTGTTTTGATAACGGGTTTCGAGCAGGGCTTTCAGGACTCGGTGAGGCCCATCATCAGGCAGAAAAGAAAAGCCTTCAGTCTGTAAAGTTTTAAACTGAGGAAGCTGCAGGTAAAGTTCAGTTGCGCAGTACGCTTCCATGATACCGCCGGCGCTGTCGCTATTGAATTCCAGAATATAAGGTTGGCCGTTGGAGTATAAATCCAGGCGGTAGATGACTATGTGCTTTGGGGTGCCGCAGTCCAGGGTCATCAGGGCGAGCTCTTCTTCATTCAGATTAAACATCTCTTTTATGTCCTTGCAAAGCTGCTCTTCTTTGGCCTGCGGTTTATATCTGTCAAGAGCGATGTCGATAATCTGTTCAAGCGCCTGCTGAGCATCGGTTAACATGCTCTTGTAGGAGTCCAGTTTTTCAGGGGTCGTAAAACCTGGCTCAAGAACTATGGGAATCGGCTTGCCCTTGTAGACAATCTTATCAGCAATGCCTGCATATAAATAATCAATACTCTGTTTAGCAGCGGTTGGATCAGCCTGTAGTAATTGATGATACCTTTCCTTGATATCTGCCATTTTGGTGCTCCCCTCTTATTAATTTAGGTTTTTAAAGCTCTAGGTTTTAGCCTTCAGGAAAGCTGCGAAACTTATTTATCTGCCCCGGCTGGTTTGGCCGCTCATCATCATTTAATAAAAGTATAAGGATTAAGGCAGGTAAGTCAGCCGGCCTTCAACTTTTCTAAAGGCATTTTGATTATTTTGCAACCACTCCTGCAGTACTTCGGTCATCGATGTGCTCACTATCAAGAAAGGACCATCTTCCCGCAATTCTTCTTCCGAAAAGCTGAGATAGGCTTTAGATCCTTTAAGATGATACCCGGTGATGCAGATCCTGTATTTTTCATCAAGGTCAACCGGCTGCCCGTTAATTTCAAGCGCTAGTAATTTGCGCTCAGAGTCGGAGTAGGTTGCTTTTACAGTACTGTTAACCTGGTAACATTCGCCTTCGCCGTTTCTGTTTTCCGGTTTCATAAAGTGACTAAAGACCTGCCACAGCTTGGCGCCGCTGACGGTAAAGCGATTTAGGCTATCATTAAAGGGAAAGCAGGTCGCAAAATCACTAAGTGTTACCAGTGGACCAAACTCCTTCTGTCTGATCGAACCGCTGCCGAGCAGCATTATATCAGTATCGGACATCTCAGCCAGGCCATCTGCAAAAAGATTTCCCAGGGCAGTTTCAATTTCGCGGGCCGGGTGCGTATGTTTTAAGGCTAGCTTCGTGACTATCGAGTTATATCTGGCTACCACATCAGCTTTGTACGAATGGATAAAGTCAAGCAGATCGTAGTCTTCCTCAGCAGATCTTGAAGAGATGGGAACAAGCTGCCACTTCCATTCCACGATGGAGTTGGTGGATTCTTCAACAACGATATCAAACCTGCCGATTTGCTTAGTGCCTTCGCCGGCCTGGGTTATCAATACCCCGTTAACTTCTTCTGGCTGATCAAGAATTGAGTGTGAATGTCCGCCAATAATCATGTCCACTCCCCAGACGGGATCCAGTAAGCCTGCCAGCTCTTTATCCGATTCCAGGCCGATGTGAGTCAGTAAAACTGTCAGATTGATCCGGTCATTCTGGTAGGCGTTGGTAATGCGGCCCACTTCTTCGGCAGCATCTTTCAGCGTTACAAAGGTACTGATCAACTTATCAGTGGTTGAAATTGAATCCATCACCTTTTCGGTAATAATACCGGTGAAAAGAATGTTGTAGCCGCCCAGCTCAATTATTTTATAGGGCTGCATGATCCGTTTGTTATATTTTTCAATATAGAGGTTTGCATTGACGATGACGAAGTTGGCCATCTTCTCCAGGAAGAGAAGGTGGGGGAGGCCGTAATCAAACTCATGGTTGCCCAGGGTAACAACATCAGGGGCCAGGTAATTCATGATTTCCATGGTCGATATACCTTTGTATTCAGTGTCGATGATCGAGCCCTGCAGCATATCACCGGCGATTACGTAGAGAACGTTTTCTTCCTCCAACCGTACTTTGTTAATGTAGCCGGAGAGTAAAGACAGCCCGCCGATTAACTCACCAGAATCGCCGCTGGATTCGGCCAGAAAGTCTCCGTGCAGATCGTTGGAATGTAAAATGGTAAATTTTCTGGTTGGCACCAGTCTCCCGCCTCTCCTTGATTTAGTTGATGAATAATTAGATTATAGCATTTTAGAAATTGATAAAGGGTAAAAACGATCATAAATAATCTTTTATTGCAGAGTGTTGGTAACGCTGGGCAGTAGAAGGAATTTAAAAAGGTAATGAGAAGTGATACTCAAGAATTCAAAATGGGTGTATGATAGATAAGAAATAGGATGATTAAACCACATCGATAGGAGTTGAAAGGGAATGAACAAAAGTAAATATCTCTTAACCGGGACGATCCTCAGTTGGGCGCTGGGCTATGTCGGAGCGGATCGCTTTTACAAAGGCGAAATTGGCTTAGGTATTCTTAAACTGGTTACCTTAGGGGGTTTTGGCATCTGGTATATTGTCGATGCAATCATTTGGACATCCGACCTTGGTAATTTTGATCGCGAAGAACAGAATGCTATGTAATTAAAAGTGGAATTAAATATAAAAGCGTTTGGGAGTATAGAATTGGAAGAACAGCTGATTGCCCCCTGCGGGATGAATTGCAGCTTATGTGTTGCCTATCAGGCAGAAAAGTCTGATCTAAAGAAAAAAGGCCTCAACCGTAAATACTGCCCGGGCTGTATTCCGCGCGGTAAACACTGCCTTCATCTGCAGACACACTGCAAGTTGGTGGGTGAAGGCTTGGTTCGCTTTTGTCATGAATGCCCTGATTTTCCCTGCAAGCGGTTAAAAAACTTAGACAAGCGTTACCGCACTAAATATCACTTGAGCATGATTGAGAACCTGAAGCAGATCAAAGAGCAGGGGTTGGAGGTTTTTCTTGCCGATCAGCAGTCTAAATGGCGCTGCAATAATTGCGGCGCAGCAATTTGTTGCCATTACGGGTTGTGCCTGAACTGCCAGTTTGATCTGTTACGACAAAACAAGAGATACCGCTGGGGTGAAGAACAGGATTAAGGATGTAAGAGTCATCACTATCATTATTGACCTGCTAATTGTTTTTCTTGAATAATATGCGTATATCTGACCAGGGAAAGAAGTAAATTAAATATACAGCCCCGTAAACAATAAAGGAATCGATTTTTAAGGCATAGCTGATTGCGAAAAAGAAGATTAAAAGATGCATGCGTACAACATTGACATAGGGTCTTAACATTGAAGCGCCTAAAGGGTTCCTGCCCAGTTTGGCTTTACCGGCAACACTGGTGAATGTGGGAGATATTATTGTTTCAGGCGTTTTGAATCCGGTATATAATGTATAAAAGGGCTTAAAAACGTGATTTCGTTCTGCTATCATGGTAGGGATTAGAAATAATCCATAGGGTACAAACAGATATTTAAAAGCCATTAATACCAGTAACGGGGGATTGATAAATGCTCTGCCGAAACCATCAGTGGGTAGCCCGTCGACCGGAAAAAAACTTTGCAGGAATACTGAGTGAACGGCATGGAAGCCTCCAAAATGAATTGAAAAAAAAGTCAGAAGAAACAAACCGCCAGCTGTTCCGATGGCAAGTGCCGGGATGCGCTTTTTACGTTCAAAATCCGGATGCTTAATTACCAAAAGGCCGATATAGGCGCCGGCACCAAGATATGACAGCAGGGTCAGGTAGCCCAAGACCAAACTGCAGAACCAGAGACTCCAGACCAGATCCCGTACTTCCCACTTTAAAAAAAAGGCGATGGCCAGGCTGGTGGCAAAAGCTATTATGTTAGGGACCAGTCCCAAAGGATTTATTTTATCGTGCCGATTATCTTTCAAGCCACAATCCTCATCAGTAGAAATATAATTTATTATTCCGCTTAATTATCGTTTGTTCCTGCATAATTCCTGCATAATTAATATACAGATGTGTAACAAAAGTTTATGATTAGGAAGAAAAGAATCTAGTGAAAGGAGTTTTAATTTGGCAAAAGTAATCGTGGTTGGTGGCAATGCGGCCGGCATGAGTGCGGCGAGCCAGGTTAAAAGACAACAACCGAGTTGGGAAGTTATAGTCTTTGAGAAGGGCGCTTATATCTCATACGGGGCTTGTGGCATACCTTACCATATTGAAGGTTTGGTTAATAAGATTGGCGACTTGGTGACGGTTACACCTGAAGACGCGGTTGGTAAGCGAAAACTTGATTTAAGGATGCAGCACGAAGTAGTTGCGATCAATCCGCATTTTAAAACGGTCACCTATCTTGCAAACGGTAAAGAGGGTCAAGAGAGTTTTGATTACCTGGTTATCGCCACCGGAGCCCGCCCTGTAAAAGCGGCAATCGATTACAGTCTGTCGGATCTTATTTATACAGTTCATACTCTGGATGATTCTCAGGCCCTGCGCAGTTTACTTGAAGAACAAAAGCCAAAAAAATGTGCGGTTATTGGCGGCGGTTACATTGCGCTTGAGATGCTTGAAGCTCTTCACTCACGGGGCCTGGAAACCCACATGATCCATCGCCGCGACGCTCTCTCGCGCTCCTTTGAGCAGGAAATATCAACTATTGCTCTATCAGCTATGGCTGATGAAGGGATTACCCTGAAGCTAAATCATGCAGTAAAGCAAATTGAAGCCAATGATCGATCGATAAACGTTATAACTGACCAGGGAACGCTGCAGTACGACCTGGTTGTAATTGGTGCAGGCGTTGAGCCGAACAGCGATCTCGCCCGGGAATGCGGTATTGAAACTGGTGTAAGAGGGGCAATCAGGGTCAGTGAATTATTGCAAACGAACATTCCTAATATTTACGCAGCCGGTGACTGTGCTGAAACCAGGAATATTGTTACCGGCCAGCCAGAATATGTCCCACTGGCTTTGAAAGCAAATAAGGAAGGGGTAGTGGCCGGCATCAACATCGCCGGCGGGCAGGAAGCATTTCCCGGAGTGCTCGGCACAGCAATCACTAAGTTTGGTAATCATGGTTTAGCTCGTACAGGACTGACCCTGGAAGAATCACAAAAAAGTGGTTTTGATGCCTTTAAGTTTAAGGTGGAAGCAAACAGCCGCGCCCACTATTATCCCGGCCAGGGTCCGATGACTTTTGTCATAATAGCAGATCGGAAAGTCGGTCGCTTGCTGGGAGCACAGATTGCGGGACCGGCAGACAGCGTTAAACGCATTGATGTTTATGCAACGGCGATAACGGCTAACATGAATTTAGATCAAATCTTTCATCTTGATCTGGCCTACGCCCCGCCATTTTCGCCGGTCTACGACCCAGTCGTCCTAACCGGTCGGGTCGGCCGGAAAATGGTTAGTCAATAGCAGGTTGCTTGGCAGCGGATAAATTTAGGGTCACTCAATACATTATATGGGGAAAGAGATATCCGGAGGGATTTTGTTGAAAAAACCACTTAAAAAAATCATAACCTATGATGTGGGGACAACCGGGTTGAAAACCTGCCTGTTTAGTTTTGGCGATGAACTGACCTTGCTGGCTTCGGAGATGGTGGGCTACGACCTCTACATCCTGGATAACGGCGGAGCAGAGCAGGAACCTAATCAGTGGTGGGATGCGATGTGCGCAACTACGCAAAAACTACTCGAAAAAACCAGTACTGCTCCTGAAGATGTCGCCGGAGTATCCTTTTGCTCACAGGGGCAGGGGTTGGTTCTTGTCGACATGGCAGGTCGACCACTGCGGCGCATGATGAGTTATATGGATCAGCGGGCTTGTAGTGAGATGCAGGAAGTTATGAGCCGGGGTCTTAAAATTTCCAGCATTAATCTATTCAAGCTGCTGCTATCGATTCGGGAAACCGGTGTTGTAGCGGCCAGTGTTAAAGATCCGGTCTGGAAATATAAGTGGGTTGAGAGGAACGAACCGGATGTTTTCAAAAAGATCTATAAGTGGCTCGATGTAAAGGAGTTTTTAATCTGCAAGTGTACGGATAAGTTTATTATGACGGAAGACAGCGCCTTTGCTACCCTGCTATACTCAATCCGTAAGGGAAAAGAAGGATGGAGCAAAACTGTTTGTAAATTGCTTGGTGTTAACAGGGATCACTTGCCGCCTATTATAAAATCAACTGATCAGGCAGGGACAATCACCCCGGAGGCGGCTTCCCTGCTAGGACTGCAGGTCGGGACGCCGGTCTTTGGCGGGGGAGTCGACGCATCGCTGATTGGTATTGGGGCGGGCTCTGTTTTAATCGGAGACACCCATATCTACGCCGGCACTTCAGGTTGGGTTTCTACGGTGATCGATAAACCTGTGTTAGATATCAGCTCGATGATTGCTTCCATAGTCGGGGTCCAGCCCGGTAAATATAATTATTTTGCGGAGCTTGAGACGGCGGGAAAATGCCTCGAATGGGTCAAAGATCATCTGGCTTTAGATGAGATTGGAGTGTACCTTGAAGGTACGCTGATTCACGAATCTCAAGAGACTGTTTACACCAGCCTATATGAGTATTTAACGAGTATTATTGAGAAGGTGAAGCCCGGTAGCGGGGGAGTCATTTTTACCCCCTGGCTGCACGGAAACCGCTGTCCTTTTGAAGACCCTGCTGCCCGAGGTATGTTTTTTAATATCGGGCTTGAGACCGGAAAGTCTGAGCTAATCAGGGCTGTTATTGAAGGAGTTTGCTTCCACCTGCGCTGGATGCTTGAAGCCCAGGAGAAGAAAGTAAGAACCTCTGATTCGATCCGTTTCGTTGGGGGCGGCGCTCTCTCAAAAGTGACGTGCCAGATTCTGGCTGATGTATTACAGCGGAAAATTGAAACCGTAGAAAATCCGCAAAATGTCGGTGCAGTCGGCTCTGCGGTTGTTACGGCAATCGGTCTTGGGTCGTTCGACTCATTCGAAGCAGCCCGACAGCTGATTCCGGTGGCTATAACTTTTACTCCGAACCGGGGTAACAAAAGTATCTATGACCGTCACTATCAGGTGTTCAAAAATTTATACCGGGATAACAAAAAGAGTTTTAATGAATTAAATAGCTGTAAATAACCTTTCAGTAAAGTAAATTTGCAACCCTCTTTAATTTAATCTTCAACCCTGCTTTTAATTTCCGCTGCTATTTTGTTGTATCTTTCCCGGCCGAGATCGGCCCGGTAAGCAAAGAAAATGCCAACCAGAAAGATGGTTCCGGGAACAGTGCCCAAAATCACCCTGATGGCGGTTAATGCTGAATCAGGCTGGATAAAACCGGCCGGAGCCATTTCCTGATAGCCGAAGACTCCCAGCATAAATGATACAAAAGCAATTGATATACCGGATGCCAGTTTGTACATAAACTGGGTAATGCCGTAATATGAACCCTCCCGTCTGCTGCCATAAACGTGTTGATCAACTTCCACCACGTCGGGAAGGCTGGCAAAGGGTAGGATTTGGATGGCTGACATGCCGATCCCTGCACCAATGCAGACGCTGATCAAAGCTAAATAGTTTTGGGGCGGGATGAATAGGCAGGCCAGCAGTACGACAAACATTAATACTGCTGCGGCAGCGTAGACTTTGTGCTTGGAATATTTTTCACTTAAATAAACCCAGAGAGCCGCGGAAATGATGGCGGTTACCAGAGGTATCGCCACAAAGAGCATCGAATCGCTGCCTCCGCCAAAAGCCATGGTATCGTTGATGAAGAAAATGAAGATCGCCATGATAATATCGAAACCAATCATGCTTAGAAGGTAAAAGGTAATGATATTGCGAAATTCTTTCAGGCGAAAAAATTCTTTTAGTGTTGTCAGCAGATTTTTGCCGGTCGGTTCCTGGTGATCCACCCTTTCGGTAACGCTTGAAACACAAATCAGCATAATGACCAAAGCTAAAACTCCGAAGATTGCCCCGGCCAGACCATAGGCGGTTTTTTCTGATCCAAAGATTTGATAAAAAACACTCGCTGTTCCGTCAGCTAATAAGGCAAATATAGCTGCCCCGAGCAGAATACCGATATTGGCCATCACAATGCGGTAAGCATTTAAAGATGTTCTTTCGTCGTAGTCACCGGTCATGTTGGCTGTTAGAGCGTTGTAAGGGATGTAAACGATGGTCCAGGTTGTATTGTAGAGCAGGTAAGCAAAAGTATAATACAAAAAGCGGGCAGTTTGAGCGGTATCTTCCCCGAAAGGCACTAGCCAGAGGATGATAAACATCAGGCCGTAAGGTACCGCGCCGAACAGCATGTACACTTTCTTCTTACCCCAGCGGGTGTTTGTCCGATCGGAAATGCTGCCCATCCAAAAATCAGTTACTGCATCCCAAAATCGGGCTATGATAAAGACAAGTGCCGCCAGTTTGGGATTCAACCCGCCAACATTGATAAAAAAATATAAGAGGAAAAAACTGATAGCGGAGAACATGATATTTCCTGATAAATCGCCTAAGCCGTAACCAAGCTTTTCTTTAACCGATAAGCGAGCAGTCACTTTCTCGATCCCTCTTTTCTAAAGGGTTATCAAAGGAATTAAGCACGAAGGCTTTTCTGCTGCATTGTAGCACTTAAAGTTATGAATGTCTAATATAAATGATAATTAATAGATATTAAGCGGTCGACAGATGTTTGCTAGAGCATTTTAAATGCGTTAAACTGATTGCTGGAGGGGATTAATAATATGAAACATCAGTACGCAATATCTGAGTATCATGACACGGCAGCAATAATAAAAGCACTTGATGAGCTCATAAAAAAGCCGATTTACACGATCAGACCGGATGCCCTTAAACGTTACGAAGAAGAATATTACACTGAAAAATGCAAAAAATCAAAAGAGATGATCGAGCAAGCTGTCGAGATCATCCCCGGTGGGGTTCAGCATAATCTGGCTTTTAATTACCCCTTTCCCTTGGTCTTTACAAGGGCTGAAGGAGCTTTATTAGATGATATTGACGGCAACAGGTATTACGATTTTTTACAGGCCGGCGGCCCGACTCTGCTCGGGTCCAACCCCCCATCGGTCAGGGAAAAAGTCATTGCACTCTTAAATGACTGTGGCCCCTCTACCGGCTTATTTCATGAATATGAGTATAAGCTGGCTAAGAAAATTAGCGAACTAATGCCCGCAGTGGAAATGTTCCGGATGCTCAATTCGGGGACTGAAAGCGCAATGGCAGCAATCCGGGTGGCCCGCCTGGCGACTAAAAAGAAACAGATTCTGAAGATGGGAGGCGCCTACCACGGGTGGAGCGATCAGGTGGCTTACAGCATTCGGATACCCGGTTCCAAGTGGACCCAGGCTGGTGGTGTGCCCCGTTATATATTCAAAAATACCGGGGAGTTTTTCCCCAATGATTTAAATGATTTGGAACGAAAGCTGCGCCTGAACCAACTTAGGGGAGGAACCGCAGCGGTTCTGATTGAACCGGTTGGCCCGGAAAGCGGCACCAGGCCACTTAATTTTGATTTTAACAAAGGGGTGGAAAAGCTCTGCCGCAAATATGGAGCCCTGTTGGTCTTTGATGAGGTGGTAACGGCTTTCAGGATGGGACCAGCCGGTGCTCAAGGGTATTTTGGGGTATCTCCCGATCTGACAATCTTCGGTAAGATTGTTGCCGGCGGTTACCCGAGTGCCGGTGGACTCGGTGGTAAAAGAGAATTCATGAAATACCTGGCGGCCGGTTTACAGGGTGGAGAAAAACATAAAAAAGCTCTGGTGGGCGGCACTATGGCTGCTAATCCTTTGAGCTGTGTTGCCGGTTATTACACGATTTGCGAAATCGAGAGAACCGGCGCTGCAAAAAAAGCAGGGCAGGTTGGCGACCGCATGGTAGCAGGTTTGAAAGAATCGATTAAAAAGTACAATTTGCCCTTCGTAGTTTTTAACCAGGGATCCATAGTTCATCTCGAGACAGTCGGCACCATGCATTTTGTGATTGACTGGAAGAAAATCTGGACCATTCCGGCCGTAATGAAAGCCACTGCGGAACGAAAAACGGAGATGGAACACATGGGCGCCGCTTATATGGCCGAAGGTTTGGTCACACTGGCGGGCAGCCGTTTATACACCAGTGCTGCTTATACTGATGAAATGATCGAAGATGCACTGGCCGGCTTCGATCGGGTTTTTGCCAATGTGACCATTAAAGAAGGATAGGCGGAGGACAGTGATCATGGAGATACAAAAAGCCCGGGAAAATGTGGTATTGGCCGGCAAGAAACTTCTGGAATCGGGGTTGATTGCCAGAACCTGGGGTAACGTAAGCTGCCGGATTAGCGATTATCAATTCGTGATTACCCCGAGTGGCAGGGCTTATGAGACTTTAAGCCCTAAAGAAATAGTGACAGTCAATATTGAAGATGGCAGCTATTGTGGAGAGCTAAAACCTTCTTCAGAAAAAGATCTGCATGCTGAGATATACAAGCACAGAAAAGATGTGAATTTTATCATTCATACCCACCAGGCCAGCGCCTCTGCTCTCAGCCCACTGGGCGAGGATATACCAATCAGGGATTCTGAGGCTGTCAGCAGTTTCGGTGGAAAAGTGGCCTGTGCGGCTTACGGGCTGCCCGGCTCACAAAAACTCAAAAGAGAAGCTGTCGCTGCGCTGACTCGTACCGCCGGCAAAGCCATTTTGCTGGCTAATCATGGGGCAGTCTGCCTCGGCAGCGATATGCAAGAGGCTTTCCAGGTGGCAACGGATCTGGAGCAGCTCTCTGCTGACTTTGCCTGCCGGCGCTATAGCGAGATAAGTGGAGAGAGTGTGAAGGATGCAGATAAATTAAGAGAAGATTTCATTAAGTTGACCACTGATGGAACTCCTGCTGAAGAAAAAGAGCCGCCAAAGAATCTATACAACAGTGAGAGGAAGGGCGAGCATTTTATAATGTACTCCGGCGCTAAGGCCGATGCTCCTTTTGCCGAAGAAGAAATTAATTTCAGAGACCTTAATATTATAGTACCGCCGGACAATAAAGAAGCAGACATCCTGCCTGCAGAAGCAGAGCTGCACCGGGATATTTACAGGCGTTACAAAGATGTGGGTGCAATTATTCATACCAGATTACCGGATATCATGGCGGTGTCCCGGGCAGGCAGAAATCTAACCCCATTGCTCGATGATTTTGCGCAAATAATCGGAACGAGTGCCCGGGTAGTTGCTTACAACGGTTCGGCTCAGTCAATTAAGGATGTGTCAGGGAAGCTAAAGGGGAAAAGTGCGGTACTGATCAGGGGGCAAGGGGCCCTCTGCACTGGCCCCAATAAATATGACGCTGCCGCGGCGGTGATGGTTCTGGATAAAGGATGTAAAGCAATGATCTGTTCAACTCTTTTAGGTAAAGTAAAGCCAATCAACCCCTTTGAAGCAATGCTTATGCGCTATATCTATTTGAAGAAATACTCAAAACAGATATAAATCAACTGGTCGACCTCACTTATGATCTGATCTGAATCGGGTTAGGAATGCTGGTGTGTCAAATAATACCCCTGAAACAAACTAAACTATCTGTACTGTGATCGAGCTGCTCGAGAAGGAGCTGCAGGCGATTTATAAAACAGGTGCTGCCGACAAAAACTATAAGAACCAGCTTTATAGTATTGTAAATCCGCTTAGGGAAAAATACAGCTTATCGGGCAGTTACATGAAACCAATGCGCGAAAGGCTTAACTCGGCGAAGGAGAGCTAAAAACCAGGGAAGCAAAATTTTGTAATAACCAATTAGCTAAAACCAAAGGTTATATTGTAATAGGGGCTGAGCATTTTTCATTTGATTGTGAATTGACACCGTGGTATGATGTCACAGGCAAACTCAGCAACAATAATTATGTTTATTAAAGAACATTAGCAGCGGGGGTTCAACCAATAGAAAAACTCTCTCAATCTACTACACGGTTCTACCAACTTCGGGCATGGGCCGTTCATTTTTATACAGCCCTGGGAATCGTTGCGGGATTAATGGCTGTTGAAGCCATCTATCGTGGCGAAGCCCAACCGGTGTTCATTTGGCTTGCTCTTGCAGCGCTTATTGATGCTACTGATGGAACACTGGCCCGTCGTTTTGATGTCAAACGCTGGGTTCCCCAGTTTGATGGCTGTCTGCTTGACAATATTATTGACTTCCTGACCTATACTTTTATTCCTGTTGTTTTTGCCTATCGCTTTGAGCTGATCCCTCCCTTTGCCTTGCCTGTTTTAGCACTGGTGCTTTTCGCTTCTGCTTACGGTTTTTGTATCACTACTGCTAAAACGGATGATGGTTATTTTACCGGTTTTCCGAATTACTGGAACGTAATGATCTTTTATTTTTATTTGTTAGAGTTTCCTCCGTTGATTAATGCTCTAATCATGTTTATATTTGTTATTCTTGTATTTGTACCAATCCGTTATATTTCTGCTTCTACCGAAAAACTTAGGGCAATAACTGTTGTTGTGATGGTTTTATTCGGAGTTGCGCTGATTATTATGGGTGCAACTATGAATGATGTAGACAAGCGCCTGGTAGTAGGCTCACTGGCTGCTGCGGTTTACTATTTTGCAGCGTCATTTTATTTACATTTCACCGATAAAAATGAGATAGTAAATACCTTAAAGCAGATTATCCCTATCCCAGCCGACGATATTTAATAATTCTCTATGTAAAATGCTATTTGAAACGACAATTCCTGAACTGCTTAAAGTCAATGGATTCCCTTGTTGATCGGTGCAATTGCCTCCTGCTTCATTTACGATAAGCAGACCGGCGGCAAAATCCCAGACAGCTAGTTTATATTCAAAGTAGGCATCAAAACGGCCGCAGGCAACCCAGCATAGATCTAAGGCTGCGCTGCCAAATCTCCTTATGCCGTGAATGTTTTCTGCAAAGAGTTTTTCAATGCTGGACAATGTTTTTCGCATCATAACGCCACGGTCATAGTAAAAACCGGTTGCCACAATCGCTTCCTGCAGTGAAAGTGCTCTCGAAACGGTTATTTTTTTACCGTTTAAAGTAGTCCCCATGCTCTCTGCAGCACTAAATAGCTCCTCGCGTTCCGGATCGAAAACAACTCCGGCTTTTACTTGTCCAAAACGGGCATAGGCGATGGAGACACTGAAATGAGGTATTTGGTGCGCGTAGTTATTGGTTCCATCCAGCGGGTCAATAACCCAGAGATCCGGTTCATTGATGTTGGCGGTAAGATCATTTTCTTCAGCAATAAAACTGTGATCGGGGTACTGTTCCGAAATTATCTTGATAATAGTTTCCTGTGCGGCGTAATCGGCTTCGGTGACCAGGTTGTTATCGCCTTTTTCCGAAAATGAAGAGCTGCCCTTTTTGTTAATAATTATATCTCCAGCCTGCCGGGCTGCTGATTCTGCCACTTTTAATATTTTTTCAGTAGCGTTTTGCATCGATTAACCTGCCTTTTATTTATTTAGTACTTTACCTGTTTCTAATTCTAACATAAAGATTTTGACAGTCATTCTTATCATTATTTTGAATATGGAAGGATTGATTGAGAACTCATTTCTATGTTAGTTTAAATGGAGCACTCCAAAAAAGCTTTCATAGCATCGGTTTCGTGTTGCCGAGATAGATTTATAAGACAAATTGTTTTTAGTTTGGTATGATTATTTTAAAAAAGGCAAGAAATAATGAAAAAAACGGCAGAGCTTTTTATCAAGACGGTCACGAAGTATAATCCCCTGGCTATTTACATCCCCGGATCGCCGGATCCTGATGCTATTGCTTCAGCCTATGCGATTAAGATAATCCTTAAACACCAATCAGTGGAAGCTGATATCTTTACCGAAAAAGGTTTGTCATTGCAACAAAATAAGGCCTTTACGAAGAGATTAAAAATCCCGCTAAAAATCGGCAAAGAAATCAACCTGGACAAATATCAGGCATATATTGTGACTGATTTTCAGAATAACCGGGTCGATCAGATCGGATCCAAAATTCCATGTGCGGCTCATATTGACCACCACCGGGTAACAAAAGCTCCTGTAAAAGCAGAGTTTTCACTGATTAGTAATGATGTCGGCTCAACCAGTACCCTCATTGCTTTAATGATTAAAAATTTAAACCTTGATCTACCTGAAAACGAAATGACGTCAGTCGCAACAGCTCTTACTTTTGGCATTCAAACTGATACAGATAAATATGATCACATAACAGATCTTGATTTTGAAGCGCTCAATTATTTATCGCGATCTGTTGACAGAGATATATTGCAGGGAATCAATAGCACCCCGCTTTATCCTCAAACTGCAGAGCTGTATGATCGGGCAATCGCAAATGAGGTTGTCTACAAGGATTGGGCTTTCTACGGTCTCGGTTTTATTGATGCCCAATATAGGGATTCAATTGCCGTTACTGCCGATCAGGTATTGAAGCATGCAGATTACAAAGTGGTGGCTGTTTTTGCTATCATAGAAAATCAGAATAATCAGGAAACCTACCTCGACGTATCGCTACGCACCAAAAACAGTAACGTTGACCTTAACCGGATCATAAAAAATATTACCCCAAACGGCGGAGGCCGAAAGTACAAAGGGGCATACCAGGTTAAACTTAATTATCTAAAACATGCTCCGGACAAAGATCTACTCTGGCAGGTTGTAGAGACAGCTACCATGGAGACACTGCGCAAAAGCAGGGATGCCTTTTACATCACTGGTTTCAAGGGTATTTACCGTAGCGTAAGAGATAAAATACGTTCAATTTTCACTAAGGAGAGGGCTCAGTAATGGATAGTAAAGATAGTTATCGTCAAAAGATGCAGGAACAGTTGGAACAATGGAAAGAAGACCTGATAAATCTTAAAGCTCAGGCTCAGACTGCCGGGTCAGAAGCGGTTAAAAACATACCTGATCAGATTAAAATTCTGGAGCAAAAAATTAAGGAAGGATCTGCTAAGCTGAAAGAGATAGTAGACACGAACGAAGAAGCTTTTGAGGCTTTAAAGGAAGGTCTTGATTCGGCCTGGGAAGCGCTGTCCTCCGGTTTCTGTGAAGCCAAATCAAAATTTAGGTGGGAAAAAGAAAAGGACTAAAAGATCAATAACACACTTACTGGTTAAGCACTGTTCTATGGAACTGCGGAGGTTACGATACATTGCTATCATCTTTAAACCGGGAACATTATTCTTTCTTTCACATATTTCGAGTCAGGTACTCAGAAATAGACGCCCAGGGTATTGTTTTTAACGCTCATTATTTTACTTATTTTGACACCGCTATTACCGAATTTATCAGGGAGATCAAGTTTGATTATAAAGCTTTGATTGCCAGTGAAGGGCTTGATTTTTATTTGGTTAAATCGACTATTGATTTTTTTAAGCCTGCTGCATTTGATCAGCTGATTGAGATTGGGGTATCAATAGCTAAAGTTGGCCGATCAAGTTTAACCTGGGAGTTGGCAATTTTTAGGAAGGATGAAGATGAATGCCTGGCCCGGGGTGAGTTGGTGTGGGTCTGCACAAAATTGGGAAGCGGTCAATCTCATCCCCTGCCGGACCATCTCCTAAGCCTAATCAATGATTTCGGGTTAACAACTTAAAGTATGATTGCGCCTTCAAGAGAAAGCCTTGAAAGAGCCTGCGTTGTTATTGAGAAAAACCTTGTTGAAATGGGGATAATTGTCGCCTACGTTTCGGCATACTCCCCACTTGCGACTGATACCGATCGGCGCACACTGCTCTATATAAGTAGCTGCTTATACGATTTTTATCTTTTGGTCGAAGAATGCCTGCTGCAGATTGCTCGCATTACAGATCGCTGGATCCCGGGTAGCTTAGATTGGCATTACCGGTTGATCAGGTTGTTGAGGGCACCTGTACCGGATCAAAGGCCTCCTGTGCTTTCAGGTCGGACAGTATTACTTCTGGAAGATTACCTGGTCCTTTATATTAATTATCATCAACACTCACCAGTGATTTCGTCTGTAAAAATTGAAAGAATGATTAGTAACCTGCCGGTACTCCATCAGCACTTAGAGAATGAACTATTATTCCTAAATAAGCTGGTTATGCCCCGTAAACGAAGTGAAGCATAATGGTTATTTGTGACATTGATTTAACCAGTGGTCAAGAAGGAAGGCAAATTGAAAAGCATTAGGTTATTATAAACTAAAGACATTGGAGTAGATGAAATGGCGCAAGTAAAAGGAAAAATTGCCCTGATTGGTTCGGGTGAGCTTTCCGGAACGATGGTTGAAACTCACAAAACGCTGATAGCCGGCATAAAAACAGGCGACTTGACCCTGTTTCTTGATACGCCGGCAGGGTTTCAGGAAAACGTTGATCTGATCTCCGGACGGGCGGTGAAATATTTCAATGAGCAGGTGCTCCATGAGATGGAAATTGTCTCATTTAAATCAGCAGAGGCAACTAAAAGCGAGCAGGCAGAACAAACTTTCGGCCAGCTTGGGAGGGCCGGATATGTCCTAATCGGGCCGGGTAGCCCGACTTATATAGTTCGTCAGCTCGAAACAACACCTGTGCCTACTTTGCTCGGGGCGATGATTAACAGGGGCGGTTGCCTGGTTGCTGCCAGTGCGGCAGCTCTATCAGTCGGCAGCTGGACTCTCCCTGTCTATGAAATATACAAAGTTGGTCAACCTCTGCATTGGGTTTCGGGTTTAAAAATTCTCGGAAAATTAGGTCTTGAACTGGTTGTGATTCCCCATTGGAACAATGCTGAAGGGGGCAACCACGACACCCGTTTTTGTTACATGGGGGAGAAAAGATTCACTGCTCTGAGTTCGATGTTACCCTCCGATATAACAATCTTAGGGATAGATGAACATACCGTATGTGTTCTTGATTTTGCTGCTGAAACGGCCTCGGTAGATGGCCTGGGGCAGGTAACAATCAGACATGGCAGCTTCGAATCTTCTTTTTCCCGGGGTGAAACGATCTCATTTGATCTGCTGCAAGGCAAACCGGGATTGCCCCCTCAACGCGAAGACCCTGACGGGACAATAAACTATAATAATGGGTTGCCGATTCAGGGTGCTATGGCAGAAGAAATAAAACCAGGCTCGGTTTTTTGGGAGCGAATGCATAAAATAGAAGATACTTTTCAATGCGCGTTGTTAGAAAAAAAGGTAACCGTAATAATAACGCAGCTACTCGAAGCCGATCAGTTACTATGGCAGGCACACATTGACCTTGAAAACCCGGATTTCATCACCCAGGGCAGGGAGATCTTCCGGGAGATGATTGTCCTGGCAGGAACAGCAATTGAAGAGCTGACAACCATGATACCCGATAAGCTGAAAAACTTAGTGGCAGCGATTGTTGCTTTAAGAGAAGAGTTAAGGGATTTTAGAAGATGGGGTGAGGCAGACCGTATCCGCGATATTTTGCATAACGCCGGAATTGTCCTTGAAGATACGGAAACCGGACCCAGATGGAAGATTTAATTTTTAAACCCAAAGGAGAAGTAGATGTTGGAAATAAGAGAGTCTGCAGAGCAGGACCTGACCGGCTTGCTGGTGGTAGAAGAGACAGCTTTTGGTGATACTGAAGGACCGGTTATTGTAGAGCTGGTTAAGGGTTTATTACAGGATCCGACCGCGATTCCCCTGCTTTCATTGGTTGCGTTGTCTGATCAGAGAATAGTGGGCCATATTCTTTTCTCTAAAGCAGAAGTGACCGGTTTTGCAGAAGAACAATCGAGCATTTTGGCACCGCTTGCAGTTGAACCGGATTTCCAAAACCGGGGAATTGGCAGCAGTTTGGTGACTGAAGGTTTGAAGCTCTTAGCCGAAGCCGGCGTTAAAATGGTATTTGTGCTCGGTCATCCGGAATACTATCCCAGGTTTGGTTTTAAACCAGCCGGCCAGTATGGCTTGGATGCGCCATATCCAATACCCGAAGCAGTGAAAGAAGCATGGATGGTTCAGGAATTAAGCCCTGGTTATATCGGCAGAGTTAAAGGTCCAGTAAAATGCGCTGAAACCTTGGACCACCCGGAACATTGGCGGGAGTAAAATTTTTTTATCCAGGGAGGTATGGTGTGGTGAATGATACCCTAAAATTGCTTAAAAGTCACCGCTCAGTGAGAAAATACACTGAACAGGATGTTGAACCCGAAAAGGTTAAAGCAATTATTGATGCTGCCCAGTGGGCTGCAACTTCAAGTCATTTTCAGGCCTATACTATTATCAGGGTTGATGATCCCGCAAAGCGCAATAAATTTGCTCTTTTAGCCGGAGGCCAGAGCTGGGTTGAAAAGTGCCCCTTATTTATGGTTTTCTGCGCCGACCTGCGGCGCAGTAAAAAGTATTGGCCAGAGCTGGACGATGAAGTATTGGGCAATATGGAGATGCTGATCATGGCCACGGTCGATGCAACCCTGGCTGCCCAAAAAGCACTGATTGCTGCCCAATCCTTAGGGCTGGGCGGGGTTTTTATCGGAGGTATTCGTAACGATTTAGGCCAGGCGAGTGCACTTATAAAACTGCCTGAGTTGGTTTACCCGGTCTTTGGCCTGTGTCTTGGATACCCAGCCGAACAAAATCCGCAAAAGCCGCGCTTGCCACAGGAAGTGATCTTCAAGCAGGAAGTATACGATGATCGCGGTGATAACGTTCTAATAGAAGAGTACGAAGAGCAGGTTTGCAAGTACTATCGGGATCGTGAGGGTGGTTTGGAAAATATTACTTGGAGTAAAAGATCGGCCGCTTATATGATGGCTAAACCCCGCCCGGAAGTGGGACCTTACCTGCGGGAAAAAGGATTTGCCTTAAAGTAACTCGAATATCCACGATGCAAAAGTTATTGGTTTACCATCAGGATAGGGGTAACCAAGCTGTTAACCTGAAAGGAGCAGTCCATGGGAAAAACAATTGCAGAAAAAATCCTCTCTGATAAGAGTAAACAGGATGCAAAAGCAGGAGATATTGTCATTGCCGATCTTGATTTTGTAATGGGTCAGGATGGCACTTCACCGCTGGCGATCAGAGTTTTTGAAGAGATGAAAGCTAATCGGGTTTTTGACCCGAACCGGGTGGCAATGGTTATCGATCACAGCGCTCCGAGCCCGGTTGAAGGAGTATCTGCCCTGCATAAGCAGATGCGGGATTTTGCACAGAAACAGAAGATTCATTTCTACGACATCGGTGACGGTGTCTGTCACCAGCTGCTCCCTGAAAAGGGCCATGTTCTGCCGGGCCAATTGGTTATTGGAGCTGATTCACACACTTGCACCTACGGGGCGATCAATGTTTTTTCAACCGGTGTCGGCTCCACCGATCTGGCTGCGGGTATGATTTCCGGTAAACTATGGTTTAAAGTACCGGAAACGATCAGGTTGGTTTTAAACGGAAAGCTGGCAGGAGGGGTCTTCTCCAAAGACCTAATCATCTTTTTAGCCGGGCAAATTACAGCAGATGGCGCAACTTACATGGCCATTGAATTTGCAGGTGAAGTGATCGATGCTCTTTCTGTAGATGCCAGATTTACAATCAGCAATATGGCGGTAGAGTTGGGCGCAAAATGCGGGCTTATGGAAGCAGATCAGAAAACAGAAAGCTGGGTTAAACAGCATAGCATACAAAGCTACCAGCCTGTGTTAGCCGATCAGGATGCTAATTATAATTATGTTAAGGAATATAACCTCTCAGATCTTGAACCGCAGGTCGCTTTGCCTCACACCGTAGATAATGTTACACCGATCAGCAAGGTGACCGGCACAAAAGTTGATCAAGGAGTAATTGGAACCTGCACCAATGGCAGGTTGGAAGATCTAAGAATCGCCGCAGAGATTTTAAAGGGTAAAAAAATCGCTGCTAATACCAGGTTAATTGTTGCTCCCTCCTCGCGAGCTACTTTTATCGCAGCGATGCGCGAAGGCTTGATTGAGGCTTTGGTGGAAGCTGGTGCGGCAGTGGTTACTCCCGGATGCGGTCCCTGTGTCGGAACCCATAACGGGGTGCCTGCAGACGGTGAAAATGTGATTTCAACCGCTAACCGTAACTTCAAAGGACGTATGGGCAACAATAAGGCCTCTATTTTTCTGGCTTCACCGGCTACTGTGGCGGTTTCGATGCTGTACGGTTCGATAACAGATCCACGGGAAATAATAGGTTAGGAGGATAACCATGGAACTTAAGGGTAAAGCCCATAAATTTGGCAATGATGTTAATACCGATTATATAATTTCCGGGCGCTACAAATTCAAAACTCTCGATATGAGAGAGCTGGCTAAACATCTGATGGAAGATCTGGATCCAGATTTTTTTGCCAGGATCAATAAAGGAGATTTTATCGTAGCCGGTAAGAATTTTGGCTGTGGTTCTTCTCGTGAACAGGCCCCACTGGCCATCATCAACGCTGATATCAGCGCAGTTATCGCCAAGTCATTTGCCCGTATTTTTTACCGCAACGCTATTAACACTGGTTTGCCGCTGATTGAGTGTGATACAGACTTAATTGATCCGGGTGATCAACTGGAGGTAAATCTCTCGCAAGGTCTGCTTTATAACAAAAGTAAGGATCTACGGATACCGGTTACTCCTTTGCCTGCGGTAATGCTGAAAATCCTTGCTGACGGAGGCCTGGTTGAGCACTTTAAAAAGTATGGTAATTTTAACTTTGATTAAAAAACTGCAACGGGAGGTATTTAATCTCCTGATGCAGTTTTGATCTTTGATTGCCCAATTTAGTTAGCAGGATTGATCTTCTTTTCGTAGAGATAGTCCTCATAGATGTACATTAGTTCCTTATCAAAAAGTGTCCTTTTTAAATCGACCGTAACACTGCGGACCGCACTGAGCAGATCGGCCGCTTCTTCATCGGACAGGTCAATTCCGTATTCGACAAACTTCATTTTGATTGCCTTTGAGCCTGAATGTTTGCCGATCACAATCTGTCTTTCCAGCCCTACATCTTCAGGGCTGAAGACTTCATAGGTTGCAGGATTTTTCAGGACGCCATCAGCATGAATGCCAGATTCATGGGCAAAAGTATTGGTGCCGACAATTGGTTTGCCCGGATAGAGCTGCCTGCCGGAAGCCCGGGCAACATATTCGCAGAGGTTGCGAAAATCTTTCGTATTCACCCCGAGGTTAATTCCATGCAGGTGTTTTAGGGCCATGGCCACCTCTTCGAGGGCGGCATTGCCTGCCCTTTCACCGAGGCCGTTTACGGTCACCCCGATAAAGCGGGCTCCAGCTTTGGTACCGGCCAGGGCATTGGCTGTTGCCATGCCGAAATCATTGTGGGTGTGCATCTCAATATCCATTTCGGTTTCCTTTATTAGGTTAGTAATAATCTCAAAGGTTTTAAAGGGTTCTAAGACCCCGATCGTGTCACAGAAACGTAAACGGTTTGCGCCGGCGGCCTTTGCTTGTTTGGCAAAATCTACTAAAAAAGTGAAATCGCTGCGGGAGGCATCTTCTGCATTGACAGAGATATAGAGATTATGCTCTTTTGCAAACTCCACGGCCTTGATCATATTTTCTAAAACCCATTCTCTTGATGTCTGCAATTTGTGGATTATATGGATATCAGAGGTCGAAATTGAGATAGCCACAGCATCAACGCCGCAGTCGATTGAGTGTTTAAGATCCTCAACATTGGCCCTGTTCCAGGCCATAATACTGGCATCTAGTTTGTAACCGACCATCTCTTTGATGACCTCTTTTTCATCTCCACCCATCACCGGTATTCCCGCTTCGATCTGGTGAACACCAAGGTTATCAAGCATCCTGGCAATTCGCAGTTTTTCACGGTTGGAGAAAACAACACCTGCAGTTTGTTCTCCGTCGCGCAGGGTGGTATCAACCAACATAGGAATATTTTGTTTAAAAGCTTCTTGAAAACGATTCATTAAAGAAACCGCCTCCTCTTGCAAACCTGTTTTTTTCTGGACCAGAGGGTTGAAGTTGAGTATTAGGTCGATACTATCACACCAATGCTTCCTGGATCAATCTATTTTTCGGGTGGCAGAGGGCCAAAATATTGGTAATACTGGACCTTAATATTTCCGTTATAGAGTTTTCTGCGCTTAGATGCTTTTCGGCCGAAGAAACGTTCGAAGTTTTCATATGCTGTTAAGGTGTACCAGGACCAGGTATCAAGTGTTTTATAGATCTTGCCCATCTGCTGATAAAGATGTTCAACCTCGTTTTGATCTCCCAAACGCTCCCCGTATGGCGGATTGCAAATAACTTTGCCGTATTTCTTTTTTGAGCTTAACTCCGCAAGTGGTCTGACCTGAAAATGAATCAAATCTTCTACCCCTGCTTCAGCAGCAGTAAGGCGGGCTTTCTTAATGGCTGCCGGATTGATGTCAGTCCCACTCAGGTCTAGTTTTTGCTTGCTGTCAAGTAAATCATGCGTTTCCCTGCGCGCTTCATGCCACATCTCTTTTGGGATTGTTGGCCATTGTTCAGCAGCAAAATTGCGGTTCATTCCCGGGGCAATATGCCGGCCGATCAGCGCGGCTTCAATTGGTATGGTTCCCGACCCGCAAAAGGGATCGATCAGGGAGATACCTGGTTGCCAGCGGGCTATTAATACTAAAGCTGCAGCCAGAGTTTCTCTTAAAGGAGCGCCGCTTCCCGCTTCCCGGTAGCCACGTTTGTGTAATCCCGCTCCGCTTGTGTCGATGGTCAGGGTGGCAATATCTCTAAGCATCGATATCTCGATTCGGTAAAGTGGCCCATCTTCCTTAAACCAACTTGTTTTGTAGTGTTTTTTCATGCTTTCTACAATCGCTTTTTTAACGATTGCCTGGCAGTCGGATATGCTAAAAAGAGTTGACTGAACAGATTTTCCGTCAACCGGAAAAGCGGCATTCTCTGGTATTAACTCTGACCAGGGCAGAGCCATGGTTTGCTCAAAAAGTTGATCGAACGTGGTCGCTTTAAACTCGCCAACCTTTAGTCTGACGCGGTCGGCAGTGCGCAACCACAAATTTGAACGGCAGATAGCGTTTAAATCAGCCGTAAACGTAACCTTACCATTTTCAACTACTTGATGTTGATAGCCAAGATCTTTAAGTTCCCGGGAAACCAGTGCCTCGAGCCCGAAAGAGCAGGTGGCTATTAACTCAATCTCTGTAGCAATCATTAAATAACTCCCACATTAGTTAGTTTGGTTAGTGATCTACTTGGTATTTTCTATCCTAATTGATTCGCTTCTGCTTAGGCTCTCAACAATCCTGCTGTTGTTTAGCCAATCAATAACTAAATAACCCCGGATAACATAAAGGAAAACCGGGGTTACTAGGTCAGGAATCTTGGCGGTAACTTTTAACCGGTTATCGACTGGAAATGATTCGGATCAAAGCCGATAGCCAGTTTCTGCCCGTCGCTCAGCAACGGGCGGCGCATGATTTTTGGATGAACGTTGATCAGGTTTGCTGCTTTCTGTTCATCAATTGTTGCCAGATCAAGATTAAGCTCTTTGAAGCTGGTGCTCTTGGGATTTAATAACTCCTTAACCGTTGTTGATCCGAGAGTGGCCAGTTGATCCAACTCTGCAGCGTCCAGCGGTTTCTCTAAAATATTTCTGTACTCAAAATCCACTTCTTTTTCCGAAAGCCACGCTTTCGCTTTACGACATGTGTTTCAGGCTGGAAAGCAGTAAAAAGTGATCATTTAAGTATGCCTCTCTTCAGTCACCAATTTTTCAGGTTTCCCAGGCTTTACCCCCTAATTCCGGTCCCGGTTTTAGGGTTTTCTTACCTGGCTGCCACTCTCTATTTATTCAAGATAGTAATAACAGTTCCTGCTTTTATTAATAAGGATTTTCTTGGCTTTTAGTTTTACTTAAGCCGGACCTTTTGGTTCTTTTTTGTCTGTTGTCTTGACGCATTATGTTCGATGGATTAAAATTGTCCT
>Ga0194113_10002358_pt1 | contig 25909 bp, 31 predicted proteins | sample TA2MahC200mmetaG_FD_146193 | JGI IMG/M metagenome (GOLD analysis project Ga0194113, IMG submission 146193) | Freshwater microbial communities from Lake Tanganyika, Tanzania - TA2015017 Mahale Deep Cast 200m | ecosystem: Environmental > Aquatic > Freshwater > Lake | place: Tanzania: Lake... | reverse complement strand
ATTTCTTCCGACTGCACCGGCTTTAAACCAACCTGTTTTTGCCTTGCGGTCGGCAACAAACCGTATCCTGAGAAGAATTTTGATATCAATCTTTCGCCGATCAATAATGGATTTGTTGTCGAAGTCGGCTCGCCGAAAGGTGAAACTTTGATAAGAAAATTAAACCAGTATTTTACCGCTGCGACTACAGGACAGATCGCCGGCTCAAAAATAAAAAGAGACAATATTGTTAATGATTTAAATCGGCATTTGGCCACGGTAAATATGCCTCCGGCAAATACGCTGCAAAAGAATATACAAGAAGGTTATGAGTCCAATGTATGGAAAGAACAGATGCTTACTTGCGTTGAATGCGGCGCCTGCAATTTTATCTGTCCTTCGTGCCATTGTTTTCTTTTGGCCGACGAAAAAAAACAGGATAGATCCGAAAGAATCAGGGTTTGGGATTCTTGCCTTTATGCTAACTACTCCAAAGTCGCCGGAGGGGCCAATCCTTTAAATACAAGAGCAAAGAGGCTGCGCAACAGATTCGTGAAGAAATTTGATTTCTTCCCGGATAATTTAGGCCAATTTGGCTGCACCGGATGCGGAAGATGTATTGAGGCATGCCCGGCTAAAATCGATATCAGAGAAGTCTTAAAGGCTTTAGCGAAAAAATGAAGAATATCTATTCCCCCATAAAAGCAGTTATTGAGAATATCACCGAAGAAACATCGAACATAAAGACGTTTTACCTTAAACCGGTAGAGCCGATTGAGTTTAGGACAGGCCAGTTTGTGGAGTTGACCGTGCCTGGTATCGGTGAGGCGCCATTTACGCCTTCATCTGATCCTTTTATTAAGGATAAGATGGAAATTACAATTATGAATGTAGGTAGGGTCACAACAATCTTGCATAATATGAATCCGGGAGACGTCGTCGGAATCCGCGGCCCTTACGGAAAAGGCTATCCGGTGGATGATTTTCAAGGTAAAGAGATTGTTATCGTCGGTGGCGGCGTGGGATTAGCGCCGCTGCGTTCATTATTGCTGCATTTGTTTAACGATTTGGATAAATATAAGAAAGTATCGCTTTATTACGGTTCGCGCAGCCCCAAGGACATTGTTTATAAGAGATTGCTTCCTCAGTGGGAGAAAAGAAAGAATTTTGATTTAATTACTACCGTAGATGTTGGCGATGGAACCTGGATGGGCAAAGTCGGTTTAGTTACCACAATCTTGAAGGATTTTAAGGTCGATAAAAATGAAGCTAAGGCAATTGTCTGCGGCCCGCCGATAATGATGAAATTCACCACTTTTAAATTGATAGATGAGGGATTTAAGCCTGAGAATTTATACCTTTCGATGGAGAAGAATATGTCTTGCGGTCTGGGTAAATGCGGCCATTGCCGTCTAGGGAAATATTATGTGTGTAAGGACGGCCCGGTTTTTACCTTTGAACAGATTAAAGACCTGCACGATATCTGGGATTAAGAAAATGCAAAATTCAAAAGGCAAAATGCAAAAAGGCGGCAATTTAAAATTAAAATTTTTTACTTTTGCATTGCGACATTTTTTAATTTTAAATTTTTCCCGCCTGTCCGGCAGGCAGGAATTTTGAATTTACTATGAAGCGTTTATTTATTGACTTAGACAAATGTAACGAATGCGCGGAGTGCGTGGTATCTTGCAGCTATATGTATCATCCTCAGCCTTTTGTTGAGCAAGAAGCTGGTCCGCAGAAGACGGCAAATATTGGCATAACTTCGCTGCGCGAATATGCGACTTTTGCGCTCTTCTGCAGGCACTGCGAAGAAGCTCCTTGCGTAAGCGCCTGCTATCACGATGCATTAGAAAAGCAGTCTGATGGACACCTTAAACGTTATAAGATGCGTTGCACTAGCTGTAAATCATGCACCATCGCCTGTCCTTTTGGGACGATTTTCCCGGATTTTATTCCCTATCTAGATTCGCGCTGCGATTATTGCCTTGGCCGGACTGATAAGGAATTGCCTCAATGTATCGCGTCCTGCGCTTACAAGGCAGTAGAATTTAAAGACGTAAAAGAGGATCCGGAAAACAATATTTATTTAATCGGCGATTACTTAGCTGTTAAATCTCGAAAATGGTCTAGGGAAGAAATTCTGCCAAAAAAGAAATGAAAGCATTGTTTTATTACTTAATTTTTCCCGGATTTCTGTTTACTGCCGTGGCCGGAATGCTGGCAAGTTGGGTGGACAGAAAAGTCACTGCCCGCGTGCAGTGGCGCCAAGGTCCGCCTTGGTATCAGAATTTTGCGGATTTCGTGAAACTTTTGGGAAAAGAAATAATAGTCCCTAGAACAGGAAAATGGATTTTTTTGATCTCGCCGCTTCTGGGCTTAGCCAGCGTAAGCATTGTGGCAACTTTATTAGGAAGAACCTTGATGAATCCCAGCGAGAGTTTCTTGGGAGATTTAATCGTCGTGATTTATCTTTTGACGATTCCGGCCATAGCTTTGATACTTGGTGCCAGTGCTTCTTCTAATCCCTTGGCTTCTGTCGGAGCCTCCAGAGAAATTAAATTAGTTTTAAGCTATGAACTGCCGTTCATATTGGCGATAGCTATTGTGATATTAAAATCCGGGGGACTTATCCGGATAAATGATATAATTAATTATCAAATGATAAACGGCCCGATTTTGGGCTCTGTTTCTGGAGCAATTGCTTTCGTAGCGGCGATTTTATGCATGCAGGCGAAATTAGGATTTGTGCCTTTTGATATGGCAGAGGCAGACCAGGAGCTTATGGGCGGGACCTGTATCGAATATTCAGGCGCTCCTTTGGCTGTATTTAAATTGACCAAACAGATGTTGCTCGTTGTCTTGCCGTTTTTTCTGATTTCTGTATTTTGGGCCAATAATCTCAGCATTCTTTGGGTTATTTTAAAATATGCAGCCCTTTTAGTGGTTATAATCTTGATAAAGAATACAAATCCCAGAGTGAGAATCGATCAGGCGACGAGATTTTTCTGGGGGCCGATGACTGTCGCTTGTATCATCGGCGTAATTTTGGCGTTGATAGGATACTAAGTGAGGACATAACTTATGGAATCCGCCAAAGGCGGAGACATAAGTTATCTGTCCGAACTTACCCCCACACCAATTTTGGTGCGGGGGATAGCATTGTATAAAATTGGTGTGGGGGTTAAATTCGCCCAAACGACTTATGTCGTTTCGCTCCATAAGTCGTGGGCTCATTTAAAATGAATCTAAAACTAAAGGCATTAACAAAATCTATCTGGGTGTTCCATTTCGCGGCCAGCCCGTGCAATAACTGCGACATTGAGATTTTGGCTTTGTTGACGCCGCGGTTTGACGTTGAGCGTTTTGGGATTCAATTGATAGGGAGTATCCGCCATGCCGATGTTTTGTTGGTCACGGGAGTTCCTAACCATAAAACTGGACCAAAGTTAAAAGAGCTCTATGCCCAAGTACCCAAGCCTTGTTTTGTCGTGGCAATTGGCTCTTGCGCTCTCGGCGGCTGTACATTCAGGGGCTCTTATAACGTTGTAGGTAGGGTCGATGAAATTATTCCTGTTGATGCATACGTTCCAGGATGTCCGCCAAAGCCGGAGGCGATGATTGCGGGGATAGTTAAATTACTAAATTCGTTGAAAGTCAAATGAAGCCCAAACTTACGGAGAGAAACGAACGTAAGTTTGGGGCTGAATTTGACCCAGCACTAATTTTATGAACATATTTTGGATATATATTTTAAAAAATAAAATAGATGGAGAACCTTATTATGGTTATACTGATAACTTAGAGAGGCGCTTAAAAGAACACGATATAGATAAGAAATGGAAATTCATCGCTTGTGAGGGTTATGCGTCAGAATTAGATGCTAGGGAAAGAGAAAGAAAACTAAAGCATTATGGACAAGCAAGAACCCACCTTAAAAACAGACTTAGAAGATCATTTCAATTGTAAAATTAGTGCTGGGTTCAATTCGCGCATACAATTTACGTCAGCTACGCTTCCGTAAATTGTGCGCTCATTGAAAATGGATAATCTAAAAGAAATTAAGAAAAGATTAGGCAAGAAAGCATTAAATACTAAAGAGCATTCCGAGAAAAGAATCTATTTCGATATCGATAAAAAAGATATTGTGGAAGTCGCCAAATTATTATTTAAAGAAATGGGATTGCGCTTTGCGACTGCCACAGGTGTCGATACGCCCAAAGGCATAGAGATAATTTATCATTTTGCCGACGATAAAGAGGGTAAATTGATTAATATTCGAGTTTTAATCGAGGATAAGAAGAAGCCCGAGATTGATTCTATCGCCAAATTCATGAAGGCGGCAGAATGGATAGAGCGAGAGATATGGGAATTATTGGGAGTTAATTTTATCGGCCATCCCGATCTTCGCCACCTGCTTTTAATTGACGATTGGCCAAAAGAAGATTTTCCGCTTAGGCACGATCAAGACCACGATCATAATAAAGAAGGAAAACATAAATGAGCCATAAAGTATTTATTCCTATAGGGCCTTACCATCCTCTTCAGGAAGAACCAGAATTTTTCCGGCTTTACGTCGAGGGGGAAAAGGTAGTCGATATTGATATCGTAATCGGATATATGCATAGGGGTATTGAGCAGCTTTCTGAGACAAAACATTTTGACCAGGTGGCATTTTTGGTGGAGCGTATCTGCGGAATCTGTTCGACGAGCCATCCTTTCGCCTATGTTAACGCTATGGATGATTTGACTAAGGTTGAAGTCCCCGAGAGGGCGCTTTATATCAGGACAATCATTGCTGAGCTTGAAAGAATTCATAGTCATCTTCTGTGGCTTGGTTTGGCAGGGCATTTTATCGGTTATAATACGGTTTGGATGTGGTCGTGGAAATACCGCGAGCCGGTTTTGGATATTTTTGAATTGATATCGGGAAACAGAAATCATTATGCGATGATGAAGCCCGGAGGAGTAAGACGGGATATTAAAGATCAAGACATTCCAAAAATTAAAAAATGTGTCGACGATTTAGTGCCGGTTCTTGATATGTTTAAAGGCGCGGTAATGGATGATCCGGTTATCCAGGCCAGGACTAAAGGCGTAGGCGTGCTTACTAAGCATCAGGCAATTGCTTATAGCGTGGTGGGGCCGACAGCAAGGGCGTCCGGAATAAAGGCTGATATAAGAAAAGACCATCCTTATGGAGCGTATGATCGCGTTGATTGGAACGTAATTACTCAGGAAGACGGCGATGTTTTTTCCAAGCTTATCGTCAGGGTTTTGGAGATGCTTGAGAGTGTTAAGATTATTCGACAGTGCTTGGATAAGATGCCTAAGGGTTCGATCGATGCAAATTTGAAAGATATACCTGAAGGCGAGGGGATTGGCCATATTGAAGCGCCGCGCGGCGAATGCTTCCATTATGTCAAAAGCGACGGCACCAACAGGCCCATAAGGCATAAAATCCGAGCGCCGAGTTACATGAATGTTGCCTCAAATAAGGTTTCTGCAGTCGGCGGTACGATATCGGATGCGGCGATTACCTTGGCAGCGGTTGATCCTTGCTATTGCTGCACGGAAAGGACCGCGGTAATCGACAGGTCAAAAGATAAAAAAATCATGGATGGTTGGGATCTGATAAAATTATCCCAGGAAAAGACCAAAAAGATGCAAGAGGCGAGGCAAGGCAATGAATGATTTTAAAAACATAAAATCAAAAATAGTTGAGATGTCCCGGCTGATTTTAAAGATGTGGCAGGAGACCTTTTTGGCCTTTATGGAACATGGCAGCGACCGCGCCTCCTCAATAATGGAAAAGGAAAACCGGATTAACGACCTGGAAAAGGAGATTACCGCTGATTTGATAGAATTTAGCAAGGCCGCTTCTAAAAAGGTAGAGAAAGACAATGCCGCCATCTATGCCGCGGTGGTCGGGGATCTGGAATTAATCGGCGATTACTGCAAGGATCTTTTAGAGAGAATCGAGATAAAGATTGCCGAGAATCTGCTTTTTAGCGAAGAGGCCTTAGCCGAGTATAAAGAATTGTACCAGATTACGGAAAATGCCCTGGAAGAAGTGGTGCATTCTTTGGAAAAAAATGAGGCCTGTTTTGCTAAAGGGGTGCTGAAAAAGGAATTCGAAATCGACAAATTGGTAGACAAATACCGCAAAAAACATACCCTGAGATTGATCGAAGGGATCTGTGATGTTCGTTCCGGAAATATGTTTCTAAACATGCTGGATTTTAATGCGGCAGCGTATCATCATATCAAAAAAATCTCGCGCCAGCTTATAAAACTACACTAATGGAATATTTATTCATAACTATATTGTTTCCCTTTTTAGGTGCCTTTGCGGTGCTCGTTGTACCCAAAAGGTACCGGGAGACGCTTTCTTCTGTTAGCTTGGGAGTAGCTTTTTTAGCCAGCGTACTTACCTTTCCGTTAGTGCTTAAAACCATGGGAGTTTTAATCAGCAGCAACCTTACCAACTGGTTTAATTTTTCTTTCGTTGCCGACGGGCTAAGCGTATTTATGGCCTCGGTTTCTTCCCTAGTAGCTTTTCTTATCTGTCTTTATTCCAAAGAGTACATGCACGAATACGAGGAACGGGGGCAGTTCTATTTCTGGATGTTATTATTCGTAGGCAGTATGATGGGCTTGGTGTTTTCAGCTAACCTGCTTTTGATGTTTGTATTCTGGGAGATTACCTCGGTTTGCTCCTGGCGGTTGATTGGGTTTTACCGGCAGGAAAAAGACATCAAGGCAGCGGACAAGGCTTTTTTAATTACATTCTTTGGCGCCTCTATTATGCTGGTGGGTATTATTTTAATTTATCTTACTTATGGAACGCTGGAGATGAATCGCCTGGTTGGTACGCCTATCCCGAATATTTTCGCCTTTTTATTATTAGCAGGCATAGTATCTAAATCCGCGCAATTGCCGCTTCAGACCTGGCTTCCCGATGCCGGAGTAGCGCCTACGCCGGTAACAGCGCTTTTACACGCCGCGGTTTTGGTAAAAATAGGAGTTTTCGTATTTGCCAAGTTGTTTATTACTATATTTTCAGTTTCGCCGTTATTTCTAAATACCACTGTCATTATCAGTGTTGTTACTATCATCGTAGCTGCCGGTTCGGCATTGGTGGAAAATAATATGAAGAGGATTTTGGCATATTCCACCATTAGCCAGTTAGGATATATTTTATTAGCCTTAGCCTTAAATACCGAACTGTCATTTAAGATCGCATTGGTGTATATCTTGGCTCACAGTTTAGCTAAGGCCGGGCTTTTCTTGTGCGCCGGAATCATAGAGCATAAAACCGGGACCAAGGATATTGCGCAATTGGGCGGGTTATTAAAAACCATGCCTTATACCGCGGCAGCCTATCTTTTATGCGCCTTTTCTATTATCGGGATCCCGCCTTTCTTAGGTTTTTGGCCAAAGTTTATGCTGGTGTTGCTTTCTCTAAAAGCCGGTTATCTAATGGCAGGCGCATTGGCGGTAGCAGGGGCATTGTTTACTCTTTTCTATCTCTTCCGCCTGTTTGAGAAGGTATTTCTGGGAGAAGTAAAGATCGCCGCTGCGGAAGATAAAAAATCCTTGATGGTAGCGGTGGTTTTAATCTTAGGGGGCTTATCGTTGATTTTAGGTTTGGCGATTAGATTGCCGTTTAATTTGGTCTCGGCAATTATAAAATAAATTATGATGGGGATATTCTTCCTTATAACCTTACCGATTTTGGCTGGCTTTCTCTTGCTTTTATCCAAAAGCGAGGGGGTTAAGAAAAACCTGGCCCTGGCGGTTTTTCTCGTCGCCTTTTTAAATTCGATTGCGGTGTTCATCAGGCCTCCGGCAGATTTGACGGTTCACCTGATTGCCGATTATAATCTGGTTTTGAGTTTAAACGGATTTTCCAAATTAATGCTGGTATTTATCAGTTTCTTCGGGCTTTTAACCTGCCTTTATTCCCGGGATTACCTTAAAGAAACCCAGGCTTACTATTCCTATATATTATGGTTGCTGGCTTTTTCTAACCTGGCCGTATTCTCCGCTGATTTCATCCTTTTTATATTTTCCTGGGGCGCCACGCTGGTTTTATTGTATGCGCTGTTGAATTTAGGTTCCGGCTACAGCGCTAAAAAGGCGTTGTCTATTTTGGGTGCAGCGGATTTTTCGTTGTTGCTGGGTATATGCTTATATATCGCCGGAACCGGTAGTACCAGTATGGCAATTGGCTCTAGGGTAGTTTTGAACAATCCTCTGGTTTGGTTTTCTTTTGTATTGATGTTTTGCGGAAGTTTGGCCAAGGCAGGCTGCGGGCCGTTTCATACCTGGATACCCACTGCCGCAGAAAGCGCGCCCATCCCCGTAATGGCGATTTTGCCAGCGTCATTGGATAAATTGTTAGGCATATATCTTTTGGCCAGGATGTGTTCGGATTTCTTTTTAATAAATAATTTAGCCCAGGCAATCTTGTTGATAACCGGCGCCCTGACTATAATGTTTGCGGTAATGATGGCGCTTATGCAGCACGACTTAAGAAAGCTTTTGTCTTATCATGCCATCAGCCAGGTTGGCTACATGGTTTTAGGTTTGGGCACCGGCGTTCCTGTTGGCGTAGCCGGCGGGATATTCCACATGCTGAATAATACCATATATAAAACCGGATTATTTTTAACCAGCGGTTCGGTAGGCCAAAAAAAGAAAACCTTTGAGCTGGAAAAATTAGGTGGTATGGCGGCCTATATGCCGGTGACCTTTATTTGCGCCGCGGTTTTCTCTTTGTCTATCTCCGGGGTGCCGCCGCTTAACGGCTTTGCCTCGAAATGGATGTTGTATCAGGGCGCCCTTATCGGTTTATTCGGCAGCACCGGCTTATTGATGCGGGCGGTATATATCTTTGCTTTAATTGCGGCGATGTTCGGCTCCGCGCTTACCCTGGCCAGTTTTGTGAAATTCCTGCATGCGATATTCCTGGGCCAGGATAACAGCTCCGATAAAAAAAGTTATACCGAGGCGCCACCAAGCATGCTTATGCCGTCAGTGATTTTAGCCGCACTGTGTATTATTTTAGGGGTATTGCCTAACTTATTCTTAAAGAAATTCATCTCGCCCTGGTTTACCGGAGAGATTATTTTCATAGGCAGCTGGAACGGTCTTTTGACCTTCGGCCTTATCAGCGTTTCTTTAGTAATCGGGATTATCATTTGGGTCTCTTCCAGAAATAATAAAAATCTGCGTATAGACGCTGCTTTTATCGGCGGAGGAGACCTAAAATACGTCCCGACCTTTCCGGCCACTGAGTTTTACCGGTCCATTGAAGAGGTTTCGCTGGTAAACCCGATTTACCGTTTCTTGAAGTTAGAAGGGCTGGATTTATATCGCATCTTAACCGGCACACTGAAGGCGTTTTCTTATATCTTCTTTATTTTAATCGACCGGATGATAGATTTCTTGACTCGTTTGGTGGGTTTGAGTGTTTTGGGTTTAAGTTGGATTTTTCGGAAACTGCATACCGGGAACCTGGATCAATACCTGGCTTGGAGTTTAATCGGGCTGGTGGCGATGTTTTTTATATTAATGGCGCGCTGATATGATAGAATTACACGTAATATTAATATTGATGATCTTCGCGGCAGTAGTAGCCATGGAGATAGAGGATTTATTGTCCAGCATTATCGCCCTAGGCGCGGTGGGTATTGGGCTTACCCTGGAGTTTCTTTTATTGCGCGCCCCGGATTTAGCTATCACCCAGCTGGTAGTAGAGATGTTATCATTGATTATCCTTATTAGGGCTACCGTCTCCGTCGGTACGCACTATAAAAAAATCAAAACCCATCTGGGGTATTTTATCTTTGCCGTTATTTTTGTGGCGGTATTCCTGTGGTTTAGCTACCAGGCGATAAGGCAGCTCCCGCCGTTCGGTAGCCCAATTATGAAAATGGGTTCTCAGTATTTGGCCGAAGGGGTTAAGAAGACCGGAGCTACCAATATGGTCTCCGCGATAATCCTGGATTTCCGCGGTTACGATACTCTGGGAGAGGTGACTATTTTATTCGCTTCGGTTATCGGGGTTTTAGCGGTATTAAGAAAAACGGGTAAGAAATCATGAGAGAAGCCGGGATGTCTTTGATAGTGAAGCGTATTACCAAGATAACGGTAAGCCTGATTTTTCTATTTGGGGTTTATATCGTTTTGCACGGGCATCTTACTCCCGGGGGAGGTTTTGCCGGCGGCGTCATTATTGCCCTTTCTTTTATCCATTTAGTTCTGGCTTTTGGCAAGGAAGTGGCTTTGAAAAGATTAAGCGAATCAGCGGTTTCGATAATTGAATCCCTGGGAGGATTGATGTTCTGGGGGATTGCGCTTTTGGGCTTGACCGCCGGAGCTTACTTATTAAATACGCTTCCCAAGGGTCAGCCTTTTGATTTATTCAGTTCCGGGATAATTATTTTGTGCAATATTGCTATATTTTTAAAGGTAGGCGCCGGACTCTTTAGTATATTTATTGCCATGGCAATATTACGTATTCCCGAAGTTGATAATAAGGAGAATAGATAGATGAGTTTGTATTTATTGTGTATGGTGTTATTTGCCATCGGATTATATTGTTTGTTGGTAAAGAAGAATCTGGTAAAAAAGATTATAGGCTTGGTAATTACCGAATACGCCATCAATCTATTTTTCATTCTGTTGGGCTATCGCACCGGAGGTGAGGCGCCGATTTTGAGTAAAGATGTGGTAGTTACTAATTTTGTCGATCCTTTGCCGCAAGCGTTAATTCTCACTTCCATTGTTATTGGCTTAGGGATAATGGCGCTTATGGTGGCTATTGCCATGCGCATTTACGAGAAGTATAAAACCTTTGATATCAACGAAATCAGAAGGTTAAAAGGATAAAGATGTTGCCGATTTTTGTGATTATACCTTTGGGTGGCGCGTTTCTGATTCCCATTATCGCTAAATTCAAAGAAGAGTGGGCGCAGGTGGTGGCCAATCTATGCGCCGGGTTGCTTTTGCTATTTTCTGTTGCCAGTATCTTTTGGCTAAAAACCGGCATAAAGGTTTACGACGTAGGAGGCTGGAAGCCGCCATTTGGCATCTGTATGGTTTTAGACGGTTTGACGGTGCTGATGCTTTTGGTGGTTAATCTTATCGGTTGCATGGCTCTTATATTTTCCATCGGCTATATCAAGAAATATACTGCGCCAAAACTTTATTATACTTTATTCTGTTTACTGCTGGTTGGGTTAAACGGCGTGGTCATAAGTGGAGACTTATTTAATCTTTTTGTATTCTTGGAAATCACTTCTATCGCCAGTTACGCCTTAGTTGCCTTTGGCACCGAGGCGGATGAACTGGAAGCGGCATTTAAATATCTGGTTTTAGGAAGCGTAGCTTCTACCTTGATATTGCTGGCGATAGGAATGTTGTTGGGTCATGTCTCAACCTTGAATATGGCGGATATCAGCCGGAGCTTAAATTTTTCCACTTCAAAAGAACTGATACTTTATTGCCTAGCATTATTTATGATGGGATTCGGATTGAAGGTGGCGTTGGTGCCGTTTCATGCCTGGCTTCCCGACGCCCATCCCGCAGCTCCGGCTCCCATGTCAGCTATGCTTTCCGGCGTGGTGATAAAAACTATAGGTGTCTATGCCCTGATCCGCGTGGTATTTAATATTATTGGTTTTACTCCAGCAATCTCCTCGTTATTCATCTGGTTGGGTATCATCTCGATGTCCGTCGGAGTTTTGTTAGCGATTGGCCAATGGGATTTTAAAAGGCTGTTGGCGTATCACTCGGTCAGCCAGATTGGTTATGTAATCTTTGCCATTGGCTTAGGCACCCCATTGGGGATTATCGGCGGATTATTCCATCTTTTCAATCATTCATTATTTAAGTCGCTCCTGTTTTTAAATTCCGGAGCAGTGGAATACAGCACCGGCGTAAGACAGTTGGATAAATTAGGCGGGCTATCTAATCAGATGCCGGTTACCAGCAATACCTGCCTGGTAGCTTCGTTATCCATCGCTGGCATACCGCCCTTGTGCGGTTTCTGGAGTAAATTGATAATTATTATCGCTGCCTTCCAAGCCAATAATATCATCGGCGCCATAGTTTGTATCTTAGTGGGAATGGTGACCCTGGCTTCTTTTTTGAAGGTGCAGAAATACGCATTTATGCGCAAGGCAGAACAGGCAATTTCTAGCATAAAAGAAGCGCCGTTTTCTATGCAGTTGGCAATGGTGGTACTGGCGGTTTTGTGCATTGCCGTAGGATTATTTTTTATTCCTTTTGTTGATTCAATCATTAAGCCGGCTGCTGCAACGTTATTGGAGGGCACCGGCTACGCCAAAATTATTTTGGGGATATAAGAATATGCGTTCGAAGATACTTACCTTTATGGTTTCTTTTTTGCTGTGGATGCTTTTGTCCTTTAGTCCGGATTGGCAGCATATTGTTATAGGGATTTTAGTTTCTTTTCTGGTAGCCTTAAGCATGGGCGATATGTTTACCAACGAAGCCCATAAATGGCTTAATCCTAGGCGCTACATCTGGTTTTTGTATTGTCTTGTGGTTTTTATCTGGGAATGCCTTAAGTCGAATATTGATGTGGCCCTTAGGGTATTGAATCCGCGCTTGCCTATTAATCCCGGGATAGTAAAGGTCAGGACGATTTTAAAGACCGAGACGGCGTTAACGTTTTTAGCTAATTTCATTACCCTTACTCCGGGGACATTGTCCGTGGATGTTGATAAGGAAAACAGCTGCCTTTACATCCATTGGATCGACGTGAAATCTCAGGATGTAGAAGAGGCGTCTAAAATTATCGTTTCTAATTTCGAGCGGATATTAAAAGAGGTGTTCAAATGAAATTTTTGCGTTGGTTGCTGGGATTTGTTACATTATCGGCACTGATTATTTTTATCTTCGCGTTTTTGCCCGTGAACACCCCTACCAAATTAATGCTTTATCTTTTAATCTGTTTTTTGCTTTCTTTGTACCGGATACTGCGCGGGCCGACCGCTGCCGATAGGTCGGTAGCAACCGACATCGTCGGTATTTTGATTATCGGCTTCTGCGCGATTTTGGCCGTATATACCAAAAAAGACTGGTATATCGATATTGCTATTGCTTGGGCACTGCAGAGTTTTATCGGGACGTTGGCCTTGGCTAAATTCTTAGAGGGAAGAAATTTTGATGAATGAGACCATAGCTTTGATATTTATAATTATCGGTATTACCTTTGATTTATTTGGATGCATCGGTTTAATCAGGCTTCCCGATGTGTATAACCGCCTTCAGGCTTCTACCAAATGCGTGACCTTGGGGACCTGCGGTATTCTTTTAGGCGTACTGATAAGATTCGGTTTTACTGCTGCCGGGGCAAAGGCCCTACTTTGTATTATATTCCTTTTGCTTACTTCGCCGGTGGCAGCCCACGCCTTGGCGCGCGGCGCGCATAAATCCGGGATTAAGCTTTGGGAAAAATCAGTTTGCGATAAATATGAGGAAGATAAATGACGACATAAGTTACGTCCTCCGACGCATCGTCGGAGGACGTAACTTATATGTCGGAATTTACCCAGCACTAATTTTGTATATTATATACTTTATTCAAAATTAGTGCTGGGTCCAATTCGCACAGGCAAGTAGAAAACATAGAAAATCGACTTATGTCGTCCGCCACAGCATTTTGGCGGACTCCATAAGTCGAGTGCTCATAGGAGATAAGAAATGAAGCTGCCCGGCATTCTTCAATTCAGGATTTTAAAAGAGGCCATAAAAGCCGTTTTAACTGGTCCTTATACTTCAAAGTTTCCTTTTAAACCACACATACCTTTCGACAGCTTCCGCGGAAAACCAGAGTATTCTGAAAAAGATTGCATGGGTTGTTCTGCCTGTGCTCAAGTGTGCCCTGCCGGAGCCATAACTTTTAAAGACGAGATTAAAGACGGCAAGGCTGTAAGAAAATTCGTTTTAAGACATGATATATGTATATTCTGCGGCCAATGCCAGGCGAATTGCCCGACAGAAAAAGGCGTCGTCCTGACCAAAGAGTTTGACCTTGCAGTGCTTGAAAATAGAAGGCAGCTAGTTTCTAAAGTAGAAAAGGAATTAGTTTTATGCGAATGTTGTGGTGAGGTCATAGCGCCGAAAGATCAGATTACTTGGGTTGCTAAACGGCTTGGGCCCTTGACCTTTTCCAACGCAAGCCTGATGTTGTTTTATTTAAAACAGATGTCACTCTCAACTTCGGATCCAATGCCCTCCTTGAAAGAAAGCCAGTTATACCGCGCTGATAGAATCAGAATCTTGTGTCCAAAATGTAGGCGCGAAGCTATCCTAAAATCTTAACCCCGTTAAAAATTTAGAAAAACATATTTATTAACAAATTTTTTAACGGGGTGAAATTAATCGACAAATTCATAAATTATGCTAAAATAAATACAAATTAAGCATTGTATATATGATTAGTACTATTGAGAAGAATTTAAAAGAGGCCTTAAAAGGAAAAGTCGTTATCTTGGGGATAGGCAATCCTTTAAGAAGAGATGATGGTTTTGGTTCTTTGTTGGCAGACAGGTTAAAGGATAAAGTCAAAGCCATAGTTATAGATGCGAAAAGCGCGCCTGAAAACTATCTAAACAAAGTTATTGAAGAAGCCCCGGATACGATATTAATTTTGGATGCTGCTGATTTTAAGGGCAGCCCTGCAGAAACCCGGATTTTAGACCCGCATGAAGCTTCCAATTTGCAGTATTTTTCAACTCATAATCTGCCCTTAAACTTGATAATTGAATTCCTGGAGCATAATTGCCAAGCAAATATTATTTTCTTAGCCATGCAACCTCAGTCTGTCGGTTTCGGCGAGGATTTAAGCCAGGAAGTAAGGGAGAAGATTGCGATTTTAGAGCAATCATTGTTGAATATTTTATCCGGGAATAAAAATAGTTAGCAAAAGGGAGAAAGATATGACAAAGGGCACGTATACCAGGTTTCTTACCTACCTTCTTATTCCTATAATGGGGCTTTATATTTGCGGTTGCGTGGCATTTGTGGTCGGTGGTGCGGTTGGCGTATTGGGTGGCTATGCGGTAAGCAAAGATACCATTCAGGGAGAAACAGAAAAAGGCTATGATTCTTTATGGGATGGAGCTTCGGTGGTTTTGGAAGATATGGGTGCCAGCGAAATAAATGATAGTCAAAAGGGCGTAATTAGAGCTAAGGTGGGTAAAAGCAAGGTTTATATTACCATGGAGCAGTTAACTCCTCGTACGGTACGATTAAAAGTAAAATGCCGTAAGAATATATTGCCGGATTTGTCTTTGTCCCAGAAATTATATGTAAGGATAGTAGAACAAGCCGATTAGGCAAGGCTTGCCGTTTGAATTTAACCCTCCCTAACATAACAACATCCATAACTATTCTCCTTCGCCTTACCAATAGTAAACTCTGGTATAGGCTTCGGAGAATTATTCCGATGAGAATATTCTACGAAGCATTTACAATCGTTTTCATTGCTTATGCGAAGTAGAATATATGAAACTTCTAAAGTATTGACACTTTATTAATGTTTGGTAGAATATTCTTTAACTGATTTTAAGCGCCCAGTTTAATGCCGGGATAGCTTCCCGACGTTCCGCCTTTGGCGGAAGTCGGGACTCCGGCCGATTCCGACGATACGTCGGAGGAGCGTCGGAGCAGGTAGTATCATAGTTTGTGAATTAAGATTTCTCGTTTGAAGTTGGCGGAATAAATAAGTATATGCCGAGATAGCTCAGGTAGTAGAGCGCGGGCCTGAAAAGCCCGGCGTCGCCAGTGCAAGTCTGGCTCTCGGCACCATTTTTTCGCTTAAAGCCTTGCCGATGTAGCTCACCTCGTGCTGAGCGCATGAATTTAGAACACTCGGTGCGACCTCGTCCCGAGGAAAAACAATCAGGGGACTCGGTCCGAGGGAGGCAGTTGGTAGAGCAGCGGTTTCGTCCTTCGCTTCGCTCAGGATCCCTCGAAGGATCCCGAGACATATCGAGGGATAAATCGCAGGTCGCCTTGATAAAAATTCTTTGTGCTGGCGTAGCTCAGTTGGTAGAGCAGGGCTTTCGTAAAGCTCAGGTCGGAGGTTCGATTCCTCTCGCCAGCTTTAAAACCATGAGTAGATTCAGAGAAATAATAAGAAATAAGAATTTTTCTTTATTATGGATGAGCCAGGTTGCCTCGCAATTTGGTGACAGGATAATCCAGATGGCCCTAATTGCCTTAGTCTACTCTGTAGCTCCCGGTTCGACCTTCCAGTTAGCCAAAGTTATCTCTTTTACTATCATTCCGGTTTTTGTCATTGGTCCTGTCGCTGGCGTATATGTCGATAGATGGGACCGTCGCAAAACTATGGTTATAAGTGATGGTTTAAAAAGCATTTTGATGCTTAGCGTTCCTTTAATGTTTATTTCTAGAGCATCCATGGTTTCAATATATGTCGTAATATTCTTGGTTTTTTGCATAGGTCGGTTCTATGTCCCCGCAAAACTTTCCATAATACCTGATTTGGTACCGGGAAAGCAGCTCCTTATTGCTAATTCTTTGGCTAATATGACGGGGATGGTGGCAGCGGCTTTTGGTTTTGGATTGGGAGGCATACTTGTTGATGCCTGGGGTGCAAAGGGAGGCTTTTATTTGGCATCCGTATCATTTTTTGTTGCCGCAACCACAATTATTTTTATTGGGACAAAAATAGTCGGCCATATTAAAAAAGAAGAAATCTTGGAACTGGGAAAAGAAGTCATTGAAGTTATCAAGAAATCAGTTATAGCCGAGATTAAAGACGGAGTGGCGTATTTAATAAAGCAAAAAGAAATCAGTTTTATCATTAAAGTTTTATTTTTACTATGGTCGGCGCTGGGGTCTATTTATGTAGTAGCGGTAATCTTTATCCAGCATGCCTTGGGAACAGTTACTAAAGACTTGGGCCTTTTGATTATGTTTTTGGGAGTAGGATTGTTCATCGGCTCTTTAGTTTACGGAAGATTGGGGCATAGGGTCTCGCATTTTAAGGTAATATTTTCCTGTTTGGCTTTTAGCGGGGTAGTACTTAGTTTCTTTGTCGTCGCTTTGACTGCCTATCCAAATTTTATCGTAGCTGCAACAATAGCCTTTATTTTTGGGATGATCGTCTCGCCGATTATGGCCGCGGCAAATACCTTGGTCCATGAGGCAGCCAGTAGCCAGATGCGTGGCAAGGTCTTTAGTTCCCTAGAGATCGTAATGCATTTTGCATTCTTACTTTTTATGTTGATAAGTTCAAAACTGGCTGATTTGGTGGGCGAGTTTTGGTTCTTAATTTATACCGGACTTATCATTACCATCGTTGGCTTATTCGGTTATATAAGATACGGAGTAATGGAGATATCTGTTAATAATGATAAAGCTTAGAGAAAACAAAGAATCTACTCATCATAAACCAATCAAGGTAGCTAACTTACCTTCGAAGGTTTATATTTCGTTGAGCCAGCATTTTGGTGCGGCTTGCGAGCCCAAAGTCAGCGTCGGAGACGAGGTAAAAACTGGGCAGCTTATTGGTAGTTTAGATAAAGGATTATTTTCGCCGGTGCATTCTTCGGTTTCGGGCAAGGTAATAGCTATCCAGGATTGTCCTCATCCGAGCCTGGGGAAAGCCAAGGCAGTTGTAATTGAAAACGATAATACCGATAGCAAAATAAATGAGAGCTTAAAAACCGAACAGGAGGTTAATAATCTCTCCGTTGAACAATTAAGAAAAATCATTTTTGATGCCGGAGTTGTCGGATTGGGCGGAGCAGCATTCCCCGCGCATGTAAAATTGACTCCGCCTAAGAAGATAGATTCTTTTATTCTTAATGGCGCGGAATGCGAACCGTATTTGACTAATGATTTTGTCTTGATGAAACAGAAAGCTGGAGGGATTCTTGAAGGGGCCAAAATTGTATTAAAGATTTTAGGTGACCCGCAATGTTATATCGCTATCGAAGATAACAAGCCAGAAGCGATAAAAATAATGTGGGAACTTATCAAAGATACGAATTTCAAATTAAAGGTTTTAAAATCAAGCTATCCCCAAGGCGGAGAAAAGCAGCTGACAAAATCGGTTTTAAACCGCGAGGTCCCTTCGGGTGGTTTGCCTTTTGATATCGGCGTGGTGGTTCATAATGTGGGAACGGTTTTTGCGATATATGAAGCAGTTTATAAATCCAAGCCGCTTTATGAAAAAGTTGTCACTTTGACTGGAAGTTGTCTGGCCAATCCACAGAATCTGTTGGTAAGAATCGGGACTACCGTCCGGGATTTATTGGATAATTGCGGGTCTTTTAAAAATGAGCCGGCAAAAATAGTTTTTGGCGGGCCGATGATGGGGACCGCACAGTTCACTTTAGATGTCCCAGTGATAAAAAGCACGACCGGAATCATATTTTTCTCGAAAAACGAACTTACGAATAGAGAAGACCGCGTCTGCTGCCGCTGCGGACGCTGCGTGGATGTTTGTCCGGTGAAGATTATGCCGGCTTTTATAACCATGGCGACAGAACGGGATAAATTTGAGGTAGCGAAAAGTTATGATGTTATGGACTGCATTGAATGCGGTCTCTGTAGTTATGTCTGTCCGGCAAGAAGGGATTTAGTAGGTTTGATAAAATATGCAAAATCAAGAATCAAAAATAAATAATCTGGTTGTTTCACAAGGTCCGCATATTCAGATTGAAGGCGACCATATTATAAGAAGGATGTGGGCGACGGTTGCGGCTATCATCCCTGCAGGCGTGGCAGGAGTTTATATCTTTGGGTGGTATTCTTTGCAGGTGATATTGGTTTCGGTCGTAACTGCCTTAATTTGCGAAGCAGTATTCCAGAAGGTGGCTCACAAAAAAAATACTATTTTAGACGGAAGCGCACTTATCACGGGACTTTTATTGGCATATAATCTTCCGCCAGGTGTACCTTTATGGATGGCAGCGGCAGGAAGTTTGTTTTCCGTCGTAATTGCTAAACAATTATTCGGCGGATTGGGGTTTAATATCTTTAATCCGGCTTTGGCAGGCAGGGCATTTTTGATGGCATCCTGGCCAAAATATATGACTAACTGGAGCAATCCGCGCTGGCAGGTGGATGCGGTGACACAGGCTACACCGTTGGGAATTTTAAAAGAAAGACTTCCTTTTGATTTACCAAGCTACTGGGATATGTTTATCGGAAACCGCGGCGGTTGTATCGGAGAAGTTTGTATCATTGCTTTACTTATCGGCGGGATTTATCTACTTTATAAACGCTATATTTCCTGGCAGATACCGTTTTTCTATTTATTGACAGTAGCGGTGTTAAGTTTTGTTTTGATGGGAGATAAATTTTTTAGCGGAGATGTTTTATTTTCGCTTCTTTCCGGCGGATTGGTCTTGGGCGCATTTTTTATGGCCACCGACTATGTCTCTGCGCCAATTTCTGTTAAAGGAAAAACAATTTTCGCCATCGGTTGCGGTTTATTGACTGTGGTTATCAGAAAATGGGGCGGATACCCGGAAGGCGTCTCTTACGCAATTCTTATTATGAATGCCTTTACTCCAATTATAGATCGTTACACACGACCAAGAACTTATGGAAAGAGATAAAAGTTCAATTCGCATTAATTTAGGATTAGATGATGTCCGTCATTCGCTTATAGCGAATGACGAGATCTCACCAATCCGCCTTCGGCGAGATTGGCGGAAATGCTGCCACGCCGATTCTAGATAGATTTTCACGGCCGAGGAAGTATGGAAGAAAAAAATGAAGAATAAAATAGCTGCATTATTATTCATCATCTCTTTTTTAATTCTTATTACTAAACTATCTTTTGCATTATCTTGTAAACCATGGCCAACTGAATATCACTTCTTAAATTCAGATGTCGTATTTACAGGAAAGGTCGAAAATATTGAAGAGTTAGGAAAACAAAACGATATGTATGTGAAGAATAAAGTAACACTAACTGTTGAACAAATATTTAAAGGCGATTTATTAAATTCAATCACAGTATTTGAGAATACCTATTGGGGAGCAATGTTTAAAGAAAATGAAAGATATTTAGTCTTTGCCAATTTTTTGGATGAAGAACTCATTGTTGAAGGATGTTCTGGCACAAAAAATATGAAATATGTTTCAGATGAGCTTAAGAAGATAGAAAATATTAAACAATTAATTCAAAGAAAAATTAACTCTATTAGAAATGCTGATAAAAGTGGAAATTTTAAGTATGAGATCTCTGTAATCAAGGATGGATCCATTGAATATAAAGAATTTGATGGAAATGGAAGGCTGGCTTGGTTGGATAGCTTTAAAGATAGCGAACACAAATCAAAGCAATTTCTTGAAGATGGAAGATATAGCTATTTAGAATTTTTTTATAAAAACGGTAAACTTACAAACACTAAAGGATATGACCAAAATGGTAAACTCATTCTTGATGAAAATACAGTTCAAACTAAGTTATTTCAGGAAGACAAGAGGGTTGATTGCGATAAGTTAAAGAAACATATCTCGTTACTTTTTGATAAATTAAATTATTGCGATGTTGATTCCGATTGTATATATTCGGGCATACCCGATTGTTCCTTTGGCTGTTGCGGGATATTGGTTAATAAGGACGTTGATTTAGCTGAAGCAAAAGAGGCGGTTATGGAGTTTCGTGAAAATTGTCTTGAAGAATGCGATTGTTTGTGTCCTCCGACAATTATGGGGCGCAAATGTAAAGATAATAAATGTGTTTGGGCTAAACAAGAGACAATCTCTCCCGAGCAGGCGTTAAATCTCTCCCTGCCAATTGAGGTTGAAGATGTTATAATGTACGATGATGGCGGAACTATAGGTGTTATTTTAAAAGATAGTAAAGGTAAAACTTTCACATTTTGTGCAGACAATCGAATGCTTCGTAGCGGACCTCGTGTTGAGGAAAGGCATCTTTATGTCGGCACGCTGCATCCCGATAATCCTGGTTCCAGAGAAATTCCCCTAAGCGGAAAAGAAGAGAGAGCTATTTTGATGATATTGCAGGATTTAATGAATAGAGAATTATCTCAGGAAGAGCAAAAGAAATTATTGAATACTGTAGTGACGGCAAACCTTAGCGAAAAAGAATTGCAGAGGCATTTATTATTAACAATTATACGCAGACTAAAAAAATAGATAAAGATTATATCGACTTATCCTAAAGTAAAAGAGCAGTTTAAGAAGGAGCAGGAATGATTCGTTACGGATTAATTTTATTACTTATATGTTTTTGTGCTTCTTTGGTGTTAAGCGTAACCTATAAATTTACTCATAATCGTATTGAGGCGCAAGGTGCTAGCGAAGAACAAAACGCCCTGCACAAGATTTATCCTGAAGCTTCGGATTTTGACACAGAGAAACTTCAAGAAAAAACATACTATATGGCAAAACAAGATAATAAACTTTTAGGTTATATTATTAAGGCTGAGACTCAAGGTTACTCTAGCGTTATAACTATGCTGGTAGGTTTTAACCCTAAAGGGGAAATCAAAGGGATTGAGATTCTTTTTCAGGCAGAGACGCCCGGCTTAGGGGCGAAGATCAGCGAAGTTATATCTGGTGAAAATAAACCTTGGTTTTTGGCGCAATTTCAAGGCAAGCAAGCTAAGGATTTAGATTTAAAGAATATCCAGGCAATTACAGGTGCAACGATTAGTTCAAGAGCGGTTTTGGATGGCGTCAAAAAATCTGTGTCAGATTTTTTGACGCAGATTAAATGAAGCCTAAACTTATGGAACAAAGTGAACATAAGTTTATGGCTGAATTTACCCTTGACATCAAAGATGTCAAGGGTTCAATTCGCGCAAACAATTTACATTCACTAACGTTCTGTAAATTGTGCGCTCATTAAATGAAAAGCTTATTCTACGAATTCAAAAAAGGTATTACTTTTGATAATCCTACTTTCGGGTTGGTTCTGGGGCTCTGTCCGACGCTGGCAGTCTCAACCTCGGTGGTTAACGCTATCGGAATGGGCGTTGCAGCGACCTTTGTTTTGTTGGGCTCCAATATTTTTATTTCATCTTTACGTAAATTCTTCCCCAAGGAAATCAGAATCCCTTGCTTTATCATCGTTATTGCTACTTTTGTTACGATAGTTGAATTAGTAATGAAGGCTTACTTTCCGGCCCTAAGCAGGGCGTTAGGTATTTTTATTCCCCTTATAGTCGTTAATTGTATAATTATGGCTCGTGCCGAGGCATTCGCTTCCAAGAATTCGATATTGCCTTCTATATTTGATGCCTTGGGAATGGGGATAGGTTTTACTTTGGCGCTGGTGATAATATCGGCGATAAGGGAGCTTTTAGGAACAGGAGCGATTTTAGGAATTTCCTTGTTTAAGAGTTACGATCCGATTTTGATGATGATTTTACCTCCGGGGGCATTATTAACTTTAGGATTATTGATTGCATTTACGAGGATATTAAAGTCTAAGAAACAGAGGATTTAAATATGAGTGCTCAACAGGTTTTAATGATAATTATCAGCATGGTATTCATCAATAATTTCATCCTTTCTAAATTCTTAGGATTATGCCCCTTTTTAGGCGTATCTCGTCAGACCAAAGCGGCGATGAGCATGAGCGCTGCCGTAGTCTTTGTCATGACATTTTCGGCAATAATTACCTGGTGCGTCTATAATTATCTGTTGATTCCTTATAAAATGGAATATTTGCGCACCATCTGTTTTATTCTTGTGATTGCGGCTTTTGTCCAAGTAATTGAAATGTTTTTTAGGAAAACTTCCCCGGTAATCTACAGAGCCCTGGGGATTTATCTTCCCTTAATTACTACGAATTGCGCGGTCTTAGGAGTTACCGTGCTTAATGTTAACGACTTTTTTATAAAAGGTTCACCCGTTTCTGCAAGTTTATTTTATTCTACTCTTCAGGCGTTTTTTGCCGGTATCGGTTTTAGCCTTGCACTTTTATTAATGTCAGGAATACGGGAGAGGCTTGATTTAGTGGATGTCCCCGAGGCTATGAAAGGAATCCCCATAGCATTTGTTATCGCATCATTGATGAGCTTGGCATTTATGGGGTTCGCAGGTTTTCAGATTAAATAAGTGAGGGTATAACTTATGGAGCGTGAGCGAACATAAGTTATTAGCCCGAACTTACCCCGCCCTTTCTAACAATGGAGAAGGGTGGGGAAGCAAGAAAGGGCGGGGTTACCTGCCTGCCGGTAGGCAGGAATTCGCACAAATAACTTACTCATTCCAGATTTTTGGAATTCGTAAGTTATGTGCTCATTTAAAATGGAAATATTAATACCCATTATAACTTTGAGCGGATTAGGATTGCTTTTCGGCATAGGTCTAGCTTTTGCCTCTAAGAAATTTTGCGTTCATGTTGATCCCCGCCAGGAGCAAGTTCTTGATAAATTGCCCGGAGCGAATTGCGGGGCGTGCGGTCAAGCCGGTTGTATGGGGTTTAGCGAAGCTTTGATTAAGGGATCTTGTAGCGTCGATAGATGTCCTGTAATGAAGCAAGAAGACAAACAAGAAGTGGCTGGCATTTTAGGGGTCGAACTTAAAGAAGCCGCGAAACTCGTCGCAGTATTGCACTGTAACGGCGGAAAGAAAGTAAAAGATAGATTTCAATATCAGGGGATTAAGGATTGCGTGGCGGCAAATCAATTGCAAGGGGGACAAAAGGCCTGCGTTTGGGGTTGTTTGGGTTTTGGCAGCTGTGCCAAAGTATGTCCGTTTGGAGCCATAACAATGGATGACGAGACGGGCCTGCCGGTAGTCGATAAAAGCAAGTGTACGGCTTGCGGAAATTGCGTTAAAATCTGTCCCAAAAACCTTTTTAAACTTATTGATATCAAAAAGACGGTTTATATTGCCTGTAGTTCGCATGACAAAGGAAAAGCCGTAATGGATGTCTGTAAGGTTGGATGCATTGCCTGCGGAAAGTGTGAAAGGGAATGCCCAAGCGGCCTATTTAAAGTTAAAGACAATTTAGCCCAAATAGATTATAATAATTATGTTGCTTGCGATGACTGCGTAAAAGTCTGTCCGACAAAGACCATAAGAAAAAGAGGTTAAATGAAGACACAACTTAGCGAATGTTAGTGAAGCTAAGTTGTCTGTCTGAATTTGACCCTTGACATTTTGCAGTTAACTATGTAAAAACAAAATGTCAAGGGTTTAATTCGCAGACGTCCCGAAGTTTCGGGACTACAACTTACGTCGTTTCACTCCGTAAGTCGTCTGCTCATTAAAAAAAGAGGAGAAAGATGAATTTTGCAGTTTTTGCTTCAGGGAGAGGTACCAACTTGCAGGCAATAATCCGTGCAGCGAAAAAAGGAAAGATTAGCGCAAATTTAGCGTTAGTAGTCTCCGATAACAAAGAAGCCTACGCCTTAAAAAGAGCTAAAAGGGCTAAAATCAAGACGATTATAGTTGAGGCAAAGAATTTCAATTCGCGAGAAGATTATGATGCTGAACTCGTCAAGATCTTAGAGCAAGAAAATATAGATTTTATAGTTTTGGCCGGTTTTATGCGCATAATTACTTCTGTTTTGATTAATAAATTCCGCAACAAAATCCTGAATATCCATCCAGCATTACTGCCTTCTTTTAAAGGAACTCACGCAATCGTAGACGCCTTTAATTATGGAGTAAAATTTACTGGAGTTACAGTACATTTTGTCGACGAGAAGATGGATCATGGCCCGATAATATTACAAGGATTGGTTAAAATCAAGGAAAATGAAACTGCCGAGACGCTTGAAGCTCAAATCCACAAGATCGAACATAAAATTTACCCTGAGGCTATAAGGTTATTTTCCGAAGGCAAGCTAAAGTTTGAAGGAAGAAAAGTAAATAAAGCCACAACTTAGCGACCGTGATGATAAATCGTATGGAGCTAAGTTGTTTGGCTGAATTTACCCCGCCCTTTTGGCGGAATAGAAGTTTTATATATCAGGGATATGTTCACAAACGGAAAAATAGGTTTTACGTTAGTAACAAAAGAATTTAATAAGTTTTCCTCGCCAAAAGGGCGGGGTTCAATTCGTGCAGACAATTTACGTCGCTTTCGCTTCCGTAAATTGTGCGCTCATTGAAGAAAAGTAAGAATAGTTTGGAGAAATAAGAATTTTATAAAGAGGTTTTAGCCGCAGTAGAGATTCCTACCCGGATTATTGCAAAAAAATCCCTGAATTTTAAAAGGAAGGGGAAACTATCTAAAATCTTCCAAGGCTTTTTTACTGTAAGTATTGGTTTTTCCCAAATAGGAATCAACAATTGTCACCGTTTCGAATTCTTTAAAATCATAAGCAAAGAATACATATGCTATCGTTTTAAGGGCCAAGTTGGCGAAATCTATATCATACTTAAAACTATCAGTGCCTTTTATATCTAAAATAAATTTAATGTTGCCATTTTCTGTAATAGTTTTTATTTCTTGGACTTTAAATTTAGATAAAAGATTATCTTTTTCAAATATCAAAGCGATTCTTTGTGCTATTTGAGCGAGAATAAACGAGTCAAGGTTTACATTGATAATTTTGACGTGCCCGCCGTCCATATCGCCCAGGGATTCGGGATTCAAACCATAGTTTATAACTTGTCTTTTTAGAAATTCGTCGCGGGAAATAAGATTGTAAAAGTATCTTTTTACGTCTGATATATGACCAACCAAGATATAATCAGCTCCGACATCTTTTATATCAGAGGCAACTATTACATAGAATTTAGGAGGAAGTTTGGTGCTCATAATTACCCGGTTAACGCTCAATACGACGTGATTAAGAGTGCTAATAAACTCTTGGTCAACTTCGCCCGCCTGATCAACAAAGCGTTTAAGTGGAATGTATAACCATAGGGTATCCTCGAAGATGTTGATTTTGACATCTAAATTGTATTCTTT
>Ga0194113_10002357_pt1 | contig 25929 bp, 18 predicted proteins | sample TA2MahC200mmetaG_FD_146193 | JGI IMG/M metagenome (GOLD analysis project Ga0194113, IMG submission 146193) | Freshwater microbial communities from Lake Tanganyika, Tanzania - TA2015017 Mahale Deep Cast 200m | ecosystem: Environmental > Aquatic > Freshwater > Lake | place: Tanzania: Lake... | reverse complement strand
AGATTAGCGAGCAGGAGATGGCTACACTCAAGCTCACAGCAGGACGTTTTCACGGCGAATGGAACTACACCGTCCACCCGCGCCATTGAACTGAGTTGTAAAGGTTATTTATTGACGCGCCCTTAGCCGCCGCGGTCGGGGCCGCTCCCTCGACTAGCGTGCATTGGGTGGCTCCCGGCGCGGAGTGGTCCTTCTACCGCGGTCGCACCGACGCCTCGAGCCCCGAACCGGACACGTGGCGTGCGCCCGGGTTCGCGGCCGCCGGGTGGGAACGGGGTCGCGCTCCGTTCTTTTACGGGGAACCCCTGACGGGCACGCCGTTGACCGACATGCGAGGGGAATACTCGACCCTCTACCTGCGACACGAGCTCTGGGTGGCCAACCCGGGCGAGGCGGTCGCGCTACGGTTCGGAGCGGTTGCCGACGACGGTTTCGTGGCTTGGCTTAACGGCCTCGAACTGGTGCGGGACAACGCCCCCTCGGGGGAACTGTCCTACCGCGCCACCGCCCTGAGCGACGCCAGCGAACCAGTGGCCTTTCGGACGTTCGACATCAGCGTCCCCCAAACGCTTCTGCGCCCCGGCCTGAATGTCCTGGCCGTGCAAGCCCTCAACGCCTCGATCGAGGCCAGCGACGATTTCGTATTCGACGCCTTGCTGGCCGTCGACCTGGACCGTGAGCCACCGGCCGTGCAGCGGTTGCTGCCGGCGGCGGGTGAGCGCCTGCGTGAGTTGCTCAGCGTCGAGGTGGCATTTACGGAGGCGGTGCTTGGCGTCGAGGCGGTCGACCTGCTGGTCAACGGCCAACCCGCCACCAACGTCATCACCGTCGCGCCCGAGTTGTTCCTGTTCACGTTCCCCCCGCCCCCACCCGGCCCGGTCACCTTGGCTTGGCGACCCGACCACGGCATCACGGACCGCGTCGGTCCGGCGCACCCCTTCGCCGGCGGTACTTGGCAGTACCTGATCGCCGAGACCGGCGCCGGCTCGGCCGTGCTGCTTTCCGAGTTCATGGCCGATAACTCGCGCACCTTGAACGACGAAGACGGTGAGAGCTCGGATTGGATCGAGCTGTTCAACAGCGGCACCGAGCCGGTGGACTTGGCCGGCTGGTGCCTCACCGACGACCCACGCCAACTCGCCAAGTGGCGCTTCCCCGAGCTGACTCTTGAACCCAAAACCTTCCTCGTGGTCTTCGCCTCTCAAAAGAACAAGACCGACCCCGCCGCCCGCTTGCACACCAACTTCCGCATCGACGCCCAAGGCGAGTACCTGGCCCTCCTCGATGCCGCCACCAATGTGGTATCCGAGTTCGCTCCCGTTTACCCGAAGCAGCAACCCGATGTCTCCTACGGTCGCGTCTTAGGAGAAAACCGCGCCGTGGGCTACTTCACCGCCCCAACGCCCGGCGTACCCAACGCCACCAGCGGCCCCGGGTTTGCCCCCGCCGTGCGCTTCTCCCAGCTCAGCCGCACCTTCACCGAGACGCTCCAACTCGAGCTGTCGGTTGCCTCTAGTCCAGCCCAGATTCGCTACACGCTCGATGGCAACCCGCCCAGCCACACGTCGTCCGTCTACACCGTCCCGATCACCCTCGCCACCAGCACCCAAGTCCGAGCGCGCGCCTACCAAGACGGGTTGCTCCCGGGCCCGCTTCGCAGCGAGACTTACCTGGCCCTCAGCAACAACGTCCTGGGCTTCCGTTCCGACCTGCCGGTCCTGGTCCTGCACGCTTTGGGCAAGGGCGTGCCCAGCTCGAGCCGGACCTCCTTCGCTCACCTCTCGGTCTACGAACCGGTCGACGGCTGGACGTCCCTCACCAACCCACCCACCCTCAGCACGCGGTCCGGCCTGCAAATCCGGGGCTCGAGTACCGCTGGCTACGGCAAGTCGAGCTTCAAACTCGAATTCTGGGACGAGTTCGACCTCGACTTGGACCGACCGATCTTGGGTCTGCCCGCCGACTCGGACTGGGTGTTGTACGCGCCAAACAACTTCGACGTGCCCCTGATCCATAACCCCTTCGTCCACCAACTGAGCCGCGACATGGGCTTCTATTCGCCCCGCACGCGCTTCGTCGAAGTGTACCTGAACCGCACCGTCGGCCCCGTGAACGCCCAGCACTATCAGGGCATCTATGTGCTCGAGGAAAAAATCAAGATCGGCCGGCAACGCGTCCGCATCGACCGCCTCGAACCCGAGCACCTCACGCTCCCGGAAGTCAGCGGCGGTTACCTGCTCAAGTTCGATCGGTTGGATCCGGGCGACAGCGGCCTGGCGGCGGGCGGCGTGGCGGTGGCGCATGTGGACCCCAAGGAACGCGAGCTTCGTACGTTGGCGCGCCGGCCCCAGTTGAATTACCTGCGCGATTACCTGAACGCCTTCTGGGCGGCCCTCCGCGGCGCGAACTGGCGCGACCCCGTCCTCGGCTACCCCGCCTACATCGAGCCGGACCAGTGGATCGACTTCCACGTGCTCGAGGTCCTCAGCGGCAATGTCGATGCGCTGGTCCTGAGCACCTACTTCTATAAGCCGCGCAACGGCAAACTCCACTTCGGCCCGCATTGGGATTTCGACCGCGCCCTCGGCTCGACCGACGGACGCGACGCCAATCCGCGGACGTGGAACACAGGCCCTTTCTTTAGCGGCTCGTGGTGGTCGAAGCTCTTTACCGACAAAGACTTCTGGCAGCAGTGGGTCGATCGTTGGCAACACCTCCGCGCCACCTCCTTCGCCCGCGAACACATCGACGGCCTGATCGATCGCCTGGCCGCTGAGGTCTGGCTCGCCCAACCCCGCGAGTACCAGAAATGGCGCGTTGCCCCGCGCAAAGCCGACGGCCGCCCCGCCGGCACCTACGCCACCGAAATCCAGTGGATGAAAAACTGGCTCTCGAACCGCATCGATTTCATCGACAGACAACTCACTCAACCTCCGGCCTGGAGCGCCCCGGGCGGGCGTGTGCCTGAAGGGACCCTCCTCACCCTGAGCGGTCCGGCCGGCGCGGCCCTCTACTTCACCACCACCGGCGCCGACCCGCGCGCCCCCCAAAGGCGGCCAGTCCATCGACAGCCAACTCTATGCCGGGCCCATCGAACTGCGCCAGAACACCCGCCTCGTCGCGCGCGCTTACGACCCCACCAAACGCCAACTCGGCGGCCCGCCCAGCGCTTCCTGGACGCCGTGGTCGGCGCCCGTCACGGTTACGTTCACCGTGACCCGACCGCCCCTCCTCGTCACCGAGTTGATGTACCATCCTCTCCCACCGCCCGCGGGCAGTCCGTTCGCCAGCGGCGATTTCGAGTTCCTCGAACTCCGCAACCACTCGCTCGTTGCGGTCGACCTCGCCGGCTACCGGTTCACGGCGGGCATCGACTACACGTTCGGCGCTGCCAGCTCCATAACCACGTTGGCTCCCGGCCAACGCCTGCTGCTCGTCAAAAACCAGGCCGCCTTCCTCTCCCGCTACCCGCCGGCCACCGCCACCGCCATTGCCGGCGAATACAGTGGCAGCCTTGATAACGCAGGCGAACGACTCGCCCTGATCGGGCCTCTGGGCGAAACCCTCTTCGACTTCGCCTACGACAACCGCTGGGCGCCGTTGGCTAACGGACACGGCTTTTCGATCGTCGCCACGGACGAGCAGATGCCCGCCAGCCGATTGGGCGAGCTCAGCGCTTGGCGACTCAGCGCTCGGCCCGGCGGCTCTCCCGGCGGCGCCGACGCCGCACCCCTCGCCCTCCCGCCAGTCTGCGTCAACGAGGCGCTGACCCACACCGATCCCCCGCAATCCGACACCATCGAACTCCATAATCCCAGCTCCGCACCAGCCGATGTCTCCGGCTGGCACCTCACCGATGACTTCACCGTCCCGGCCAAGTACCGATTCCCGCCAGCAACCGTCGTTCCCGCCGGCGGTTTCGTGGTCGTCGAGGCGGCGTAATTCGGGCCGCCCAACCCCGCTGGCTTCGGCTTGAGCTCGCTCGGCGATAGCGTGTTCGTGTTCGCCACTCAACACGGCGAACTGACCGGGTACTACCACAGCTTCGACTTCGGACCGGCCTTCAACGGCGTGAGCTTCGGCCGCCACCGCACCAGTGACGGACGCGAGGAATTCGTGGCGCAACGACACTCGACCCTCGGCGCCGCCAATGCCGGTCCTCAGGTCGGCCCGGTTGTCGTCTCTCAAATCATGTACCAGCCGCCTGCCTCGGCCGGCACCAATAACACCACCGACGAGTTCATCGCCCTCCGAAATGTCTCGGCTCAACCCGTGTCGCTCTTCGACCCGGCCCACCCCACGAACACCTGGCGCCTGCGTGGCGCCGTCGAGTTGGACCTCCCCCCCCACGTGTCCCTGACCGCCGGTGAGACCTTGGTCTGCGTCAGCTTCAACCCCGAGCTCGACTTGGGCGCCCTGGCACGCTTCCGCACCCGCTATAACCTTCCACCCACCTGGCGTGTCCTGGGTCCCTGGCGTGGCCACCTCGATAACGCCGGCGATGAGGTGCGACTCCTCCAGCCCGACACTCCCCAGGCGCCCCCAGCAACAGACCCGGGCTACGTTCCCTATGTCCTCGTCGAACGCGTCGCCTACCGGGGCGGCCACCCGTGGCCCCGCGAGGCACGCGGGTCCGGCCTTGCCCTCACCCGACACGATCTCTTCGCCTTCGCGAATGACCCTGCCCATTGGGTCGCCGCTAGCCCCAATCCGGACCTGCCGGATGCCGATCGCGACGGCCTTCCCGATCCCTGGGAACGGTCCCACGGGCTGCGCCCAGACACCGCCGACGGCGACCACGGGCCTGCGGGCGATCCCGACGGCGACGGCGCTTCCAATCTCCAGGAGTACTTGAGCGGCACTCGACCTCGTGACGCCGGCGACCACCTGCGCCTGAGCGGCGTCGCTTCCGCGCCGGACCTCGTGGTCCTGACCTTCACGGCTCAACCCGGTATCGCCTACACCCTCCTCAGCCGCGACACGCTCTCGGCCGACACCTGGGTCTCCCGCGCCGCCTTCACCCCAGTGACCGTCCCAACCCTTCAGACCTTCCAAGAACCGCTGCCCCCAACCGCCCGCCTCTATCAGTTGCGAGTTCCTTAGCCTGGCCAACCCGAGACTTGATCCGGCTCGACCCGGACCTAAGATCGGCGCCATGAACCTCAAGCACACTGCCGGGCTCGCTCAGCCCCAGACCGACCGCTTCAGCTCGAATCCGGTCACTCGACGTGGCTTTCTGCTGAGGAGCACCCAAGCCGCCGCGGGGACGGCCGCCGCACTTTCGACAGGGGCCACGGTCCCGTTGGCCCGCGGGGCTGAACCCCCGCCCGGCGAGCGTCCTGCGGGTATGGGCACCGAGATGCCCTACGGAAAGCTCGGCGAGGTGAAGATCAGCCGGCTGCTGCTCGGGGGCAACCTGGTGGCGGGCTACATGCATTGCCGCGATTTGAAGTATGTCGGGGCCCTGTTCCGCGCGTATGTCACCGAGCAGAAATTGATGGAGACGTTCCAATTGGCCGAGCAACAGGGCATTAACACGGTCTTCGAGACCGGCGCCGAGTACGTCCGCAAATACAACCGCCAATACGGCGGCCGGATGCAGTTCATCCCGCACATCAAGGTCGAGCCCGGCCAGAGCGACGAGGCCCTCCGCACTCACATCCTCCAACAGGTCGATACCGGCGCTTGCGCATTGTACGTGTGGGGAGTCGCCGGGGATCGCTTGGTCCAGGCCGGCGCGGTGGAGCGCCTGGCCAAAGCGGTCGAACTCGCCAAGACCCAGAAGTTGCCCGTCGGCGTGGGCGGCCACTCGCTCCAGGTCCCCATGACCTGCGAGAAACACCGCATCCCGTGCGATTTCTACGTCAAGACCTTCCACAGCGATAACTACCCCTCCGCCACCCCCAAAGCGCTGCGCAAAGATTTCATGTGGTTGGACGGCGGCGAAGGTTGGTACGACAACATGTGGTGCATCAACGCCGAGGAAACGGTCGCCTTCATGCAGACCGTGACCAAACCCTGGCTCGCCTTCAAGGTGTTGGCCGCCGGCGCCATCTACCCCCGCGACGCCTTCCTCTATGCCTTCCGCAGCGGCGCCGACTTCATCGCCGTCGGCATGCTCGACTTCCAGATCCGCGAGAATTGCGACCTCACCGCCAAAGTCGTTCGCCTTACCCAAAAACGCGAACGCCCCTGGCTCGCCTGAACCGGCCCACTCGCCTCCCTCGCCGAACCTCCCGCAACCGCCCCCTCGGCTCGACGCTCTGCCCCGGTCCAGACCGTGGATCGGGCGGGTCAGTTCGCCCGCTCGGCCGGCGCTTTCCCTGCGCCACCAGCCTTCGACGGCCCGCCATCGGCGGCCGCTCCCAGCCGTTCGAGACAGGCGCGCAAGGCCGCTGCCACCTCCTGCGCCCGCCCTGCAGACCCACCCTCTTCGCCCAGCAAAGCGCGCGCGAGTTGGTCGGCGCCGATCCAGGTCGTGCACAGGTGGCCCAGCCACTTGTCGGTTGCCTGGCTCTGGCTGTAACTCAGGAGCGCCAAGGCTGCCTCGCGCTTGCGCCAGCTCGCCGGCAACACCCGAAAACCTTTCGCTTGAAAATACGGCACCGAAGGATAGGTCTCGCGCAACTCGTAGTGCCAGTCGCAAACGATAATGTCCTTCGGGATCCGGTCGATCGCCCCCGCCGTGCCGTTCCGGCTCGATTCCCACTCGCCGTACTTCATTGTGGCGTCATCCAACAACCGGTCACCCCACAACAACATCTCCACACCCTTGGTCCCAACCAAGTGCCGGTGGTAATCGTTCACCGCCCGGGCAAACAACGCGGCCGGATCTTGGCCCCGGCAACGCTCGCACTGGTCGTGTCCGATCAAAAACACCTCGTCCATCCCCACATGGAGCGCGTCTGCCTCGAACGCCTCCAGTAACTCGTCCATGAGCGCAAACACCACCCGATTCACCCCCGGATGTTGCGGACACCAACTTCGGCAATAGATGCCGGCGTTGTCCGGCGGGATCTGCGGCGTCTCGTCGAACTCGGGATAGCGCTTGAGCAACGGCTGCGTGTTCTGAGCCCAAGACTGGTGCCCGAGACAGTTGAAGAGCGGAATCAGCCGAATCCCGTGTCGGCGGCAGACGGCGGATAATTCGCGCGCCTGCGCCGCCGTCAGCGCGCCACCCGCCGCCAACTCGGGGTGTGACCGCCAGGCGAACCGGTAATTGACCTCGAACACAATCGCATTCACCCCCAGCGGCGCCAACACCTCGACAATCGCCCGTTGCACGACCGGCAACCGGCTCGCCTCCGGCGCCATCAAGTGCACCGCGCGCCAGAGCCCGGCCTTCGCTCGGTCCGACGTTGCAGCCGCAGCCGGCCGGACCGCTGCGCCGCCCACCTCCACCGCTCGCGCCGTCCCTCCCCCAACCGCCGCTCCTGTCTCCTGCGGACCGGTTCTTAACCCTGGTGAACTCTGCCCCGTTCCGCCTCCGGAAGCGCTCGGGCTCAGCCGTTTCACCCGGATGTTCCGATACCGCACGAACTGCCGCGTCAGATCGCCGCCCCCGTGAACTTGCAGGGCAATCCGACCCCGGTCAGGCAAGCGCTGCTGTGTGTCGCTCCATTCCATGATCTTGACGCCGTTGATCCAGGTCGTGATCGACGGCGGGTTGTTCACAATCCGAGCCCGCAACTCATTCCACTGGCCGTGCCGCCAGAAGTGCTTCCACGCCTCGGGCAAGATCGGCAGCGGCACCGCGTTTTCGCGAAGCGCGATCCGGTCCGGAGCACCGTCGAAGTTGTAGTTCCGAGAGCCAAAACCGCCAATCCCTTCGCCGTAGATGCCCATCAGATTGCCGCGCCCGTGATAGTCGATCATCGCCTGGTACGCCCGCCCGTTCTCCGTGCTCCGCAGGAACAGACCGCTGTCCGGGCCGAAGTCGTTGTTCATCTCGAGCGCCACCTCGAAGTCGCCGAACTCCTCGTCGGTAAGAATGATGCCGCCGTTTCCCGGGACATCTTGGCTGCCCACAATGGCGCCCTCCTCGACCACCCAACGACCGCCGCTCTTGTGGTCACTGGCGCGGCTGTGCCCGCTCTGCGCGCTCACATGCCACCCCTTGAGCGTCGCCCCATCGAAGAGGGACTCGAACTCCCCACTCGCAGCCGTCGGCCCCAAACCGACCGCAAGCCCAAGGCTGCCCACGTAACCCACGCGCCGCCACCACCCAACTCTGGTACTCAGTTTTCTCATGGGTCACTAGCGTGGTGTTTGGATGACCGCAAATCAAGCCCCGCCCGAGTCCCCGCCGCCACGCGCGGGCAAGATGCCCGCGCTCCCATCCCATCCCCAACGGAGAGCGGGCGTCTCGCCCGCTCCTGCGCAGCCACCAGACCTGCGCTCCCATCCCATCCCCAACGGAGAGCGGGCGTCTCGCCCGCTCCTTCCCAGCCACCAGACCTGCGCTCCCATCCCATCCCCAACGGAGAGCGGGCGTCTCGCCCGCTCCTTCCCAGCCACCAGACCTGCGCTCCCATCCCATCCCCAACGGAGAGCGGGCGTCTCGCCCGCTCCTTCACAGCCACCAGGCCCGCGCTCCCATCCCATCCCCAACGGAGAGCGGGCGTCTCGCCCGCTCCTTCCCAGCCACCAGGCCCGCGCTCCCATCCCATCCCCAACGGAGAGCGGGCGTCTCGCCCGCTCCTGCGCAGCCACCAAGCCTCTGAGCCCGTGAGGCTCGGCAAGTTCCCTGTTGACCGGCGGCGGGTTTCTGGGCGTCATGGGGCGTCGCCACCATTCGATAACCACACCGCGCGCCCGCTGCGCCCATGAAGACGAGTCTGCACCGAGCCAAGCCTGTGACCCGGCACGGGCCGTGTCTGGTGGCGGCGCTCCTGCTGGCCGTCGTCCCACTGACCCGAGCGCATACGTTGCCGATCAGCTACCTGACCGTGGTGCCCGGCGCGGAGTTTCTGCACCTGGAACTTACCCTCAACCCCTTCGAGCTCAGCTTCTTTTCCGAGCTCGACAAGAACCGAAACGCGCGGCTCGACCCGGCCGAACTCGAGGCGCATGAAACGACGCTGACTGCGCGGCTAACCGAGTGCTTACAAATCGCTACGGCACAAGGCCGCTGGAGCCCGGCCGTGGCGGGATTGGCCCTCGACCCGGACAGCCATCATTGCACCCTCCGGGCACACTACCCGGTCGATGTGCGCCACCAAGCCTTCTCCATCGAATCCAAACTCGCCGCGCTCACCAGCGGTTCGCACGTGACCCAAGTCACCTGCCGCGGCGTCGACGGCACGGAAGCCGCCCGCCTGGATTTGCTGTCGGCCAAAGTGACCTTCGGCGCCCGCCCTGCACCCCCAACCACACCCGCCCAGCCCGAACCGCGCACGCCCCGCCGCCGGCCAATCGCAGTCGGGCATTACGCCTTGGGCTTGTTTGTTTCCATCGCGTTGTTGGTGGGAGGAAGCTGGGTTTACGGCCGCCTGGGCCCTGGCCGCACCTCTCGTTCCTCGATCAAATCCGAACCATCCTTCCTATGACGCGAATCCCTATCCGGCCCAACTTCGATCGTTCGCCGCGCGAACCGGTGGCCTGCAACCGACCCCGGCACGGCTACCCGCGGGCATGGCTCTGGGCCGCGCTGCTCGCCACGGCCAGCTTGGCGTCGGCCAGCCAGACCACCCCAAACCCGCTCTGGACCATTGGCACACCAGACGGCGCCTCGATCGAGTTCGCCCCGGGCGCACGCCGTCAGTTGACCTACGCGATCGGCCAAAGCGTGGTGAGCAAGGACTTCGCCGGGCACCAGTCAGGCTCGATCGGTTTCGAGCCCGAAAGCTCGGGTGAGAAACCCTACACGATCGTGTTCGATCTGCCGGGCCCGCCGGCGGAGCAGTACCGGCTCGAGTTGGATCTCATCTATCGGTCCGGTGCGCCGGCGCGACTCCAGGTGAAAGTCAATGAGCGGCTGGGGATCTTCCCCGTCCGCCACCAACCCAAGGCCAGTCGAGACGGCGAAGAGGCTAACGCCATGTTGCTCGCTCGCCAGCGTCTCGTCGTGCCGATCGCTGGCGCGTGGCTGCAACCGCAAGGCAACCGCATCACCGTGGTGCCACTAGGCCTAGGCGGCCTGGATTACGACGCCTTGACCTTCCGGCCAGGCGCAGCCGACCCGGAGCCCATCCGGCTCGAGCCGACTGTCTTTTTCAAGCAGACCGAAGCTGGCTTGGTCGAGGTGTGCCAACTCGAGATCCCGTTCCACCAACCAATCGCCGCAGGAAACTACACCCTCGAAGTCGGCGCACAGACGATCGCGCGGCGGCTGAAGACCGGCGCATTCGACTTCGGCGTTTGGACCGAGCTCATCGAGCTGCCGGCCCCCCTCGCCGCCTCGACCGCCACCATCGAGGTCGAGCAGGACGGGTCGACCCAGCGGGTGACGCATCCCCTGCGGCCGGCCAAACAATGGAAGGTGTTCATCTGCCCCAAGGTGCACAACGACGTCGGATACACCGACCTCCAACCGCACGTGAACGAGTTGGACAACCGCAACACGGACACGGCCTTGGACATCATGACCCAGTTCCCCTTCTACAAGTTCAATTTCGAAACGTCGTGGTTAGTGGACAACTACCTGGACTGCCGACCGCCGCGGCTGCGCGAGCGCTTCTTCGAGTTTGCCGGCCGCCACCAAGCCGCCCTGAACGTGTTTTACCTCAACCTCATGACCGGCCTCTGCTCCGGCGAGGAGCTCTATCGAGCCTTGTACTTCACCCATCGCCTCCATCGCGAGCGCGGCAGCAGCTTCGACTTCGCCTGCCTGACCGATGCGCCCTCCCACACCTGGTTTCTTCCCACGCTCCTGACCGATGTGGGAGTCAAGGCCTTCGCCAACGGCAGTAACCAAACCCGCGCCCCCATCCTCCACTTCAGCGACTTGAACGAGAACTCGCCCTTCTGGTGGGAGGGCCTCAACGGCGAGCGCATCTTCATGTGGTACGCCCGCAGTTACACCCAGTGGAAACGGCTCACCGGCCCGGACTTCCTCAACCGCGCCGCCAGCGTGGATTACCTGCGTACCAGCGTCCCGCAGTTCCTGACTCAGTTCCTCCGCCCCGAGTATGCCCCCGACGCCGTGATGATCTACGGCGCGTATGTGGACAACGCCGCCATCCCCGACACCGGCGAAGCCGAGCTCATCGAGCAGTGGAACCGCGAGTTTGCGTACCCCAAACTCATCGTGGCGACCGATGCGGAGTACTTCGCCTACATCGAGCAGGCGTTCGGCTCGCAACTGCCCGTCTACCGCGGAGACGCCGGCGCCTATTGGGAAGACGGCGTCGCCTCGACCGCAGCCGCCACCCGGCTCAACCGCCACACGCATGACATCCTGCCCGTGGCGGAGACCACCGCCAGTCTGGCCACCCTTTTCGATCCGCGCGAACGCTACCCGGCCGAAGACTTCCGCGCCGCCTGGAAGCAAGTCCTGTTCTACGACGAACACACCTGGGGCGCCCACAACAGCGTCAGCCAACCCGGACGCGAGTTCGTCGAGCGCCAGTGGGAAATCAAAGAGAGCTACGCTACCCGCGCGAACCTGGACGCTCGCACGCTCTTGGCCCGCGCCTGCAACCGCCTCAGCCAACAAATCGCCGTCGAAGGCGACACCGTCCTCGCTTATAACTGGCAAAACCACACCCGCAGCGAGCCGCTCGAAATCGAAATCGACTCCGGCCAATACCTGGTCGACCTCGCCACAGGCCAACCCGTCCCCCTGGACGTGATCCTCGAACGCGACGGCTGGAAACGGGTGCGGTTCCTGGCCGAACAAGTGCCCGCCTTCGGCTACAAAGGCTATGCCCTGCGCAGCCTCGATCCCCCCAAACTCGCCCGGAACCAGCCCGTCCCCGGCGCCACGATCGACGGTCGCTACTACCGCTTAACCGTCGACACCCGCACAGGCGGCCTCCAGAGCCTCGTCGACAAGACGGACCAACGCGAGTTGGTCGATGCCCAGGCTCCGTATGCCCTCAACCAATACCTCTACGTCAGCGGCGGCGAGAACTCCTTGATCCTCAACCACACCTTCGGCACCCCGCCCGCCCAACTCACCGTCGAAAGCCCCACCGCGGCGGAGATCGTCGAACACGTGCGCACCCCCCTGGGCCAGCGCCTGCTCGTCGTTGCCCAGGCCAAGAACACCCCCAGCGTGCGCAGCGAGTACCTCCTCTACGACGCGCTCCGCCGCGTGGACATCGTGAACACGGTGGTCAAGGAACCCACGCGCGCGAAAGAGGCGGTCTACTTCGCCTTCCCGTTCGCCGCCCAGCAACCCGTCTGCGCCTACCAACTCCAGCACGGCTGGTGCCGACCCAACCAAGACCAACTGCCCGGCGCCTGCCGCGAGTGGTTCACCCCCCAGAACCTCGTGCACGTGCACGACGCCGGGTTCGACGTCGCTTGGGCCACCCCCGACGCGCCCCTGGTTTGCCTCACCGACATCAACCGCGGCCGCTGGCCGACCCACCTGCCCATCGCCAACGGCCACGTCTACTCCTACGTGATGCACAACTATTGGTTCACCAACTACCGCGCCGAGCAAGGCGGCACCTTCAAATTCCGCTACTCGATCGCCAGCGGCGCCGGGCTCACCCAAGAACAACTCGCCCGCTTCGACGCCGACATCCGCAGCCCCGTCTTCGCCTATCCCTTTGTGTCCAGCTTCTCTGCCGCCGTGGCGAAGGCTGGCCGCCCACTCCCCGCCGCGGGCGGCGCGTTCCTCAAACTCGACGCGCCTCATCTCCAAATGGTCGTGCTCAAAGAGGCCGAAGACGGCGACGGTTTCATCCTGCGGTTCCGCGAAGTCGCGGGTCGCCGTGGCGAGGTGACCTTCGAGTGCCCAACCCTGACGCTCACCGAGGCTCACCTGTGCAACGGTGTCGAGGTCAACCAGCGCCTCCTGCCCTCGACCCCGCACACCGTCAAGGTCCCCTACCAACCGCAGCGATTCACCACCATCCGACTCAAGGCCCAAGGCGCCCTGTGAGAGCCGTCGACCCGTCCGCGGCCGACTGAGCCTCCTTCGGCACGCGCTGGTTCACCCAGCCCTCGTCATACTGCACAAACCCCGCCTGGCGGTAGAGCCGTACCGCCCCCGGATGATCCCACTCGCACGTGTGAAGCCAGATCCGCTCCGGCCCGTACTGCCACCCCCAGTCGAGTACCAACCGCAAAAACTGCTTCCCCAGGCCGCGCCCCGTGTAGCTCGGGTGGAGGCCGAAGTAGACCAACTCGATCTCGCCCGCGACACGCCGATCCAGCTCCGCATACCCCGCTTGCGCCCCGGCCAGGCGCAACTCGTGCACTTCCACCAATGGATCCGCCAGGAGCTTGCCGAGTTGGACCGGCGCCATCAGCCTGCGGTCGACCCATCGCCAGGCGCGTCCCACGGCATCGTACACCTCGAGGTACCACTCCACCGACGGCTGTATGCGCCGGCACACCTCCAAACCCGCAGCGACACTCCCGCCGGCGGCCGGCGCTGCCAGCACAGGCTGACGCTGCTCGAAATAATAAGTCCGCACCGGCACAGTGGTCACAGCCACGCATTAGACCAGCCAACGCGATCGCGCGCCAGTAAAACGCAGCCGCGCCCGACCGCCCAACCACACCCCGCACCGCAGCCGGCGCTCGACTTCCGCCCCACCCGTCGGTGATCGTCGTCTCCCTATGCGCGCGATTGTGTACGACGAGTTCGGTGGCCCACTCGAACTTCGCCAGGTCCCCGATCCCACCCCGCCCACCGACGGCGTCGTGATCCGGGTCCACGCCACCGGCATCTGCCGCAGCGATTGGCACGGTTGGATGGGTCACGACCCCGACATCCGCCCGCCGCATGTCCCCGGCCACGAACTGGCCGGCGTGGTCGCGGCCACCGGCGCCGGCGTCCGGCGCTGGCGCCCGGGCGACCGTGTCACGGTCCCCTTCGCCGTCGGGTGCGGCGTTTGTCCCGAGTGCCAAGCCGGACACACGCACATCTGCGACGACTATTTCCAGCCCGGCTTCACCGCTTGGGGGTCCTTCGCCGAGTTTGTAGCCATTCGGTATGCGGACGCCAACTTGGTGCGATTGCCCGATACATTGGGCTTCGTCGAATCGGCAAGTCTGGGTTGCCGCCTAGTCACCTCCTTCCGCGCGGTCGTCCACCAGGGCCGGACCCGCCCCGGCGAATGGGTCGCCGTCCACGGCTGCGGCGGCGTCGGTCTGGCGGCGGTGTCGATTGCCCACGCCCAAGGCGCCCAAGTTGTCGCCGTCGATGTGCGCACGGAAGCCTTGCGCTGGGCGACCTCACTCGGCGCCAGGCACACGCTCGACGCCCGACATACCCCGGACATCGCCAGCGCCATCCGCGACCTGACCGGCGGAGGCGCCCATGTGTCCCTGGACGCGCTGGGCAGCCGCGTCACGTGTTACAACTCGGTCGCTTGCCTGCGCAAGCGAGGTCGGCATGTGCAGGTGGGCTTGTTGTTGGCCGCAGACCGCGATCCGCTCGTGCCCATGCACCTCGTGATCGCCCGCGAACTCGAATTGCGCGGCAGCCATGGCCTGCCGGCCCATGCGTATCCTCCCCTGCTCGAGCTTATCTGCTCCAGCCGGTTGGCCCCCAGCCAGCTCGTGCAGCGCACGATTTCCCTCGCGGAAGCCGGCCCGGCCTTGGTTGGCCTGGGCCAGTTCAGCGGCCTGGGAGTCACCGTCGTACAGATCGAGCCCAGCGGCCAGGGCGCCCAAAGCACCCCGCGCCCTATCGCGGACGGATAACCCGCCGCGGCGACTCAGGCCTCAGCCCCAGAGGTCTCTCCCCCGCGTCCCAGCTCACCCTCACCCCTCGCTCTGGTCGCCACGCCCCTTAACCAAGGTCGACCGCGACAGCTCACGCAAGCGCCGATCCGCCGTCCTGGCAATCTCCGCCAGCAACTGCCGTTTCTCGAGCTGCAACTCCTCGCGCTCGGCGCCCGCCACCGACACAAAGGCGATCGTCACGCGCAAGCCCGTCTCCGGAAACGCGTGCACCTCCTCGTGCGAGCTCGTCCGATCGCCAACCAGCCCCGCTGCCCCGCTAGGCACCAAGACCAACGTGTCGTCTCCATTCCGTTCCCAGCGACAGCTCAGACCCTGGCCCCAAGGCCCCGCCGGAAGCTTCACCGCTAACGCCAGCTTGCCGTACTCGGCAGCGGCACTCCGAAACAGCTCGACCAGTTCAGCCGTCGTCTGGGCCCGGCGCAGCTTCGCCTTGGTCATCTCGGCATAATGATGGTGCGCGCGGTAAAGTTCTCGCTCCGCCCGGCTCTTGCGCGAGGTCGCCGTGCCCACATAACCCAGCGAGCGCAGGCCCCAAAGAACCATGGCCAGCAATAGCACAAACAGGATCCCTGCCCAGGTCAGCCGCTTGCCAACCACCGCCAAGGTGCAGGCATTGAACAAAACGCATACCCCGCACAACAGCAGCACCGTCTGGGCGTGATTCCAACCCAGGTGCAACAACCGATGATGAATGTGGCTGGCGTCGCCCGAGAACATCGATTTGCCCCGGAGAAACCGCCGGGTCATCGCCAGCAGCGTGTCCAGAATGGGATAGCTCAACAGCAAAGCCGGCACCAACAACGAGGTCGCCAGTTGCCCCTTGCCGCCCGCCACCGCCGAGGCCGTCGCGAGCGTCATCCCCAGAAACATGCTCCCGGTATCCCCCAAAAACACCCGCGCCGGGCTCCAGTTGTGCGGCAGAAAACCCAAGCACGCCCCCGCCATCGAGACCAACACCACCGCCAGGAGCGTCTTCCCGTTGATGGCGGCAATAATCGCCCCCGTCAACGCCGTTAAGAAACCCACGCCGGTGGCCAAGCCATCGATGCCGTCGATCAAGTTGAAGGCATTCGCCACGCCCACCAGCCAAATCACCGTCACGATCGGCCCGAGCGTGCCAAGATGGAAGCTCCCCACACCCGGTACTTCAATCCCCTGAAAGACCACCCCAGACGCCACAATCCCAAGCGCCACCGGGAACTGCACCATGAACTTCCACCGCGCACTCAACCCGCGCAAATCGTCCACCGTCCCCAAGACCGCCATGCACGCCCCCGCCACAAAAATCCGCGCCAGCAACGCCCACTTGGACTGGACCTCCTCCGCCACGCGATTGTCGTAGAAGCACAGCGCCACCAACGGCAACCACATCCCCGCCAGGATCGCCCACCCCCCCATCAACGGCACCGCCCGCCCGTGCATCTTCCGGTGCCCCGGTTGGTCAACGGCGCCCCAGCGCACCGCCCAAAACCGCACCAACGGCGTCAACGCCAACGCGGCGACACACGCCAATACAAAACAGACGTAATATGTCCGGTTTTCTGCCATACCCGGCCCGGGCGAAAACGCCGGGGCCAAGTAGAGCCGAAGCGGGTGACCAATTCAACGCAAAACCAACAGTTTAGAAGCAACCTTGCGTAAGCGTTTTCCATGCTCCGCCGGGTCGGGCGAGGCTCCGGCCGAGCCGCTAGGGCTGCCCCACCCCGCCGCCAAACGCACCCGACGCCCGCAGTCATCGTCCGGCGCGCAGAGGACTGCGCGCCCTGCCCCCATCGAGCGCCCATGCACTCGCCACCGGCCGGCGGCCCCCATCCTAGCGCCGGCCAGGAACCCGTGGCTCGGATTCCGGGGCCTGCCCCGCGCCGCCCAAGGCCATCAACAACACCTTGTCCACCCGGTGCCGGTCCATGTCGATCACCTCGACGCGGAACCCCTGGGCGTCGAAGAACTCGCCTTCGCTCGGCAGATGGCCAAGGCGCTTGGTGACGTAGCCGCCAAAGGTGTGGTAGTCGCGCTGGCTTGGCGGATCGAGCTTGAACTCGGGCACCAACCGCTCGAACTCGCTCGCCTCGATCATGGCGTCCACAAGCCAGGAACCGTCGTCGCGACGTTGCGCCGTGGGCTTGAGCCGCTCGTCCTGCGACGGGAAATCCCCCAATACCGCCTCCATGATGTCGTGCAGCGTGACCAACCCGGTGATGCCCCCATACTCGTCCGTGACCAGGGCCATGTTGCGACACCGCTTCTTGAACGTCTCGAGCAAGGCGACCGCGCGCAACGACGCCGGCACAAACAAGGCCGGCGTCATCAGGTCCCGCACATTCGCCGCCGTGCCGGCCGCCAGGTTGGCATAGATCGCCTTGACTGACACCACCCCCACCACGTTGTCCCGGTTGTTCTCGTACACCGGGAAACTCGTATGACCGCTGATGACGATCTTGTGCCAGATCGCCTCGTGCGGGTCCGCCACGTTGATCCAAATGATCTTGGCGCGCGGCGTCATCAGCTCGCTCAACGGCAACCGATCCAACGCCAAAACCCGCTCGACCATCTGCGGTTCCGTCGCGTGAAACACCCCCTCGCGCAGCCCCTCCTCCATCAACACCTTCACTTCATCCTCGCTAACGCTGCTCGCAGGACGCTCCCGCAACCCCAACAAGCGCAGCACTTGATCGGTCGAAACCCCCAACAACTTCACCGCCGGCGAGGCCAGCCTCGCCAGCCACTTCACCGGTCGCGCCATGACCCGCGCGATCCCTTCCGGATTGGCCAGCGCTACCCGCTTGGGCACCAACTCCCCAATCACCAACGAGAAATACGTGATGACCACCACCACCACGCCCACCCCAATCGCCTTGCCGTACGGCGCCAGCAGCGGCACCGCCTGGAGCCCCTGGTCGATCTCCGACGCCAACGTCGCCCCGCCGTACGCCCCCGCCAACATCCCCACCAACGTAATCCCCACCTGCACCGTCGAGAGAAACCGGTTCGGCGCCTCCGCCAACTCGAGCGCCGCACGCGCCCCCGCATCGCCCTGCTCCGCCATGCGCCGGAGGCGCACCTTGCGCGACAGCACCACGGCAATCTCCGTCATGGCGAACATCCCGTTCGCCACCAGCAACAAAAATATGATGGTGATTTCTAGTGCCATGATCGCCACGCCGTACCCACCCAGTTCACCACGCCCATCGCCTAATCGCACTCCGTCGCGTCCGAGCCCGACCCGGTCCCGCCGCCTCGCCACCGCTCCCGGTAAAGCGCCTCGCCCACCGCGCGACTGACTTCCACCGTCTCGGGATACGGCGTGTCGGCTACGTCCAAAAAACCAATCTGGTAGTTCTCCTCATCGTACACGCGTCCAGTCGTCGGCTCGTCCTGCCACTGGAACCAGTGCGTCCCGACAAATTGCGGATGCCGCACCGCCCCCAAGACATAGTCGCGATAGGCCTGCGCCCGCGCCGCCTGATTCTCGACTGGCACCAGACCCGTGTGAAACATCCCTCGGTCCAGCGCCCCAAAATGGAACTCGCCAATGATCAGCGGCTTGTCGCCTCCAGGATACTCGAAGTCCGCGACACTCCGCCGGTAGAGATTGTAGCTGACCACGTCGCAATGTTTCGCCGCCGCCTGCGCCGCAACCGCATTGACCCATGCGAAGCGGCACCCTAAATAGAGCTGGTGCGGTGCCACCGCCCGAATGGCCTCCCCCACCGTCCGGAAATAGGTCTCTGCCGTCTTCGCATAGAAGCTCACCAAATCCGCGCGCGCCCGTTGCGGGTCCGGCGCTTGCCGAGACTCGATCAGGGCTTCCCAGCTCTCGTGACCCGTGCCCCAAGCGGCGTTGAGCTCCTCAACGTCGCCGTACTTCGCCTTGAGGTCCCCCACCAACTCGAGCTTCGCCGCCTGGTCCGGCGGCGACTTTAACGCCGCCAACGCGAGCGAGGTCTCGTCACCCCAAGACATCTCGTTATCGGAAAAGTAACCCAGGCACCACGGGTCGTTGGCGGTGCCGCCGGACTTGGCCTCCATCCCTTGGCGCAAGCCCGCGGCAAAGCTCGGATCGTACACGTCGGGGAACTTGCCCCAGTAACCTTCGCTCCCCTCGATGCGCCGGGCCCGGCCCGAGCTCACGTTGTCCGTGTAGGGCGTGCGCCGCAGCAAAAACACGGTCGCGTCCGACCAGTTGGCGATCGTGTTCAAACCCCAAGCCCGCAGCCGCCGATGCGCCGTATCCGCGTACCCGGCCGCCCAATCGGCGCCGTACTTGCGCTTGAGGTTAGCCGCCGCAAACCCATAGCACTCCGGGCTCTTCCCCGCGTAATGCCCCTTGAGCGCGTAACCCCGCGCCCGGAACTCCCGGTACTCGGGATCGTCCCCCGGGAAAGCCTCGAACCACGTGGCGCGTTCGGCAATCGGCGTCCGGTCCATCATCCGCACACAATCGATCCCGTGCGACCAAAACAGGTGACCGTCCGGATCGATCAGCCACCACTTGCCAGCCACCTTCTCGACCCGGAAATAGCCCGTGGCCTGCCGCTGTGGCACCCCTGCCCAGCCGCCGTATCCGCACCACTCCCCCGGGCCCCGATCGGCAGCCAGTGCCCGCGCCTCTTGCTCCCGGCGCCCAACCAGGTCGGCCACCGAATGTGCCTTGCCCGGCCAATCCTTGTGCCGGTACTGCCCAAAGGTGTCTATGAACGGGAAGAACGGCGTTGCATCCGTCACCCAAGCCGTCGGCGGGGTGTACAGGCCCGCTGCCCGAATCGAAGCGACCGCAAAGGCATGCGGTACCGCCGGCTGGCTCACGAACAACAGCACCTGAGTGATCCGGGCCGCATCCACCGCCCCAGCCACACCCGGCCCGTGTGGATAGCCACGCATCCCGAACAGTTGCCCGTCGAGCCGACTCTCCGCGCTCCGCTTCAGCGGGACCCGCAGCGTCCCCGACTGCCCAGAACTCAAGCTCAGTGAACCCGTCACGCAGTGGCGCGTCCCGTCGGCCCCAGGATTGTCCACCCGACAAAACACCGTCACCTGGCTTGCGCCCGGATTCTCGAGCGCCACCGCTACGTGGCCAAAGCCGCTCAAGTCCCACTCACCCGACGGCGCCGCGAGGGTAACACCCGGCCAAGGCCGTTCGGTCCCCGTGACGACCCGCAGCCTGCCGCCCTCGACAACCGCGCGCACGTCCGAGGTCTGCACGGCCGACACCGGCGCGCCGCGGGAGAAATCCAAGAGCACCCGCTCCGCCGCCTCGGCCGCACGGGCCCCTGCGCCCACCAGCACCAGCGACACCCACCACCCCAGCCAACTCGCGAAGAACTTCATCTTGATGCGCCAGCATTCCCGTTCTCACCGTCGAAGGAAAGCCGGAATCGCATGCGTGCCGAATCCCACCGTACAACGCTCTGCAGGCGTAGCGGGGTAGATGCGCGGAGGGCGCAGAACCTACTCATAGCGCAGGGCGTCAATCGGATCGAGGTTGGCCGCCTTGAGCGCTGGGAAGAAGCCGAACACGATGCCGATAACGGCGCTGACGGAGAAGGCCAGGACGACCGAGGCATTCGAGATGAGGGTGGGGAACCCGGCGAACTTGGTCAGCAGGGGCGCCAGCCAATAGCCGGCCGCGATGCCCAACGCCCCACCCACCACGCTCAGCAAAACCGCTTCGGTGAGGAATTGACGCAGGACATCCCGCGCGCGGGCACCCACGGCGAGTCGGGTCCCAATCTCGCGGGTGCGCTCGGTGACACTGACCAGCATGATGTTCATGATGCCGATGCCGCCCACCACCAGAGAGATGCCGGCGAAAGCGCCGATGAGGATCGTCATGATACGGTTGTTGGCATTGGCGAAGTCGCTCATCTCCTGTTGGCTGCGTATGGAGAAATCGTCTTCTTTATCCGGGGTGATCTGATGCAGTTGCCGCAGGAGCGTGGCGATTTGGTTGGTGACGTCGCCCATGACCTCGGCGCTCTCGGTCGCCAGGCTGAAGGCGCGGAACTTGGTATCGCCGGACAACCGCTTCATGGCGCTGGTGTAGGGCATCAGGATGACGTCGTCTTGGTCCTGGCCGAAGGCATTGGCGCCTTTGGCCGCCAGCCAACCCACCACCGTAAAGGGGGCGTTCTTGATCCGGATGATCTGGCCGACCGGATCGGCGCCTTCGCCAAACAAGGTGGCGGCGGTGGTTTTTCCGATCACGCAGACTTTGTTGGCCGTGCGAACGTCCACCTCGGTGAAGTTTTCTCCGGACTGAAATCGCCAGGAGCGAATCTCGGCGAAGTCAGCGCTGACGCCCCAGACTCCGACCGAGCTATTCTGGTTACCGGCGGCCACATGAACGGTGGTCCGCACTTCGGGGCTGACCCCCACCACACCGGAGACCTCGCGTCGAAGCGCCTCGTAATCGCGCTCGGTGAGGCTGGGCTGCATGCCGAAGCCGCCCCGGACACCGCCACGCGACATGTTGCCGGAGAAGACGATCAGCAGGTTATTGCCCATGCTGGCGATCTGCTTGTCGACTTCGGCCTTAGCGCCCGTGCCCATGCTCACACCCACGATGACCGCGGCAATGCCGACGATGATGCCGAGCATGGTCAGGAAGGAACGCAGGATGTTGCGGCGGATGGCGCGGAGGGCGGTCTTGAGGATGGCCAGCATACTCAATCGAGGTGAACGGATTTCTGTTCGGCCTCGAGCTTCGCCAGCGCCTCGGGCGCATGCAACCGGTGGCTGACCGGTTCGTCGGTCCGGATCAGCCCGTCGCGCATCACGACTTTACGTTTGGCGAAGCTGGCGATGTCCAACTCGTGCGTCACCATGACGACCGTGATGCCGCGGTCATTGAGCGCCTGGAAGACCCCCATCACCTCGATGCTCGTGCGACTGTCGAGGTTGCCGGTGGGTTCGTCCGCCAACAGCACTCGGGGCTCGTTGACCAACGCCCGGGCGATGGCCACGCGCTGTTGTTGGCCGCCTGACAACTGGTTCGGGTAATGATCGGCGCGGTCGGATAAGCCCACCAACTCGAGCGCAGCCAACGCCCGCCGCACCTGTTCGCGCACGGGCACCGCGGGCCGGCAATAGAGGATGGGCAACTCGACGTTTTCGAGCGCGGAGGTGCGGGCCAGCAGGTTAAAGCCCTGAAACACGAAGCCAAGCTTGCGATTCCGCAAGTCGGCCAATTCGTCGCGGTTCAAGGCGCCGACGTCCACACCATCCAGCAGGTACCGGCCGCTGGTAGGTCGGTCCAGGCAGCCGATCGTGTTCATCATGGTCGACTTGCCCGAACCGCTAGCCCCCATGACCGCCACAAATTCGCCCGCGTGAATCGCCAGGGACACACCCCGAACGGCGTGCACCTCGAGCGAGCCGTTGCGGTAGGTCCGACAATAGTCTTCGAGCTGGATGATCGCTGGCATGCGCTGGGCCCGACGGGCGCTTACCGCGGCCGGGGCGGCCCGCCGAACGGGTTGGCCAGAGGACTGCGCGCGCTCGCCGCCGCCGTCGTGTTGAACGCGGTGCCGCTGACCACCACGTCGCCGTCCTTCAACCCTTCGAGCACCTCGACACTCGTTGCGTCGGCAATGCCCAATCGCACCGGCACGGGCACGAGGACGCTTTGTTCGCCTCCCAGAGGCAGCATGGTCTTCTCGATCCGGTACACCGTGGCGGCTCTCGGTCCCTCGGTTTCAACGGGCCGGCGTTCGTCCCCGGCAAAACCGCCCCCGCCGCCTTCTCCGCCGCCCGAACCACCGCCCGGGCCGCCACCCGGACCGCCACCGGAAGCGAAGCGTGCGCGGACTTCTGCCATGATCTGTTCGTACTTGTGCTTTTGTTCGGGCGTAAGCGAAGCGGCGTAGGCCGCCCGCTCGTCCTCGGTGGGGCGACGCCTTTCGCCGCCGGTCTGCCAAGGCATGACCGGGAGGCCGGCGAACGGCCCGCTCTCGATGAGGGCCGCGGGGCCAGGCGCCGACGCGGCCGGGGCATTGGTGTCGCCCTGGACGGTGGCCCCGGCGGGCGGCCGGAAGCGCGCGGCGGCGTTTGGTATTTTGAGGACGTTCTTACGCTCAGCGGTGATGAAGCGGGCGTTAGCGGTCATACCGGGACGCAGTTTCAGGTCGCGGTTCTCGACGGCTACCACGGTGGTATAGGTGACGACGTTCTGGTTGGTGGTGGGGGCGTATCGCACCTGTTGCACCTTGCCCTGGAAGGAACGACTGGGAAACGCGTCGACGGTGAACTGCACGGTCTGTCCTTCCTCGAGTCCGCCCACATCGGCCTCGGAGACCGCGGCTTCGATCTGCATTTTGGCCAGGTCATTGGCGATCACGAACAGGGTGGGCGTGTTCATGCTGGCGGCGACCGTTTGGCCCACCTCGACTTTGCGCGAGATGACAACGCCGTCCATGGGGGCGTAGATGGTGGCGCGGCTCAGGTCGACGCGGGCCCGTTCCACGTTGGCGGAGCGCATCTTTACCAAGGCCTCCGCCTGGGCGAGGGAGGCATCCGTCTGGTCAAAGTCCGATTGGGAGATGAGTTTGTTGCCGAAGAGTTCCTTGGCGCGATTGAAGTTGAGCTCGGCCAACCGCAAGGAGGCCTTGGCGTTGGCCAAGTCCGCTTCGGCCTGGAGCAAGGCCCGTTCATAAGTTGCCGAGTCGATCTGCGCCACGATGTCCCCGACCCGAACGCGCGCGTTGAAGTCGACGGTGATGTTGGTGATGGTGCCGGAGATTTGGCTGCCCACTTCGACCATCCGCACCGGCGTGAGCGAGCCGTTGGCGGTCACCGACTGGACGATGTCGCCCCGAGTGACGGCAGCGGTCTTGAACTCGAGGGGTGGGGCCTTGGGCTGTCGCCAATACCGCAGCCCGACCCACGCCCCGGTTCCCAGCAACGCCAGGAGGAGCAACCACTTGCCACTGCCACCGACTCGTTTGCCTGCCATACTCCGCAAAGACTAAACCCTGATGACAGCCGCTGTCACGCTGCGGTTACGCCGCATCGGGGCCGTGCGGCGACGTTGCCGCCCGCACGATTCATCGATCCGGTTGGCTCGGCACCGCGATTTGGATCCATCCGTCCTCCGGCTCCGGCCCGGCAAGGATGCTGGACTCGTCGGGGCTCTCGATCCGGACGCGATGACGCTGGAGTTGCCCCTGCTCACGCCAGGCGTGCGGGATCTCGATCCGCGCGCGGGAGCGCGCCTGGTCGATCTCCATGTCGAGGTGCCGCCCGTCAAGTGCAGACCGCATCCTCAAGGTCGCCCGCACCATTGCCGACCTCGAGGCGTCCGACCGCATCGCCGCCGAGCACGTTTCCGAGGCCGTCCAACTCTGCACCCTCGACCGCCAGTTGTGGGGCTGAACACCGGCGAATGGAGAAGGGAGAAGGGAAAAGTGAAAGCGAGGAGCAGTACCCCAACGCCCCTCTGCCCCACCACTCCATCACTCCATCGCTCCATTACTCCGTTGGGGAGAGGGCAAATGTCCCATGCCGAGCGTCGATCCCAAAGGCCCCGACGAAGCGTTCACAACGAACAAGGCCGGCGATCGCGGTGAGCCGGAGCGACCATCAGCCCCCGAGCGGGCGATCTCAGTGCAACCTGCCAACCAGAGCGCCCTGCCTTTTGTCCTTCTGCCCTCAGTTCACACAACTGTCTACACAGTCCATCAGCTCTCCTGAGAACGCTGCCTCACCGTTGCAGGAGCAATCCTCCTCTAGAACCCAAATGGAGGCCGCGAAGCCGCCAACCCCGGGGAACGCCCAGTATTGCCAGCTCAGCGCAGTGGCGAATTCGGCCCCACCCGGAACTCCAGCAGGCGCAGGCGCATTCGATCGTGTTGCGGGTCAGCAGCGTAGCATGGTGCGCCAAGGCGATGCAGCCGATCTTCAAGTCCATCGAACCGATTCGCACACCCTGGCGACGGAACCCGGTGAACAGCTCGGCGGATTCGTCGTCCCAAGGCAAGACAATCCACTCCGCAAATGCTTCGACTTGCCGCTTGAGCTTGCCATAGGGGCTGACCTGGCGGTGCGGGTCGCGGTGGCGGTGGATCTCGGCCAGCCACCCTCGCATTTGCTCCTCCACCGTGATCACCGTCAGCGCCATGTCGGGCCTGGCGGGTTCGAGCCGGGCGCGGAAGCGGACACCGGCAACGGAGCCGCCTTCCCATTCCGAGAAGTGGTCTGTGTCAAGGACCAGCAAGCTCTTTGTCGTAGGTTTGCTGCCGCCTGTAGTCGCGACCGAGTTTTGCGGCCGCCTCGAAATCAGCGTCGCTCCGGAATATGCCAAACGTGCGCCAAGGGTCTTTCTTGCGGATGGGATGGACCGGCTGGCCGCCTAATTCAGCGACCTTCTTTTCCAGCTCTTCAACGCGCCGTTCAAGGGTCTGTGTCACGCCAATAGCATTGCATCCACGCCCCATGTATTTGCAGGTTTGGCAACCCACAAGGGCGGCTGAACCTGATTAAAGCCTTTTCGACGTTAGCCGCAGTGCGCCTGGCGTGGTGTGGCCATTCAAGGCGAAACGAGGCCAAAGGGGGTAGAATTCTCGCCTGCAAGTGCTTGCCCGGCCAGGGTGCAGTCCACCGCTGAGCGACCCCTTCGCTGACCAGCGCGTGAATGTGCGGGTGCCAATGGATCAGTTGCCCGAATGTCTGAAGGGCGCCCACCATGCCAGGCAGGGCGTCGGGCCGTCCGCTGGCGGCGCGGTAGACGGTGATCACCGTGCGTGCCGCCGCACGGCACAACTCTCCGAGCAGCCGGCGCTCGAACCGGAAGTAGATGCGCAGCCGCTTGGGAATCGTGAACACGAACTGCCGGTGGGGCACCTCGGCGCAGATGTGTTCGGCTACCCAACCGGCCTTCTCCAGCGCCCGCTTTTCGTGGCAGGAGGGGCAGAAACATCGAACCCGGCAGGAGTACGGCACGAAGAACTCCTCGCGGCACTTGGGGCAGCGGACCTGTCTGCCGTGCGGCACAGGCAGGCGCGGGCGAACCCCTGCTTGAGGTCGCCGCACTCGAGGAACTTCCGCACCACCGTCCCGATAATCGGG